>Ga0182021_10008627_pt1 | contig 12073 bp, 8 predicted proteins | sample 612E3MmetaG_FD_120493 | JGI IMG/M metagenome (GOLD analysis project Ga0182021, IMG submission 120493) | Permafrost microbial communities from Stordalen Mire, Sweden - 612E3M metaG (Illumina Assembly) | ecosystem: Environmental > Terrestrial > Soil > Wetlands > Permafrost | place: Sweden...
CCATCGCCCACGTATAAGGCCATGGATTTGGAGCCGGTGTTGCCTGTCACGGTTAAAGCGTGGCAGCCATATGCGCCGGTATCACTCAAGACCCGCATCTCATTGGCGGTCATGGTACCGTCCCTTTTGACGCCGGTTTTCATCCAGATGCGCATGGGATGGCGGGAACGGGAGGCAATAAATTCCTCTTTGCGGCTATATTCATAAATGACCGGACGACCAGTGGCGATGGTCAGGTGACCTGCCACATCCTCCATCAAGACTTCCTGCTTGCCGCCAAAACCGCCACCGATCCTGGGCTTGACGACGCGGATGCGTTTTACTGGCAGTCCGAGTACCGGAGCCAATTGCCGGCGAACATGGAAAGGAACCTGAGTGCTGGTGCGTATGACCAGGCGGTCATCTTCGTCCCAGTATGTGACAGCCACGTGCGGCTCGATATGAGCCTGTTGCACTTTGGGAACAGCATATTCCGCCTCGAAAATCTCATCTGCTTCGGCGAAACCTTTTTCCAAGTCACCGATGTCGATGCGGATTGCAGCAGCCAGGTTTTTCTCCGGCTTGGAATCGGCAAAATTGACATATTCAGGTTCATCATGGATGCGCGGGGCGGTGGGCTGCATGGCACCGGCCGGGTCGAGAACAGGAACAAGAATTTCATAATCAACGTCGATGAGGCGCAGGGCTTGCTCTGCAATCTCGGGTGTTTCGGCGGCAACGAAAGCAACCCGGTCGCCTACGAAACGGACCTTGTTATCCAACGAAAAAGTATCCAGCGGGCCCGGGATTGGGTCGGATTGGCCGGCAGTGGAATAAACCACGCGGGGTATATCCTGCCAGGTCAATACGGCAGCCACGCCGGGCAAAGCACGCGCTCGGCTGGCATCGATGCGGGTAATGCGGGCATGGGCATGCGGCGAGCGCAGCACTTTGGCGTGCAACAACCCGCGTAATTCGATGTCGGCAGTATAAGCGGGCTTCCCCTGGGCGAGCTTGATGGCATCCACCTTTGGTTCAGGTTTACCAACCACCTGGTAGGGGATGGTTTCTGAAGTAAACAGCATCTTTGGCATAACCTGGGTTAAGGTTCGCGGGGAGTGGGTGTCAGTTGATATGGAGTTGTCGGTGAGTGGGAGTTCCTGAAGACCTATTCCTATCGTGTCAGGTTCCTTTTCGCCGCGCATAACAGCTGAAGCCATTAAGATGGCCTGAACGGGTTTCGCGTAGCCAGTACAACGACATAAGACGCCTGAAATTGCCTGGCGGACTTCGCTTTCAGATGGGCTGGGGTTTTTATCCAGCAAAGCTTTAGCAGCGAGGATTTGTGCGGGTGTACAGTAGCCGCACTGAATGGCGCCGGTTTGGATAAAGGCCAGCTGAAGGGGGTGCAGGCCGCCGGTCTTCTTCCATCCCTGATCAGGATATTCACCGAGCGCTTCGATGGTGGCGATATTGTGACCTTCACCTTGGGCAGCCAGCAACAAACCGGAATTGACGGGATGGCCGTCCAGCAAAATGGTGTCTGAGCCGGTCAGTCCCTGTTCATCACCGAATTTAACGCCTTGGAACCCGAGGCGTCGCAGGATGGTGAATAAGGTTTCAGATGGTGAAATCTCAACGTCAAATTGTGTACCATTAATCTGTAACTTAATGTACATACTTCCTCCGATATTTTTTCATTTCTATAACCTGCTCAGGAACATAGTGTGCGATCAAAGCCACTGCACCTGTAAGCACCAGGCCAAGCATGGCTACAAATACCCATTGGATGAGCGAAAGCAAGGCAAGGTAGGATGTATAAAACTCAGGAAGCGTCCAGGTTACGAGGAGTCCGTTGACTGCAAAACTGACCAGGATGGGGAGGGCCAGCAGATAGATGGTGAAAAATACGAAGCCGAGCGAGGTCTCGGCAGCCTTACGCGAGCCAGCCTGGAAAGCATGCAATCGCAGCATAGAGACCAACCAACCAATCACGAGCGCGATGGCAGCCGAAGCAGCCGTGTAGGTGATAAGCCAGGTCTGACTATCGACAGAACTTAAAGAATACGTTCGCCTATCCAGGACGGCATAGCGGAAATTGAATACCAGCAGGTAAACGAGAGCCCCGGAGGCCAGCCAGAGGAGCTTTTTTTTCCCGCGGATGACGAGGAAATAGCCAGGCAGGACCGCTAAGGTGAGCGCGGCCAAATTTCGCCAGACACGTTCCTTGGCTAGCCGGTTGGTCCGGGCACTGTCCATCGCAACCACATATGAGAAAGCATCGGTCGGGTCAGGCGAGCGGGTTGGCTGACTTTTAATTGCGTTTGTGTAAGACTTGAACAGCAAAGATTTCTGGGCGATTTCGCCCGACCGGATCTTAATTGCATATGCGGGTGACAGGTTTAGCATGGCCGTTTGGGCGGTTCCCTCGGCGGAGGCCGGGAAATTGGTGTTCAAAAGAACTGCAACGGTCGGAGCCACATCCACCTGTTCCATGTCAGAATAAAACGAACCCGGCCGAACCCCGGCACCGGCCATCACAAATGGTTCCAGTAATGCGACCGGTTCGGGACCGCCATGCCCGCCCCGGTCAATCTGGCCGTGGTCGGAAAGCACGATAACGGTATCCAGCTTGAGGTCCATTGCTGAGACGATCTGTTGCAGCTCGCCATCGGCCCGCTTTGCGGCTGCATTCCAGCGCGGATCAAGGGGTCCACCCTGATGATGGCCGGCATAGTCCACCTGGTCAATATGGATGAGCACCAACTGGAAATTACCGGAGAGCATTGGCAGGGCAGTCTGCACCACAGCCTGATCGGCGGTGGCATCTTCGCCGGCAGTGTAAAATGAGGCATCCACCGCGGTCTGGGGAACAAGTTTCTGGAACCAGCTGTAACCGGAAATGGCAGTGCGGAGGCCGAGACGATGGGCGGCAGAAAAGATGTTATCCTGGGTAAAGGTGGGAATGTCTTCATAATCCAGGTTTACTGCAGGGCCATCGTTGATCTCGGGCCAGGCGCCGGTCAGGAGGGTGGAATAGCCAGGCTCTGAGTACGAAGGCGGCTGGCTGTGCATTTTGGCGCTGGCGCCCTGGTTGCGCAGGTAGTTCAAAAAAGGCATGACACTGGTATTAATCGATGTATCGTACCGCAATGCATCGATCAGGACAATGACCACCTGGTGGGTGAGAGGCGTAGCTATTGGCTCGGCGGGAGCAGGCGGTGTGAAGCGCAAAGGCGAACGGTAGTGGAAAACCGAATCAATCAAGCCGGTGGACCAAAAATAGCCTATAAAGGCGATTAAGAGACAACCAACGATGGCGGTGATGAGGGATCGATTTTGTTTCAAATAGCTTCTCCTTGATCCAGTTGCATTCGGATTTGTTGTCGCAGCCCATCAATGAGAATCCGGTCACCATTTGCATTTTCAAAGAACCAGCAATCCCAGCCGTTGGCCGGAGCGCCGTTCGACAAGGATTTAGCGACCGCATGAATCGACCCGGTTACTTCTCCGCAGCGGATGCGTCCATCTGCCAAAATGGTAGCAGGGATGTTGTTTCGGATAAAGTAGAGCGTCTGGCCGGGCTGCAACAGGGCAGATTCCAGAAGTGCCCCGAAAGGAACCCTGCGCAGCCGGCGAGGGTCAGGAAAGAAAAGCACAGCTTCCGGGGCAGGTTCCACGGCGGAGATGCGTGCCTGTGCGATCTTGATATAACATTCATCACGTTCGATGCCAATGAAATGCCGGTCCAATTTCTTGGCGACCGCGCCAGTAGTACCGGTGCCGAAGAAGGGATCGAGAACCACGTCACCGGGGTGGGTGGAGGCGAGCAGGATACGATACAGCAGAGCCTCCGGTTTCTGGGTGGAGTGGGCTCTTACGCCATTGGCTTTGATGCGCTCCTTGCCTGTGCAGATTGGAAGAAGCCAGTCTGAGCGCATTTGCAGATCGTCATTGAGAGACTTCATGACATGATAGTTGAAAGTATACTGCGCGCCTTGTTCTTTTTGCGCCCAAATGAGCGTTTCGTGTGCATTCGTAAAACGAACACCGCGGAAATTGGGCATGGGATTCGTTTTTATAAATATCACGTCGTTCAAAATCCAAAAACCCAAATCCTGGAGAATCGCCCCAAGACGATAGATATTGTGATACGTCCCGATAACCCAGAGTGTGCCGGTTTCTTTCAAAACACGCTTGCAAGCGGAGAGCCAAAGGCGCGTGAATTGGTCATATTCTTCAAAACTGGTGAACTTATCCCAGGCATCCTCCACCGCTTCAACGTGGGTGCGGTTTGGTCGCCAAAGTTCCTGCGAGAGTTGCAGGTTATATGGCGGGTCGGCAAAAACCAGATCGACGGAATTCTCAGGGAGCTGGGCGAGAATTTCAATGCAATCGCCGGGAAGGATGGTGTCGAGAGGAATATTATCTATCACAGATTAGTTCCATATTTCGGCAATGCCTAATAATCCTTCCGGTATACCAGCACATCTTTAATCACCCGAAATCCGAGTGACTCATATAATTGGAAGGCGGTATTGCGCCAACTATCGGTTTCGACAAAGATCTGATTGGCGCCATGCGCCCGCATTCTGCGCAGCCCTTCAGCCAGGGCGAGACGCCCGAGGGCATAACGACGAAAATCGGGATGACAACCAAGCGGTTCGATCTGGCCGATTATCTCGGACCCTTGCGAATCCAGCCAGCAGATGCAGAAAGCGCCCAGGCGTCCATCCGGAGCGGCGACGACTAGGTCAATTTCGGGGACATAAGCGGGCTGCTGCAGTAAGCGTTTCCGCCATGCAATGTTCATTACTCCGGATCTGAAAGTATCCCGGTGGAGTTGCACGTAGGCTTCCAACTCGCTTTCTCCGGCCAGCGGGCGGACAACGAATCCTTCCGGGATGCGATAGTCCTTCACCGGCATACCGGCTGGGCGCTCCATGAAAACTTTTAACCATGAGTTATTCCCGACATTAGCCTGGCAAGCAAACCCGGCGGCCTCCAGCATACGAATGCGCGCAGCCTGATCGGAAAAGACATTGACAAACCAGCAGGGGCTATCCTCGGGAGTACCCAGAGGAATTATTTCGCGGTGTTCCCTGGAACGCCCATCCGCCCAGTCCAGGACCTGTGGCAGGAGATCGGATTCCGATTCAGGGAGGCAGGCGAAATCCAACGAATCGTGAGGAATTTCGAGCAACGCCCAAGCAAGCAAGCGATGGTTATCATCACTCCATAAACAGATGTTTTCGGGATCGTCCAGCGCATACGAACTAAACCGATAAGGAAGGTCGGTGACATGCAAGTTGCTGAGGCGCGTTGCGCGGGCAAGGTCTTCCATTGCCCGGAAATCAATTTCGCCGGAAAACGCGCGTTGATGGATATTCATCACAGTTTATTTCGCAAGGCATCTTTTCGCCAACACCGCCGCCATTTCGCTGCGATATTCTTTTGATGCCCAGGCATCGTCCGCCTCGGAAAACGCATTGCGGGCGGCAGCTTCCAGATCATTAGGGGCATTGCCATCCAGGGCCAGCGCCGGGGTTGCTCCATAACCGCCGAGCACCAGACGAGTCCGTCCGGAAGGCCATTGGGCCAGCGCGGCGCAAACGATCGGCTTGTCGGCCGGGGTGCGGGCGACTGCTTCATAAACGAGTTTGACATTTAAGGGGATTTCGATCTTTGTGATGAGTTTGTTCGGGCGAACGGTGTCAGCTCCAACGCGTAAGGGAAGGTAATTACCCAGGGTGATTTGTTCGTAGCCGGGAACAAAAGTCATTTTTGCGTCCAAGGCCAGCATAACGACTGCAAAAGGCGAACGGCCATCGCAGGTTACCAGAGAACCCGCAACCGTTGCCATGTTACGCAAATTGAGGGGAGATTCCACTAAGAGGGCGGCTTTCACCGTTTCGGCAATGGTTGTGGATTCGAGCAGGGTTTGCAAGGTGACGGTTGCACCGATTTCGAGCTTGTCCCCGGATTTGGAGAGATAATCCAAGCCGAGTGCCTGCAAATCTACTGCGGAAAAGGAGGCGTCGGTACGTTGGGTGAGAACCGTCCCACCGCCAAGTGGACGAGAATACGCTTGCGAGAGCAATTGCAGGGCTTCTTCCATGTTCTGAGGACGATAATATTGGGTAATCATAGGTACTCCTGGGCAAGTTGTCAGACATCCTTATTATACAGGATGTCTGACTCGGATGCCAAGTATGTATTGATTGTGAAATAATCAACGAAACTTTACTATGGCGACAGAATGAAACCTAGCGGAGGAATGCACTACGAGCATTGAGATTGGGAGTATAATGGCCCGAATTTCCGGACAGGTTGTAGAGAGAACTTGCTGAAGGAGATCCAGATGAAAGTTGCATTTCAAGGGGAACCAGGAGCATATTCCGAGGAGGCAAGCATCCATTATTTTAATGCGCCTGAAACTGTTCCCTGTGAGACATTCGAGGCGATATTTGCGGCAGTAACCTCCGGGGAGTGTGAATTTGGCCTTATCCCGATCGAGAATTCCCTGGCGGGAAGCATCCATCAGAACTATGATCTATTATTGCAAAATGAATTATATATTGTTGGGGAGTATTTCCTGCGCGTCAAGCATTGCCTGATCGGCTTCCCGGGTGTGACCAAAACGGAGATAAGAAAGGTCATCAGTCATCCCCAGGCACTTGGGCAATGTGCCGGTTATCTCCGCAGCTTGGGCGTAAGGACCGAACCTGTGTACGATACAGCCGGAAGCGTAAAGATGCTGAAGGCTTCCGGTGAGTTTACAACAGCAGCAATCGCGTCCCACGAAGCGGCGGAAATCCATGCGATGCAAATCCTGCAGGAAGGAATCGAGGACAACCCAGAAAACTACACACGTTTCCTGGCGATTGCGTTGGCGGCAGTGACGCCAGCTGGTGAAGCCAAAACATCCGTCGTGTTCATTTTGAAGAACCAGCCGGGTGCTTTGTTCAAGGCATTGAGCGTATTCGCGCTGCGCGAAATCGATCTGACCAAGATCGAGAGCCGCCCGCTGGTGGGGAAACCCTGGGAATATTTATTCTATATTGATTTCATCGGCGCTTTGGAAGAAGAGCGGGTCAAGAAAGCGCTTGACCATCTAGGAGAGTATGCCTTGATGCTGCGCGTATTTGGCTCGTACTCACGAGCTGCTATTGCCTAAGAATTCCGGAATTCAACATCTAGACAACAATTTCACCCTTGACTTAATCCTGATTGTGCATATAATCTTCCAAAATATCCAGAGCCTATGAATAATATTTTGTCATCCCTCTTGCTGGTCGTTCTTATTTCGGTCCTTATTATTAAGGACCTAAAAGCGGTTGGGATGGCTGAGGTGCAAGTCGAGTAGACACACCTGATTTTCGTAAAGAGAGCCGCCCAACCACTGGGCGGCTTTTTGTTTTAGTAAAAAACAGCAATTCCAGAAAGAGAGAAATTATGCGCTCTGATGCGATTAAAAAAGGATACGAGAAGGCACCACACCGAGCCCTGCTGCGCGCCACGGGTGTTTCTGAAGCGGATATGGGCAAGCCCTTTATAGCGATTGTCAACTCCTACGTTGATATCGTTCCCGGGCACGTCCACCTGCAAGAATTCGGAAAGATCGTGAAAGAAGCCGTACGCGCGGCGGGAGGCGTTCCGTTCGAGTTCAATACCATCGGCGTGGATGATGGTATTGCGATGGGGCACTCCGGCATGAAATTCTCCCTGCCTTCACGCGAATTGATCGCAGATTGCGTGGAAACGATGATGCAGGCACATCAGTTCGATGGCATGGTGTGTATGCCGAATTGTGACAAAATCGTGCCGGGTATGTTGAACGCTGCAATGCGCGTCAATGTCCCGGCAATTTTTGTTTCCGGCGGGCCAATGGCGGCCGGGCGAACGCCGGAGGGCGAGACAATTGATCTGATCTCGGTATTTGAAGGGGTGGGCGCTTTTTCGGCGGGGAAGATCGATGAGAAGCGTCTGACAACGCTTGAGCAATATGCCTGTCCTTCCTGTGGATCCTGCTCGGGGATGTTCACAGCTAACAGCATGAATTGTTTGATGGAAGTGATCGGCCTGGCATTACCTTATAACGGCTCGGCACTGGCAAAGACCGAAGAACGCGAGAATCTGGCCAGGCATGCGGCATCACAAATCATGATGTTAATAGAAAAGGACATCAAGCCGCGCGATATCGTCACCGCCGAGGCAATCGATGACGCTTTTGCGCTGGATATGGCAATGGGTGGTTCCACTAATACCGTTTTACATACGCTGGCTCTGGCACATGAAGCGGATGTGGATTACCCACTCAGCCGGATCAATTCTGTCGCAGAGAAGGTTCCGCACATTTGCAAGGTTTCCCCGGCCGGAAAATGGCACATGGAAGATGTGCACCGGGCCGGAGGCATCCCGGCTATTTTGAATGAGGTTCAGCGTGGCACCGGGATGCTGCACCTCGACCGGATAACGGTCAGCGGCGTTACACTGGGCGAGTCGATCAAAAATGCAGAGATCAAGGATGATAATGTAATCCGTCGATACGATAATGCCCATTCGAAGCGCGGCGGGCTGGCAATCCTTTTCGGCAATCTAGCCCCGAAAGGAGCGGTTGTCAAAGTCGGTGGTGTCAGCGCGGCAATGATGAAATTCGCAGGGCCGGCGGTGATCTTTGAGTCGCAGGAAGATTCCATGGCAGGTATCCTGGCTGGAAAAGTCAGAGCGGGGGATGTAGTGGTTGTGCGCTATGAAGGGCCAAAAGGCGGACCGGGCATGCAGGAAATGCTGAGCCCCACCAGTGCCATCATGGGCATGGGATTGGGCGATAAAGTGGCACTGATCACTGATGGAAGGTTTAGCGGCGGGACGCGCGGGGCCTGCATCGGGCATGTAAGCCCTGAGGCAGCCGCGCGAGGTCCGATTGCGGCGATCCAGGGCGGGGACACGATCGAGATTGACCTGGAGGCGCGAACATTGAATGTACGATTGAGTGAATCTGAGATACAAAGCCGGCTGGCGGTTCTTCCGCTGTTTGAGTCAAAAATTCAAAGCAAGTGGCTGCGGCGTTATGCCCATTTTGTTACATCCGCCGATACTGGTGCCGTGTTAAATTCGTAAAGGTATTGCCAAAGGAGAAGAGTTATGAGACGCACTGGAGCACAAATTATTTGGGAGTGTCTTGTCCATGAGGGCGTGAAAACGGTGTTCGGGTATCCTGGAGGGGCAATCATGCCAGCGTATGATGCCTTATTGGAATACCCGATCCATCACGTTCTGGTCCGGCATGAGCAGGGTGCGGCGCATGCCGCCGATGGATATGCACGTGCAAGCGGTGAGGTGGGGGTGGCAGTGGCCACATCAGGCCCTGGAGCTACCAACCTGGTGACAGGGATCGCCACGGCGATGATGGATTCTTCCCCGATCGTCTGTATTACGGGACAAGTGGCCAGCAAGTTCATCGGCTACGATGCCTTCCAGGAAATCGATATCACCGGCATTACCCTGCCAATCACCAAGCATAACTACCTGGTTACGGATGTTAATGATTTATCGGAAGCAATCCGCGAGGCGTTTTATGTTGCCCGTACCGGCCGCCCGGGTCCGGTGCTGGTAGATGTTGCCAAGGATGTCCAGCAGGCTTCAATCGAATGGGAATATAACGACAGCCCAATCCGGCTACCCGGCTACCGTCCTGATAAGCGACCTTTGCCAAAAGATATGCAACAAGCTGCTGAAATGATCCGGGTTGCGAAGAGGCCGGTCATACTAGCAGGAAGGGGTGTGCTTTTAAGTGGAGCGATGCACGAATTAAGTGAATTTGCCGAGAAGACGCGCACACCGGTTGCGATGACGTTGCTTGGTATTGGTGGTTTCCCGGCCAGCCATCCACTCAATCTCGGCATGATGGGCATGCATGGAGAGGCGTGGGTGAACCAGGCCATCCAGCAAGCGGACCTGCTCCTGGCATTTGGAATGCGCTTCGATGACCGGGTTACCGGCAACCTAAAAACCTATGCACCCGATGCAAAGAAGATTCATATCGAAATCGATGCATCAGAAGTTAATAAAAATGTCCCGGTGGATCTGGCCCTGATCGGCGATTTACGTGAAACGTTGAAACAGTTATTGCCGCATGTCGAAGCCTGCGACCATAATGACTGGATCGAGAATATTGATGAGATGAAGGGAGATAGTGCGCTAATCGATATTCAGAATCTGCCCGATAATGGTCATCTGTACGCGGCCCATGTGATCAATGACTTATGGCATCATACCAATGGGGATGCCTTGGTTGTCTCGGATGTGGGACAAAACCAAATGTGGGCAGCGCAATATTACAAGCATGACAAGCCCAGCACCTATATTACCTCGGGTGGGGCGGGAACGATGGGGTTTGCACTCCCGGCAGCGATTGGTGCCAAGTTTGCAAAACCGGATGCCAATGTTTGGGTAATTTGTGGTGACGGCGGATTCCAGATGACACAGGCGGAATTAGCCACTGTGGCCCAGGAGGGCATCAAGATCAATGTTGCCATTATCAATAACGGCTATCTGGGGATGGTTCGGCAATGGCAGGAATTCTTTTATGATCGCCGGTACTCAGCTACACCCATGCATAACCCCGATTTTGTCAAAATCGCCGATGCGCACGGCCTGACCGGTATACGCGTCACCAGCCGGGCAGAGGTTGAAGCGGCGGTTTGCAAGGCAGAAGAGACGGAAGGTTCCGTGGTAATTGATTTCCGGGTGGAAAAAGAAGATTCGGTCTACCCCATGGTGCCGACCGGCGCCGCCCTACATAATATGATCCGTCGACCGGCAAATAATATTATCGTAGAAACGAATATGTGAGCGGAGGCGAAATGGAACATACATTGGTAGTGCTAGTAGAAGATAAGCCTGGCGTGTTAAATCGTGTGGCAAGTCTATTCCGGAGACGAGCCTTCAACATTGAGTCTCTCACAGTCGGGCACACCGAACAACCCGGTATCAGCCGAATGACGATCGTGATTGATGGTGACCAGACCAACGTAGAACGGGTAACTGCGAACCTGTACAAGCTGGTCAATGTCATTCAAGTGGCCGACCTGGCTGGAATGCCGGCAGTGAGCAGAGACCTGGCTTTGATCAAAGTCAGCGTGAATGCCACCAACCGCTCTGAAGTGATGCAGCTGGTTGAGGTATTCCGTTCCCGGATCGTGGATGTGGCCAATGATTCTCTGATCGTCGAAATTACAGGTGATGAGGACAAAATTAATAGTTTTGTGGATGTACTGCGTCCCTTCGGGATTCTGGAAATGGTGCGGACCGGGCTGGTGGCGATGGCTCGCGGCGTTGCTTCGGCATTACCGGCCCTAAACGGGAATGGGAATGGCGCGCGGGTGCAGGCAGAATTGATGATGAGATAGGATGCGGCCTGGGATAAGAAAAGCTTTGCTTTTTTGCACGTCAAATTCTTTCATTTCAAGGAGTCTATGATGGCTAAGATCGATTTCGGTGGTGTGGTTGAAGATGTGGTAATGCGCGATGAGTTTCCCCTGGATAAGGCGCGACAGGTTTTGAAAAATGAAACAGTGGCTGTGCTGGGGTATGGCGTCCAGGGACCAGCACAATCATTGAATATGCGGGATAACGGCGTCAATGTCATTGTGGGACAGACTCCCATGCATAAAAGTAATTGGGATAAAGCAGTGAACGATGGCTGGGTGCCAGGAAAAACGCTTTTTTCCATTGAAGAGGCGACAAAGCGCGGCACAATCATCCAATATCTGGTATCTGATGCGGCTCAAATGATGGTGTGGCCCACAGTAAAAGAGAATTTGAAGAAGGGTGACGCCCTGTACTTCTCACATGGTTTTTCCATTGTGTATAAAGAACAAACCGGTGTCATTCCGCCAGCGGATGTGGATGTTATCATGGTCGCTCCGAAAGGATCGGGAACAAGTGTACGACGTAACTTCCTGGCGGGCAGCGGTATCAATGCCAGCTTCGCGGTTCACCAGGACTATACGGGTCGTGCCACTGAGCGGACCCTGGCGCTGGGCATTGCAATCGGAGCCGGATATCTTTTTCCGACCACCTTCCAAAG
>Ga0182021_10008628_pt1 | contig 12072 bp, 9 predicted proteins | sample 612E3MmetaG_FD_120493 | JGI IMG/M metagenome (GOLD analysis project Ga0182021, IMG submission 120493) | Permafrost microbial communities from Stordalen Mire, Sweden - 612E3M metaG (Illumina Assembly) | ecosystem: Environmental > Terrestrial > Soil > Wetlands > Permafrost | place: Sweden...
ACAAAAATATCAGAGATTAAAAGAAGTCGCTGTGCAGCTGGGCATAAAGCTATGTGGCACGAAGAATTTGATGGTCTTCCTTCTGAAGCATTTTTGATGAAATTAGATCCTTTACTAAAAAACTTAAGGGACCGACTATATCAAAAAACTTTTACGTGTGATGTGAAAATTGGAACGCTCTCTCCTGAATGGGCCGGGCGACTTGGACTAAAAACTTCAGTAGCTATTGGTGCAGGATCATTTGATGCGCACCTTGGGGCAATTGGCGGGGAAATTATCCCGGGATATTTAAGCAAGGTTATGGGTACCTCTACCTGCGATATGCTTATAGCTCCAATGGAAGATATGAAAGGAAAACTAATTCGTGGAATCTGTGGTCAGGTAGACGGTTCAATAATTCCGGGAATGTTAGGAATGGAAGCCGGCCAATCCGCATTCGGTGATATTTATGCGTGGTTCAAAAAATTGTTATTATGGCCGACAGAAATTATTCTTGCTAACTCTGAATTAGTTGATCCAACCTCTAAGAAAAAAATTTTAAATGATATTGAGAATAAGATTATTCCATACCTTTCTGAAGAAGCTGAGAAAATTGGCCCAACTGAATCCAATATCATAGCATTAGATTGGATGAATGGACGCCGCACTCCTGATACAAATCAACTTTTAAAAGGGGCAATTGCCGGACTGAATCTTGGTTCTGATGCACCTCGTATTTTCAGGGCTTTAGTGGAAGCCACGGCATTTGGTGCAAAGAAAATTGTAGACCGGTTCGTGGATGAAGGAATAAAAATTGAAGGTATTATTGCTCTTGGTGGGGTTGCTCAGAAATCACCATTTGTAATGCAAGTAGTAGCTGATGTTTTGAATATGCCTATTAAAGTTGCACGGTCAGAACAGACATGTGCTCTTGGAACAGCAATGGCTGCAGCGGTTGTTGCCGGAGTGTACAAAACTATTGAAGAAGCACAAAAACATATGGGACATGGATTTGAAAAGATGTATTTTCCTAATCCAACCAATGTGAAAATTTATAAAAAAATGTACAATAAATATTCTCTATTTGGTGATTTTATTGAGAAATCAATTTCGAAATAAAAAATTAATTAATAGTAACCTTAATGATTTTTGAATTCAGGAATGAATTGAAATAATTATTAAGCATAAGATTCCAACTACGATTATTAATAAAATATTGGTTAAAAAAATTAAAATAATCCTTCAATTGATAAGTATCGTTCTCCGGTATCGTAATTAAAAGTTAAAATACGACTGCCATTTGGAATTTCAGGTAACTTTTTTGCAACAGCAGCCAGTGAAGCTCCAGATGATATTCCGATTAATATTCCTTCTTCCTTTGCAGCACGCTGGGCGTATTCAAAAGCTTCTTCTTTTGTAACTTGAATTACACCATCGAGAATTCCTGTATGCAGATTTTGTGGAATAAAACCTGCCCCAATACCCTGAATTGGATGTGGTCCTGGTTGTCCTCCACTAATAACCGGTGATAAGGCAGGCTCTACAGCAAATACTTTTAATTTTGGGAATTTATTTTTTAGCACTTCCCCAACTCCAGTTATATGCCCCCCGGTGCCAACACCGGTAATAAAATAATCTATCCCTTCAGGAAAATCATTGAGTATTTCCTTGGCGGTAGTTGTTTTATGAATCTCAATATTGGCTTCATTGTTGAATTGTTGTGGCATCCAGGAGTTGGGAATTGTTTTAACCAACTCACTAGCCTTTTCAATAGCACCTTTCATCCCTTTTTCTCTCGGAGTAAGTTCAAAAGTAGCACCATAAATAGCCATTAATCTTCTTCTTTCAATACTAAAAGATTCGGGCATTACCAGAATGAGTTTGTACTTTTTTACCGCTGCGACTATAGCTAACCCAATTCCTGTATTTCCGGAAGTTGGTTCTATAATCACGCTATTTGGCTTTAAAATTCCTTTTTTCTCGGCATCTTCAACCATTGAAAGAGCTATTCTGTCTTTAATACTCGCACCAGGATTAGAGCGTTCTAACTTAACCCAAACTTCATAATCTTTACTATAAAGGTTATTAATCTTTACATGAGGAGTATTTCCAATTGTATGTAGAATGTTCTGAACTTTCATAAAAATTGATTTAAATATTTTCTAATTGCAAATATAAAACTTATTTAGAATAAATAAAAAAAAATTCAAAAAAATATTTAAAATGTCAATATTATAAGTATATTAAATGAAATAAATAATTTATAAACCTTATAACTAATAGAAATAATAGGATATTAAATAGATGATATTTTTTATACTAAGTCATTTTCAACGTTAAATGAATTTTTCTAATTCTATAATTAATTATAAAGAATAGATTTTAATTTTCTTAAGAGAATCTTTTAAAATCAAATTAAAATTAAAATTTTTGTCTATTAAAAAAATTGATACTTTTATGTTTCAAGAATAAAATAATATAATTATGAAATCCTTTTATTTAACAGTTATTATTTCAATTGCCTTTATTATCAGTGGGTTTTCACAACCATTTGATTATACTCTAAATATTCCAGTAGATTCATCAATAAGGATTGGGAAATTATCTAATGGGCTCACATATTATATTAAAAGAAATAAAAAACCTGAAAACAGGGTTGAACTGCGACTTGCCGTAAATGCCGGGTCTATTCTTGAAGACAGCGATCAGTTGGGTTTGGCGCATTTTAACGAACATATGGCTTTTGATGGCACCAAACATTTTGCAAAAAATGAACTAATAAGCTATTTACAATCTGCGGGTGTAAGATTTGGAGCTGATATAAATGCATATACCGGTTTTGACGAAACGGTTTATATGTTATTCCTGCCAACAGATCGTCCTGAACTTATTGATAAAGGAATTGAGGTACTTGAGGATTGGGCACATGAAATTACTTTCGATAGTACCGAAATTGAAAAAGAGCGTGGAGTTGTAATTGAAGAATGGCGGCTGGGCAGAGGTGCTGAACAGCGAATGGAGGATAAATATTTCCCTATTATTTTTCATGATTCAAGATATGCAATTAGGTTACCAATAGGTAATAAAGAAAATCTTGAAAGATTTCCTAAAAAAGTAATTCAAAGATTTTATAACGATTGGTACAGACCCGATCTGATGGCTGTAATAGTTGTAGGAGATATAGATGTTAATCAATATGAAAAACTGATAAAAGATCATTTCAATCAGATACCGGCAAAAAATAATTCCAGGCCGCGTTTGGAATATCCTGTACCAAATCATAAACAAACTTTGGTTTGCATTGCTTCAGATAAGGAGGCTTCGATGACAACTGTAAGCATATTTTATAAGACTGATGAGAAACCTGAAATAACTTTAAATGATTTTAAAAATTATGCAAAACGTCAGTTATATTTCGAGATGTTTAATCAACGAATTGCAGAACTCGTGAGATCGCCAAAACCGCCTTTCATTAATGCTTATTCCTATTTTGGTAACATAAATGCAAGAGGGAAAGATGCCTATATTTCTTCCGCAATGGTAAGTGATACCGGAATTCTTACTGGATTTAAAACTTTATTGGAAGAAAATGAAAAAGCAAAAAAATATGGTTTTGCGCAAAGTGAACTTGACAGGGCAAAGAAAGAATTACTTGCAGAGTTTGAAAAATATTACAACGAAAAAGATAAAACAGAATCTTCTAACTATGCCGGTGAATATATTCGTAATTATATGCTAAAAGAACCAATTCCTGGTATTGCATTTGAATATAAATTTATGAATAAATACCTTCCGGAAGTTACTTTACAAGACATGAACGATCTTGCTCTTCATTGGATAATTGATACTAACAGAGTTGTGGTTGTTACAGCTCCTCAAAAGGTCGGGTTAATACTTCCTTCTGAAAATGATATTTACAATATTATAGAAAAAACATCTCATGAAGAGTTAAAAGCATACAAGGATAAACTAACGGAAGAAAAATTATTAAAAGAAATACCTAATCCGGGAAAAATAATAAAAGAAACTACAACAACTAAAATTGGATTAACAGAATTGGATTTATCGAATGGGGTAAAAGTATTCTTAAAACCTACAGACTTTAAAAATGATGAAATTTTGATATCGGCCATAAGCCCGGGAGGTCAGTTTTTATATCCCGACTCTGATAATTTTTCAGCAAAATATGCCTCTGTAATTATTTCAGAAAGCGGGATTTCAAATTTTTCATTAATCGACCTTCAAAAATTACTTGCAGGTAAAACAGTGAATGTGAATCCTTATATTGGGGCCTATAGCGAAGGAATTAAAGGAAGTTGCACTCCCAAAGATATTGAAACCATGTTCCAACTGATTTATTTGTATTTTACAAAACCCAGGCTGGATACAGATGCTTTTGTATCATTTATCAACCGGATGAAATCGTATTTTAAAAATATACAATCTAATCCTCAAATGTATTATTCCGATCAACTTACCAGGATCTTATCACAGAATCATCCTCGTGGTGGCGGTATACCAAAAGAATCAGATATTGATAGAATTAATTTAAGAAGGTCTTATGAGATTTATTGTAATCGGTTTTCTGATGCCAATAATTTTACTTTTGTAATTGTAGGTAATTTCAATAATGATAGCATTAAAACTTTGCTTGAAACTTATATTGGCAGTTTGCCTTCAGTTAATAGAAAGGAAACATGGAAAGATGTTGGAATAAGACCACCTAAAGGAGAGGTTTATAAAAATATATACAAGGGCACAGATCCCAAAAGCTTTGTAACTATTATTTTTACTGATTCTGCCCGTTATTCGAGCAAAGATGCTTACAGGCTCAAGTCCTTAACAGATTTATTAGATATCAGGCTTATTGAAGTACTTCGTCAAGAAAAAAGTGGCGTTTATGGAGTTGGGGCAAGTGCTTCAATGAACAGAATTCCATATAATAATTACAGTATTTCTATTAGATTCCCTTGTGCCCCGGAGAATGTCGATTCATTAGTGACGTCTGGTTTAAATATATTAAGTGAAATAAAAGATAAAGGAGTTACCACGAAGAATATTGATAAAATCCGTGAAACACAGGAGAGAGAGTTGGAAGTAAACCTTAAGACAAATAATTTCTGGCTTTCCTATCTTGAAAACACTCTATATTACAAAGAGAACCTTTTAGAGATTTTAAAATACAAGAAAACAATAAAAAATTTAAAATCAAAAAATATTCAGGATGTGGTAAAAAAATACTATAAGGATGAATATATAAAAGTGGTTTTATATCCCGAATCGATGACAAAATAATATTGTTATCAATTATCTGGTTTTATTCTATTAATTGACTAATTACCCTGAAGGAGATTCTTAATTGAAAAAATGTTTAACTTTTTCAATATCCTGAGGAGTATCGATTGCCATTGTTTCAAATTCAGTAATTTCGACATGGATACTATATCCATTTTCAATCCATCTGTTCTGTTCAAGAGATTCAGCAAGTTCAGTTGGCGTGGATGAAAGTAAGGTTAGTTCCTTTAAAACAGAAGTTCTAAAAGCATAGATTCCTATATGTTTTAAAAATGAATAAACCTTATGCCAGTTTTCAGGATTCTCATTTCTGATGAATGGTATAACCGACCTACTGAAATAAATGGCCTGGGAATTATTATTGCGAATTAATTTTACAATATTCGGACTAAAGATTTCTTCCTTCACGGTAATATGTTTTGCAAGAGTTGCAATCTGGATGGACTTATTATCAAAGCAACTCATTAAAATACGAATTTGTTCAGGTTTGATAAAAGGCTCATCTCCCTGAATATTGATCACAACATCAAAATGCAAATCTTTATTAATTTCATGAATTATTTTTATGGCTTCTGAACAACGGTCTGTTCCGGTTTTATGATCTTTGGATGTCATAATTACATTTCCCCCAAATGAAAGCACATTATTGTAAATTCGTTCATCATCTGTTGCTACATAAACCCATTCAAGCGCCTTTGAAGATTGCCCATATACTCTCTGAATCATCGTTTTTCCACCTAAATCTAATAAAGGTTTTCCGGGGAAACGAGTAGAATCGTAGCGTGAAGGAATTATTCCAACTATTTGCATAGTCTAATTATTTTGTTTTACTTTTTATTAAGAAACAGAATTTATTTTTCAGGAAAATATTGTCGAATAAAAAAATTAAACAAATTTAACCTGCTGCAAATTAGTAAAAAAGTTTATAAATTGTAATTTTGTCAGTCAATTTAAAATTTTTGTCAGGTTTTATGGATGTTCAAGGAATAAAGCAGAGATTTGGAATAATTGGAAATTATAATGGTCTGAATAGGGCGATTGATATTGCACGGCAAGTGGCTCCTACAGATTTATCTGTACTTATATCCGGACCCAGTGGTACCGGAAAAGAAATATTTCCCCAGATTATTCATCAGTTCAGCGCTCGGAAACATGGACAATATATAGCTGTAAATTGTGGTGCTATTCCTGAAGGGACGATAGATTCTGAACTTTTTGGACACGAGAAAGGTTCATTTACAGGTGCACATGAGAGCCGAAAAGGCTACTTTGAAGTTGCAGATGGGGGAACCATATTTCTTGATGAAATTGCCGATTTACCCCTTTCAACCCAGGTAAGATTATTAAGAGTTTTAGAGACTGGTGAGTTTATTAGGGTTGGGTCATCGAAAGTTCAAAAAACAAATGTCAGGGTTGTCGCTGCAACCAATATAGAAATTCAGGGAGCTATTCAATCAGGCAAATTCCGCGAAGATCTTTTTTACAGGTTAAATACAGTTCCTATCTCAATACCTCCTCTGAAAGAAAGGGTCGACGATATTTATTTACTTTTTAAAAAATTTGCACAGGATTTTGCTGAACGTTACCGAATGCCGGAAATAAATTTGGAAGAAGAAGCAATTAAAGTCCTGGAAACGTATGATTGGCCTGGAAACATAAGACAATTAAAAAATATTACAGAACAAATTTCTATTATTGAAAAAAACAGGATTATCGATGCAATCACTTTAAAAAGATATTTACCGGATTATATGGAAATCAAATTGCCTGCTTTATTAAAATCGGCAGATTCTTCTTCTTTTTCATCAGAAAGAGAAATTTTGTATAAAATTCTTTTCGATATGAAAAATGATATGAATGATTTGAAAAAACTTGTTTTAACATACATTCAATCAGGAATTGTTCCTCAGGAACAGGAAAGTGATAACCAGCATGTTTTTAATCGCCTTTTTAATGGAATAAATGTTAATGACCAGACTAAACCCGGTGTAAACTCTTTTGATATAAGCAAAAAACACGAAGAACATATCCAGGATACAGAAGCCATTATGGAAGAGTCGCTCTCAATCCAGGATAAAGAAATTGAACTAATTAAAAAAGCACTTGACAAACATCGGGGAAAAAGAAAACTGGCTGCAGATGAGCTTGGGATTTCTGAGAGGACACTTTACAGAAAAATAAAAGAATACAATTTGGACTAGAATATTTATGAAGGCTGAAAATTTTAAAAATGTACGAATGAAATTTTGCAAGGATTTTCATTCAAGGCAGTGTTGTTTTTTAAAATTGAATTTTCGATTCTTAATTTTAAGAAAGCTTTTATTTTTTCTAATGATTCCAATATTAACATTTTCATGTTTTTCAGTTAAATATTCAATGTCGGGAGCCTCGATATCGCCAGCAATTAAAACACTATCTGTGCAATATTTTATTAATCGTGCACAAAATGTGCAACCTACACTTAGCAATGACATTACAGAAGCCCTAAAAAGAAAATGTCTTTCCCAAACAAGCCTTACTATGGTTACAGAAGGTGGAGATGTAAGTTTTGAAGGTGAAATAACAGGTTACGATCCTTCAAAACCATTGGCTATCCAAGGGAACGACAGGGCTGCTCAAAACCGGATGACTATTACTGTACATATAAAATTTACAAATTCTGTAGAGCCTAAAAATAATTTTGATGCCCCTTTTTCAAGGTACAGGGATTATGATAGCCAAAAGTCCCCTGATCAGGTTGCACCGGAATTGGTTCCACAAATAATAGATGATTTAACCGAAGATATTTTTAATAAAGCATTTGTAAACTGGTAAAGAAATGAATGCAAATAATTTTTTAGAATATATTGAAAACCCTGGTTTAATAGATCAGGATATTGCAATTGAAATGAAGGATGAATTGGAAAAAAATCAATTCTTTCAACCTTATTATTTTCTTTTGTTAAGGTATTTAAAAAACACAGATTCATTCGAATACCAGACATTTCTTAAAAAGTCAGCATTTTCAATAACCAATAGAAGAAAATTATATAATTATGTTCATTCCGGGAACACTGATTCGATTTTTAAGCCAGATTCCAGAACCATGATTACCACTGTTGAAACTGTTAGTGAAAATGAATCAATCCGAAGAGTAGAAAAAGATACATTAAACGAATCGATATCTGAAATACTGCAGAAGCAAATTGAAACAGGCAATTCTCAGGTAATTTCAGAAAAAAATATTATTCCTGAAGTTACATTTGAACTTGATGATTCATTTGAAATTATTAAACCCGGTTCGGATTATTTTGAAGCGAACATAACGAATGAAATTAAAGAAAATGAATTCATAGATTTAGGTAAATATTCTGAACAGCCTATTCTTCAAATTGAGGAAGAAACTTTAATGGTAAAATCCACTGAAAAAGGAATTCCGGAAAATGAAAATTTATTAGGTAATCAACCAGGGATTATAACAAGTAATGAAATTTTTGAAGAATCAAATGATTTGATTAAAAACCCGGATAAGGATACTGATGCTCAACCTGTCGATTTGTCAGATAATTCAGAAAATATTTTTCGCGATGAAAATAAAAACGAATATCCATTCACAAGCTGGTTCGATCATTTGGAAGAAACAAAAAAAGAACAGGCTGATAATAAAGAAAAACAAACACAATCCACCATTTCAAAGAACCAGGAACTTATAGAAAAATTTATAAGTGATGAACCGAAGATAAAGCCAAAACCTGTTCACAATGCTCAACAGGAAGATATTTCTTCCTTCAGTACAGAAGAACGAGATGAGTTTTTCACTGAAACTCTTGCAAAAATTTATGTTAAACAGGGCAATTATGTTAAGGCTATAGCCGCATATGAAAAATTAAGTTTGAAATTTCCAGAAAAAAGTAATTACTTTGCAGGCCAAATTGAAGAAATCAAAACTATCATAAAAAATCAATCCTAAAATACCATGACAGTTGCATATATATTAATATTCATGATTTGTATCTTACTAATATTAATAGTATTGGTACAAAATTCAAAGGGAGGCGGATTGGCCTCAGGTTTTACCGGAAGCCAGATAATGGGTGTACGTAAAACAGCAGATTTTCTTGAAAAAGCTACCTGGACACTTGCAGGTACTTTAATAGTTTTTTGTATTATAACGAACCTGATTCTTCCACGTCAGCAGGAAGTCGTTAAAAGATCAGTACTTCAGGATGAAATACAAAATGCCATTGATCCAAATGCTGTTCCGAAAGTTCCCACAGCTGCTCCAAAAGAAGCAAATCAGAAACCTTTTCAAACTCCTTTCAACGACAAGAAAAAAAAATAATTTGAAAATTATTCTGTTTCAACTTTTTGCGTCAATATGGCATTTGCACTGACAATTATCTTTCATTTTTTTTTTGATTAAAAGAAAAGGAATTTAAATCTTAATTGAATTATAATAACATCAGGTATGCTTGTTCGATAGATTGAAAATGATGAAATTTTGGCAGAAAGCAAAGTATATAATTACAAAAACTTCAGATGGCACGGTTTCTGATTAAACCCAGTAGTCAATTTTCTGACTAAAGAAAGTAAAAAAATTGTTTAACTTAAATTATGTATGAATATGTCAGAAGTAAAAATTAAGCCATTAGCCGACAGAGTTCTTATTGAACCTTTGGCCGCAGAACAGAAAACTGCAAGTGGAATTATTATTCCAGACACTGCTAAAGAAAAACCTCAAAAAGGGAAAGTAATTGCAGTAGGAAAAGGTACAAAAGATGAAGTAATGGAATTAAAAATTGGGGATTCTGTATTATATGGTAAATATGCAGGAACCGAAATTACCATTGATGGTAAAGATTACTTAATGATGCGCCAAAGTGATGTTTTGGCTGTAATATAAAATTTATTAATTTTCTCCTTAAGTATAATTGAGAAATAATTGTTAATATCCAAATTTTAAAATTAAAACAAATATCATATGGCAAAAGAAATTATATTCGATTTTGAAGCACGCGAAGCTTTACGCAAAGGCGTAGATGCTTTAGCAGATGCAGTAAAGGTTACTTTAGGTCCTAAAGGACGAAACGTAGTTATAGATAAAAAATTTGGTCATCCACAGGTAACGAAAGATGGTGTGACTGTTGCTAAGGAAATTGAACTTTCAAACCATTTAGAAAATCTTGGCGCCCAACTTTTAAAAGAAGTAGCGTCTAAAACCAGTGACGATGCCGGCGATGGTACTACTACAGCTACTGTTCTTGCACAATCTATTGTAGCTGTAGGATTAAAAAATGTTACAGCAGGCGCTAATCCTATGGATTTAAAACGTGGTATAGAAAAAGCTGTTATCAAAGTTGTTGAATTCTTAAAGAAGCAAAGCAAAGTTATTGGTGAAGACAACAAGAAGATTGAACAGGTTGCAACCGTTTCTGCTAATAACGATAATTCAATAGGCAAACTTATTGCCGAAGCAATGGAAAAGGTAAAAAAAGAAGGAGTAATAACTGTTGAAGAATCCAAGGGTACAGATACCGAGGTTAAAGTAGTTGAAGGAATGCAGTTCGACCGTGGTTATATTTCAGCTTATTTTGTGACCGACACCGAAAAAATGGAAGCCGTGCTTGAAAATCCATATATCCTTATTCACGATAAGAAAATATCGGTAATGAAAGATATGCTGCCGATATTAGAGAGCGTGGTTCAAACAGGTCGTCCATTATTAATCATAGCCGAAGATATCGATGGAGAAGCGTTGGCCACGCTTGTTGTAAATAAATTACGCGGATCATTACGGATAGCTGCTGTTAAAGCTCCGGGATTCGGTGACAGAAGAAAAGAGATGCTCGAAGATCTCGCCATTCTTACCGGAGGTACTGTTATATCTGAAGAAAAAGGCATGAAGCTTGATGCTACAAGTGTTAATGATCTTGGGAAGGCTGAAAAAATAACTATAGATAAAGATAATACAACTATTGTTAATGGTGGAGGCGAAAAGAAACTAATCAATGACCGTGTAGCCCAAATAAAAAAACAGATTGAAAGTACAACCAGCGATTATGATCGTGAAAAATTACAGGAACGTCTTGCAAAACTTTCAGGTGGTGTGGCAGTATTATATATAGGTGCAGCAACTGAGGTTGAAATGAAAGAAAAGAAAGACCGCGTAAACGACGCTCTCAGCGCAACCCGGGCAGCTGTTGAAGAAGGAATCATACCTGGTGGAGGGGTTACATATATCAGGGCCATTTCAGTTATTGAAAATTTAAAAGGCGATAATGAGGATGAAACAACAGGTATTAAAATAGTTAAACGTGCTCTTGAAGAACCTTTACGAATGATTGCACAAAATGCAGGTGAAGATGGTTCTGTAATAGCCCAGAAAGTAAAAGAAGGTAAGGATGATTACGGTTACAATGCTCGTACCGAAAAATTCGAAAATCTTATGGCCGCAGGAGTAATTGATCCTACTAAAGTAGCCCGAATTGCTCTTGAAAATGCAGCTTCTATTGCAGGGATGATTCTCACAACCGATTGCCTGCTCGCTGAAAAACCTGAAGACAAAAAAGAACCTGCTATGCCCAATCCGGGAATGGGTGGAATGATGTAAGAATAAAAATATTTTATTTAAATTGAAGGCAGTACTAAAGCTGCCTTTTTTTATTCGTGAAACTCAAATTTTAAAAGCGAAGCGCGTTAAAATTTGTAAGTTGAACGAATCCCGATAGCGCTGCGTATCGGGATAAATGAGTTTAATACTCCGCTGCTTGCAGCGATAAAAAAATATTTTTCTTTGATACCTCGACAGCTCTGCTGCGA
>Ga0182021_10008629_pt1 | contig 12071 bp, 9 predicted proteins | sample 612E3MmetaG_FD_120493 | JGI IMG/M metagenome (GOLD analysis project Ga0182021, IMG submission 120493) | Permafrost microbial communities from Stordalen Mire, Sweden - 612E3M metaG (Illumina Assembly) | ecosystem: Environmental > Terrestrial > Soil > Wetlands > Permafrost | place: Sweden...
AGAAGCATTGGACAGAAAAAGCATAAACGGGAAATAAAGAAGGGGGAGTATTTAATGAAGAAAAAAATAATAATAATACTGGCTGTGGCAATGGTATTTGCCATTGTATTTTCTGTGTCCTCATGCGGAAATATTGCCCAAAAAGTTGCGGAAAAAGCTGTATCGAAGGTCGTGGAAAGTGCAATCGGAAGTGATGTAAGTATTGATACTAAAGACGATAGCGTCAAAATAAGCACTGACAGCGGCGTGGTCCAAGCTGGAGGAGATTCAAAAGTTCCTGAATGGTGGCCCGCAGAAGCTCCTGCTTATCCGGACATCAAGGTTACCTATTCTGCAAAGAATAAAGACGATAATGGCAAAGTTGGTTTTGCTATGTTTGCAGAGGTGACAAAGGGCTCAGTTAAAGACGTTTATGAGTGGTATAAAAGTAAAATGTCAGGTTGGGAAAATACATCAGACAACTTTGGTACCAGCGATGGAAATGACTCATTTTCACTGGCATATAAAAATAACACGTACGAAGCTCTTGTCCTGGGAGGCTCAGACGGTAAAGTGGTTTCACTTACTTTGTCATTTACTGAGCAGTCTAAAAACTAAAAGCTGTTCAGAAATGCTCGGAAAGAATCTTGGATTCTTTACAATAATGGGTACTCGTTGCGGGTGCCCATTATTGTAAAATAAATGGTTAATTTCTCCTGCTAAATTCTTTAAATTAATGTACTTTCTAATGAATAATTGTAAATTCGTTAAGTAAAAAAGAAATTCATTTAAAAGAACTCATTGGGTAAATTACAGAAAAGTTACAGAAAATTTAAAAAAAGCTTGACAAGAAATAAATATTAGTTAAGATACTTATTTAATAAGTTACTTAACTAATATTAAATAATAAATATCGCAGTGTTTTTTCAGGGATAGTATGGAAGACAGAAAAAAACTTATAGAAAAATCTGTTGAGAGCATTTATGCAATCAAGAGTAAAATTGTTGCAGAGATGCACCTTTACTTTAATGTTATGCAGATAACTCATTCTCAATGGATGGTTTTACAAATTGTAAAAAAGAATGTAAAAAAGAATGTGAATACCAGCATTAAGGACCTTGCCGGGATACTTGGCATCACCAGCAGCGCAACAACACAGATTGTGGATAACCTAGTAAGTAAGGAGCTTCTTTTCAGGAAAAGAAATCCTGATGACCGCAGGGTCATAAAAGTTGCATTGACCGAAAAATCGAGCAAACAGCTCGATTCGCTAAAAAGAAAAAGTTTCATTACGCTGTCTTCTTTGTTTGATGCCCTGGATTACGATGAGCTTTTAAAATATTGTGAGCTCAGTAATAAAATAACGGGCAGTATTTCTAAGGAAATGCCTGAAAAAATGTTTGGTAAAGAAACAGCAAAGGACAATTAGAAAAGCAGAAAGAGAAAGACCTGATGATAAAATTAGCGAAATATTTAAAACCTTTTATATTTATTATAATAATTTCCATTATCCTGTTATTTGCACAGGCAATGGCTGACCTGACACTTCCGGATTATATGTCAAATATCGTTAATAACGGTATTCAACAGGGTGGAATGGTAAATGCTGTCCCTAAAGCCATCCGCCAGTCTGAGATGGACAAGCTCACAATATTTATGGGCGCAGAAGATAAAGCCTCAGTAGTTGGTGACTATACTCTTATAGACAAAACCTCGCCTGATTATTCAAAATACCTTAAGGATTACCCTCAACTTGAAAAAGAGCCTGTATATATATTAAACAAGATATCTGCAAGTGAGACAAACAGGATAAACCCTATTTTTGGCAAGGCGTTTCTGGTAGTATCCGGCATAGAACAAATGGTAAAAGACCCGGCAAAAGCTTCTGCTGCAAGCAGCAAGCTGGGAATTGACAAAATGGGCTTTGACTTGTCAAAAATTCCTGCGGGTGTGTCACCAGGACAGGTCTTTGCAATGCTTGCAAAATTACCTGCCGAACAACTTTCCAAAATTAAGGATGCCACAGACAAGCAGTTTGAGGCCCTCGGAACTAAAATGATTACACAATCTGCGGTGGGAGCCGTAAAAATTGAATATGCGGCGATTGGCATGAATACGGCCAATTTTCAAAACGATTATATTGTCCGTACAGGGCTTTTAATGCTGCTGTTGTCCCTGGCATCTGCAGCGTGTACCATTGCAGTAGGCTATTTTTCTGCAAGAGTTGCCGCAGGACTGGCTAAGAATTTACGAAGAAAGGTTTTTACTAAAGTTGAGAATTTTTCGAATGCTGAGTTTGATAAATTTTCTACAGCTTCGCTTATTACAAGATCGACCAATGACATAACACAGATACAGATGCTTATTATAATATTAATAAGGATTGTATGCTACGCACCTATTATGGCTATCGGCGGCATAGTGCGCGCACTTGCAAAAAGCACGTCGATGTCATGGATAATAGCGCTTGCTGTCGTAGTTATTATTTCTCTTATACTGGTAGTTTTTTCTATAGCCATGCCAAGATTTCGTATAGTCCAGAAACTTATAGACAGGCTGAGCCTGGTCACACGTGAAAACCTTTCAGGTATCATGGTTATAAGGGCATTTAATACACAGAAATTTGAAGAGGACAGATTTGACAAGGCCAATGTTGACCTTACAAAAACTTCTTTATTTATTAACCGTGTGATGGTCATAATGATGCCTGTAATGATGCTTGTCATGAACGGTGTGTCATTGCTTATTATCTGGGTTGGAGCGCACCAGGTGGAATCATCTCACATACAGGTTGGCGATATAATGGCTTTCATGCAGTATGCAATGCTTATAATAATCTCATTTTTAATGCTTTCATTCATGTTTATTATGATTCCCAGAGCTTCAGTATCTGCGGGCCGTGTCGTTGAAGTGATTGAAACCGAGGCAACAATTAAAGATCCTGAAAATGCAAAAACTTTCGGCAGCTCAGGTAACGGATTGGTGGAATTCAGGGATGTCTCATTTAGTTATCCTGAAGCGGATGAGGATGTATTGCATGATATCAGCTTTACAGCAAAACAGGGCGCCACAACGGCATTTATCGGTTCCACCGGTTCTGGTAAATCTACTATAGTTAATCTGCTTTTGCGTTTTTATGATGTTTCGAGAGGCAAGATATTTGTTGGCGGAATTGATATCCGTGATGTAAAGCAGCATGACCTAAGGGAGAAAATAGGTTATGTGCCTCAGCAGAGCATTCTTTTTTCAGGAACTATCGAAAGCAACCTTAAGTTCGGTGATGAGAGCGCAAGCCGGGAAATGCTGGACTCGGCTGCAGTGGCTGCACAGGCAATGGAGTTTATAAGTGAAAAGCCCGAAGGCTTGGATTCAGAGATTTCCCAGGGTGGGAAAAACGTATCAGGCGGACAAAATCAAAGGCTTTCGATTGCAAGGGCGCTTGTAAAAAACCCTGAAATCTTAATCCTTGATGATTGTTTTTCTGCGCTGGATTTTAAAACAGATAGGGCCCTCCGTAAAGCGCTTAAAAGCTATTCTACAAAAAGTACAATACTTATTGTGGCGCAACGCGTAGGGACAGTAATGACCGCTGATCAGATAATAGTGCTGGACGAAGGCAAAATTAAAGGTATAGGGACGCATAAAGAGCTTATGGCAAGTTGTGACACTTACAGGGAAATTGCCCTGTCACAGCTTAGTAAGGAGGAGTTGGCATGAGCAATCAGGAGAATATTGGAAATAATAAAAAAATAAGTCAGGGAGCACCAGGTTTTGGCGGACAGGGTATAGCCGATTTAAAACCAAAGCCAAGAAGAGGCGGCCCGCTGGGCTTCGGCGGTCCGGGCGGACATGGAGTTCAGATGCAGGGGGAAAAAGCTAAAAACTTCAAAGGCACAATGGCCAAATTTATAAAATATATCAGTGAATTTAAATTACAGGTGTCTGTTGTAATTATTTTTGCTATCGTTTCAACAGTATTTTCTATTGTAGGACCAAAGATATTGGGAAAAGCCACAACCAGGCTTTTTGAAGGTGTTGTGGGGAAAATATCAGGGACCGGAGCCGGTATAGATTTTAAATATATAGGGACCATAGTCCTTATCTCGGTTGGCTTGTACCTTGTTTCAGCGCTTTTTTCTTACGTCCAGGGATGGATAATGTCCGGCGTTTCCATGAAAATAACATATCGTTTAAGAAAAGACATATCTGAAAAAATCAACCGGATGCCTTTGAAATATTTTGACGGGACCAATCACGGTGAAATTCTTTCCCGTGTTACCAATGATGTCGATACGATAAACCAGACTTTAAACCAGAGTTTAACGCAGATAATAACTTCGGTTGTCATGGTAATAGGCGTTTTGGTCATGATGTTTACCATAAGCTGGATAATGACTCTTGCCGCTATTATTGTGGTGCCTCTGTCTCTTGGCCTTATAATGGTTGTTGTCAAGCAATCACAAAAGTATTTTAAACAACAGCAAGTTTACCTGGGGCATGTCAACGGCCATGTGGAAGAAATGTATGGCGGACATAATGTAATGAGGGCCTTTAACGGCGAGAAAAAAAGCGAAGAGAAATTTGACGGTTATAATAATGTCTTGTACAGAGCGGCATGGAAATCCCAATTTTTATCAGGGCTAATGATGCCTATTACATTATTTGTCGGAAATCTTGGCTATGTTGCTGTGGTGGTATTGGGCGGCTACCTGGCTGCGCAGGGTAAAATGCCTGTTGGTGACATACTGGCTTTCATTCTTTATGTACGTTCTTTTATGCAGCCTATCTCCCAGATTGCGAACATTTCAAATGTCCTGCAGCAGACTGCAGCAGCGGCAGAGAGAGTTTTTGAATTCCTGGAAGAAGAAGAAGAAATACCGGACAGGGCCAATCCTGTCAAACCTGAAAATATTACCGGCAGCGTTGACTTCAAAGATGTTTATTTTGGATACAACCCTGAGCAGTTGATTATCAAAGGGTTTTCTGCAGATATAAAGCCCGGTCAGAAGATTGCAATTGTCGGCCCGACCGGGGCAGGAAAAACAACTATGGTCAAGCTGCTGATGAGATTTTATGATGTTTCAAGCGGTGGGATATTTATCGACGGCAATAACATAAAAGATTTCACAAGAGCTGACCTGCGAGATATTTTTGGAATGGTACTGCAGGATACCTGGCTCTACAATGGCACCATTATGGAAAATATAAGATACGGCAGGCAGGATGCAACAAACGAAGAAGTTTTCGAAAGCGCAAAGATTGCATATGTCGATCATTTTGCCCATGCTTTGCCAAAAGGGTACGACCATGAGTTAAATGAGGAGACTTCCAATATTTCACAAGGACAGAAACAGCTGATTACTATTGCAAGGGCAATTCTTTCAAATCCTAAAATACTTATCCTTGATGAAGCTACAAGCTCAGTAGACACCAGGACGGAACTGCTTATACAGAAGGCAATGGATAACCTTATGAAAGACAGGACAAGCTTCATAATCGCCCACAGATTAAGCACCATTAAGAATGCAGACCTGATTCTTGTAATGAACAACGGTGACATTGTGGAGCAGGGAAACCATAGCCAATTGCTTGCCAAAGACGGCTTTTATGCAAACCTGTACTACAGCCAATTTGAAAACAACAGCGATTCTTAATACAGGATATAAATTTCATTTTAAAATTTAATAAAAGATATACTTAAGAGTTTTTTTAGTTTTTTATACTATGTTCTTTTAAAATACAAATAACAAAATTAAAATATTATTTGACAAAAGTATTACATTAAGGATAGAATTAAGTGTTTCCTCTGATAAATGATATTTTAATCAAGAGCAGGTTGTTGCTTTTAACTGCCTCTCTCCAAATGAAATATGATGAAGCCCAGGGAATTTTAATATTTTTAAGGAGGTATGTATGCAAGGCAGCAAACTCTATGTGGGTAATTTCAGCTATTCAGTTACTAATGAACAACTTGAGCAATTATTCGCAGAGTATGGAACAGTTGTTAGTGCCAGTGTAATTGGCAATAAGGGTTTTGGATTTGTTGAAATGTCCAGCGCCGAAGAAGCAGAAAAAGCAAAAGAAGCTCTTGACGGTACAGATTTTAGCGGACGTTCAATCAAGGTAAACGAGGCCCTTCCACAGAAAAGCAGACCGGACCGTAATTTTAAAAGATATTAAGTCTTTATAATATTACCTTAAAAAATGGCTTGCACCCTGTATGTGTATGCAGGATTGCGGGCCATTTAATTTTGTTTATTAAAAGGAATATGAAATCTTGTATTTTAAAATTTGGATTAATATTTTTTAATCTTATTTTAATCTTATTTTAATTAAGGCTGTCCATAATTCTCTTTGTAGACTTTGATTTAAAAGAATTTAAAATTAAAAAAGAGTGCGGTTGTTAGGAACAAACCAGATGCCGGAATTTGAAAAAAATCCGGTTTGCCGGTAAAAATTATATATTTTACAAAATTTATTTATTAAAAATTTAATTATAATGAAATTTGATGAGGTGTAAGACACAATGATAAAAGATACTGAACTTGAAATTGAAGATCTGGATAAGCTGGAACTTGCAGCTTATGAGGATGAAGTAGCGGTTTATTTAAAGGAGTCAAAAATAAACAGCGACAAATCAAATAACCTTAAAAGTATATTTGAAGATTTAATACCGGAAGCAATAAATGAAGATGGCCAGGGATTTGATTATAAAATACATGATATCGAAAAACCGGCTATCCGTAAGAACAGGATTAAAGCAGGCTCCGGAGCAATAAGCACTGATTCTGTAAAAATGTATTTAAATGAGATCTCGAAAACCCGCCTGCTTACTGCGGCTGAAGAAGTTCAGCTTGCCAAAAGAATTGAAAAAGGGGATAAGGCTGCCAAGGACAGGCTTATACAGTCAAATTTAAGGCTTGTTGTAAGTATAGCAAGAAAGTTTATCGGAAGAGGGCTCATATTGTCTGACTTAATCCAGGAAGGAAATTTTGGCCTAATGAAAGCCGTTGAAAAATATGATTATACAAAGGGTTTCAGGTTTTCAACTTATGCTACCTGGTGGATAAAACAATCTGTTGCAAGAGCCATTGACGACCACGCAAGGACTATAAGGATACCTGTGCATATGGTCGAGACTATAAACAGGCTCGTAAGGTTTCAAAGGCAGTTTTTTCAAAAATCAGGGAGGGAAGCTTCCCATAAGGAAATCGCCGACCAGATGCACATAAGTATAGATAAAGTCAGGGAAATAATGAAAACAGCGCAGCACCCTGTTTCTCTTGATGCAACTGTAGGAGAAGACGAGGATACAAGGATCGCTGACTTTGTAGAGGATTCAAAGGCATTGGCGCCCGCTGATGCAGTATTATTTAAAGTGTTTCAGGACAAATTGCAGGAAGTGCTTAAGACTTTGGGTCAAAGAGAAAGAAAAATAATTTTGTCAAGATATGGCCTGCAGGACGGGCATCCAAGAACTCTTGAAGAGGTCGGCAGAGAATTTGGCGTCACCCGTGAAAGAATAAGGCAGGTTGAATCAAAAGCGCTTGCCAAACTGCGAAATACAAGCGCGGCCAGCGCCTTAAAAAGTTTTCTTTAAAAAGACTGCTTGTTGATACTTAATAAAACTCTTTTCTCCTTGGCTTAATATTGTCCAAGCCAGGGAGTTGTGGGGTATGCAAGCCATCTGGGAATTTTTAATTAAAAATTTCTAATCCTGCTTTAATAAGCCTTTAATGTGGTATTGATAAAATCCATTAATTATAGTGAGAATATAAGAGGATAAAAAAGAAATGAGAATATAAAAGGGTAAAAATAATAAAAAACATTAGATTAAAGGGTAAACATATGAAAAGAAAAAATATAATAATAATTGTCTCTCTTTTTGCCATATCTGCTATGGTGATCACTGTCTTAAGCGGTTGTTCAATCGGGAGATTTGCTTTTAATTCCATGCAAAGGGTTTCTCAAAATATGCATTTTAAAGGAAATCATGATTATAAAGAAAAAGGGAGAGGGTCCAATAAGTTTGATTTTAAAAACATGCCTTGCAAACCTGGAAACAAGAATTCTAAGAATAATCAGCAATCCCTCAAAAACAACCAGGAAAATACTCCGTTTATGGGAATTGAAATGGCTAATCCTGTAAATGCTGCAACAGGTGTTTTGGTCAATAGCGTGATTTCAGGAAGTCCTGCTGAAAAGGCAGGAATTAAAGTCCAGGATGTTATCACTGCCGTAGACGGTAAGGAAGTTAAAAGTCCTGCAGATCTGTTGCAGGTAGTTCTAGGGCATAAAGTAGGGGATACAATAAAAGTAACAATTAGCAGAAGCGGCCAAAGCCAGGATATAAGTGTGACTCTTGAATCAATTTCAAATGTTCTTCCGAATAGTTTAAAGAATGGCCAGGGATCGGGCAATGGACAGAAAGGCTTTAATAATTCCGGGGAAAGCGGACAAAATGACAGTAAAACATACTAAAATAATTTTATTTTAGTATTTGGTGCGAAAAATATTTAAGGGTTTTTAATATGGTCCCAAAGATAATTGGGGCCATATTAGTTTTAAGATCAGCATGCTGTGCATAGTAAGCCGCAAAGTAAAATTGTAATTTTTTATTGGCTTTAGAGGAACACAGCCTAAAAAGGAAATAGCCTTCCATAATCATTCAGGATTTTTCCCGGCATCCTGCACTAGCTGGAAAATAATTGAAAAGCATGAACCTTTGCCAAGTTCACTTTCGACCTGTATAGTCGTGTTATGTATTGCTGCGATTTCCTTTGCAATTGATAATCCAAGACCGGTTCCATTATTGTGGAACTCGACCGCATTATTGGACCTGAAGAATTCATTGAATATTTTATCTATATTTTTTTCTGCAATTCCTATGCCCTGGTCTTTTATACCCGCATATAGCTGGGATGTCCCGATTTTTTTAATTATGACTGAAATAACAGAATTAAGTGGAGAATAGTCGATGGCATTCTCTAAAAGTGTTGAGAATAAGATATCCACCTGTTTTTCATTCCCCATAATATAAAATGCTTCTATTTCCGGCTCAAAGTCAATCCGTATATCCTTTGTCTTGGCAACTATCTCAAAACGTTTAACTGCTGAGAACAGTACTTCTGTAATATTTATCTTCTGAAATACTGTGTCAGCAGAATCTCTTGCTTTTAATTTTGCCAGCTCGAGCATTTCCTTGATAACATTTGTCAGTAATTCACATCTTTCTTTTATCTTAAGTATAATATCTCTGGTGCCTTTTGGAATATCGCCGGTATATCCATCCAGGATTATATCCACATAGCTTTGTATTGCGGCAAATGGAGCTTTAAGCTGATGAGTAGCGTATAAAAGGTATTTGGTTTTTTCGTTATTTATCTCATACAGTTTCTGGCTTATTTTTTCATATTCCAGCATTTCTTTTTCAAGCTTTGCATTTGCTTTTTCAAGCTCCTCGGTTCTTTCTATTATCTTTCTTTCAAGGTTTATTTTGTATTCGTTAAGATTTTTATTGACCTCATTGTAGGCATCAAGAAAATGATAAATTATTTTTGAACCATCAGCGCCGATAAGGCTGATTTTGGAAGACTTTTTTTCGCTCAAATCAGCAAAAACATAAGGGTCACCCGTAGCTTCAAATATCAGGTTGATTTCTTTATCCGCTAGTATCTGCAGGTAATCCGGGGCACAAACGATGTTATGGTTTTTTGCATAAAGAATGCCTATAGCGTTGGGATTTTTATCACACACATACTTGATTTTTACGCTGGGAATATCCAGCAGCACTTTAAGCAGGGCAAGCCCTCCATTTCCTGCTCCGATTAAAGCTATTACACCTTCATCCATTATTTCCCTTTATTTTTACTGTTTATATTGTACAATGAGATTGTGATTCTTAAAATAGCGATTTGTTAAAAAGGGAGGCAGGTATGAAGAAAATCTATATTATTGACGATGACAGGGATATAGTTGAGTCAATTTCTATCGTGCTTAAGGCCAATGGCTACGAAGTCCAGGCACAATATAATGATGAGAATGCAGTTGAAAATGTCGGTCGTTATAATCCCGACCTTATTATACTTGACGTGATGTTTCCGGAGGATAGCGCTGCAGGATTTGAAATCGCAAGAAATCTAAAAAAGGATGATAAGTTGGTTAAGATCCCCATAATCATGCTTTCAGCAGTAAACGAAAGGGGCACATACGTGGGCAGGTTTTCAAACCAGGATATTGAAGACTCATGGCTGCCGGTCAGCCTTTTTATTGATAAACCTGTTCAACCAAAGGAGCTCCTGGCGCAGGTTGCCGCAGTGTTAAATAAATAATCTGCCAAAAAACGCTCGTCAGTTGGCAAGGCTAGAGCCTGCCTTGTTAATTTTGTCACTGAATGCTGCTGTTCATTTAAAAATTATAAATTATATAAATATCCTTAAAAAGGAAATCAGTTAAATCCTGCAAGGCAGTTATTGTTTTGTTTGGGTTCCTGATGTGCCGGTTTTTATCCTGAACCATGGCATAAGCATTGAAACCTGTTTTTTATACATCAGGTAGTCAGGTTTTGATTCGATGACATGTTTTTCCATCATCGGGATGCTGATGAAAACAAAAAGCAGTGTCATGACTACCGGGCCCGCCATTGTTATCCATTTTTGAGCATTTATGCCCATCTGCATTATCCACAGGCCCCACCAGAACATGACTTCACCAAAATAGTTAGGGTGGCGGGAATGCCGCCATAAACCAATATCTATGTTGCCGGAACCTCTTTTACGGAAAATATCCATTTGGGCATCCGATATTGTTTGAATTATGACCGCAGCAGTGCAGATGATAAACCCGATTATGATTAAGTAATTGATCCTACCCGTAAAACCTATGCTGTAATATACCGGGATCAATACTAAAAAGACTATTGCTGTCGGCAAAAGGTTGATGCCCACAAGATTTGTAAGAAACCACGTACGGGGGGATTTTTCTTTAAGCATTAAGTATCGCCAGTCCTCATGCTTTAGCCCGTTCCAACGCAATGCCCAATTTAAAGTAAGCCTTGCGGCCCAGACTATTAATACTGTGAGCATTAAAATAATTGCTGTGGAAAGCTCAGTTTTTTTAAGTATTATCCAGAAAGGGGCAATAACCGCCGGCGCAACACTCCAATATGGATCGTAAACGCTGGAGTTTTTAAATATAAGTCCAGTTCCCCAGACCGTAAGTGTAGCTGTTACATCGGCAGCAAAAGTTATCAGCAAAATATTGATTTTATATTTTGAAACAGTATATATCAGAAAACCGGCCAAAAAAGCCAAAACATAAATTGCGAAAATAATAAAAAATGACAGGATTTTTTTATTTATGCCCGAATTTTTCATGAATTTAAGAAACCTTTCGTTAGTTTTTGCAAATATTTAGAATTCTATTGGCAAAAAGCAAGGCATGTCAATGTTTTTATTGATTTAATCGCTTCTGATATTGATGGAATTGGTAATGAGATAGACATGCCAATGTTTTCACTGCCTTTTTCTTCTTTTTGTAATATCAGCAAATGGCAATATATGCGGATTTTTTTACTGCTTTTTGTCATAATATGATGGTTTATATTATTTATTAGATTAATATGTAACTAATTTATAAAATATATATAAAAAAATTATTAAATAAATTGTAAAAAAAGCTTGACACAAATAATATAATGACTTATTATTACCCTATTGAATTAATTTTAATAAAAATTCAATAGAAAACTGAATAATATTTAGAAGCTTTGAAACTTTTCTTTAAATTGGACGCTTAGGGAAAAGTGGAGCTAGTAGCGTAACCGACTAATAATATTTTAGCCGGTTTTTTTTGTTTTCTGGAAAAGAAAAAAGTAACAATAAAAATTTTTAAAACAAGAGGAGAAAAAATGAAAGAATTAAAAATCAGAAGCCTACTGAAAAAAATACCATTCATAGTGCTCATAATTACGGTTATTGCATTTTTTGCAATACCTTCATTTATTTTTGCTGAAGGGGATGGCGTTGCAACTACTGAAACCACACAAACGGCAGTTACACAGGACACTTCGGCTGGTACAGATATAGACACAA
>Ga0182021_10008630_pt1 | contig 12071 bp, 17 predicted proteins | sample 612E3MmetaG_FD_120493 | JGI IMG/M metagenome (GOLD analysis project Ga0182021, IMG submission 120493) | Permafrost microbial communities from Stordalen Mire, Sweden - 612E3M metaG (Illumina Assembly) | ecosystem: Environmental > Terrestrial > Soil > Wetlands > Permafrost | place: Sweden...
CCGCTTACCAGCACTGTAAGTGCTCCTTGAGAAGCAGGGCCGACACTGCCCAGCACGGGTGATTCCAGATACTGGCTACCATGAGAACTCATCAGACCGTGGAAATAGGTACCATCATTGAAGAAATTTATCACAAATACAGGTAAAGTTCATATAGGATGCCCACGCAGGTGTATGCATGGCAGACCCCAAGTTCAAAGATCGCCAGCTGACGCTCTACCTGCCCACCAAGGAAGACCTCGACCGATGGCGCTCGCTATCAAAACCCTACACCCTCAACCATTGGGTCTACCTTCAGGTCGAAAAAGCCCTAGAAGGCGGCGAACAGCAGCGGCGAACAAGGACCACCCACGATACTGATGCCCTCCGCAAGGAAGTTGCAGCCCTACGGAAGGAAAACGAAGCTTTGGCGGCAAAGCTCGACCACATCAGATCAAAAGAAGTCGAAGACATCCTCGAACGGTCCTCAAATAGCCCAATGCAACTAGACAGGCACGTCGTCGATGTCTTGCGGTCCGGCGGCTGTTGGTCGTCTGCCCGCCTGATAAAAAAGTTAGCGCAAGAAGCAGCTCCGCCTGAGGGCATGCACGCCATTAGGATGGATGATGCTGATTCGACGGCAGCAATCACGCCTGACTTCTTCAGCAACAGCCTCAACGAAATCCTGCCTCTGAAAGTCGACGTCAAATCTGTGGAGCGAACGCTAGACGCCCTCGAACAAATCGGACTGGTCAAAAAATCATGGCAAGGCTGGAAGTGGGATAGCATATGAAAAAAGGGAAGACGCAAGACCAAGCGGCGTTGATCGTTGCATTCAAGGCAGACCTCAAGGACAGAAATCTATCCGCAGACACGGTCACCCAATATCCTCAATACGTTCATACGTTCTACGACTTCACCGGCGGCGACCTCTTGGGCGTTGATGACGAAACGTTAATCCGATACTTAGCTCACCTTCGCCAGCGTGAGCTAGGGCAGTCCACCATCAAGCGCTACTTCGCATCGTTGGCTGCGTTCTACGACTTCCTGATGTTTAAAAAACAGATAGCGGCAAATCCCGTCTCATCGATGTTCCGGAAGCGATACCTGAAGGATCGCAAGACCCACGACACAAGCCAAAGAAGACAGTGCATCACTGTCGATCAGGCTAAGTTGTTGGTGGGCAGCATCCTCGACAATAGAGAAAGGGCTGTTGTCGTATTACTCTTGAAAACTGGACTTCGCAGACACGAACTCTCGGAACTCGACCTCGACGATGTGGACCTGCCTAACCAGACCATTCGACTCAAGCCAACGGCAAAGAGATCGTTTGAGACCGCATTCATTGACGACGAGACGATCTTCGTCTTGAACCGATGGATCAAAGAGCGGGAAAAAGAAAACAACGAGCAAATTCCTGCACTCTTCTTGGATAAATTCGGAAACCGACTCTCGAAACAGGCGATCGGCAGAATCGTTCGCAAACACGCCGTCGTCGTTGGTTTGCATGACCCGAACAGCACCCGCAAACAGCTACAGAAACGATTCAGCAGCCACTGTTGCCGCCACTACTTCACCAACTCACTGGATGAAGCCGGCATGAAAGAGAATTTCATCCAAGAATTGAGGGGCGACACCGGGCACGATGCTTCGGACACCTATACACACATCAGCAAAGAGAAGCTTAAGCGTGCCTATCTTGATTTAGTGCCTCAACTCGATCTTCTCTAGATGTACGACAGCAGTCAAACGCAAGCGTTTGCCGTACGGGTGCCTGACAGTTCAGGTACCCTTCGCCATGCCTTCTTGGAACTTTTGCTTCGTCTCGTCGATAGCCACTGGCCTGACATCTCTTATGTTCTAGCTCCCCCATGTTATCGACCTAAGAGAATACTTTCGCCCCTCGTGGATCGGTCATTAATAGGAGCCGATGTAATTGTCGCTCGTAGATTATCAGAAGATTGCGCAAGGCTCTACACGATTCAGGGCACAGAGCGCAATCTTCCTCACCCCCCTTTTTCACTTCTAAATTTATCCAGAAGAGCTCCGTGGCTTACAAGGAGATTGCTGGCTGGCGAGAGGATGTTCCTAATGAAAGACTCGGTAAAGTAGGCGGTGGGGGTTGGTGGCACTGATAGTGACCCAGAATTATTACACGCACCAACATTGGTTGTTACTCAAAGTCTATTATACAACCATTTAAGATCCAGCCAAATGCTTTTTAGCTTACTTATGATTTCAAGGACTATAAGGACAAATGCATTAGTGCCTGCTATTGAGCGACTGTTGGCGTTACATACTGTTTTTGATTATATAGGATCTGGAGCGTTATGGCATGGAGTACGAGTCCGAGAAAGTATTTAAAACCCACATGAACCTAAAGATCGGGGCAGAGGCTCATGCCCGAAAGATGAAAGCGATATCTAGTGACATCTCTTCATGGGAAATTCTCCTTGACTTGAAGAAGGGATGAAACAGCCATACGAGTCTTGTAGGTTATATGCCCTTGAGTTTTGGATCTTAGTGATATTGGCAGGTGAATCCATGCCTTTTTAACTATTGAATAGAGAATACCCAGCCAGGGGGAAGGCTAGACGAAGCTAATTCTGGCTTTAATCTTCGTATTGATCACAATTATGATTGTCGGGGGTTCGGAGGAGCTACCAAAGGTAGTTTCAGCCAGCGAAGTTCAAGCTAAAATCAAGGCGGGTCAGCCGGCGGAGTTCGACAACAGCACTATTGTTGGTGATTTGAACCTCAGTGCATTGAAATTTTATGAACAAGTACACTTCAACAATAGCCATTTCCTAAACCTAGTGATTTTTAAATCCACTAGCTTCAACGGTACTGCCTACTTCGGGCACTCTACGTTCAACAGTACTGCCGACTTCAATGGCTCTAAATTCAACGGCACTGCCCACTTCGAGTACTCTAACTTCAACCGCTATGCCCACTTCGAGTACTCTAAATTCAACGGCACTGCTCACTTCGAGTACTCTAACTTCAACAGAGATGCCTACTTCGAGTACTCTAAATTCAACAGCGATGCCTACTTCTGGTATTCTAAGTTCAACGGCACCGCCTATTTCATTTACTCTAAGTTCAACAACTATGCCGTCTTTACAGGATCTACCTTCAGCAAAGAGGTGTTCTTTTTAGGTGCCCACCTAAAGAGCCTCGATTTGACCCTCTCAACCTATGAAAAAATGTATATCCGCTGGAGTAGCTTGGAAGACTTATATTATGATGATGAATTTGGTGATACTACTTACCAGCTATTGGTGGAGAACTTCAATAAACTAGGCTTCCTACAAGATGCCGATAATTGCTATTCCCAGTTCAGGTGGGAGGAATGTCTACACCAGCTATATCGGCGTCCCTTCAAGGACCCGCTAATGTTTCTCCTTAACCTCGGCGCAGGGATATTTTACGGCTATGGGAAGAAACCGCTTTTACCGTTATACTGGTCGTCAGTCTTTATATTGCTTTTTGGAGCTATCTGGCGGATCGGTGGACGAAGAAAGCACAAGTATACAAGCCCACATATCCCACAGAAGCTACTTTGGGACCGGGACTGGCGGAGTGAGCTTCGCATCCTAGCTGAGGCAACGGTTTTCAGTGCGACGGTCTTTCTCTCAGGTACAAAGCTATTTGTCGATCCTCCTGAAATTCCCAGGGCTCCAAGATGGTCCAGATTAGTTGTTAAGGTCATGTTCAACTTTGAGAGAGTAATGGGTGCATTCTTTTTTGTCTTGTTTATCCTCGCCATCAGTGGGACGGTAGTGCGGTAATGAGTTAGTGCGGGGGTCTCATCCCCCGCACGTGAATATCGGTGGTTAAGGGATTGGAATTGTTATTCATCGAAATCCTTTTCGCTAGAGACATGATTACCACCCCAACAAAGGAGGGAACTTGATTGATCATCCGGGAAGATGTCACTTCGCTACGACCGAACAAGTCCATAAATATAATGCCTGAAGGAGATATGGAACTCACTCAATCGGGGAGAACCTATACCGGCAAGGGTTCTATAAATTTTGAGTGGTCGCCCACGCGCCCAGATACGCCCGGATATTACTTTACATTCCACGGTAAAGCGGGTCCCTTAGACCGCGGAAAAGCTATATTGCATGTCGGAAGCATTGTGGATGACGGCATTGATGTAAGTGTGCGCTCAATCGGGGAGGGGGCGGGTGGAGTCGTTTGTAAGGGACCCCTGCTTGGACAAGTAAAGTATGGGGATCTAAGCGCGAAAATTGACCAATTGGTTTTCTTTATCCCAAACTTCGGTTTTGATCCGCTCATTCCATTAATTCTGAAGCACGACAAATGGGAAATTTTACTGAAACCATTTGAGAAAATCTCTAACCTATTCGAGGAACTTGATAGAGATGGCGGTTTCGCATTTACCTACGAAGTTCACATAAAGTTTAATGGCCGAGCACCATTCGTTTTGGGACAAGTTCTGTTTCTCCTTGAAGGGCTAGAAATTTTTTTGTCATTTATGCGAAGAGCATGGTGCCAACCATTTTTTTTCACTGGCATAGCGAATGGGAACCCTATCTTTTTACTTCACCCAAATCTATTATTAGGACCAGTGAGACCTTTGACTCGTTGGAAACGCGAGCCTCTATGGTGCAATAACCATTTTCAGCGAGACCTCAGTAATGCATTCCACAGGTTCATGGAAATTTATGAAGAATGGCAGTTAGCAGTCACTGGAGAAGGAATTAGCGAATACGAGCACTTAACAATGATTATACTAAATTATATCGAAGCGGGCTTGACGACATTTGGAGAAACGGCAATTGTGTTAACACAATCAGTCTTGGAATCTATTGCGTACATGCAAGCCAAAAAGAGTGGAAGGACCTTCGGGAAATATGAAAAAACTGATGACAAAATTAGATGGCTGCTGAGTGAACTTGGTATTGCAGCAGATATACCTCCTGAGGCCAAAGATCTTCAGGTTTATCTAAATGTTAGAAAAAGATACATACCGAAGCCTTTTGATGGTCCTAGAGCAATCACATACTTCCGAAATTCAATAGTCCATCCGACACCAGAGAAACTAACACGATCTTTAGGTAGAGCAACGGAGAAGGTTCCCTCAGAAAAAGCAATGAGGTATGCCATCATTCTCGGAAGGATGTACATGGAGCTAGCTATTCTAGCCGTGTTAAAATATGAAGGGAACTATACGAATCCGTTCAATGGATTAAGTAGCAAACTTCCATTTAAGGCCATGGCATTGTCGCAGATGCCACTTACGTAGCGAACAATTACTTAAAGCGAAAGACCTGCTTGCACCCGGCCAAGGCTGGCTGTTGGGTCATTTCTTCTTGCCCGGAGGTCGTGGCTGTGGCTTTCTCTTTGCGTCGATCGCATCCTTGACCTTGCTGTGTGTCGGGATGCCGTCCGGACCAAGCGGACTGTCGATTTCGTTGCCTTGCTGGTCGTGCCAAATCTGCTTCTTCATTTTTGGTCATCCAGCGCATTTTTTCGGTGCACTTTGCAGTCGTTCCAATGGGTTGCCTCGAACTCTCGCTTGGCTTCACGACCATCGTATTCCCTGACGTTGTCCATCGGACCGTCGTATTTTGTGCTTGTCTTCTGTATGAGGTCGGAGTATTCTTTCTTCATGACAATCAGTATCCACCGATGATTTCTTTGGCGCGGCTGATTCGCTTCTGTAGATCAGCTATTTCAGCCGATGACTCAGCAGCAACGCGATCCCTCTTCACGACGGCGTCCATGACGGCAGGATCGTCTTGTGGGCGTTCATTGCTTCTGGCGAGCGCTTGCTTAGATAGGTTGAGAATATCTTTGTCAAGGTTATTAGATGTTCTTTTCAGCCGTAGCATTCTCTCAGTCATAGCCTGGACACTATCATAGCTTCCGAGCGCTTCTAGATACGCGTCGATGTTTTGTTTGACGGCGGCTGATCTCTTCTTTGCTGCGTCAAGCTCCGGTAGAACGTCCACCACAGACTCGTCGAACACCGGGACAACCCTGTCGCCCTTTTTCTCGGCGCTCAAGTGGTCCAATAATCGGATCTTAACCTCGCTCAACCGTCCGTCGGCCTGGAAGTACGACGTCGCCAAATCGGCTTCGTCTTGGTGCCGCGGGGTTCCCGCACGCTGTAAAAACTCAGTTGTTGTTGCTGTCATGTTTAGTTACTTTCCACTTAATGTTTTTTTCAGTCCGATGATCGCAGCCTGATATTCAGCGTCATACTTTAAAATCTCAGAATCTATCTCTTCACTCGAATCTACGCCATAGTATCGTGATTCAGCAGCCATGTGACGGATCGCATGTTCCTGCATGCTGTCTGTGAGCGGAATCTTGTTTCTTTGAGCTATTCTCACGATACGGTTTTGCAGTGGTCTGTTAACGGCTGAATTGTAGCCACCTGAAGCGTGTTTGAATGCTTCGGACAGTGCATCAGGATGATAGGAAACCATCTGTGAAACAGGCGAAACGGTGCCCAAAGGAACATTGTAGTGATCTGGATTAGATCCGTCGCCAATGACGGTTAAGAACCATTTTTGTGCTTGCTGTTTACGAATCTTACCATCGGAATCTGTAAATGCCTTGATCAGGTCTGCTTTCGCCTGTGATGGACTCCAGTCGCCGTCTCCCTCTACGTTGCCGTCCTCGTCCGCACCTTGTGACGACGCTACGGTCGGAACGCTTGTAGGCTTGTCTGCGCTTTCTTCAGCGAGGAGTTGAGCGTATGTCCTCCCCCGTGCCGTGATTGGATGGTCAGGCGTGTGCGGAACTCCAGACGGCGTGTCTGTGTTGCCGCTGTCATAAGTTTGGTTCGGGATGCCAAAAGCATTCTGCTTCATCGTTTTGACAAGCTGATCCTTTTCCATTGCTATTTTTGTGGCGTCTTCAAGGTTCGCCATCGTACCCCGTAGTTCACGGCGTGCCTGGTTTAACTTCAGGATGCTGCCAGGAGTCACCGTCGACGCGATCTGATGTCCGCTCGGTGTCATGTAGTGAACCGTGCTTTCTTCGATGGGTATCTCTGCAACTGGAGCCCTGCCAGCAGACATGGTCTTGACCAAGCTTGCTCTGGCTTGGTCTGGCGTAGTTGCTACAGAATCTGTCGCCGACACAAGAGTATTTGCTGGAAATCCCTGCTTCGGCTTGCCTCCGGACAAGGTGTGAGCGAGTTCGGCTCTGGCGCTGTTGAGCTTGGTGATGATTTTGGGATCGACGTCAACAATTTTGGTGCCACTGTCGATGTCGGCTGGGTTGGCTTTGCCCTGGCTGAGCGTAGAAAGCCAAGCTTTCTTTGCTTCCATGAGCTTGATGCGATCGGACATCTCCGCGCCCGATCGCTTTGGATTGTATGACATTTTAAAAATTACTCCTGATTGTCACCTGCAAACACGGGCCTAACCGTCAAAACATCAGGTGCGTCAGGATCAAAACTGATTATAACAGAGTTGCATCCAGTCCATTCATCGCTGCGCAACACGATATTGGGCACAGCTATCGTAGCCCATCGTTCGGAGCGTAATTGGAGCTTGCGGGTTAATTTCATGAATTCTATTCCTCGATTGTGGTTAAGGAGAGTGCCGCTCGCAGCAAAGAGGAGAAAGCGTGTGTAGCGGCACTATGGTCAGACCACAGGTCTATCACGATAGTTGGGGAAGAGGCGGCAGGAAACACGTGGAGGTGGTAAAACCGACCTCTTCGCGCTATCACTAATAGCGTTCACGCAGAATTTTACGGTCGATGTGTCGGCGCGTGTCGAGCGACCGTAAAACGCTGCGTTGAACTATATTGATAAAGTACGGCAAAAAACAAGGATAGTAAAATGACCCTATGTGCTTATGATCTCTCCCATGACTGCGTTTCGGACTGCGCTGCCGCCTTGGTTGTGCCTGATGCCGAAAAAGAAGGCGCGACTAGGATCGTGTGTTCGCGATTAGTTCGAGAGACTGCTAACGGTTGCGCCAGTGCAAAGAGTAGTGATGTCGTAGACGAAACACCCGCGCCTGCTGCTGCTTCGCCGACCAACGTGCTTTTGTACAGGTAGCAGGAAAACGCTGAAAACGCATTTTCAGTACGAGAGAACTCCTTTGCCTCGTACGGCAAAAATCGGGGTCGTGACTGTTACACCGACCTCCAGGCGACCGCTTGACAACAGGCAGCGGTCGTCTCATCCCCTCCAGAAAACGCTGTTGCGTTTTCCGTACGCAGACACACAAAAATAGTGGGGTGCGCCTTAGGTGGTAGGCATGACATCTTTCTTTGCCATGCCCCCAATAATGATTACTTGGTGCATGACGTCATACACCTGCAATTGGATTTACCGAGCGCATACATCAGCGTGGTCCCAGAAAGGAAAGGCGGCAACAACTACTTTCTGAAGTGACAACAAGGTAGTTCAAACAGATTGCATTTGGGTCTTGATATACGGGAACCGAAATCTGTATCCGTCGTTACAACATCACCATGAGAGGGTTGCAGCGCAAAGATGCCGCTATATTAAAGGGTATGCAGATCCTCCACAACTACATTAGGCTGCACGAAGGCTTAGATGGAATGACACCATCGGAAGCGTGCGGCATTAAGATCAAGGGCGATAACAGATGGATAACATTGATTCAGAACGCTAGCCAAAGTCAAAAGGTGAAGGCAGGTAATTAGAAGCCACCTTTTTCTATCTTTGAGATTACACGTCTTGATCTTATAAGGACATCAGTAGTCTTTTTTTCCAGTTTTTCTATCTTATCAACATAATCGTGATAATCTACTCTTTTCCTATCAATGCGCATCCTATCGAGATCTTTGCCAAGATTATATCGTGTACCATCTATGTCATCGGTTTTGCTTTCTTCTGTCTCTCCTTTATAGTATTGAACTAAATATTGATGTTCTCCTATGTACTCCCCGATGCGCTTAGGAAAATCATTTTTATCGTGATCAAACATATAGTTTCTGGAGATGCAAAAGGCTGCATAATAGGCCCTGCTGATAGAAGCCCGCAGTTTGGCTTCATCCGTCTTGCTTTTGGCCAAATCCTCTGCCAGATCCAAATAATGTTTCCAGCAAAAGGCTACTGGTACTCCAGTTTTACACATATATCAACATAAGGATCGTTTGAATCCTTATTCCATCGGACATCTTCGACTTTATCCAAACGCTCGATCGCTTGATCCACTGGAAGAGATGTGAACACAGAAATTACTATGTCTTTTTTGCTAGATAGGGGGGAATCTGAGATGGCTTCCAGAAGTATCTTTTCTGAATGGAATTCCTTTCTTATTCTTTCATAAATAGAAGATACCATTCCTGTAACTGTCTTATTACCACTCAAGATCCGCCTAATTTGATCGGGTTCCTGAAATGTGTATAAACTATTGAGCCTATCAATTTCTGAAGGGGATTCTCCTAATTGAGCCGCTAGAGGCATCTCTCCCATCACCATACTTCCAGAATTTGTTCCCAATGTTTTATCCCGCTGAACATAGATAATTCTTTCGTGTGGGGTCGGATTTTGCTTAATTTTTATCCTTCCGCCCAATGGAGTCCATCCCACATTTCTCAAGGAGATTCTTTCACCGGTTGTGTATTCAGGGGCATTTGTTCTTATAATGTCATTTCCTGCGGCGGTTGGAATCATTGTTGCTCGCCAATCTTAGCTCTTTCTGCAATGAGTTCTTCACTTTCTGTTATCTTTTTTCCAAGCATTATGATTAGATCTTTCGCAAATGGGGCATTAATGACTATCCCAAACTTAACGTCCCTTGTGAAAACCCCAGTATCTTTGAACGGGGATAGTTTTGCAAACCCATCTTCCGCAACTGATTCTACTAACTGTTCGGTGGGTCTCTCTCTTGACTCAAGATGAAAATCGCATATAATCTCGCCGCGAGGTGTTATATTACTAATTGCACCATTGACGAACTCTAATTTGTAATCATCTGATCTTTTTGAGATGACTTTAATTTGAGGCGTTCCACCGGTTGCTGCGATTTCGTCCATATGGTCTCCTTCTCAGGGTACCACGTTTATAGGTCTGGGACCTATAAAGAGTTTTACTTTACGTGCAAGTCTCAGACTTTTGCCCCGATCTCAAGGTTTAATAACTCAGATGCCGAATTTTGAACAGCCTATTTGAGGGCCAGAAATGCCGACAACTTTACAGAACCAGCGCATGATCGGCAGACCGTTACGCGACGACGAGCATGTCGTGCACCTAAACGGCGACACCCCGGACAACAGACGGTCAAACCTGAAAGCGTTTGAACATGAGTAAGAGAAGGCAACATATGTATAGAACCACTGAAGTAACATGACAGACTTAATGGAACTAACGATAGAGATATTCGTCGGTGGAACTGAAAGGGTTGAGCGCGATGGCAGCATCTGAACAGACCGTTGCCAATATTCAGTGGCAGAGTCAGACATCGAAAATCGTAATAGATCCTGAATTCAGAGATTTGATACAGCCACTAACATCCGAAGAACTTGACTTACTAGAAAAATCGCTGATCGAAGAAGGATGTCGCGACTCCCTGAAGGTTTGTAGCGACGGTCGACTCTTGGACGGACACCACCGACTCGCGTTTTGCGAGAAACATGGAATCCCGTATAGGATCGACATCGTTGACGGTATCGCCGATCGCATCGATGCAAAAATTTGGATCATCACAAACCAGTTTGCCCGACGCAATCTATCCAACTTCGCACGATCGGAGCTGGCACTGCAACTGAAGCCCTTAATTGCCGAGAAGGCAAAAGAGAGGATGCTTGCCGGAGTCAAACAAGACCCTACGCAGAATTCTTCTGAGGGTGAAACCCGCGAAGAACTCGCGAAGATAGCAATTGTGTCTCATGACACCATTTCAAAAACTGAAACCATCTTAAAGAAGGGGTCAGATCTGCTGAAAGAAGCGGCACGCGCAGGAACCGTTTCGGTAAACGCCGCTGCCGAGATTGTAGAACTTCCGCTGGCAACACAAGACAAGATCGTTAAAAGCGACAAGCAGGAGATCACAGCCAGAGCCATCAAGGCATACAAAAAACAAGAAAAGAGAAAGCAAACAAAAGCAGCGTTCGAATCATACAAGGCTCCGGTAGAAATGGATCGGGTTCTAAAGTGGGCAAAATTACTCGAAGGCGAATCAGACATCGATAGACTTGAGAAGTTAAGCGACGGAAACGATGATTTGAACTGCAATCCAAGACCGTACGACGTCTGGTTTTACAACGGAAGTCATCCCCTCTTCGGTCGTGAAGGCTATCCCGGACGCATCCCCGGTCAAATTGTGCTTCAACTCTTGTACTTCTTCACACAACCGGGTGACTTGGTTGTCGACCCGTTCGCTGGCGGCGGCACGACGATCGATGCTTGCGCCGTCATGGGTCGACGATGTTTGGCGTACGACTCCGAGCCGGAAACCTGCGCAGCTCGTGCAGACATCAAGCTCCAAGATGCGATTGAAGCAATTAAATCCCTGACTACGGTTGGATCGAGTCCAAGGCCAGATCTGATATTTCTTGACACGCCATATTTCAGCAAGAAGGACAAAGAATACGGTAACCACTCAATATCTCGACTTAACAGAACCGAATATCTCAAGTTCTTCAGCGACTTAGCAGCAGCAGCACACGAAACGCTGAACAAAGGAGGACACGTTGCACTGCTCATGTCGGACTACATAGATGAAGATAATCCAGACGAAGAGATATTCATCGAGGACTATATTGATATCTTCAAGAAGGCTGGTTTCCGCCGAACACGGAGAATTCACTGCGACCTGTCGACACAGCAGATTCACCCGGACTACATCAACAAATTCACAGATAACAAACGGCTGGCTATCCTGGCACGGGATCTTGTGATATTCTCCCTTGCCTGACCTGCCGCCAGGATGTATCGCTATTTAAAGGTTTGCATTGGTGGGATTTGCAAAACTTAAGGATAGTGGTTTGAATGTTATATTTTAAGGTTTGAACGATAAAAGCGAAAGCTTTATATACAAGAACAGGAATATGGATGACATAAGACGGAACTGACTCCGTCCTTTTAAGGAGAATTGCATGAATGAGATCGCCTTCAGGAGAAG
>Ga0182021_10008631_pt1 | contig 12070 bp, 9 predicted proteins | sample 612E3MmetaG_FD_120493 | JGI IMG/M metagenome (GOLD analysis project Ga0182021, IMG submission 120493) | Permafrost microbial communities from Stordalen Mire, Sweden - 612E3M metaG (Illumina Assembly) | ecosystem: Environmental > Terrestrial > Soil > Wetlands > Permafrost | place: Sweden...
GCTTCTATTCAAGAGTTCCTGAAGGAATCGATGTCTCCGCCGCACTTTCCTGTAAACCTTTCAGACTTGAAAGCAACCATTCGTTATCATGGCACTTGCACGGGGGCGTTCACTATCGCTTCCGTACACATAATACCAATATTGCTGAGTCACCCGAACCAGGGAATTGGCTATAAATTTATCGAAGATGGCAAGACATTTGTTTTTCTCACAGATAATGAACTTGCCTTCAAACATCCCGGGGGACTCGAATTTCAAGAGTACATACAATTCTCCCTAGATGCCGATCTGCTCCTTCATGATTCCGAGTTCACAGAAAAAGAGTACGCGCGAACAAAAGGCTGGGGTCATTCACTCTACCAGGATGCGTTGCGACTTGCATCTGATGCCCGGGTGAAGCGCTTTGGTATGATTCACCACAATCAAGAGCGGTTTGATGGAGCCATCGATGATATTGTACACCATTGCCAGGATATTCTGGGGAATCAAAGAGATAAATTGGATTGCTTTGCTGTCTATCAAGGAATGGAAATTGAAGTGTAAGTGTAAAACCAACTGTTCAGAAGGTGAAGCATCTAAAAAAAATCTATGCTTTCTATACACATACATTGACCGTTATAGTGGTAGAATAGTATGCTAAAAGAATTGATAGATGTTGCTCAAATTCCAGGCGAACGACGCCGGCGATGGTTCACTGATGATTACTTCGATCTGATAGTGTGGTTTGACGAGGAAGACAGTATTTCCGGGTTACAGCTTTGTTACAATAAAGAAGTGGATGAACGGGCTTTGACCTGGAAACGAGAAACATTGTATACTCATCACCGGGTGGATGATGGTGAAACAAAAACCCTTCGCAAAGCTACGCCGATTCTTGTTGCAGATGGTAAGTTTGATTACCTGGGTGTCGCCGATCGATTTAAGCAGGAAAATAAAATGATAGATCAAGCCGTGGCGGATTTTGTATTAGAGAAGATACTTCAGTATGAGATAAGCGACAGCAATCACTAATTGAATTTCCATGAACAGAAGAACAGAGAAAACTATGATGTCTGCGTGTGGTGTGCTTTGTTCAAGTTGCCCGGCATACTATGCACCGAAGAAAGGAACAAGGTATCAGAAGCGTACGGTAGAAGCGTGGCAAAGAATCTACAGAATGCATGTTACGGTCGATCAGCTCTCGTGCTGCGGTTGCACAGGACCAGACGAAGATGTGTTTCACACGAGCCGTAGATGCAAAGCGCGTTGTTGTTGTCGATTTAAAGGATTCAGTAGTTATGCCGAGTGCCCAATTGTATTTTGTGCGCTGTTGAAGAAGGCGCAATCTGTTTGGGATGGAGTGCCGAATCTTTTAAATAAACTTTCGCGTACTTATTTTACTTCCTATGCCCAACCATACTGCGGTCATCGTGAACGGTTAGCAAGTGCACGTGCTTCGTTTCAAAATAAAAAGTAATATCCTGTTGTACCCTCACCGCTCGCTCCCCGCTAAAAGTTCGAAGATCAGGCATCGGTGCATTGTAGCTTTGAACCACGAGTCAGTGAGGGTCGAACGAATCTTTGGTTATATCATTTACTGATTTTTATAATTAAAATTTAGACAACACTTGCTGAATGCTACTGAAAGGAAATTCATTTGTGATATCAGATAGATAAAATTGGAGCGTGTTTATGAAGATTTCCGATATTCGTGGTACATTCGAATTACACAATGGCGTTCTCATGCCATACTTCGGGCTTGGTGTATTTCTGGTAGATGATGGAGATGTGGTAATGAAAGCCGTGAACGATGCTCTCTCGGTCGGGTACATACACATCGATACTGCATCTCTGTACGGAAACGAACGCGGTGTAGGTCAGGCTGTTGCATCAAGTGGAATTCCGCGAAAAGAAATATTTGTAACAAGCAAAGTTTGGAACTCCGATCAAGGATACGACAGCACTCTCCGCGCTTTTGAAAAGAGCATGAAGCTGCTGGGATTTGACTATCTCGATCTCTACCTGGTGCATTGGCCGGTCAAAGGGAAATACATTCAGACCTGGAAAGCTCTTGAGCGCTTATATGCTGAAGGCCATGTCCGTGCTATTGGAGTAAGTAATTTTCTCCGCCATCATCTTGAAGATCTTCTGCCACATTGTGAAACAGTTCCCATGGTGAATCAGATGGAGTTCCATCCCCGTCTCGTTCAGCAATCATTAATAGACTTTTGTTCATCTCATAAAATTCAATACGAGGCATGGAGCCCGTTAATGCAGGGAAAAATATTTACTATCCGGGAGTTGCATTTGATAGCTGCAAAATATAGAAAAAATGTCGCTCAGCTCGTGCTTCGATGGAATCTGCAAAAGGGTGTCATCACCATTCCTAAATCGGTTCATCGTGAACGAATTATTTCCAATGCACAGATTTTCGATTTTGAAATTACAGCGGAAGATATGCTAGCTATCGATAGTCTGGACAACCATGAGCGTGTCGGTGCGGATCCGGATAATTTTAATTTCTGACGGAAAAAGAAAACAAGGAAGGTCAAGATGATAAAAAAACGATCTTTACTTCTCTTTCTTGTACTGACTGTTCTTCTCCAACATAGAGTTCATGCTCAATCTGATTCTTCCGCCACTATTTGGAATCTTGACCGGTTGGAAAATATCGGTGGATGTTTGACGGGCATCCTTCCGAAGGACACGGGTGACGCAATGTCCGAGTTCCCTAGAATAATAAATACCGAGCTGGGAAAAGCAACTCACTTCAATGGAATAAATGAAGGATTTCTCATACAGGGGAGCCCGCTTTGGAATTCTGATGTATGGACACTGGAGGCAATTATTAAACCCGATTCTTCATTCAATCCTAAAAATCTTGAACAGCGGTTTCTTCACATTGCACAAAATCCGATTTCTTCAGAAAGATTATTGTTTGAAATTCGACTTCTTAAAAATCAGAAATGGGCTTTCGATTTATTTCTGAGCTGCGGAAAAAGAAGCCTGGTGCTCTTAGATTCTATCCACGAAACAACACTCCATACGGCGAACCAATGGCACCATGTTGCTGTTGTGTACGACTATCCAAGGGCAACGACTTATATAGACGGAGTAAGAGAACTAAGCGATACCGTAACGTTTCACCCGCCTCTCAAAGCTCAAACATCAATCGGGGCACGGCAAAATCCCAAATCATGGTTCAAAGGAACAATCAGGGTAATCAAATCGACGCCACGCGCGTTGGTTCCATCTGAATTTCTACATGTACATACGCCGACAGAAATCAAATAATTGGTATGCAAACCATCCTACAAGCAACAACGCCCTCTCGTGGAGGGCGTTGATATTCTTTACGAGATTGACGTTTGTTACAGGCTTGTGCCAAAGTCCTGTTTGAATTTTGCAACAAGCTTGGTTGTCCAATCACTGGTTGGAGCTAATCTGCCAACGAAGAAGCGTAATACTTTCGGTTCTTCGACAAATTTCAGGCCGCCGATAAGATTCCGATTTTCATACAGCCATGTGACGCGATCCTCAACGAATTTTATTTGCGAGAGCGTGAAGACGCGCCGCGGTAATGCAAGCCGCAGCAATTCGACCTCTGAAGGAACATCGTTGCCTTGTTCATCGCGATCCATAGAGATGGTGCCGCGTTCCATCCCGCGAATTCCCGAAATAATAAAGAGTGCCCCCGCTAACGCTCCCGCTGGATATTGTAATTGTGGAACATGCGATAAAAATTCTTTCGCATCGAGGTGGCATCCAAGTCCGCCGGCAGGAGTTACTACGGGAATTCCCTTTGCATCGAGTCGATCCACCAGATATTTAATAAACTGGGGCGAGTGACTAATCACGTTCATATCCAGCGTCTCCCGCAATCCTACTGCCATCGCTTCAATTTCGCGGACAGACATTCCGCCGTAAGTTAAAAATCCTTCAAACAGGGGCACTAAATCACGCATCGCTAAATACAGGGCATGATTATTTGTTGCTATGCCGCCTCCGCGTGTGCAGCTTACTTTGCGGCCAGAAAAATAAATAATATCTGCAAGGTTGCACATCGTGAGAAGGATTTCCTTTACGCATTTATTTTTAAATTCTTCCTCACGGATTTTGTTAAAATATATATTTTCCCCTACAAGACTTACATCGAGGACAATAAGAATTCCGTTTTCATCGGCTACTTTGCGAACTTCGCGCATGTTCTGAATGGAGAATGGCTGGCCGCCGATGAGGTTCGTACCCGCTTCCATGCGGATATACGGAACCTGTTCCTTTCCTTTTATTTTGATCAATGAGCGCAGTTTTTCAATATCAAGATTTCCTTTGAACGGCACGTTGCTCTTTATTTGCAGTGCCTCATCAGTGAACAGTTCCGATACTTTTCCGCCTGCAAGCTCAATATGAGCTTTCGTGGTCGTGAAATGATAATTCATCGGCACTGTTTGGTTCTTTTTTACAAAGACCTGTGAAATGATATGTTCGGCGGCGCGTCCCTGGTGAACCGGCAGAAAATATTTTGTGCCGAACACTTCGACAATCGCTTCGTACAGCTTCGTGTAAGAGGAAGATCCTGCATAGGCATCGTCTGCCACCATCATCGCTGCGGTCTGCTGATCGCTCATCGCGTTTGTGCCGCTGTCGGTCAGCATATCAAGAAAGACGTCTTTATTTTGAAGCAGAAAGGTATTGAAGCCGGCTCCTTCTATTGCTTTCAGTCTTTCATCAATCGGTAACAAATTGAGTTTCTGTACAACACGTACTTTGTGCATTTCCAATGGAACATACTCTCCGCTGGCAAACTTAATCATGGAATCTGACATGGATGTATCCTTCTTTATTGATTAATGAATGATAAAAAGAGATTTCTGTGCTGCAGTATTCATTGTTTACTGATAACATTTATTTCAATCTCATGTACACAGTGCTCCTGTGCGCTCCAATTCATACTCCGTTCATTGATCAGATCAATTGCTGCAATGGAATAGCTTTCATAACCTCACTAATGGACAAACAAAGCGGTGTCCAGAGGAAAAGAAAAAGCTTCCAGCGGTGGGCACAAGACAATACTTTACTATGGTACGGATAGGTAGTAATAATGTCAAGAACGAACTGAGGTGCAGATATGAAATATCTTGGTTAAAGAAAAAGCATCATTCTCATGGTCCCGACAACGGCCTAAGCTTTTATTCTTGAACCTACTTTCTTCCATAAAAAATAGACAGGGATTCCAAGCAGCACTATTCCCAGTCCCGGCCATGTATAATTCGGTTTGAAAATTAAAAGATCGATCGATATGGAGGCTGCAAGAAAAATATACGCCGCAGGTACTATCGGATATCCGAACGCTTTGTACGGACGTTCAACGTGTGGTTGTTTCTTTCTGAGAATAAATATTCCGATGACCGTCAAAATATAAAACAGCAACACGGCGAAAACGACATAATCAAGTAAATCACCATAGGTACCAGAAAGGCATAGAAGTCCTGTCCACACTCCCTGCACTATCAACGCTGCGCCGGGTACTGATTTATTATTGAGCACTCCTGCGTTTTTAAAAAACAATCCATCTTTTGCCATTGCATAGTACACACGTGCGCCTGCTAGTATCAATCCATTGTTGCATCCGAATGTGGAAATCATAATCAATACAGCCATAATCACCGCAGCGCTCTCACCAAAAATTACCGATGCCGCCGCTGTTCCAACACGATCGCTGATCGCAAATTGAATTCCTTTGCCTGCCACATCTGATGCTTCCGGAGAACCTGTGAGCGGCAGAACAAGCATATAGCCGATATTGGCAAGAAGGTACATGAGAATTACTGTTCCTGTTCCCAGAGCAAGACTGAGCGGAATGTTTCGTTTTGGATTAGCTACTTCTCCGGCGGTAAATGTAATATTATTCCATGCATCTGCAGAAAAGAGAGAGCCAACCATGGCAACTCCCATGGCAGATATCAGCATCCATCCGGAAATTTGTGTAACAGAAATAATTTTTCCCGCTGCAACCTGCGTCCATGTGGCATTCCAGAAGCTGCCGATGTTTGCTGCGATTGTTGAGCTTTTTCGCCCGACGAAAAGTGCGAGAAGAATAAATCCTAGAAGCGCGATAATTTTTGTGCTCGTGAAAATATTTTGTACGATCTTCCCTTCCTGCAAACCGCGTGTATTCACATAGGTCAACAATGCAACACTGAGGAGTGCGAGGATTTGTGCAGCCGTAAGATGAAACGCGCCCAAAGAAAAAAGAATGTGTTGCTCACTACACCATGGAATGAGCACTCCAGTGAATTTTGCAAACGCGACTGCTACCGCTGCGATCGTGCCGGTTTGAATGACAAGGAATAACGTCCATCCATAGAGAAATGCAATAAAGGGATTATATGCCTCTCGAAGATATGCATATTGTCCGCCCACATGAGGCATCATACCCGCGAGCTCGCCATAACTGAGCGCTGCAATGACCGTCATAATTCCTGTTATCACCCAGACCAGCAAAAGGTAGCCCGGCGCTCCGACCGTGCGTCCAATATCAGCGCTGACAATGAAAATTCCGGAGCCGATCATCGAACCGATAACAATCATCGTTGAATCGAGTAATCCAAGTCCGCGCTTGAATTCAGGCTGTGCGTTTACATTTTCCATTCTGATAATCTGTTCATGCTTGATAATAGTTTTTCAACAACTGTTCCATGACCCACGTCGTTCGTATGGCAGTTTCACCCGTGCTCGGACTTTTCCCGATCCCATTCAATTCGTCCACAACGAGCTGAATGAGCGGCTGCTGAATATGGGGAGGATACTCAATGGAAAATTCGACGACGCCGGTTTGCGTGGTGAGCAGGATTGGTTGCGCATCAAATGTCGAAAAAGATATTTTTCCTCGATCACCAATGATTTCCGTACAATCAACTTTCTGGAATCCGGAAAAACACCAGGTGCCGGTTCCCTGAATGTTAGATTGAAATTGAAAAGTCCCGCTGACGATATCCTCGGCAGAATAAAGATGCTGTTGGTTGGAGGCAAATCCATGAACTGATTTAATCGGTCCGAAAATAAAATCCAGAACATCCAACATATGAGACGCAAGATCCACAAAAAGTCCTCCTCCAGAAATCGCTGGCTGCACTCTCCATGGCAGTCCGGATGATGTGTCGACAGCATGAGGTTGATAGAAGGTGATGTTGACAAAGCGAGCGGTACCGATGGCTTGTGTGTCAATTAATTCTTTGATCTTGAGAAACCGTGGAAGTGCCCGTCGATAGTAGGCAACGAAAAGAGGAACGCTGGCTACCTTGCAAGCTTCAATCATAATCCGGCATTCATCTGTATTTAATGCCATCGGTTTTTCTACATACACTGGTTTTCCAGCTTGAGCTACAAGAAGTGTGTATTCTTTATGAGCATTTGGAGGAGTAGCGATATACACGGCATCGACGTCTGAATCATTAATCAATTCTTCTGCATGATCATACCATTTCGGAACATTGTGCCGGTATGCATACTCTTTGGCCCGATCACCGTTGCGGCGCATGACCGCCACGAGTTTCGAGTTGGTTGCTTTCTGAAACCCTGGACCGCTTTTTACTTCAGTCACATCACCGCACCCTATGATTCCCCATCGGATTGTACGCATAAAATAAAAATCAGACCGCCTTTTTTTTTACCAAACTCTTCATGGAAGACATTCGAAGTACCTACTCTTAAGAATTTTCAGAAGTTGGAATGACAACTTCACCGCGCCGAATCCTCGCAGTAACACAATGCTTGCGTCCATAGCTGAAGTAAATTACAAATCCGATTCCCAGCCAGATAAACAAACGCCACCAATTTTCCACTGGCAGCGAAAACATTAAGATAAGACAGCAGACAATACCGGCAATTGGTGTGAAAGGAGACCAGGGTGCGCGGAATGGTCGTTCAGCGTGTGGATGGGTTTTTCGCATGATAAGTACCGCAGCGCAAACAATAACAAATGCAAGCAAGGTACCTATGTTCGTCAATTCGGCAAGTATCCGAAGCGGAAGCAATGTGGCCATAGCTCCGACAAAGAATCCGGTAAGGATTGTAGATTTCCATGGTGTCCGGAATTTTGAATGCACTGCGCCAAAAAAACTTTCCGGCACCATGCCGTCACGCGCCATTGCCAGGAGAACCCTCGGTTGACTAAGCATCATGACTAATAAGACAGATGTTATCCCTGTGATAGCACCAACATCAATAAGGCGTTGCGCCATTGGCAATCCCTTCTGTGCGAACGCGTTGGCAACCGGAGCATTAATATCGATCTTGTCATAGGGAACCATTCCGGTCAGCACTGCACAAACGGCAATGTATAATACAGTGCAAATAAGGAGCGAGGTGATGATGCCGATAGGAACATCGCGTTGCGGATTGCGTGCTTCTTCTGCGTGTGTGGAGACTGAATCGAATCCGATATATGCAAAAAAGATGATTGCTGCACCTGCGAGCATCCCGAGTGGAACGCCATCAGCGCTGGTTTGCCCGAACAGCGTATGACCGAAGAAACTAATTCCTGTAAACCCGAACGGAGCAAACGGTTTCCAGTTATTCGGATCGATATAGAATACTCCGACCACAATGACAAATAAGACGATGACCAGTTTGACTGCGACCATGGTTGCATTAAAGACAGCGCTTTCTCTGATCCCTTTTACTAAAATGAGTGTGATAATTGCTGTAATAACTATCGCGGGCACGTCGAGGTATGATCCGGTGGAAAAAAAGTGACCTGCCTGCACGTCAAAATCTATCGGCGCAGAGGAAAACGAATGTGGAATATAAATACCAAAACTTTTTAGAAGATCCTGAAAATGAGCAGACCAGCCATGGGCAACGGCAGCGGAAGCAACGGCATATTCCAGAACAAGATCCCAGCCGATGATCCACGCAAATAATTCACCAAGCGTTGCATACGCATACGTATAAGCAGAGCCGGCTACCGGAGCCATTGACGCAAACTCCGCATAACAGAGCGCAGCAAAAATACATGCCACTCCTGATGCTGCGAAGGAAAGAATCAGTGCTGGTCCGGCTTTATCGTGAGCACCTACACCCGTGAGAACGAAAATACCGGTGCCAATGATTGCCCCAACTCCCAGGCTTGTTAATGTTACAGGACCAAGGACCCGACGCAGGCGATTTTCTCCTTTCATTTCTTCAAGGAGGAGTGATAATGGTTTTGTGGCAAAGAATGGACTGCTCATGAAGTCGTTCTCCACTAGTAGGAAAAATTATGTACGATGAATAATCAAAACGATGTCATGGTATGAATCGTTCCACACAACACAATAGGTGAAAACCTAATCACTTTTCCACCGAAACGCAATATAAAAGGCACTCACATTGATAGCACGCCTCTTCGTTGCACCTCTCCTCTCTTTTCCCTATCATATTCTACGAAGAGCATGAATAACCCATTGTTCAAAGCCGGCAGCACATAACAAATGGCTAATCGCACCATACCAAGCACGAATCATCAGTCGTCTGTTCCCAAACGAATTCGAGTTGGTGTAATTTTCGGCGGACGCTCAGTAGAGCACGAGGTTTCGCTTGTTTCTGCCGCTTCTGTCATCAATGCACTTGATAAAGAAAAGTACGAAATCATCCTTATCGGTATAGCACCAACCGGGCAGTGGCTCAGTTCCGGCGAAACGCTCCGCCTGTTGAAGGAAAAACAATCGATTGAGCTGGAACAGGAACAATTACTCATTCCTGATCCGCGCAAACAGTCGTTGGTTGCTATCAATGATGGCGGAGGTGTTGCAAAAGCGCTCGATGTCATATTTCCGGTCGTGCACGGCAGGTTCGGCGAAGACGGAACCCTGCAGGGGCTATTAGAGCTCGCGGATCTTCCGTATGTTGGTCCCGGAGTATTAGGTTCTGCGGTGGGAATGGATAAAGTGATTCAGAAAGAACTTTTCATTCGAGCAAATATTAAAACCGCGCCTTTCGTGTGGTTTACAAATGAAGAATATGAACTGCATCATAAAAAAATAATTGCAGAGATTGAACGAAAACTAAAGTATCCCATTTTTGTGAAGCCGTCAAATTCAGGTTCGAGCATCGGTATTAACAAAGCACATCATCGCAAAGAACTGATTTCTTTTATCCATGACGCTGCACAATACGACAGGAAAATTTTAGTCGAACAGGGTATTCCCAACGCGCGCGAGATCGAATGCGGTGTTCTCGGCAATGACCAACCGATGGCGTCACTCCCGGGTGAAATTATTTCATCAAATGAATTTTATGATTATGATGCAAAGTATGTAGATGGAAAATCTCATGCCATCATTCCTACAAAATTACCAGTCGCTGTTGTGAAAAAAATACAACAGTATGCGCTGACAGCATTTCGTATTTTAGATTGCGCAGGCATGGCGCGTGTGGATTTTTTGGTCACCCGAAAAACACACCGGGTATTTTTGAACGAGATTAATACGATTCCTGGTTTTACCTCCATCAGTATGTACCCCCAACTCTGGCAGGCATCGGGATTCCCCTATCCGGTGTTATTGGACAAGTTAATTCAACTTGCTCTTGAACGCCACAACGCAAAGTCTAAGCTCAAGACGACGTACCAGCCTAAACGTGATTGGTACCGATAGGTGATGCGGAAAATAGTTGTAATGATTGGAAAATATGTAAAATCAATCATAGCTCCAGTACTTCTCCTTCTCTTTTCATTTAACTTCATCATAACTGCACAGATAAATACATGCCGTTTGAACATCGGAATGAATATTGCTGGAATATCCGATTATGGTTCGGAAAATCCTTTTGTCGATTTGATGAAAAGCTGCCGGAAATGGTTAACGTCAAATTCAAGTTATGTTGGAGGTGGAAAAAATAACTGGGATACAGGAATAATCGACTCTATTCCACCCGATGGACAGGGATACCCGTTAGAGTTGCCTTACTTTGTTGCTGGACAAGAAACTACGCAGGTTGTTCACACGGTCTGGGCAAATACGTCGTCACTTCAGGCAGGTGATTACATTTGCCTGTACGATGGTGACGGGGACATTGTATTCAATTTTGATGCTTCAAATAAAAGTCAGTCAGGAAACCGAATTGTTGTATCCGTGCAGCCAAAAAACAATATCATGCAGCTTGTTATCAAGCGATCGAACAGAAATAATCATGTCAGGAATATCCGGTTTCTCATGCCTGGGACTGAATCCACATATCTTTCCCAGCCATACAACCCGAAATGGCTTCAGCAGCTTCAGCCGTTTAAAACGATTCGGTTCATGGATTGGGGAGCCACGAATAATTCTCCGAACGCGCACTGGTCAGATCGTGCGCGCCGCGATAATTATACATGGAGCACAGAAAATGGGGCTCCTTATGAAGAAATGATTCGCCTCTGTAACACCCTTCAGGCGGATGCGTGGGTGAACGTGCCGCATCTTGCTGATTCCAATTACATCCGGCAAATGGCTATCCTTATGCGGGATAGTATCGATGCAAATCTGAAAATATATGTTGAGTATTCCAACGAGATTTGGAATTGGATGTTCAATCAGACAAATTATCTTAATAACACCGGTAATCAAAATGTCGCATGGCCGGAAAGGATTGTGCCTTTCATACAGCGTGTAATGGATATATGGACAGATGTTTTTCAAGGGCAGATGCATCGATTGGTTCGCGTGGTAGGAGGCCAGCACTATTGGCCGGATGTGAGCCGGCGTATCGCTCTCAATATGCAGGCAGGGAGTTTCGATGCTTTTTCGCCCGCAGCGTATATTGGTTTTGGTGATCATGGTGATTCTGTTATTACTTCTCTCGGCGCATCGGTCAGACCGCAATTAGTGTTGCAGCTTGCCCGGCTTGAAATGGATGCGCATGCATTACCGCTTCTGCAGGAACTAAAGAAGACTATTTGTGATGTAAGAAGTGTGCGGTTGGTTTATTATGAAGGGGGCCAGAGTCTTACACCGAATCCTTTCGGTTCTCTTCAGCCCTATAATACGGCACTGGAAGATGCACAGAGCCTTCCAGAAATGTATACGCTCTACAACGATTGGCTGGCGCGGTTGCGTGCACTTTCGGATAA
>Ga0182021_10008632_pt1 | contig 12069 bp, 7 predicted proteins | sample 612E3MmetaG_FD_120493 | JGI IMG/M metagenome (GOLD analysis project Ga0182021, IMG submission 120493) | Permafrost microbial communities from Stordalen Mire, Sweden - 612E3M metaG (Illumina Assembly) | ecosystem: Environmental > Terrestrial > Soil > Wetlands > Permafrost | place: Sweden...
CCGTGTCCTCCGACACCTCGGCGTCACCGACGCCGTGCGCGACGAATACGGCCCTGACCTGGTCGGCGGTTACGTTCGTGTTCTTGAACTGGACCTCCCATTTGGTCCCGCCCGTGTAGTCGACCGAGAACTGAAGGCCGACCTTGCCGTTGGTGAGAGGCGTCAGCAAGATGAAGATCAGCCCTGGGACGACGACGAGGCCAGAGAAGAGGAAGAACCAGTTCCTCTTGCCGATGACGTCAAACACGAACGCGGGCCTCCCTGCGCGACCGGCCGGACAGGGCCCGTGCCTGGAATTCCTCATCCGTCACGCCGTACAGCCAGGCCTTCTGAGCGAAGCTCTGCCTGACGACCACGCGCAGCAGCGTGCGCGAGACCGTGAAGGCGGTGAACATCGACGTGGCGACACCGATGATCAGAACCAGGGCAAAGCCTTTGATCGTGGATGATCCGCCGAAGTACAGGATCGAGGCCGTGATGAGGCTCGACATGTTGGAGTCGAAGATCGAGTTCCAGGCCCGGTTGAACCCGGCCTCGATGCCCGAAACCAGACTCTTTCCGGTCCTGAGCTCTTCCTTGGTTCTCTCGAAAATCAGGATGTTGGCGTCAACCGCCATGCCCACCGAGAGCACGAAAGCTGCAATTCCGGCAAGGGTGAGGGTGACGGGCACTATCCGGAAAATGGCGAGCACGGCCACGGCGTAATAGGCCAGGGCCATACAAGCGATCAGGCCTGGCAGGCGGTAGTAGACCAACATGAAGAGCAGAACGAGACCGATCCCGATTGCGCCTGCGAGCAGGGTCTGGTTCAGGAAGGTCTTCCCGAGAGTGGCCGGGATGTTCGAGTCGGTCAGCTTGTACATGGGGAACGGAAGGGCGCCGTACTGCAGGAGGGTAGCCAGCGACTTTGCCGAATCGACAGTGAAGCTCCCGCTGATCGTTGCGGTGCCGTTGGTGATCGGTTCCGCAATGTACGGATGCGACACGATCTTGCCGTCCAGCACGATCATGAAGTAGCTGCCCACGTTGGCGGTGCTCCAGGTCGAGAAGGACGCGGACGCGTCACTCTTGAGCACGAGGTTGACGGCCCATTTGGCGGGAATAGCGCTGGTGTCGTAGAAGGCCCTGACCTGGCCGCCGTCCACCTGGTTGCCGCCGAACAGTGCCGGACCTGCGTCAGCTGGAACGTCGGCTCCTTCGGCGGGAAGCGTCTTCGTGCCGGCGACACCGTTCTTCGCCGTCGTGTCGAAGTAGCCGTACGTGGTGCGATCCAGCGGCACGAAAGTCAGATTGCCGGCTTTGCCGACCAGGTCCTGGATCTTCTGGGGGTCCGTGGCGCCTGGCACCTGGACGATGACCTCGTCGGTGCCCTGGGTCTCGACAACGACCTCGAGGGTGCCGGAGGGGTTCACACGGTTCTCGACGATCCCCCGGATCGTCTCCATCGAGCTACTGTCCGGTCTGGTGACGACCCCGGTCTTGGGGTCGGTGATCGGCTCCGCCTGGTAGGTGACGGAGTACCCGCCCCTCAGGTCCAGGCCCAGCTTGGTGTCAAGCGACTGGGTGAAGCCGGCGTCGATATTGCTCAGGACGACGAACTTGGCGCCTGGGAAGGCGTCGACATAGAGCGCCAGCGCGCCGATGACCAGGATGATGATCGGGACAAATCTTCGCACGAGGCGGGATGATACCAGGGTTCGCCCCAGCGGCGCGGCGCCCGCCGTCGCCGCCTTGCGCTAACCCTCCAGACCGGCCTTGATTCGAGCAGCGAGGGCCGGTCCGATCCCCGGAACGGCGGCGACCTGCTCCACCGGCGCCTCACGCACGCGTTTCGCCGAGCCGAAAACGCGCAGCAGCGCCGCCCGCCTCTTTGGACCGACGCCCGGCAGATCGTCGAAGGCTGAGTGGGTGGCGGCCTTTGCCCGCAGAGCACGGTGATACGTGATGGCGAAGCGATGGGCCTCGTCGCGCAGCCGCTGCATCAGGTATAGCGCCGGCGAAGTCGTCGGGAGGAGCACCGGGTCGTCGCGACCGGGCAGGAAGATCTCCTCGCGCTCCTTCGCAAGCCCGACCACCGCCAGATCGTGGAAGCCCAGGTCGTCGAGCGTTTCCTTTGCCGCGGATAGCTGCCCCTTGCCGCCGTCGATGACGACGAGGTCCGGCAGCCGCCAGCGCAGTTCCTCCTCGCTGCCCTCGTCGCCCGATTTCGCCCGGACGAAGCGGCGCCGCAGGACCTCCTGATGGCTGGCGTAGTCGTTGGCGCCCGTGACCGTCTTGATGCGGAAGCGCCGATACTCGCCCGTCCGCGGCCGGCCGTCCTCGAAGACGACCATGCTCCCGACCGACTGCGCCCCCTGGAAGTTGCTGATGTCGTAGCACTCGATCCGCAGCGGCGCGGCCTGCAAGTCCAGGGCATCGGCAAGTTCCTCGAGCGCGGCCAGCGTCTTGCCGTGGTCCGCCAGCCAGCGGGCATGCTCTCGGGCCAGCGTTTCGGTGGCGTTGCGGGCTGCCAACTCCAGGAGCTCGCGCTTGTTGCCGCGCCGCGGGACGTGGACGTGGACGGTCGCTCCCCGACGTCCGGTGAGCATCGCCTCCAGATCCGCCACGTCGTCCGGGAGAGCGGGCACGAGCACGACCGGCGGGATGCTGGTGGCGCGGCTGTAGTACTGCTGGACGAACCCGGCCAGCACCGTGACGTCGTCCGACTCGCGCGGGGCGTCGAGCAGGAACACGTCGCGCCCGACCATCTTCCCGCCACGGACGGCGAAGAGCTGCACGGCCGCCTGCGCATCCTGGCGGGCCAGCCCCAGCACGTCTTCTTCGGTCGTGGCGTGGGCCGCCATCTTCTGGGACTCCATCGTCCGTTCGATGGCTCGCACCTTGTCGCGAAGCGCTCCCGCCCGCTCGTATTCGGTCGCCTCCGAAGCCGCCTGCATCTGGCGCGTCAGCTCGCGGGCGACGACCTCCTGGCGGCCTTCGAGGAACTGCTCGATCTGCTCGATCTGGGCGCGGTAGTCGGCTTTACTGATGTACCCGACGCATGGCGCCTGGCAGCGCTTGATGTGATACAGCAAGCAGGGCCGCTCGATCGCCTTTCGGCCTTCGTGGATGTCCAGAGTGCACGTGCGGAACGGGAAGAGCCGCCGGATCAGATTCATCGCCTCGTCGACGCTGCTCGCCGACGCGTACGGCCCGAAGTAGCGGCTGCCGTCGGCCGGGAGCTTGCGCGTCCGCTCTACCCGCGGAAAGTCGTCGGCCAGGGTGATCTTGATGAACGGGTAGCTCTTGTCGTCCTTGAGCCGGACGTTGTACCGCGGCCGGTACCGCTTGACTAGGTTGATCTCGAGCAGCAGCGCCTCGCTGACCGAGTCGGTCATCGTGTATTCAAGGTCGGCGATCTTGTCGATGACGCTGCGGATCAGCTGGCTCTCGCCGCCGCCCGTCTGCTTCTGCCAGTAGCTCCGGACGCGGCTTCGCAGACTCTGGGCCTTGCCGACGTAGATCACCGTCCCGCGCGCATCCTTCATCAGGTACACGCCCGGCCTGTCGGGCAATCGCTTGAGGGTCGCTTCCAGATCAGGAGTCACGACGCGATTCTATGCGGAGCGAGCGGCGCCGGCGCCGCCGGGTTCAACGTGACGTCCGGAACCGGCGCCGCCCGAGACCACTCGGCGTCCAGCGCGTTATGTCGAGGGCCCCTCCCGTGAGGTCGTCGACGACCGTGCCGCCCGACCCGAGGGTTTGATGTCCAGAAGGTTCAGGTCGCGCGCCTGGGCCTACGAGATCCAGTTGCCCGAGGCCAGGACTTCGCCGGTGAAGAAGTCGATGTCGACGAACTTGCCCTGCGCGTTCAGCGGCCCGCCGTAGTAGTCGAGAAACGACACGCCCCAGATCCAGCGCCCGTACTGGCTGTCCAAATAGGCCGAGGCAGAGACCTTGGCCAGTTCGTCCGGCGTGGGGTGGATGGTAGCCGTCGCGATCCGGATAGCCTCGTCCTTCGAAATCCCGCCGGCCGGCATGGGCACCGTCGTGGGGGTGGGAGCTGGGGTCGCACCCGGCAGCCCGGTCGCGGTCGGCGTGGTACCGGGCCCTTCTGAAGCCGAGAGCGGCGCGCCGACGTAGGCCGCCCCGCCGGCACGCAGCAGGACGAGGTCGCCGAACTGGGAGACCTGGTTCGCGCCGGCCATCAGCTGGTGGAATGTCGCGCCGTGGTCGGACGACTCCCAGGCCGTTCCGACATTGCCCGAGCCGTTGGCGATGGCGACGATTCGGTCACCGGCAACGGCAATGGAAGTGGCCACCCAGCCGGTCTTCAGGAGAACCCACGATCGGCCGTCCGTGGAGCGCAGGATGCCGCCGCCGCCCTGGGCGACGAGGCTTCCGTCCGCCAGCCGGTACGGGAGGGTCGACGCGTATTCGTTCTTTGGGAACGTGGCCGTCACCCAGGTGCGACCGTCCGCCGAGTAGCCGAACGCGCCGCCTGCCGAGTTCTTCCCGGTCAGGTCGAGGATGCCGCCAGAGGTGTCGCCCTGAGCCAGGAGACCGACCATCGGCCCGATCCCCAGGGCCGTCCAGGCGACTCCATCGGGCGACGTGTACAGCCGGCTCTTGCCACCGATCGCATCGTCGGGCGAGCCGATCAGCGTGAAACCGCTCGCGCCGTACATGACGGCGCGGTAGCCGGCGGGGTCGGCGGGCACCGTCGCCGGCTTCCAGAGCACGCCGTCGAGCGAATACCAGACCCCCTCGCCGGCATTCACCACGTAGCCGCCATCGGGCCGGTGGGCCACCGACAACGGCGAGAACAGCGCGGCTCCGTCCGTCGCAAAGATTGCGGGATCGGCTGGGATGTGCCAGGACCAACCGTTCGGCGAGGTGCACATCGAAGTGCCGCAGCGCCCGAAGTAGCCGTTTGGAACGCGGACTACGGCGGTGCTGGTGTCGGGCACGAGGTTGACCGCGTGCCAGCGCCAGCCACCCACGACGAGTGCCGGGGCGGGCGAAGCCGTTGGCGAGGCGGCCGTGCTCGGGCTGGAGGTCGGCTGCGGCGGGCTCGTCGGGTAACCTGCCGGCAGCGGGGCCCCGACCACGGTGAGCTTGGACCCTGTGAAGAGCCCAACTCGGTCCCCAAGCGCGACCAGCTGCGTCCCGCTCAGCGGGTTGCCGTCCAGCAGGGCGATTCGCCGCCAGGTCGTGCCGTCGGTCGATTCCCAGAGGGCCGGAAGGGCCGTGTTCGGGATTACCGAAATCGCCAGGATGTGCGGCCCCACCACGGCCAGAGAATCCAGCCAGGTGCTGGGCGCGGTTCCGGCCTGCCAGATCACGCCGTCGGCGGAGGTAAGCAGCGTCTTCGCCCCGTACGTCCACGTCTTGGTGCCGACGGCGACGTACTTGCCGCTGGCCAGGTGTATCGAGGACGAAAGGCCCATCACGCCGTCCGGCAGCGTGAGTGCCGTCCAGCTGACGCCATCGCTCGACGATACGACGCGGCTGACCTGCGAGCCGTTCACCGTCTCGCCCTTTGTCGCCACCAGACCGATCGCCCCGCCAGGCTGCGGTTGGGTCACGCCGGCCGCCAGATCTAGCGGCTTCCAGACGGCGCCATCGGTCGAGAAGAATACCTTCGTGGTCGTCTGCTGACCGGGGTAGGCCGTCTGCTGACCGGGGTAGGCCGTCTGCTGGCCGTCGTAGACCTGGGCCACCATGGCGAACCCGTCGGTCAACGCCTGAACTTGAGCCCTCTGCAGGCCCGGCAGATCGACCGCCACAGCCGACCAGTGGACGCCGTCGCCCGAGTGCCACGTACCCGGGTCGATCGTTCCCGTGGCCACCCAGCCGGCGGCGCCGTGCGCCACGGACCAGCCTGCAAACGGGGCGGCTCCATCGACTGCCAGTACGGCAGGATCGGCCGGAAGCGCCCAGCTGACCCCGTCCTTCGACGTGCACGCCGCGGGGAGCCCATTCGAGATGCACTCGCCGAGGTATCCATTCGCGATGCCGGCAACGGCGCCGGGAGCGGGCTCGCCCACTCGTCGCCAGCCCCAGCCGCCCGTTTCGAAGTCGTAAGACGCCGACGCCGCAGCTGAAGGCGAAGACTCCGCCCGGCGGTCGAGGACCGCGAAGAGGGCCGCCCCGCCGGCGATGGCAAGGACGATAGCCGCCGCGGCTGCGATCCCAGTAACCCCGCGTCGCGTCCTGGGCCGCTCGCCCGCGCGCGCGAGCCGGAGAGGCCCGGGCGTAGCCGAGAGCGCGTCCGCTGTGGGTACTTGCCGGATGAACTCGCGAAGACTGGCGGGGGCATTCGGACGCCGGCCTGCGACAGAGTCGCGACAACGCTGTTCGAGTTCGAGATCGTCGGGCACGTCAGGCCTCATCGTTCGACCGCCTCAGTTCCGTTCGGAGCGCTTTGAGGGCGTAGTGGAGCCGTGACTTGACCGTCCCCACAGGCAGGTCCAGCCGATCCGCGACCTGTTCGAGGGCCAGGTCCTGCCAGAAACGCAGGACGATCACGATCCGATGCTCGCGGTCGAGCCGCGCCACGGCGCCCGCAACCTCGTCGTCGGCCACCATCCGGCGAAAGATGTCATCCGTTTCGACCTCGCCTGCGGCATCGAGTTCGACCATCCGCAGAGTGCTGTGGCGGCGCATCCGATCGCGACACACGTTGACGACGATCCGCTGGAACCAGGGCCCGAAGCTATTGCGGTCGCGCAGGCTCGACCAGCTCCGCCAGGCTTTGATCGACGCCTCCTGGACGGCGTCCTGCGCCTCTGCCGCGTCCCCGAGGATGTACCCGGCCAGACGGTACGCATCGTCCGCTTCGGCTTCGGCGGCGAGGACGTACTCGGCGGAGGCGCGTTCGAGCGCGTCCTGCTGGGTCACGATCAGCTGCCCCTCCAACGAATGCGACCTCGCCGTCCGACCGGGCCGGTCGGGTTTCAACTGTCCAGACGAGTCGCGGAGACGAAAAGGTTCACCAGGCGCCCCATGCCGGCGCGTTGCCGTCTCAGCCGAGACGGCGACCTCGATCGTTTCGGTGGGGACGGCCGTGTCTTGCGGCCGCCCCGATCTACGGGTAGTTGGGCGCGGAGCGGGCCAGCTCGATGTCGTGGGGGTGACTCTCTATCTGCCCGGAATGTGTGACCTGGACGAAGCGCGCCTTGACGCGCAGGTCCGCGATTGACTCGGCGCCGCAGTACGTCATGCCCGCCTTCGTGCCGCCGATGAGCTGGTAGAGGATCCCGGCCAGCGGACCCTCGACGGAGACTAGCGCCTCCACGCCCTCGGGCACGAGCTTGCGGCGGTCGACCTGCGGATAGCGGTCGCTGCCCGCCGACATCGCGCCGAGCGAACCCATGCCGCGATATTCCTTGACGACGCGCCCGCCGACGCGCTCCGCCTCGCCGGGGCTCTCCTCCGCGACGGCCAGCAGCCGGCCCAACATGACCGAATCCGCTCCGGCGGCGAGTGCCTTGACGATGTCGCCCGAGTAGCGGATACCGCCGTCGCCGATGATCGGCACATCGTGCTCGGCGGCCACTGCAGCGCACATCAAGATCGCCGTGAGCTGCGGCACTCCGACACCGGCCACGATCCGAGTGGTGCAGATGCTGCCCGGCCCAATGCCCACCTTGACGCCATCCGCGCCGGCCTCGATCAGCGCGGCCGTCCCCTCGGCCGTGGCCACGTTCCCTGCCAGGAGGTCGATGGAGTCTCCGTACGAGGCGCGATAGCGGCGCAGCGCCTCGATCACGTTCCGGGTGTGGCCGTGGGCCGTGTCCACCACGAGTGCGTCGACCCCGGCACGGACCAGCAGTTCGGCCCGGGCGATGGAGTCCGGGCCAACGCCGACGGCCGCGGCCACGCGCAGCCGCCCGCGGGAACCGACGTTGGCGAGCGTCGCGTCCGCGGGCACCGCGGCCGCCTTAACGGCCGAGACCTCCTCGGCCTGGCGTTCCGGCGCCTGGTTCCTGTGGATCACGCCGATGCCGCCCTCGAGCGCCATGGCGATCGCCATCCGATCTTCGGTGACAGTGTCCATGGCCGCGCTGACGACCGGCGTGTTCAAGGAGATGTGCCGCGAGAAGCGGCTCTTCACGCTGGCGTCGCCGGGCAGGATCTCGGAATACTGTGGGATGAGCAGGACGTCGTCGAAAGTCAGTCCCAGCAACGGCTGACCGAGGACCGCCCCCGATACCTCGTCGCTGCCGGCCCGTCCGATCTGCGTTGTCGCCATCTCGCCTCCGCCTGTCTGTCGCTCGCTCGATCGACTCGCCGGCCGATCCGCGCCTGGAGGCCGGTGTTCGCGTTGGGCGACATTCTACGAGCCCGAGGGCACTCCGCGTCCGAGCGGGCCGCCCGGAGGCGTGGACCGCGGTCGTCGATTCGCGGGCCTGCATCCGGCCCGACCTCGCAGTAGGCTGGACTCTGGAGCCGAACCGCTCTCGATCGATCCCGACGGAGGTGCGCCGTGGAATACAGGCGACTCGGCGATTCGGGCCTGCTGGTGTCGGCGGTGGGGCTCGGCACGAACAACTTCGCCTCGCGGCTCAGCGACGGGGCGGCAGGCGGCGTCTTGAATCAAGCGCTCGAGTTGGGCGTAACCTTCCTGGACACTGCCGACGTCTACGGCCGCGGCTCGACGGAAGGCGCCGGCGCGTCGGAGAGCCAGCTCGGCCGCCTGCTCGGCGAACGGCGTCAGTACGTCATCCTGGCGACCAAATTCGGGCTTGCCATGGGCGAGTCCGTTCAGGAGCGGGGCGCCTCGCGGGAGTGGATCGTCCGGGCCGTCGAAGCGAGTCTGCGCCGCCTCCGGACCGACTACATCGATCTCTACCAGGTGCACACTCCCGACCCGAAGACGCCGATCGAGGACACACTCCGCGCCCTCGACGACCTGGTCAAGGCCGGCAAGGTGCGCTGGGTCGGGCATAGCAACTTCGCCGCCTGGCAGATCGTCGACGCCGACTGGACCGCTCGAACGCACACCCTGGCCCGGCCGATATCCGCCCAGATGCATTACAACCTGCTGGTCAGGGGTATTCAGGAGGACGTGATTCCGGCCTGCCAGTCATTCGGGCTCGGAATCATCCCCTACTTCCCGCTCGAATCCGGCTTCCTCACAGGGAAGTACCGGTCTACCGGAGAAGGCCGGGGCCGGCTGGCCGAAAGCGCGCGGGCTGTCGAGATCATGACCGACGCCAACTTCGGGCGGATCGAACGACTCGAGCGGTTCGCGCTCGAACGGAAGCGCAGGCTGCTCGACCTCGCGTTCGGGTGGCTGCTGAGTCAGCCGGTCGTCGGCTCGGTCATCGCCAGCGCCAGCTCGGCAGATCAGGTCAGGCTGAACGTCGCCGCGGCCGAATGGCGTCTGAGCCCCGCGGACATGGACGCGGTCGCCGGGCTGTAGGCCTACACCTCAGAGACATGCCGCCGGGCGGCGACACGGGCTCGCAGCGATACTCCCGCGGCGGGGCGCACCCTGGATCGACGGCCACGATTCGGTTTCGTGCCCGAGCGGCCGTCGCCGGCGCGGCTGTGGGAAGATGCCGCCGTGAGGGACCTCCCCGAAGTCGACGACAACGCGCCCAGGACCCATTCGGCGCACCATACGCAGCCCCTGGAGCGACTCATCGGTCGCAATACCGAGGTGCAGTCGGTCAGCATCGCCATGCTGTTCGGAGCTGTGGTTCTGACGATGGGCCTCGGTCAGGTGAGCGGCTCGCTGCAATGGGGCTTCACCTGGGGCGGTGCCCTCGATGGCGAACTGTCGCAGCTCGCGTACACGGCCGCGCCTGCGGTGCTCGTGGCTCTGGCTACCGCGGCCAACGTGCTGGCCGGCGCGATCGTGCTGCGCTTCATGGGCACGCCGGCCTTCCGGTCGCTCTCGGATCTGGTTCTGGCCGGTTTCGCAGCGGCCGTCGTCCTGGACGTGGCGGCTCTCTTCCTCCTCGGCAGCTTCGGGTTCTTCGGTTGGCCTGAGCTGCTGGCGCTCCATCTGGCCGCGGTCGCCGCGTATTCGATCACCCGCGAGTCGCGGCCGCTCATGGCCACCAGGCTGCGATTGCGTGCCCGCCGCCCCGCCGCGTGGTGGCTCCTGGTCGTCGCGATCTGGGCCGGTCCGCTCATCATCCAGCTCGCCTCACCGGCCGCGCCGTTCATCGACGTGCTGCCGAACCACGTGGCGCCGGTCGAGCACGCTCGCGTCTTCGGCAGCTTCGCCACGCTCACCACGTCGCCCTCGCCGATCTACGGCCCGTCGCGCCTGATGCTCGGGTACGTCGGCCTGCTCGGCGACCTCACCACGATCGCGAACCTGCAGGCAATCCTGGCCGTCGCCGCCTTTGCGTTTCCGTTGTCGATCCTCATGGCGATTTCGATGCGCCAGCTGGCGTCGCGCCTGTTCGGGGCAAGCGCCGGCTTCTGGGTTCTCCTTACCTTCCCGCTGACCTTCACCTTCATGCGGCTGGCGGATACGCGCGGCACGGTCGTGGCTTTCCCGCTCGCGGCTTATGTTCTGGCGACGATCGCCCAGGAGCTTCGCAGCGCCGCGCCGATTGCCGCGCCGGCGGCCGGGCCCCCCGGCCGGGAGAGCCACTCGCGGCCCGACCTTCCGCTGGCCGCCGCGCTGGGCGCCACCATCCTCGTCCATCCGCTCGTCGGCATCGTCACGACGGCGGCCGCCGTCGGGATGCTGCTGCTCGAGCCCCGTCGCCTGGGTCCGCGGCTGATTCCGGCGCTGGCCGGGGGGGCGGTCGTAGCCGTGCCGCAGGCGTTGACCATGCTCGGGGTAGACGCGCCGGCATGGACGGGCTTTGGGTGCATCCTCGCGGCCGCGGCGGTCGCCTTTGGGCTGGCCCGGATCATCGACGCGCGCCGCCTGGCGATCCCGTTTGCGGCGCCTCGCGTCTTGCAGTTGTCAGTTGTCGCGGTCGCGATCGTGGTATGCCTCGGAATCGCGCGCCAGCACATCACTCCGCCCGACGACCCGTGGTCGGAGATGTACAACTTCTTCCCGCGATTGCTGCTCGTGGCGACCATCGGCCTGGTGCTCGGGCTGAAGCGCGCTGGTCGGGGCTGGACGGTGCTCGGTTGTGGAGTCGCGTCCGGACTGGGGGCCTGGGCCGCTTCGAGCCTGGTCGGCTACGAAACATTGACGCAGCAGGCGATCCACTACGAGGTGCCCAAGACCATCGAGTACTGGCTGCCGGTCATGCTCGCGCTCGGCGCGGCCGGCGGCATCGCCGCGGTCTTGCGGCTGCACAGCCTCCGGCTCGTGCCGGTGCTTGTGCTGGGTGCGTTCCTCGTCGACGCGATCTACACGTACCCGGGGCCTCTGATCAGCAACATTCAGATCGGCGAGCACCGCGGCTCGGAGTCGCTCGGCCTGGCCCTGCGCGAGGCTCAACTCGGCTACTGGACCGGCTACCCGGACGCACGCTTCATCGTCGATCCGGCGGAGCAGGACGTCATCGACGAACTTCGCGGCGAAGTGAGCGCCGGCCGCCTCGGGCCATCGACGCGCGTGCTCCACGTCGCAGCCGATTTCCAGCAGTGGGATACGGTGCCCATCGGGGTCTTCGTGGGCGCACTGGAGACTTCGATATCGCTCCAGCCTGAACTGAGCATCCACACGGAGGGCGGCCGACTACTCGGCTTCGACCGTCTTTCCGCCGAGCTTGCCTCCGGCTACGGCTACGTGGTTCTCGAAGCGGCCGGCCTCGACCCCGGACTGCCCGCCACGATCACTTCAGCCGGCTACCACCAGATCTGGTCCAGCGCTCGGGCGACGGTCTATGCCCGGAACTAAACCTGCGGGCGCCGTGGCCTTCGCCGTCGCGCCGGCGCGGACGAGAACCCGAAGGTCGAGCAGTAGCGCTATTCGGCCTCCACCAGGAAGAACCCGAGATCGAAGGCGCCGCGTCGCGCCGCCTTGTCCGCCCGCAGCTGCTGGATCGCGGCTTCTCCGTATCCGCGCCGCTTCGCGATTGCCATCACGACCTCGAGCAGGTCCGCCAGTTCGGTCGCAGCGTGCTCGTCGTCGATCGCCGTGTCGTACTCGGCGACCTC
>Ga0182021_10008633_pt1 | contig 12069 bp, 12 predicted proteins | sample 612E3MmetaG_FD_120493 | JGI IMG/M metagenome (GOLD analysis project Ga0182021, IMG submission 120493) | Permafrost microbial communities from Stordalen Mire, Sweden - 612E3M metaG (Illumina Assembly) | ecosystem: Environmental > Terrestrial > Soil > Wetlands > Permafrost | place: Sweden...
CACAACCTCGTGGCGTCGTTCAAGAGCACGCTCGACGAGGTGCGGGAGGCCGACATTCTCCTTCACGTCATCGACATCAGTCATCCCCTCTTTGAAGAGCAGATCGCCGTCGTCAACGAGACCCTGGAGGAGATAGGCGCCCAGGGGAAACCGACGGTGATGGTGTTCAACAAGGTCGACCTCCTGGCCAACAGGAACATCATTGCGTATGTGACGGGGAATTTTCCCCCCGCGGTATGCATTGCGGCGGAGCGGGGAATCAACATGTCCGCGCTCTCCGACGCGATCGTCTCACTCCTGGAGGGTACCGTCGCAGAAGAGACGCTCACGTTCGGGCAGGGAGAGTACGACTTCGTCTCCCGGATTCATGAGAGCGGGGAGATCCTTGAGGAAAAGTACGACGGGGACGGGATTACGGTCCGCGTGCGGATGAACAAGACGCGGCTGGAGCAGCTCAAGAAGTCACTCTCGATCAAGCGGAAGGGGAAGGCGGGCTCGCCGTAGCGCCCGCCCTCCGGGGGATACGCCGCGCCGTCAGGGAGCGGGAACCATATCCGACGCTTCGGACCTCCGCGAAAAGCCTTTCAGCTTCTTCTTCCCCTCCAGCTCCCCGCGGCTGTCCCCCTGGTACATGACCGCATCGTCATCCCCGAGGACGATCGCAACGGGAACCTCGCCCCCCAGACGGAACGAGGCGCGCCACGCGTCGCCGTTGTCCATCATCCAGATAAGGCTCACCTTCAGCTCCCCTGTCAGCCCGGGGGCGTTCAGGTACAGACGCGTGTTCCCGCTCCCTTTCCTGTATTCCACCTCCACGGGGACGCTCCCGGCGAATACGGTGAACTGGACGACCGAAAGCGGAGCCGGGAGCTTCGGCTGGAGGACGAACGTCCCGGAGGCGAGGTCGACCCTCACGCCGAGATAATCCTGATACACGCTTCGTATGAATTCCGACATCCCGCTCAGGGACGCATCCCCGCCGCGTCCGGAGGAATCAAAAAGCGCAGGGAGAGTCCCCGCCATCCCCGTTCCGAGCGCCGCCGCCGCCATCCTTCGCGTGACGGGATAACTGACGTCCTGCCGGTCGTACCGCGTGAGCGCGTACGACATGGGTCCCGCGAGCCACGTCCAGACGGGTCCGTTGTATTCCGCTCCGGCGGGACCGGCCGAACGGGCGAAGCGCGGATCGGCCGGGGAGAGCGTGCGGACGCCGTCACCCGAGAGGAGCCCCGCAACCGCGGCATGCGTCACGCCGTGGCGCATCGCCTCGTCATCGAGCATTTCCAGACACATCACGGCGTTGGGACGGACATCGTGCGAACGGGACCCGTCCGCCTCAAGGTGATCCGCCAGCGTATGCGCGGCCGTGTCCGCAAAGAGGAGAGTGAAATTCCGGGCGGTCTTCTCCGGGAGGTCCTCCCACCGGCGCGAGGCGACCGTGTCGCCGAGATACGACGCGATGAACCTGCCGATGAGCTGCTGGAAATACCAGGAGACCTGTATTTCCACCGCCCTGTTTCCCCTGTCGATGCCGTTCATCCAGGTCTCGCGGGGGCCGTGGACGAGGAGATTGAATTTGTCGGCGTGTTTTTTCAGCGTCCCGTCGATGCTCCGCGTGATGAGAGGATAGAGCGCCCGCACCAGCGTCGTGTCGTCGGTGTTGACGACCTGTTCGTACAGTTCCCTGACAAACCACGGCGTAACGTCCGCACCGTTGTATGACGGCCGGCCGGCCGCGATCCGGTCGGGGAGCCGTCCGAACGACGGGCTCCCCCTGAGCGTGTCCTGGTAGCGGGAGAGAGAGCGGAGGATCGCGGCGGTGCGAGCGTAGTCGCCCGTTGCGAGGCCAAGCCCCGCAACGGACTGGGCGTTGTCCCGCACATCGATCGATCCGTCCCACGGGATGCCCGCGACCGCAAACGTGTCGCGGCGGTCAATCATGAGCCCGTCGAGTGCGAGCATCATCCAGTGCACGGCTCCGTCAAGGGTGTCATCCGAACTCCGGAAATAGGATGCATTGAGAAGGTTCTCCATGCGCATTTTCCGCGCCGCGAGGAGCGAATCCGTCCGTCCGTACATGAAGGACGCGAGTCCCCTGTCGGCGCCCGCAGGAAGTGCGCAGACAAGGAAGACGGCATCCGCCGCCCCCTCGACCGCAACTCCGTCCTCCGCCACCGAACAGCCGTCACCGGCGGTGAAGACGATCGTCTCTCCCCCCGCGGACTGGCAGGCCCACTGGTGGGGGTGCGGCGGGGCAATCCGCCCCGTTCCGGGAGGTGCGTGCAGACCGACTTTTCCCGGTCCCGGAAGCGAGACGCGGACGACGAATCCATGAACACCGCCGCCGGCTTCGAGTCCCGACAGGCGTACTGAAACGCCGCCGCGGAAATACCTGGCGGTTTCGTATGGGAGTATACGCGCGGAATCAAGCGCATCGCCGTTCTCCTGACCGGTCCAGCTCACCCGGAAACCCTTCAGAAGCGGGGCCCCGCCAACGGACCAGGTGTCGCCGTCTTTCCCCTCCCCCACCACGCCGGTGAGGAACGCGCCTCCCCTGTCGGACTGCATGTATGAGCGGCTCCCCTCCCGGACACGGATAGCGAGATCGTCGACCCGTATCGGCACGCGACCGGCCGGATGCCGATCAGGGCCGGAACATCCGGCAAGGAATGCAATCGCTGCGAGGAGGATCAGTGTATTACGCATGGCTGCTCCGTTTCTGAGTGACGCGTAACCTACGCAAATCGGCTGTGAGAAACAAAACCGAGGGCCGCAGCGTTATTGCGGACCCGAGGTGGCGCCGCTCTCAGGCGCCAGTGGCGCCGCATTTGGGCGCCAGTGTCGCTGGCATGGAGAGACGCAATTTGTTATCATTATTAATCATCAGGGAGCAGGTACAACACCATGATCAACGTGGCCATCGAAGCAGCCCGCGAAGCGGGGAAATTTCTCAGGTACAGCGTCGGCAGGGTCAGAAACGTCGAGACGAAACAGGGGGAAGAGAGGAACCTCGTCTCGGAGATCGACAGGGGCTCCGAGGAGCGGATCATCGGGATCATCCGGCACCACTATCCCGCGCACGGGATACTCGCAGAGGAAAGCGGCACGAGCAGTCCTGACGCCGAATACCGGTGGATCATCGATCCGCTTGACGGAACGACGAACTTCCTCCACGGGCTCCCCGTCTTCTGTGTGACGATAGGGATAGAGCACAGGGGGGAGATCGTCGCCGGCGTCGTCTACGATCCGAACACTGACGTCCTGTACACCGCCGAGAAAGGGAAGGGGGCGTACATGAACGGGAAACGGATGAAGGTGTCGTCGACCTCGGGGCTTATCAACAGCCTTCTCATGACGGGGTTCCCGTACGATATCGCGGAGAATCCGGGAATGGCCGTGGATCACTTCGTGGATTTCCTCATGGAGGCGCAGGGAATAAGGCGCTTCGGGTCGGCGGCGCTTGACCTCTGTTTCGTCGCAGAGGGGAGGCTTGACGGATTCTGGGAGGTGAACCTGAACCCCTGGGACATTGCCGCGGGAATACTTCTCGTCACGGAGGCGGGGGGTGCCGTGAGCGATTTCGACGGCGCGCCGCTCAGCATATACAGAAAGAAGGTCCTCGCCTCGAACGGGGTCATACACGGGGCGATGCTCGACGTGCTGAAAAAACGGCCCCCGGGGGCCGCGAAAAACGCCGCACCACACTGAATCTCTCCCGCCGGGGGAATCCACTCAGATTGCTCCCGCACGATCCATCTTCACAACGACGTCACCGCGCAGCATCAGTATCAGGGAGCGAGGGGGAAACCGGGGTCGTCCAGGAGTGGACTCCGTCTTTATCGACAGTGGCTCTCACGCGCGGGGTCCTGCCCGGAGGGGAATTTCCGATCGTGACGCACGAACAATATTCACGTGCCGCCTTTTCGGCGGCACCGTCACGGTCCGTCCTGACGACGGCAATGACGTCTCCCATACCGACGGCGTCACCGATTTTGCGGCAGAGTATGATCCCGGCCGCCGCATCGACGGGGTCACCCACCTTCAGTCTCCCCGCGCCGAGCTCGACAGCAAGGACGCCGATCCGCCTCGTGTCAAAGCCCGTGAGATAGCCGGCGGAGGGGGCCACGACATCCATCGAATGCCGGGCGGCGGGATAGCGGACCGGCTCGCGGACAAAGGATGAATCCCCCCCCTGCCGTTCCACCACCTGTATGAATTTTTCGTACGCCCTCCCGGACCAGATCGCCGACCGGCACTGCTGCATACCGTCTGCGATCGTGGCGGCCTTCCCGCCGAGATGGACCATCGCCCCGCCGAGGATGTAGGTGAGCTCCATGAGGTCGGGGACGTTTTTCCCTTTCAGGCACTCGATCGATTCGGCGACTTCAAGCCAGTTGCCGACCGCGGTCCCCAGGGGCTCGTCCATGCCGGTGATGAATGCGAGCGTCTCCTTCCCGCATTTTGTGCCTATGCCCACGAGCGCGGAGGCCAGCGCGACGGCGGCGTCGTACGAGTTCATGAACGCACCATTTCCCGTCTTGACGTCGAGGACGAGCGCATCGATCCCCTCGGCCAGCTTTTTGCTCATGATGCTGCCGGCAATGAGGGGGATCGATTCGACCGTCGCTGTAACGTCCCGGAGGGCGTACATCTTGCGGTCCGCAGGGACAACGTCCGCCGTCTGGCCGCTCAGGACAAGGCCGGTCTCCCGGATCACGTCCGTGTACTCTTTGATCGAGAGCCCGGTGCGGAATCCGGGGATCGATTCGAGCTTGTCAAGCGTCCCCCCCGTGTGCCCGAGCCCTCTCCCCGAAATCATCGGGACGGCGACGCCGCACGCGGCGACCATCGGAGCAAGTATCAGCGAAACCTTGTCCCCGACGCCCCCGGTCGAGTGCTTGTCCACCTTCCGCCCGGGAACGGACGAGAGGTCGATCGTGCTGCCGGAGCGAAGCATGACATCGGTGAACCGGGCGGTCTCCTCCGGACTCATCCCTCTGAAATAGACGGCCATCAGGAATGCCGACATCTGATACTCCGGCACGTCACCGGCGACGTACCCTGCGATCAGATACCGGATCTCCTCGCGGGTCAGCTCGCCGCCGTCACGCTTCCTGCGGATCAGCTCGACTGCATTCATGTTCACGTCATACGCCTTCAGCTAACCAGGGGAAGGAGGTCGGCGAAGTCATCGATGATAAAATCCGGCCCCGCCGCCTGGATCTGCTCCTCGCTCATCGCACCGTATGTCACACCGCACGTCGCGATCCCCGCGCTCTTCCCCGCAAGGACGTCCATCGACGTATCGCCCACCATGAGCGTACGGAGGGGATCCCACCCTTCCTCTTCCAGGATCAGGTTGATTATCGCCGGGTCGGGCTTGAAAGGAAGTCCCTCGCTCCCCTGCAGTCTGTCGAAGAGCGGCGTGATGCCGAAGTGATCGGTGGCCCGAAGTATCCCCGGGCCGCGCTTTGTCGACGCCACGGCAATTCTCTTCCCCTGCGTGCGCAGACGCTCGAGCGTCCGGCGGACACCCGGGAAGAGCTGCGTCGTCAGAAGCGAGCGGGGGGGATAGTATTCCGTATAAAGCTCCGAGGCCTCGCCGATACGGCCGTGCATCGCGGGGGGAAGGAGACGCTGGAACGTCTCCGCGAGGGGCAAACCGATAAACGGATAGAGGTCCTCCTCGCGGTACCCGGTCACGCCGAGGCGTTCAAGAACCCAGAGCTGCGCCCCCGCGATGTCCCTGCGCGAATCGCTTATCGTCCCGTCGAAATCAATGATGATGTTCTCATACGGCATAGACTACCGTTTCTCCTCCATCAGCCTTTTCTCGGCGAGAAGCAGGCCTATGATCGTCTTGGCGTCCGGGAGTTCCCCCCTCACCGCGCGCGCCACGGCTTCGCCGAACGGAAGGGATTCCACAGTCATCGTCAGCTCCCCCTCCTCCCTGCGCGCCCCCCCGGGAACGGGCGAGAGGCCGCGCGCAAGATAGATATGCAGAACTTCGTCGCAGAATCCGGGGGTTGTATAGACCGAGGCCAGGTGTTCCATCGACGAGGCACCGTACCCTGTTTCCTCCTCCAGCTCCCTCAGGGCCGCCGCGCGGGGATCTTCCCCCGGGGCGAGCTTGCCGGCGGGAAGCTCCGTTATTCTCATTCCCAGGGGATACCGGAGCTGCGTCACGAGGAGAACGCGCCCGTCATCTAGAAGAGGGACGGCGACTGCACCGCCGGGATGGCGCGCGATCTCCCGGACACCGGCCTTGCCGGACGGGTATTCCACACGGTCGACAACGAGGTCGATCACGCGCCCGGAGTAGAGGATCTCGCGGGAGAGCAGCTTCAGTTCCGGCCCGAGTTCCGGCGAGATCACTTGTTCCCCCTGCTCCCCGGCTTGACGACGGGAATTCCCTTCGCGCAGAGGGGGCAGCTTTCCGGGGGATACGCTACAACATCCATCGCCATCAGCGAGCACTGAAGGCCGCCGTGATCCAGGGGAAACTTCACCTTTCCCGCGCTCCTGTCGACGATGAACGCGACTCCCGCCACATTCCCCCCGCCTTCCCGGACGAGAGAAATCACCTCCGATACAGATCCGCCGGTCGTCACCACGTCTTCGCATACAAGGACATTCTCCCCAGGCTCGATGCGGAATCCCCGGCGGAGCTGCATGACTCCGTCCTTCCGCTCGGCAAAGAGCGTGCGCGCCCTGAGCTGGCGCCCCACCTCCTGCCCCACGACGATCCCGCCGAGCGCGGGCGCCACCACAACGTCGATCCCCGCAGGGCGGAACTGCTGCGCGAGCTCGCCGCAGAGCAGCTCTGTGTAGTGCGGGTACTGCAGCACCCGCGCGCACTGAAAATACCTGTCGCTGTGCAACCCGGAGGTAAGCTGGAAGTGCCCTTCCAGAAGCGCCCCGGAGTCGCGGAATATCGAGAGAAGATGTTCCTGTTCCATTATCCGTTGTCGTTTGTCAGAAGAAGAACCTGAAACCCCCGCGCAGAACGGCGACAGCGCCGACGTCCGGATCGTCGACGACCTCCACCGCCCGCGCCTCCGCGTCGAGCGCAAACAAGCGGGAGAACCGGTACTCGACTCCGCAGTAAAGCGATGCGGCGAGCCTCGTCTGGAACGGGATATAATAGTACGACACGCGCCCGGAATCCGTGTCCACGCGGTATTCCGCGCCGGTCACATGCGAGAGTCCGAGGACGGCGCCGACATACGGGGAGAACTTCTTGCCGGGAGCAAATGTATACCGCCCGACGACGCCGGCGACGATCTGGGCAACAGGAGGATTTTTGAACGGAAGTGAGGGATAGGCGCTCGCCCAGCCGGATCCTTTGAACCAGAATGCGGAGCCTTCCAGGTCAAAGCCGAACGCGAGATACCGGTTCACAGAGGTGAGGAACTCGATCGAGGCCCCGGGGCCCGGACCCCAGTTCCCCGTCAATCCCTCGTGTGAGAGCGGCGCCGACCAGCCCCCCATGATGCTTATCGAATGGTTGCGGACGGGTGAAGGGGGGAGCGAGAGGCTCTGCGCCCCGGATTGCATCGCCCCCAGGAGTATCATGAAGGCCAACGTGACGTGTGTTCGCATCGTTTCCCCCTTCAGGATTGTCAGATGTCAATCGTTGAAGCCAGGTCGGACCGCGATTCACCACCCCTTCGCGCGGCGGAGGCCCATGATATGTTCGACGTGTTTTTCCCCGTGTCCGGCATACACGTTAAGCTGCCCCTCGAGCGTGACTTCCCCGCGCTCGGGATGGAGGCCTGTTCTTGTCCACCCGTCGTCCGGCACCCGGTCAAGGAGCATCGCCCATCTGTCGTGCAGGCCGCGGAGAATTTCGAGCGACACGCCGACAGGCATCTCCGTTGCATCCGGAAGGGCTGCCCAGGCGTTCTGATCGTACGGTTTTATCGCAGGCCGCTTTTCGGTGAGAATCAGCTTCATCCGGACAAACGCGTTCAGGTGCGCATCCGCCAGGTGATGGACGACCTGGCGCACGGTCCATCCCCCCTCCCTGTACGGGGTGTCGAGCTGTTTGTCGTTCAGCCCCTTCAGCGCCTCTTCAAGCGCCGCAGGAAGCGCGCGGATCTTTTCAATTTGTTTCCGGTGTTCCCCGTTCATCACGCCCCGTCCCTCCCTGTGTGTTCAACATCGCTCGTCTCGTTGTCGGCCTCTCCCTTGAAGGGCCGGTCCCTGTCTTCGAATTCCGGCCTGTAGTAGTCCGACGCTTCGAATTCCTGCGCCCATCCGTTCTCCATCCCCAGTTTTTCAACGAGGGTAATCACCTTCATGTATTCGCTCTCCCGCAGCTTCCGGTCAAGGAGCGGCATCGTGAGCGCCCTGTGCGTGGGGAAGTACTGCGACATGACGCTCAGCGTCGTCTCCGGCCCCAGCGTATCGCGTATCCATGTAAGCGTCTCCCTGCTTGCGGCAATGTCGTTCGGGAGGACGAGGTGGCGGATGATGAGTCCCCTCTTCACGAGGCCGTCGTCTCCCGTGACGGGAACGCCCCCGACCTGGCGGTGCATCTCGATCACCGCATTGCGCGCATGCCGGGCGTAGCCGTCCACCTTCGAGTATTCCCGCCCCATCGCGTCATCCCCGTATTTCAGGTCAGGCAGATAGATGTCGATGATGCCGTCGAGGAGACGCAGGACCTGGACGGAATCGTAGGCATTGGTGTTGTAGATGAGCGGGACGCGGAGCCCGGCGCCGGCGGCCGTTTCGAGCGCCATGACGATCTGGGGGACGAAGTGCGTGGGGGAGACGAATCCGATCGCGTGACACCCCTTCTCCTGGAGCTCAATCATCATACAGGCGAGCCGCCCGATCGTTGTTTCGTTTTGAATTTCGAGCTTATGGTTCTGGCTGATGAGGTAGTTCTGGCAGTAGACGCACCGGAGATTGCAGTTCCCGAAGAAGATGTTCCCGACGCCGTGCGTTCCCACAAGGGCGGGTTCTTCACCGAAATGGGGCGTGTACGCGGAAACGACAGGAAGCTCCCCCGAGTAACAGCGCGCGATCTCCCCCTTCAGCCGGTTGTTGCCGCAATCGTGCGGGCAGATCGTGCACGAGCCGAGCATGGCGCGGAGCGCGGCCGCGCGGCTGCGGAGTTCGCCTGTCCGGTGGAGGGCGATATAGGAAGGAACGAACGGCATAGAAAAAAATATAGCAAAGTTTCCACGTGATTCCAATTGCCGAAGCCGCCGGGAAACCGTATTTTGTCAGAGTCATGCACCCGGGCACACCGCGGACGAATTTCGATGGCCGAACACATATTCATGACGGGCGGAACAGGATTTGTGGGGACGCAGCTCATTCCCCGGCTCCTCAGGGCGTTCCCGGGCTGCGTCGTCACGCTTCTCGTCCGCGGAAATGACGACGCGGACGCCGCCTCCCGCGTGGACGCGATCGCGCTCCGCATGGAGCGTGAGGAGGGAATTCCCGGCGTGCGGGAGAGGATCCGGGGGATGCGCGGAGACGTCCTTCTGGAAGGGTTCGGTCTCACCGCCCGGGAGATCGCCGCGCTCGAAGCGGAGACAACGTACATCATACACGGGGCCGCGACGATCCGGTTCGATCATCCGATCGACGAGGCGCGGCAGGTGAACTGCGGAGGGACGCGGAGCATACTCGCGATCGCAGAACGGTGCGCCGCGCGCGGCAGACTGAAACGGTTCGTCTACATCGGCACGTCGTCGGTCTCGGGCCAGCGCGCGGGAGTCATCACCGAGGACGAGCTGGAGATGGGACAGCGGTTCTTCAACACGTACGAGCAGTCCAAATGCGAGTCGGAGCGCATCGTCCGCGAGCATTTCGCCCGCATACCGGCGGTCATATTCCGGCCCAGCATCATCATCGGCGATTCGCGGACGGGGGCCACGAGCTCGTTCAACGTGATCTACATCCCGCTTCGGCTGCTCCAGAAGGGGCTTCTCACGTTCGTCCCAGGTACTCCCGGCACAAAGGTCGACCTCGTCCCGATCGACTGGGTGGACGACGTCATCGTGCACATCATGGCTCGGGAGGATGCGAACGGGAAGGTGTGCCACGTCACGGCGGGACCCGGCCGGGCGGCGCCGCTGGGTGATGTCGTCCTCGGCGCGACGGCCTACTTCGACAGCCACACGCCGCTCGGGGCGCCCCGCCGCATGGAATTCGTCACGCGGGAGGAGTTCGATCGGAGGAGGAAGCTCACGCACGGGAGGGAAGAAGCTCTCCTGAATCAGCTCGACACGCTGCTCCCCTACGTGAGCATCGACAGGCTCTTCGATTCGAGAAACACAGACGCCCTGCTCCAGGGGAGCGGCATCACGTTCCCCGCGTTTTCAGGATACGCGGAGAGGATACTCGCGTACTGCCTGAAGACGCAATGGGGGAAACGCCCCGCCTAAAAGCGGCGGGACAGGGCCTGCCTAAAAGCGGCAGGACAGGGCCCGCTTGAGAGCGGCGGGGCTGGTCTCGCCTGAGCGGCCCCCGTCACATTTCCTTCCTCAGCGCGCCTTTCTTGATTTTCTCCAGCTCCGTCTTGTAGACGATATGCTTCGAGTCGACCGCGCGGTCGAGCGCGAGAATGCCGTTCACATGATCGATCTCGTGCTGGAGGAGCTCCGCAAGCGCGCCGCGCGCCTTCAGGAGGTGCTCTTTCCCCTCCGGGTCGCGGTACCGCACTTCCACGGACAGGTGGCGCTTGAGCTTCACCGCCAGATCAGGAAAACTGAAACAATCGTCCCAGAGGGTCATCATCTGACGGCTGCTCCTGACGATTTCGGGGTTCACGATCGCGCGCGCGCCCCCGGACTCCCCGCCCGCTTCGATGACGAGAACGCGGCGGTTGTCCCCGATCTGGGGGGCGGCGATCCCCCTGCCGAACCCGTGCCGCAGACGGAAATCGTGCAGCGTGTCCGTCAGGTCCGCGACAAGCTCGAGCAGATCGGGGGTGCCGTATTTTCTGACCCGCACGCACGCCGCCCGCAGGAGCGGATTGCCGAGAAGGAGAACCGGCCGGATACCCATGGGAACCTCCCTGATGAAATCTCAGAATCCTGAAACCCTGTGCACCCTCCCCATTTTGCGCCCGAGAAACCTCTCGCCCACCTCGGTGAACCTGGCAGGGAGGTCGCTCACGTAGAACTCGAGGTTCGGCTTCTGTTTGCTCGGGTTGCGCAGGTTCTTCTCCCCGAGCACCCGTTCCACGTCCGCGGCGACAGCCTCGCCCGAATCGATGAGCACAACGCGGGGGTCCAGCGCAGCGGCGATTGCGCCGCGCAGGACGGGATAGTGGGTGCACCCCAGTATCAGCGTGTCGATCTTTTCGAGCGTGAGGGGAAAGAGATACTCCTTCGCCACGAGGGAGGTCACTTTGTGGTCGATCCACCCCTCCTCCGCGAGCGGGACGAAAAGCGGGCACGCCTGTGCGACAACCAGGATCTCCGGGTCGAGCTGCCGGATCGCGTTCGTGTACGCCCCGCTGTTGATCGTCGCGATCGTGCCGATCACCCCCACCCTCTTCTTTTTCGTCGCCAGTACCGCCCCGCGCGCGCCGGGGAGAATCACGGCGACGACGGGAACCCGGGCGCGCTTCTGGACGACGTCGATCGCCACCGCCGAGACGGTGTTGCAGGCGATCACAACCATCTTGACTTCCTTCCCGACGAGGAAGTCCACGTCCTGCATCGCGTATTCCCTGACCACCGTGGGGGACTTCGGACCATACGGCACGCGGGCCGTGTCGCCGAAGTAGACGATGTTCTCATTCGGCAGGCGCGCGGCGAGCGCGCGCACAACGGTGAGGCCGCCGATACCGCTGTCGAAGACCCCTATTGGCCTGGCGTTCATGTCGTGCGACCGAGCCGTTCCCCGGCAAGGCGCCGGATCGTGGAAAGGATCCGCTCCCGGATCGCCTCCCGCACAGCAGGATCCGTGATCCGGTTTCCCTTCCTGTCGAGCGTGTAGAACGCGTCGACGATCCCGTCCACGCGCGTGGCGATCTTCGCAAAATAGATGTCGAGCCCGAGCTCCGACATCGTCTCCGTCACCCTGTACAGAAAACCGACG
>Ga0182021_10008634_pt1 | contig 12066 bp, 12 predicted proteins | sample 612E3MmetaG_FD_120493 | JGI IMG/M metagenome (GOLD analysis project Ga0182021, IMG submission 120493) | Permafrost microbial communities from Stordalen Mire, Sweden - 612E3M metaG (Illumina Assembly) | ecosystem: Environmental > Terrestrial > Soil > Wetlands > Permafrost | place: Sweden...
ACCAGGGTTGTCGTGGAACTTAAGAGAGATACGACCCCGAAGAAAGTTTTGAATAATTTGTTTAAATATACCAGTCTGCAGACCAGTTTCTCCGCCAATATCGTTGCTCTGGTAAACGGCACGCCCCAAACACTTAATCTTAAAACAATTCTTGAAGAATATCTGAAGCACCGCTATTTTGTTGTCACTAAACGTTCCGAATTTGAGCTTAAACAAGCCAAAGCAAGATTACATATTCTGGAAGGACTCAAAATCGCCGTTGACAATATTGACGCAGTGATAAAAACAATCAGGGAATCCAAAACCCAAGAAGATGCCAAGAAAAATTTGATGGTAAAATTCAAGCTTTCCGATATCCAGGCAACCGCAATTTTGGATATGCAGCTCCGCCGTCTGGCGGCTCTGGAACGGCAAAAAATAGAAGACGAGCTTCTTATGGTCAAAGAAACAATTGCTTATTTGGAAGATCTTCTGGCGCATCCCGGAAAAATATTGGGCGTAATTAAGGAAGAGCTAAGGATTCTTAAGGAAAAATTTTCGGATCCGAGACGGACCAAGGTATATAAAAGTAAAGTCGGAGAATTTTCGGAAGAAGACCTGATTCCGAATGAACCGACAGTGATAACCATCACCGATACCGGATATATTAAAAGACAAAGTCTGAATAGTTTCAGAACCCAGCATAGGGGAGGAAAAGGCGTTAAGGGAATGACAACCAAAGAGGAAGACGGAATTTTAAATATCCGCTATGCCCAAACTCATGATAATATTTTGTTCTTTACAAATAAAGGGAAGGTTTATCAATTAAGAGCTTTCGAAATAGCAGAATCGCAAAGGACCAGCAAGGGAACTGCAGTCGTAAACCTGATTAATGTTGAACAGGATGAAAAAGTGGAGTCATTCATAAATTACAAAGTAGGTAAACCTACGGATGAATTCCCCTACAAATACGTGTTCTTAACTACTCAAAAAGGTACCGTCAAGAAAACCGCTCTTACACAGTTTGAGAACATCCGCAGAAGCGGAATTATAGCGATAAAACTGGACAAAGGAGACGAACTTGCCTGGAGCAACTTAACCGAAGGAGACAACGATGTAATACTAACTACCAGAGAAGGAAAGGCAATCAGATTCTCCGAAAAATCGGTCAGGCCGTTGGGAAGAGCTACGTCCGGGGTCCGCGGAATAAAATTAAAGGACAATGATCAGGTTATCGGCATGGATGTAATTAAGAAAAGAGAAAAAGCCGATCTTATTACTATTATGGAAAACGGTCTGGGTAAGAAATCTCCAGTTGATCAATTCAGGGGACAAAGTAGAGGAGGGCAGGGAGTCAAAGTTGCCAAGGTTACGCCAAAAACCGGAAAGGTAGCCTTTGCTCAAGTAATACCTCCAACCTACAATACGGTTATTATGACATCAAAGCGCGGACAAGTTGTAAAGCTTGAGCTTTCTCAAATCCCCAGACATTCCAGGAATACCCAAGGAGTAAAGTTGATGAGGTTCTCAAATCCGACAGATCTAATTGCCTCCGCAACATGCGTTGAAGAATAAGCATAATGAAAATTGACGGAAGACAAATTGCCCAAGACATCCTGAATAATCTTAAGACGCGAACGGAAGAACTTAAGAAAAAAAATATATATCCCAAGCTTGCAATAATCCTGGTCGGTGACGACCCCTCATCGGTTTCATATATTAATCAAAAGGAAATAAAAGCAGACTTGATAGGAATTCAAACCATAATCAAACATTTCCCCTCAGCTACTTCAACCGCCGCCCTGCTTGAATCAATCGGGCAGTTTAATAATAATAAAGAAATTCACGGGATTATCGTTCAACAACCTTTGCCTAAACAAACAAATCGCGAGAGTATTATTAATGGAATTGATCCGAAAAAAGACGTTGACGGATTTCGCTCTAATTCTAATTTCCAAATGCCGATAGTTTCGGCCGTATTAAAAATTTTAGAAATTGTTTATTCTCAAACTCATGAAACGAAAATTAGCTTCATAAATTGGTTAAAAAACAAAAAAATTGTCATTATCGGAAAAGGTGAGACTGCCGGAAAACCGATAATCAAGATGTTTGAAAAAATGAAAATTCCTGTCAGCTTAATCGACAGTGAAACAAAAAATCCGGAAGATCTAACTAAGAAAGCCGACGTTATAATCAGCGCAGTAGGTAAAGCAAATGTTTTAAAACCCGAAATGATTAAGAAGGGAGCCGTTATAATCGGCATTGGCATATCAAGGGGTAAGAGTGCCAAGCTCATGGGAGATTACTATCAGAACGAGGTCAGAAATATCGTTTCTTTTTATACCCCGACTCCGGGCGGAATCGGTCCGATAAATGTCGCATATCTACTGAAAAACTTGGTTGATGCCGCAGAAAAATTTTGATATTATACTTTCCATATGGAACCCAAAAAAGAAACAGCCGCCGGGTTTTATTTAAAAGAAATGGCCAATAAATTCCTTGAGGGCGCACATATCGATAGAGATGCTACGCGAATAGAGTTAGGAAATATCCTTAAAGAAAGATTTGATTTAGACGGTATGGCGACTTCCATGAACAGACAGGGCCGCAAGAACAAAGTCCTAAGTGCCATAAGTGAAAATACGCTTGAGTTCAAATATATGGCAATTATGCTTGCGGATAGCCATTCGTTATTTGAAGGCTGGTTGGATGAATATAAAATAAGAGATTTTAATAAAATTCTAACAATGAAAATTCTTGATTTTGAAAACCGTAAAACGGATTCGGAAATAAAGAATAAAAAAGCAGCCGCTCCTTACAGGAAATTTCAAGAGAATCTTCAGAAGTTGATTTCACCATCACCTGTGGAAGACGAGAAAAAACAACCGGGAGTTGTCGATCTTGGTAGAAAATAATGTTTTTTGCCTATTGACAGGAAATATTTCTTTTGTTAGACTTTATTTTCGGAAAGTGATTTCCGGTTTTTTATGCGAAGATGTCATAAAAATAATGTAATCCCGAAGAGGCCTTAGGCCTCTTTTTTTTTGGCATTTTTATGCTAGATGTTAATGATTTAAAAGGAAAAAAAGTTGCGGCGGCGGTTTCCGGAGGACTGGATTCTTGTACGATAACCGGATGGCTTACGGATAATAATGTTAATGTTTCCTGCTTCATAGTCGACCTGGCACAACCGGACGAAATCAATTTCGAAGATGCAAAAAAAAGATTATTAATCGCCGGAGCAAAAGAAGTAATTGTTGTTGACGGAAAAAACGCTCTTGCTCAGATAGGGATTACGGCAATTCAGGCGCAGGCTTTCTATGAAGGCGGCTATTGGAATACAACGGGGTTGGCGCGTTATGTTACAACGGAACTAATCTTGGAAGAAATGAAAAAACGGAAAATAGATATTCTAACCCACGGAGCAACCGGCAGAGGAAATGACCAAGTAAGATTCCAGGTTGTTGCAAATATGCTTGAGCCGAAATTTACGGTTTATGCTCCCTGGAGAGATCAAAAGTTTATTGACGCATTCGGAGGAAGAAAAGAAATGATTGATTATTGTAAGGCAAAAAAAATCCCGATCAAGGCAACCTACAGTAAGCCTTACAGTACAGACGCCAATTTTCTTGGCTTAACTCACGAAGCAGGCAGACTTGAGTCTCTTAATACTCCTTCCGATTTTGTTTCGCCTGAAATGGGAGTATTCCCAAAAAATGCACAAGATAAAGAAGAAAGGTTTTCGGTAACTTTTGAAAAAGGATTCCCGGTTAAAATTAACAACCAGAAGACAACTGCTCTTGAAGCAATGTTAATGGCTAATAAAATCGGTGGGAGAAACGGAATAGGAATAGGCATACATGTTGTAGAAAACCGATTTGTCGGCATAAAATCCCGCGGAATATATGAAATGCCGGGTATGGAACTGTTGGGTAAATGCTATGAGTTTTTATTACAGTTAATTCTGGAGCGCAGAAGCAGAAAATTATTCCAAGACCTTTCAAGTTTTATCTCAGAACAAATTTATCAGGGTTATTTTTATGATCCGGCATCTCAGGCGGCAATATCGGCAATAAAATATTTTTCTAATTTTTGTTCGGGAACCGTATATGTAAAGCTTTACAAAGGTAATATTTTATATGAAAAAATTGAGAATGCGCCGCACTCCCTATATTCGGAGACAATATCGTCAATGGAGAAGGTCGGTTCTTTTGACCATTCCGACTCTGAAGGATTTTTAAAGGTTTTGGGAATTACGGCTAAAACCTTAAACATTAAAAAACAGATAAACTTAACGCCTATTAAATCAAAATGGGCGTGAACAAACAAGAGATATTAATGTGTCACCGACCTACTTCGCGGTAGAGTATAAAATCAATCCTTGGATGACATCGCAGGTTAATAGGAAAAGGACCGAGAATCAATGATAACCAAGTCTTACCGAGGTCCTCATCTCACAGCTCTATTGACAATTACAATTGCAATATCTATTATTAATTTGTGCAAAATTTGAAAGCTTCACTGTCAATAATAATTTTCATTTTCCTCGGATTATTTTTTTATACAAAATTTGCCGGACCGATTCCTTTTTCCGTAAATAGCGTTCAAACCACGAAAACAAACTTATTTACCGTTGACGGAACGGGAAAAGTGACTGGAATTCCCGATACAGCCGTTATTTCAATCGGAGTCACAAAGACGGCGTCGACCGTTGCCTCAGCTCAGAATCAAACAAATACTGCTGCAAATAAAATTATTCAGGATTTAAAAAGTCTTGGAATTGCGGAAAAAAACATTAAAACTACGGATTATAGCATTAATCCTAATTATGATTACACCGCCGGACAAAGTATCACGGGTTATACGGTAACCCAGACCATTGAAGCAAGCATCGCCCCTATAGATGTTGCCAATAAAGCTATTGATGTCGCAACTGCGGACGGGGCAAATTTAGTTAACGGAGTCACTTTCACGTTTAATGATAAAACTAAAAAAGACTTAGAGGATAAAGCACGCGAAGAAGCGGTAAATATGGCAAAAGAAAAAGCAGCTAGTTTGGCAAAAGCAACCGGAATCCATCTGGGAAAAATCGTTGACGTGCAGGAATCAAGCGACAATCAGCCGCGGCCAATCCTAATGGAGGCTCAATCTATTGGAAACACAAAATCAGCACCTACCCAACTTTCTCCCGGAGAAAATTCCATATCGATTGGCATAACCCTTTCCTACGAAACCTATTAAAATCCCATAATTTGATCTATTGACAGCAATTGCCGACTTCTGTTAAGATTTAATAAATTTACCAGAGAGAACAAAACCTCTGGTTTTTTATGGGCAAAGAAGTAAGACTATTTGACCCAAATAAATGTAGTACGCAAGGACGTTCTGATGATAATTGTCCAAACAGAAGGCCGGAAAATAATATTCCGGAAATGTGTAAGGTCTGTATTTCCGACCCAAACATTTGGAAACTTGATCCGGAAGAACAGCCAATCATGTATGTTCTTTTTAAGAAGGGTCTTTCAATGGAACAGGCTATTGCTGCCGGAAGAATGATAACAAAGGCAGAGAATGAACAGGCCGCTTATTAATCTTACTTATTTCCGCTATGAAAAGCCCTGTGGACATCGCGCAATTGCTTGTTGGAAACATGAGTGTATATTTGAGTGGTTGCGATATTCCTGTGTCCCAACATCTCCTGAATACTCCTTAAATCAGCGCCGTTAATCAAGAGATCAGTTGCAAACGAGTGCCGGAGAGTATGGACGGTGGCATCAACGGGTATTCTGGCTGCTCTGACGTATCTTTTTACAATTCTTTCAATACTGCGCACGGTCAATCTCATTTTTTCTCCGTTATTTTCTTCGACAATTCTTCCCGAATATCTTATAAATAAAGGTCTGTATCTATCTTTTCTTTCTTTGAGATAGCGTCCAACCCAATCTGCCGCATGATCGGAAATGAAAACTAAGCGGCCATGCCCTCCTTTTCCGATTACCCCGAATTCACGTCTCTCGAAATTAATCTGCTCACGGTTCAGGCTCACTAATTCGGAAACGCGAAGCCCGGTAGAAAAAAGAAGCTCCAGGATCGCCCGATCCCGTATGCCTTCCTCCCTAGATGTATCACAGGCTATTATAAGCCTGTCTACCTGTTCTTTACTTAAGACTTTCAGGGATCTACTTTCCGTTTTCGGCAAATCTATTTTTGACGGCTCTAAAGTGACATGATCATTTTTGATAAGAAACCGCAAGAATGAACGCAAAGCTATAACATAATAGTTTTGTGTTACCCTTTTTAGAGTCAGACCTTTTTCGTCTTCCCGGTTGGCTAAAAACACACGGTATTTCCTGACCGTGGCCAAATCCAGGTTTTTTAAAGACGTCGAAGGCATGTTTTTTGTAAACCAATTGTTGAAAACCGCTAAATAATGTCTGTAATCGCGGATAGTAAGTTTACTGCAATTTTTTTCAATTTCCAGATATTCAAGAAATTGATTGATCAAAGATGGTAGGGAAGTATCCATAACTAAATCGTTGTTATACATTATTTTGCGACGTGACTTTTTACATTATGCGACACTAAAAAAGTATTGTCAAGGTTGACAAGAAAACAAATAAAATCCATACTAAATATAAGATGAGAAGCAAGTATGTTGAGATAATCAAGGAATACATCCAGCAAAAACCGGAATATAAATCAACCTTAAACGAGCTGAAGGCCTGTGTTCTGACTATCGGAGCAACCGAAGATGAGCTGGACGAAGCCATAAAGGAACTTTCAGGCTTACCCGGAGCTTCAAATTTAATTCTTAAGGAAGGTCTTCAGAATCAACAAAATACAAATAAATTTGCCGATTTCTTTAGATATCATTTAAGAATAAGAAAAGGATATGCGATTGCGCTGGCCGTAGCGGTAATCATAGGAATCGGCTTAACCCGCTTTAATAGCTTCAGCCCGAACTATAAAATAGTACAAACCGTACCCCTAGCAAGCAAGCCCACCCCCGCAATTAAGCCAATTCAGGTTGTTTATGCGAATTCAAATCCTGTTGATCCGGATCAGATATTTTCAATAAAATCGCCTAAAACTCCGCTGGCCATAACGGGAAAGCCAAAAAAAGAAATTTTAGGTTTTTTTCCTTACTGGATGCTGCCGGACGAAAGTAAAATTGATCTTAGTACCGTTACCTCGATAAGTCTCTTCGGCCTGGAAGTAGACTCAACCGGAAATATAGCTTCCGGCAATGATGACCAGACCGATAACGGATCTATGTGGAAAGATCCAGATCTCGATGACCTTATAAAAAGAGCAAGAAACCAAGACATAAAAATCTATTTAACTCTAAAAGCTTTTAATGATGCAAGTATTGAAAATATCTCTCAATCCGATGCGGCTCAAAAAAACCTAATCGCAAACGCGCTTTATCTTGTAAACTCCAAGCAGCTTGACGGAATCAATATTGATTTTGAATATCTGGGAGATCCAACTGATGCCGTTAGAAACGGATTTACAAGACTTATCTTTAATCTTGATTCGGAACTTAAAAGACAAGTCCCCAATGCGGTACTTACGATAGATACGTATCTGGTATCCGGTTCCCAAAAACAGCTCTTCAACATCCCTGTTCTTGCCAAAAACGTCGATGCTTTTGTAATTATGGGTTATGACATGCATACACCTTTAGGCGGCCCCGGCCCCGTAGCCGCAATGGGAGGAGCCACGAATATCGTCGGCTACGTCCAAAACTATCTTGAACAGGTCCCCAGCTCGAAATTAATACTGGCTGTACCTTATTATGGATACGATTGGCCGAAAAATGTGGTAAATCCGACTGCGGACTTGGTTAAAACCTTACCATATGCGGAAATTGCGCAACAAAACAAAAATTCACAGCTTTCCTGGGATGATATCTCCCAAACCCCGTATTTTACCTATAAAGATGATAGCGGAATCGCCAGGGTTGTTCATTTCGACAATGTCAGGTCTTTAGGCATTAAGTACGATTTTATCAACGAAAAGAACTTAAAAGGTGTGGGCATTTGGACCTTAGGCTACGATGGCCAAAATCAGGACCTGGAAAAGCTCCTGATCGACAAATTCATCAACCAATAAGCCCTACTTCTTTATTAATAACGTTCGCTAAATATTACCGCTGATGCTATTTTATTTGCCAGAGTTTGCCAACGGTCTGCCGTATAATTTGGATTCTTAGAAATAACTAAAGTTTTTGCTTCTCTTGCCTCAATCATTGACACGCTGGATTCGTTTTTTAAACGATAAGTAAATCCGATGTCATAAACAGGATAGATTCTTGTTTTTCCGTCAGGCTTTGTTACCCTAATCATTTCGCCGATTGCCTTATCAAGTCCGGTTATTACATGATAAAGGCAATACAGAGAAATTGTTTCATCAAAAGAATTATCTTTAAACGGCAGATACTGTGCGAATCCTGCTACCGCATCCTTTTTTTGTTCCGGAAGCAATATGTCTCGCATTGAATATATTCCGTCTAATTTCACCGCTTTTGCTCCAATAGCTCTTGCTTCTTGGATAAAATCCGAAAGTCCTGAACCCACATCAAGGATAGCCTTACCCTTTAAACTTTTCTCCGTGTAGCCAAAGGTCTCGCAATATTCCTGAAATTTCCTTGAGGTTATTGCTGACTTTGTAATCTCGTGTAAGATTGCCATTCTTTCCGTAGTGCCTACAATATTTTTTGCCTCAACTGCCATTGGCAAGGATTATAGCATTGAGTACCGGTTTAGACCAATAAGCATGTCTTCTCTGGCAATAAATACCAAAAAGGGGAGAGAAATTGGCCTCATTTAGCCTCGAAAATAACCGAATATTAAGTCCCATAGTAGGGAAGTATATCAAATTTTAGGCCCGGCAAAATAGAGAGAATAATGACCAACAGGAATCGGGAACAATTGGAAAAATGATAAATTTACCGGAAAAAGGTAGGCAATTTTAACCACTTCTCCCCGGAAATAGCCTCGAGTGATGTCGTAAAAGTTATCTTGTGCGACATAAGCACTTTCTTCTCTCCGGGTGCTTGAAATACATTTTTTTCGTTTTTGACGGCAGCTATAAAAAGAGAATAGTACAATACTGCTCCCGGCTTATAACCGTCACTTACTCTCTTTGTTTTCTTGTTCTTCGATAATCTATCTAAATATTTAGTGTCTCGCAACACCCCTCTCCACCCGATCGGGCCGCGTCGTAATTTAGATTGATTTGTCGAGCTAAACTCACGATTTTAGCCTCAAAAAATGTTATTTTAGCATGTTCGTATTTTTTTCGATTTAGGCCTAAAAATCAATCTAAACTTATAATCCCGAGGCTAATATTGCTCAATATATTACATGCCGGTATATAAGAAAGGAGTAGGACACGTAAAAAAACATAATGCGCGTAATTCGTTTCTCAATCTCTCACAACAAAAGAATATACAAGAGGATAGAAGAACTTCAAGGCCTTAGTACCTTATAGAATAAGGTCTGTGAAAATTCCCGTAAAATCCTGTGAAAAGTTATCCACATTTTAGTCCTATAATATTATAGGCCTATATATCAAACTATATCATTTGAGGCTGGATGGTTTCTTGCCCACTTCCCTCTTCCCTGCCTTACCGGTGAATTTTTCTTCTATGATCTGAGGCTAAATGTTATAAAAACTAAAAAAACAATCACCGTAACCCAAACATATTCCCACATAACGCCTTTAAAAAGTCTTCTGTCCAGCCATACCTGAGAGATGCCCACCAAAATATAAAAAAGGCAAGTTAAGAAAAGTCCGATTATTGTCGGCGTTGTCGGCCAAAACCACAACATAAGCGCTGTTTCAACAATGCAAACCGAGATTAACAAAACCCACTCCAAATGTGAGCGGAAATCGCCTTCCAAAGTGTGCGTCCAGATAGAATGCAATATTAAGGGAAAAGAAAAAGCAAAAGTAAAAAGCAGCGTTATGAAGATATTCAGATGTAAAGAAAGAACTACGTTAGCCATAAAAAAGTAAGAAAGTAAAGTTACAATAAACGAAACAGTCCTGGCTGACGATAAAAGAGCAATAGTTCTAATCGAGGAAACAATAAAAATATTCTCCGAAAGAAGAAGTGAATAAAGTCCGAAAGCATATAGCAGTGACATACCTATACGGGTTAAGAATCTGGCCGGAACCAAGAAATAAAATAAGGCACAGGCCAGAGAGTAAAATAACGGCAAAATAAAAACCTGGAGTGATAAATTATCCTTAAGGTCCTTTCTTATAGCCCAGAAAACAAAGAGGTCTGTTAAAAAAGATAACAGAAAAGCCATATATATTCCTCCCCTACCGAATAAATGTTCCGAGAAGAAAAGGATTAAAGACAAGATTATTACGCTGATTATGAATTTTTGTCTCTTGGAGATATTGAAAAGAAAACTAATCTTTTTTAAAAATCCTTTAAAGAGACAGGCGCGTGCTTTATTAATTTGTTGCCAAATTTGAATAAACTTTTTGAACATCATCCAGACTCTCCAGTTTATCTAAGAAGTTCATAACTCTCTCAAATTTTGCCGGATCCGAAATGGTTACGGGATTCAATGATTTACGAATAGCTTCAACTTCTTCAGTTACTATCCCCTTCTCTATAAGTTTTTCCCGAACAGAAAATAGATCGGTGTATGCTGTCGTGATGATCACTTTATTCTGCACATCTTCTATATCCTCCGCTCCGCTGTCAACGGCGATCTCAAATAATTCATCTATTGTCTTTCCGTTTTTAGACACAATTATCCTGCCTTTTTGTTCGAATTGATAAGCAACGGATCCCGGTTGTCCGAAGTTTCCGCCCTCTTTGTTGAAGATGCTTTTTATCTCGGCCGTGGTTCTCATTGAATTGTCCGTTGCAGCTTCTATAATTACACTTATTCCTTCCGGAGCAAACCCCTCGTAAATCACTTCCTGGACTTCCCCTGCGTCTTTTCCTACGGCTTTTTGAATAGCCCGCTCAATGTTGTCCTTAGGCATATTTGCCGCATGCGCGGCATCGATAGCAAGACGAAGTTTAAAATTACTGTTAGGATCGGTTATTCCCCCGCTGGTTTTGACAGCGACCGTTATGGCATTTGATATTTTCGTGAAGGTCAGTCCCCTTTTGATGTCCGCTGCTCCTTTTGCTCTTTTTATCGTGGCCCATTTTGAATGTCCGCTCATATTAATTAGTCTAATAATTATACTTTTTACCATTGACTTTTGCAACAAAACCTAGTATCATCTTTCACAATAATCCGTATTCGTTCCGCAAATGACACTACTAAAAGACGAGGCTATACAGGCAATGCTCATGGGTGATTGGAAAAGCGCAGTTACCCTAAATAAAGCCCTCATAAGTGAGAATCCGAAAGATATTGACGCTCTTAATCGTTTGGCATATATATTTACAATTCTGGGAAAGATATCTGATGCCAAGTCTACGTACAGAAAAGTGTTGAAAATAGATGTTTTGAATCAAATTGCAATAAAAAATATCAAAAAATTGACTGAAATGGGATCCAAGCAGGCTATAAAAAATTTATCTCCTATCAGAAATGTCAACTACACTTTTATAGAGGAAACAGGAAAAACAAAAATTATCTCTCTTGTAAACACCGCCCAACCCAAAATTATTGCCCTTCTGACAACCGGTCAGCCGGTTGTTATTGCGATAAAAAGGTCAAAGATATTTGTTCAGGACCAAAATAAACAATATCTGGGAGTATTGCCCGATGATGTGGGAAAAAGACTGATTAAACTAATAAAAGGCGGAAATACCTATGATGGCTGCATCAAGTCCGCATCCGAGCATAAAGTTTGCATCTTCGTAAAAGAAACCAAAAGAGTATCCAAATACAAAAATCAACCGTCCTTCCCTCAGGATCAAGGTCAGGATTTGAGCTTATCAAAGAGTAACAGAACAAAAATAAAGAATTATAAAGATCTTAGAGAAACAGATGAGGATCATTCCTACTCTCTTGAAGAAGAATCTTGAAAGACAACTCTCCCTTTAGATAATTTTTTCTTGACATGTTTTAAATGCGATTTGTTTTCCAAATCGATAAG
>Ga0182021_10008635_pt1 | contig 12065 bp, 12 predicted proteins | sample 612E3MmetaG_FD_120493 | JGI IMG/M metagenome (GOLD analysis project Ga0182021, IMG submission 120493) | Permafrost microbial communities from Stordalen Mire, Sweden - 612E3M metaG (Illumina Assembly) | ecosystem: Environmental > Terrestrial > Soil > Wetlands > Permafrost | place: Sweden...
TACGCGGTGAAGGTGGTGGATACGGTGGGCGCGGGCGATGGGTTCGCGGCGGCGTTCGTGCATGGGCTCGGGGCGGGGTGGAGCGCGGCGAAGACGGGTGATTTCGCCAACCGTCTGGGGGCGCTGGTGGCGTCGCGGGCGGGGGCGGTGCCGGAGTGGTCGCTGGGGGAGTTGGGGGTTGAGTAGGAGGGTGCGGCTTGGATGGCGGAGAGGGGGGGATTCGAACCCCCGGTAGAGTTTTTGACCCTACGACGGTTTAGCAAACCGCTGCTTTCGACCACTCAGCCACCTCTCCGTGAGATGCACATGGTCCTAAGAGGCATCCTACCACATCGGCGGGCGGGGATTGAAAAGGCGACGGCAGTTTGACCGTACGGAAGGAACGTGACTACAATTGAGGTGCTGGCATTGTGCGCCCGTAGCTCAGATGGATAGAGCGTTTGCCTCCGGAGCAAAAGGTCGGTGGTTCGAATCCACTCGGGCGTACCAGTTTTCTATCACTTAGCGGCTTTCCCCCCCTTCCAAACCCCCTTCAGACCTTTTGCCCAGGCGCGGTTTTGTCCACGTATCGTCCACAGAACTACGCCAGACTCGTTTGAGCCAATCGGCCTCCCGGCGGGCCAGCACACGTAGCAGCAGTTCGAAAACCCGAAGACCGTTCAGGGCGCCCTGCCGATTGGGGCGTCCTTTTTGTTGCAAACCAGGAGGCAAAGGGATGCAGGCAGAAGCTCCAACAAGTCCGAGATCAGAAAGCCGCAGGTCACGGGCGCCGCGATTCTCAGACCTTTCGCCCGCGCGACAAGCGCTGGTACGCCTCTGTCAGGACGTCAATTACGGCCAGGTCCTCGACTTGAAGGTGGGCAATGCGGAGCCGATCTGGAACCCCGGCCCGACGGTCCTTTCGGAGGTCAGGCTGGACATCGAGGAGACCCCGCGCCCGGAAGGGGCACTGCCCGATTTCAAGCTGTCATCTGAGGTCCAGCGGCTGATGTGTCAACTCGATCAACTCAAGGACGGAAGGGTCGAGAAGATCGAGATCCGGGCGGGCGTTCCTCGACGACTCGTTCTGACCACGCGACCCATGTAGGCCGCGCGCAGCGTAGCTCCACCAACAACTCCAGGCGAGAACTCAACCATGCTTCCGAGTCAAACCGGCGAAAGCGCGAGCGCTGAAAGTGTGCCTGAACGCAGTCTTTGGGCTGGTAGCACATGCTCCGAACAGCCGACCCTTGCGCCCATCCTCGCGCTTCATCGGCATGATGACGGCTACATCGCGTTCGCTGTGGCGCGCGACGCGGGGGAAGACTTCCGGCCCCTGATCTCGGTTCGGCGGGACGAGTTGGCCCGGTACTTTCCGGCATTCCGGGAGCAACTCCTGAAGGATGCCTACGTCAGCATCAACGCCGATTGGCGCTTGCAACGGTACGGCAAGAATGGACCCGCATACGGGCATCCCTTGCATCGCACAGATCGGCTCCGATACCTCTGTGCGGCCTACGCCGACCTGGACTATTACCGCCTGGGGGTGAACTTCGGCCAGGCACTCGGCAAGGTCGTGGAGATGCAAGAGGCCGGGGCGCTTCCGAAGGCGTCCATCATCGTCAAATCGGGGCGGGGAATGTGGCTGATTTACCTGCTGCACGACCCGAACGATCCGACAAGGGCGCCAGGGGCGTTCCCGGAGAAACTCGCGCTGTATTTCAGGCTCCAGAAGGCCATCGTGGAACGTCTGGTAACCGTCGGGGCCGATCCGTGCGCCAAGGACGCCACGCGTTACATCCGGGTTCCCGGTTCCCTCCATTCCGGCAGTGAACAGTACGCGCGATGGTGGATTCAGGGCGAGGGACCCCATGCCTACAGTTACAGCCTTTCGGACCTGTGCCAGCTATTCGGCGTGGAAGCCCCTCAACGGCACGCACGGGAGAGGGTGGCGGTTGACTCGGCAACCAACGAGATCAAGAGGCGGGGTTGGGTGGCGCTGAACGCGCGGCGGCTGAGGGACTTTGCCCTGCTGCGGTCGATGCGTGGCGGATTCGAGAAGGGCTGTCGATCCTACGCCGCCCTGTTGTATGCACACCTGCTGCGGACGAATGGAGTACCGCGGAACGATGCTGCGATTCATGTAAACACGATGGGCCGCGAGTGCCATCCGCCCTTGACGCCTTCCCAGTGCCGGGATGCCGTCAGGAGCGGGTTCACGCGGAAAAGATGGGTGCGGATTACCGACCAGACCATAGCCGACTGGCTGGGAATCACCCCGGACGAATCGGCGGTACTCGACAAGTTCCCGCCGGCAAGTCGTTTCAAGCCAGCGAACCCAGGGCCGCCAGAGCCGAGTCCGTCAGAACAGCAGAAGGCTTTGATCTTGGCGCGGCGTTGCAAGATTGCCCAGATCATCGCGGAAGTTGACGCGGTTCCGGCCTTGCGCGACATGGGGCAGCGACTGATCGACGCCGGATTCAGCGGCAACCATCAGACCGTCGCCAAGGACTACATGGCGCTCGGGATTCGGTCAAAACGCACCCGGGGAGCCCGCGCCGAAGAGAAGTCCAAACAACTCGTTCTTTCAGGGATTTAGGGTTTTGTCTACTTCCTCCTGCATTTAGGAAAGAGAGAGGCTCTTGGGGCTTGTTTCCTCGGTTCCCACAGAGTCAATCAGCCGGTTTGTCCGGCGCCTTCGTGCGCTGTAAACGTGGTGACGCGCCACAAAGCGCGGCCCTTGGAGCGGCACGCCCTGTTTGGAACATGGCGAACCGATTCTGTTTCAGTTCAAGATGTACAAAACCGGGCAAACGGCTTATCATTGAGGGGTAGAGGCTGTTCGCCAGGCCGGCGCCCAAGGCGCAACTTGCGGAAGATCCCTCCGAACCCAATCAGGGAGGATGAGGCATGTTTTTGCAGGTCATGGCGCAGCGGATCGAGCACTGGTCCCTCGATAAGCTCATCCCATATCCAAAGAATCCGAGGCGCCAGTCGGACGCGCAGATCGCCGCTATCGCCGGTAGTATTGCGGTACTTGGCTTTAACGCGCCAATCTTGGTGGACTCCAAATCGGGAATTCTTGCGGGTCACGGCAGGTACCTCGCTGCCCTCAAGCTGGGCCTCGACGCGGTTCCGGTGGTCATCCTGGATCACCTCAGCGAGACCGAGAAGCGCGCCTATATCCTGGCCGACAACAAGTTGGCCGAACTCTCTTCCTTCGATGACGACCTGCTCCGCGCGGAACTGGCCGAACTGCGGGACACCGACGTCGACCTCGGCGGGCTGGGCTTCAGTGAAGACGAACTGCGAGTGCTGCTATCGGACGCCGAAGTTCCGGCTGCCGGCGAGGCTGAGGAAGAGCACGTCCCCGAGCCGCCCGCGGTGCCGGTTACGCGCGCTAACGATATCTGGCTGGTGGGCAAGCACCGCCTCATCTGCGCAGACTGCCGCGACCGTGAAGCGGTAGCACGGCTATTTGACGGTGCCCGTGCCAACCTGGTGATCACCTCGCCGCCGTACGCCACGCAGCGCGAATACGATGCTGCCAGCGGCTTCAAGCCGATCCCGCCGGAACAGTACGCGGATTGGTACCGCGCTGTCGCCGATAACGTGGCGACCGTGCTGGCGGCGGACGGCTCGTATTTTCTGAACCTCAAAGAGCACGCCGATGGCGGGCAGCGCAGCCTTTATGTCAAGGACTTGTTGATCGCGCACGTACGCCAATGGGGCTGGTGGTTCATCGACGAGCTCTGCTGGCGCAAGACGGACAACGGGGTGCCAGGAGGCTGGGGAAATCGCTTCAAGAATGCCTGGGAGCCGGTCTTTCACTTCTCGGCGCCAGGGGTGCGCATCAAATTTCGCCCCACGGCCGTAGGGCACGTCTCCGAGGACTGCTTCGACTATTCGCCGAACAATCCGAAATCCACATCGGGGAGTGGCCTGCTCGGCAGCGGCGCGCGCGGCTCTGCGGCCGGAAGAGCCGGAGCAGCGGATAGCGATGGCCGCTTCGCCGGCATTGCGCGGCCCTCGAACGTGATCGAGGTGAAGTTGGAGTCCAGCCAGGGTTCGCACTCCACGCCGTTCCCGCGTGCGCCGGTCGAGTTCTTCATCAAAGCGTTCTCTGATGCCGGCGACAGCGTGTACGACTGCTTCACCGGCAGCGCGACCACGATAGCTGCGGCTCACGTGCTGAATCGGGTAGGGCTGGGCTGCGAGATCTCGCCAGCGTATTGTGATGTGGCGCTGAGCAGGATTGCGAACCTGACGGGCGAGGAGCCGATCCTCGCGGAGACCGGCCAAACGATGGCGGAAGTGGCCAGCGAGCGCGGCGTGCCAGTGGAGCAACTCGCGAACCCGCGGCTACGAGACTCACGGCACATTCGGCACAATGGGCCGGCGCCGTTCTACGGCAGCCGGAAGAAGGCAGGGTAAACCATGGAGATCCGAATCAATATCCAAGTGGAACGATGGCCCATCAGTCGGCTGATTCCTCGCGTCACCAATCCCCGCACGCACAGCCCCGAGCAGGTCGCGCAGGTGGCGGCGTCGATGGAGGAGTTCGGATGGACCAACCCGATCCTGGTGGGTGCCGACAACGATGTACTCGCGGGGCACGCCAGATTGCTCGCGGCTCGCCAACTGGGGATGACCGAGGTCCCCGTCATCCAGCTTGGGCATCTTACAGAAGCCCAACGGCGCGCGCTGGTGATCGCGGACAACCAGCTTGCGATCACCGGCGCCGGATGGGACGAGGAGACCTTGCGGCTGGAACTGGCGGCCCTCCGCGAGGAGAGCTTCGACCTGAATCTGGTTGGCTTCGACGACGAAGACCTCGCGCGCTTGTTGGCAGCCGCGGACGCCGCCGAGGGACTGACGGATGAGGACGCTGTTCCGGACGTTTCGGAGGCCCCGATAGCGGTGCCGGGCGACCTCTGGCTACTGGGCAAAGACCACAGACTCCTTGTAGGGGATGCCACGGTTCAGACTGATGTCCAGCGCCTAATGGGTGGCGACATGGCCGACTTGGTCTTCATTGACACACCGTATAACTGCGCCTATGCGGGTTATACCCAAGAGCACCTAACGATCCAAAATGACCGGATGTCAAACACTGAATTCAAGCAGTTTCTGGAAGCCGTGTTTCGGTCGTGCCGCGCCGCGATCAAGTCCGGTGCGTCGCTCTACGCGTGCCATTCCTCGTCCTGGCAACGCGAGTTTCAGAACGCGTTGGAGGCCGCGGGCTTCGAGGTCCGCTGTCAGATTATCTGGGCCAAGAACACGTTTGCCTGGGGCTTTGGCCGCTATAAGTTCCAGCATGAGCCGATCTTCTATTGCCACGTCGCCGGCGAAACCGACCCCTGGTACGGCGACAAATCGCAATCCACGCTGTGGCAGGAGAACAAACCGGCGGCGAATCGCCTGCATCCGACCATGAAGCCGGTGGAGTTGGTCGAGCGCGCGCTGGTGAACAGCAGCAAGGCCGGCGATATCTGCGGCGACTTCTGTGCCGGCGCGGGTTCCACTTTGATCGCCTGCGAGCGCCGCGGCCGGAAAGCGCGGCTGATAGAAATCGACCCGAAGTACGCCCAAGTCATCATCGTTCGCTGGCAACAGTACTCGGGAAAGAGCGCGACGCTCGACGGCGACGGGCGAACGTTTGAGGAGATCGCCCAGCAACGACGGAAGGAGGCCGCATGAATCGCCCGCTGCCGCGCGGAGATTGCCGCCGTCGAGGCCCAGATCCGCGGCGGGCATCCGGACGTGGAGCGGCTGTGTCTGGCACTTTCGGACTGGTCGGCGGAGCTGCGACTGCTGCAAGCGGCCCAAGGAACGGCCACCGTTGGGCCATGTTGGGACCAGGTTCGCTCCGGCAGCGACTGGTTGGCGCGTCGGCCAAGGCTGCGGTGATTCGGCCGGCCGCGCGGGAATCGAAGCCCAGAAGCGGAAACGCCCGCCGCGGCCGGAGCCGGGCGGGCGAAGGACGGGAGGCGCTGGGCCTAACCCTTGAGCTGGTACAGGCGCTCTCCATCCTCGCGTTTGGTGGACTCCATCGTGCGGCCCATCTTCTTGCCAAGGGTGCCGCTGATGAATCCGCGAACGCTGTGAGCCTGCCAGCCCGTGGCCTTCATGATCTCGGCCAGGGTCGCGCCGCCCTTCCGTTCCAGCAGGGCCACCACGGCGGCGGTCTTGCTGCCCTCGCGGGCGCCTCCCTCGGCTTTGGCCTTTTTGGCGCCCTTGGCGGCTGCGGCTGCCTTCTGCACAGGGGTGGTCTTCCTGGTCGCCTTGGCCTTCGCGGGCGCGCCCTGGGGCGCCGGTGCGCCAACGTTGGCGGCCGGTTCGACGATTCCGCTGGCGCCGGCATCCTTCAGGGCACTGGGCTCGATTTCGCCCTGGAGAATTGCATCTTCCTGGGGCCTGGCGGACTCCGCTACCGGCAGTTCGGCAGGTGCCGCCCCAGCTTCAGCCGAGGCGGGCTGTGGCTCCGCAGCCGGTGCAGCGGCGGGAGCTTCTCCCAGCCCCTGAATGGCTTTCCAGATCCGCTCGGTTGCCACCTTCCGGTTCGCAAACTTGGTTACCGGCTTGACGCCGGACAGGCTGTTCCAAATTTCCACCAGTCGCTTGTTGTCGGGACCAATCAGGTCGGCGAACTGTTCTTCGGTGGCAAAGACACCCGCTCCGGTATCGCGGGCTGCCTTGCGGGAGGGGTGAAGGGTGATGTTGTTCTCGGCGTCGATGGTGAACGTTTTCATGATCTCTCTCCTTGGTGCCGCGCTGTGCGCGGTCACCACATGAAATCACTCCGGTGGCGCACACATGCAAGCGAATAATGACGCAGCAAATCGACCAGGGCGATGGAAAAGCGATGGTGGCGGTAACCGACCGAACTCGGCAGGATTTGGCATCTGATGGCAGCCCGCAACTCCACTCTCGGACGCAAACAGGAGGAAGCGATCTCTGCGCTGCTCACCCAACGCAATTTGGAGGAGGCCGCCCGCGTAGCCAGGATCGGGGTCAGGACGCTGATCCGTTGGATGAAGGTTCCGGCATTCCAGACGGCGTATCGGGAGGCTCGGCGCGAAGTGTTCGGCCAGTCCATTGCGCGACTGCAGCAGGGAACCTCCGCGGCTGCCACCACGCTTCTGAAGCTGCTGATCGAACCCAACACGCCCGCGTCCGTTCGCGCCCGAGTGGCAGATTCGATCTTCAACCACGCTGCCAAGGCGATCGAGATAGAGGATCTCGAAGCGCGTGTGGCGGACCTGGAGCGGGATGCGGAACTGAGGAAATCTTCAGTGAGATGAATGAAGCTGGGCAGAGCATTGAGGAAGCTTTGGGGGGGTGGAAACGACACGGATGAAGCTCACGAGGCGGGTACAGGCTCTGGAATCCACCATACTGCGGGATCCCATCGTGCTTCACTTTGCGGATGGCTCCACGCGGGCGTTACGCGGTCCGCGCTACTTCATGCTGCGGATATTGAAAGCTGTTGGCGACGCGGAAGGGGCGACTGCCTGGGAGCTTGAGCAGCTGGAGCTGATCCGCCGATGCGTCAGCGCACGAGAGCCAGGTGGCGCACACATGGTTGAGTTGGTGAAAGTTATGTTGCTCGCAGCCGAATCCGAACCGAACCCCGAGTACGATAAATGTGACGCATGAACCCTGATCGACCTACCGAACCAGTTTTTCGAACCTTTTGATCAGATCAACGAGCGAGATGCCAAGGATGCCGCAAATCTGGCGCAACTCCAGAAGATCGAGACGACGTGCGCCGGATTCATAGTAGCTGACGAAGGCTTGCGGCTTTCCCAATGCCTTTGCCATGTCAACCTGGCGGAGACCGGCGTCGGTCCGTAGCTGTCGGAGCAGCGACAAGAGAGCCTTCTGCTGCTTCCTATTGGCAGTGAGCCGTGGCCCGCTCTTTTCCATTCAGCCTGAAGGATAGAAGGGGCTCGACTCGTATATGATTTTCATATATGCTGAAGGCCGTCGCACTGATTGAAGGCGGCCAAATGGGAAGGCAGGTAGATGGCAGCAAAAGCGAAGATTCTGTCAAAGGTTCCGCGCGGGCAGAAGATGAAACCCGGCAAGGGCTGGCGACTTGCGAGCCCCGGTGAGACCCGTAGATTCAAGGCAACGCTCGTCAAGCGAATCGATATTGCCGGAGAGATCGTCGCGATTTTTCGGGTCTTGCCGAACCCGGGAAAGCGATCCTAAGTCCAATGTCCCGCCACAGGATTGGATAACGATCTCTCCGGCGTTGGGGATCAGGAAACGAGTGACACATCCAGAAACTCGTTGTTACGCCGGTGAGGTCGGTCACGGCGAGCAACGGGATTTCGGGGATGGAAGCCAGCGCGACCGCAAAGAAACCTCCGGTTGCTTGCGCGTGCGCGTTTGCGTTGCCGGCATGCTGACGGCTCCTGAAAACTCGAACTCGCCCGGGGAACTGGCCGGCGCCCTTGCACCAAGCGGTCGCCGCAGAGGTCGCCCAGAGTCTAACTGGCTCGGGTCGTTCCGGTCCTCCCCACCAGAGGTGCTTTCGCATGCTCCTAAATCACGGCGCGGCGCGGAATGGAAGATTCCGATCCCCCGCCAGATAGGATGACCTCTATCATATTGAAACCAATGGGATATCTCGCGCTTTTGGCTTACTGAAAGGATAGAATGAGTCATGGCAACTAAACGACCGGGCGAGTCTGTAAACACGTTCGATGAGAACGCAGATTTCACTGAAGACTATGGGTATCAGCCGAAGCTTTGGCGCCTTATGCTTGCCAACGAAAAAGCGGTCGAAGAAATCAAGAAGACCATGCCGCCAAAGACGGACAAAGAGCTGAGGGCCAAAATGAAGAAGGTCGCGGCTGCGGTTGCAAGGGCCCTCAATACCGCTCCAACCCTTGCACTTTCCGCTTACATCAATCCGGATGTCTGGGAAGAGTGGAGGTCCGCGATAAGACGACCAGGAAAGTCTCGAACATATCGAGCACTGGCGAAATGTAAGAAGATTGAGAATCTGCTGGCCGAGCATTTTCGCGCGCGATGGAAAGACGTTGAGGCAGATTTTGCCAATGGCACAGACGTGGCCAAGGCCCGCGCCGATGCTTTCTTAGGCAGCGACATCCGCACACGTCTGCGAATTGCAAGGCGTTATTACAACCCCGCGCGCGCCACGAAGTTTGCGCACTCCTCAACTAGGGAGATTGTGGAGTTGTGTTGGGCGTGGTTTTGTCCATTTCAAGCGTTCGCGTATCAGAGTAGGAATAATTTGTTTGAAATCAGCGATCAACTGGAAGAGTTAGTCGGCAGCGAGTACGTCGCCATGACCTGGGAATTATGGGAGGACCCGCTATACTTCACGGTATATGATCCTTCATTCCCTGAATACATCGAGGAATTGAGCGGTTGCGATTCTCCTCATGTGTACCCTCTTCCCGACTTGATTACCGAATACGGAGACGTATTCGAGGGGATTGTCTACTCATACGGAGGCGAGCGCCTGAGAGTGTGCAAGTCGGTTGTGGAGCCATTTCTTCCGGCCGAGCGCGTTGAAACCATGAATGAGATCGAGCAAAGGTTCCTCTACAACGCTTCCGAAGAGGGTGACGACCCCCGCAGCTGGATGGTCAACTTCCGTTGCCTCACAAGCTTCCTTATTCCTAAATACGGGCGAACGCTGATCGAGGCTGATTTCCTCGGTAACGTGGGAAGTGCCCGACAGAGAGAATACCTCAAGACGCTCAAGGAAGAACTGAAGAGGACCGGCAATGGTTATCTCAAAAGGCCGCGAGCGCGTGTTAGTCGATAGCATGCCGTTCAGGCCAGGGAGATTTGGTCTGCGATCCAGCGTCACTCAATGAGCCAGATCGCGACCCATAAAATGGCTACCGATATTAGGTAATAACGCCCGGTCTTCGCCGGCGCGTTCCTGCTGGGGGGGAGCCGCGCGGTGAGTTCCCAACAGCGAAGGCCCAAGACGGACCGCGAGATGGTGCGGTGCGGGAACGAGAGGGGCGAGCGCGGTGCTCCCGCAAACACACGCGGGCAGCACGTTTCGCCCCACTTCTCCGGCACCTGCCGCCCGGCCTGGCACCCAGCATCACGGAGTGCTACCCTTGCCCTTCCATGACCGACCCGCAGCACTTTCACGCCATCGCCGTCCTGGTCGCGCAGCAGTCCACGGCTTCCACTGCCGCTTCCCTGATATGGGTCGGTGCCATCATTGCGGTGGTGCGCCGAAAGCATGCGATCGGCGGCTGGCTGTTCTTTTTCTTCTGGCAGGTGGTGGCCGGATGTGCGGTCACGATCGCGTATACTGACTGGTCGCGGTACACCCCGCGTACGTGGCGCCACCAGGTGCAGTATTTTGCGTTCGTACTGGCGACGGGACCCCGAGTTGCGATCCTGGTCACCATCGCCGTGGTCGGCGTGATGCTGATGCGGACGTACGAATGGCGTTGGGTCATCGTCCTCAGATATGCGCTCGTTATCTTCGCGATATTCGGCTGCTTCAGCGTCGGGGCCGACTTCTTGTACTTCCCGGAGCGCGTCGCCACGGACGTAGGCTCGCTGATCTTCCCGGTCGCATACGCCATCTACTTCAACATCTCGACGCGTGTCCGCAGCGTCTTCCAGGATCGGGTGTGGAACGGGCGAGCGGTTGGCGTGGCGTCGTGAGGAAGATTAGCGACTGCAGGACGAGGCTTTTCGGATGGCCTTCATGGGGAGATCCTTCCACAGCGTCCAGAAACCGTCCACTATCGCAGAGGCATAGGGGAACATTTGGATCGTGCCCGGTAGGCGTGTGTTCTCAATTGCTTAGGTCTCGATATCGTCGATTCCGGTTTGGCGAAAACGCCGGGATAGTGCATATGCAAGACTGGAAGCGATGCTAGAGAAATGCTTCGGACTAGTCGGTGGGCTCGGCGTCGGAGCCGCGATCCACTACTACAGGGAACTCGCTAAAGCTCATGACGAGCGGCATCTCCCGATGAATCTGGCTATGGTTCACGCCGACATGGCGCGCATGGTGCGCTGGGCCGAGACCGGCGACGCCAAGTCGATGGGGCAGTACGTCTCGGGTCTCCTATCGCGCCTGAAGGCGGCGGGTGCGACATTCGCCGCTCTCCCTGCAGTGACGCCGCACCTCTGTATTTCCGAACTGCTGGCGATCTCTCCATTACCTTTGGTAAATCTGTTGGAGGTCGCTAACGAAGCGGTTCGATCGAGCGGTTTTAGACGGGTAGCACTGTTTGGCACCCGGTTCACTGTGGATAGCGCGATGTTTGGCGCGTTGACTGCTGTCGAGGTTGTGCGGCCGCAACCGCATGAGATCGACTATATTCACAAAGTGTACTTTCAACTCGCGTCGACGGGTGTCGGGGGAGCCGCGGAACGCGACGGCCTCACCAGCCTCGCCGAGACCCTTATCCAACGTGATTCCGTCGACGCTATCATTCTGGCCGGTACGGATCTGGCGCTGATTTTCGACGAATCCAACATCACCTTCCCGCATGTGGACTGCGCGCGCGTCCACATCGCCGAAATCCTTCGCGGGATGGTGGAATAACTAGACGCAGCGAGACGATCCGCCCGGGAGCGGACCCGGCTCCGTCCAGTGTCTCACCAAGCCGCTTTTCCCAAACTTGACCCTCGAACCTGAAGCGAAGAAGTAAGGCGAGGGAAATCGCCCAGCGCCGGATCGTCCGCAAACTGGACGGGATTCTTTGCTACATCCTGTCCGGATAGCACGTGTTCGCCAGCGACGGTAATGCAGCGCTTCCAACATTTTTCGCCCCGCTCCTTCGATCGCATCATCTGGGCCGGCCGCCACTATTCTCTTCGCGTGCTGCGGCACCGTTACGGGCTATTCTGGAGATAGCATTTGCCTATATTCATTCCAGATTCCGAACTGACAATGACCTTTGTTCGCGCCTCCGGTCCTGGCGGCCAGAACGTCAACAAAGTCTCCACCGCCGTCCAGCTGCGCTTCGATGTCGGCCAATCTCGCTTGCTTCGCGACGACGTACGGCAGCGCCTCTTGGCGATGGCTGGCAATCGCGCCACGCAAGAAGGCGTGTTGATCA
>Ga0182021_10008637_pt1 | contig 12062 bp, 9 predicted proteins | sample 612E3MmetaG_FD_120493 | JGI IMG/M metagenome (GOLD analysis project Ga0182021, IMG submission 120493) | Permafrost microbial communities from Stordalen Mire, Sweden - 612E3M metaG (Illumina Assembly) | ecosystem: Environmental > Terrestrial > Soil > Wetlands > Permafrost | place: Sweden...
TGCCGGATTATAAATCGTGGAAGGTGCGGAGGAGGACGGGAATGGGGGCTGAACGCGTATTCGCAGGGAGTGTGCGGCGGCGAGAGCAAACGATGCAACTGGTTTTCAGGCCTGAATGGGGCGGTCTTTCTTGTGCAGGAGGCGCTCAACTTCAAGTGGGACACTGAGGGGTGTGTCTTGCGCGGGGAAGGCAGGGGTGGTTGCGGCATCGGCCTGGATGCGCAGCACGGCGAGGCTTTCAACGGCAAGGATCTGCAGATTGAAGACGAGGCCGAACTGGCGGGCGGCTTGGTGAGCGATGGTTTCGAGGTCAGGCAATGGTCCCTTTGGAGTTGCAGGTGACTGCGCGGCTTCATGGGTCTGGATCTCGATTTTCAGGCTGGTCACGGGACGGTTGGTGATGCCGCAGGGATTGATGAGAGCGAAGTCGCGGGGATCGGTGGTTACGTTGAAGGCGAATCCGTGAGAGGTAATGCCGCGCGAGACGTGAATGCCGATGGCGCCAATTTTGCGTTCTCCGCGATTGTGGTCCTTGTCCATAGTGGCACAGGTCTCCTCCAAAGGGCCGCCGCCCGCAGGGCACCAGACGCCGGTGAGGCCGCAGATTCGTCCTGCGGGCACACCGTAGAGTGCGCAGAGGCGGATGAGCGCTTCTTCGATCAAACGGACGAAGTCGACGGGGCCGAGACGGTTGCCACTGTTGGGGTTGCGGAGGCTGCGTAGGTCGAAGATGGGGTAGCCGACGAGCTGGCCGGGACCATGATAGGTGACGTCGCCGCCGCGATTGATTTCGTGGAGGGTGATGCCGCGAGCGGCGAGCAACTCGTCAGATGCCAGGATGTTGGAGCGGTTTGCGTTGCGGCCGAGGGTGAGGACGGGGGGATGCTCGAGTAGGAGAAGGATGTTGTCAATGCGGCCCTGAAGGCGGAGTTCGACCAGCTCCGCCTGGAGACGAAGGCCCTCGTCGTATGCTACGCGGCCGAGATAGAGGTACTGGAACATTTGCTACTGCAATTGTAGCGAGGCAGACGCTTGGCAGGCCGGCGCCACATATCGAGATCTTGAAATCGGCGTCGCCAAGGTATTTGCGCAGACGGTCGGGGGGCGAGGTGGGACACCTGGCGCTCTTCGAAAGAAGATTTCGCGGTACACTAACACCTGGCAGGAGGACCGGGCGGTCGCTGCCGGGGGCTCGGGAAACCGGGCATCCGGGGGAGGAAAGTCCGAACTCCGCAGGGCAGTGTGCCGGATAACGTCCGGGACGTGGGTCTGAAAACCCATGGACGGCCAGTGCCACAGAAAAGATACCGCCTCGGCTACCCCTCTTTCGGGAGGGCCTCCCTGGAAACGCAATACCCGAGTTGGCCCGGCTTGCCGGGTACGCTTGTCGTTGCGGAAACTCCAGCGCCGGGGTAAGGGTGAAAAGGTGCGGTAAGAGCGCACCGCCCGGTCTGTAAAGGCCGGGGCAGGGTAAACCCCACACGGAGCAAGACCAAATAGGGAGGGAAGCACCGCGAAAGAGCCAGGTGGTGCTGCGCATCGGCCCGATGCGGCAAGGCGGCTTGAGCCATTGCCGAAACCTCCGGGTAGGTCGCTGATGAGTGTCCGCGGCAACGCGGCGCCTAGAGGAATGACCGCACACGACAGAATTCGGCTTACAGGTCTCTCTTGCCGAAAACACGAGCCCCGGTTGGGAAGGTCCCGGCCGGGGCTCACCATTTTGGGGAAGAGCGGAGTTAGCCGCGCTGAGGCGCGTGCTGGCGGTGCTGCGCACCAGTTGGCGGAGTTAGCCCCCTGTCGCCCCCGCGATTGGCTCACTCCTCGAACTCTGCTGGCACTGGTAACCCCGCTCCGCTACCATCAGGACATGTTGCGAGTAAAGAGATTGGAAGAGGGCGCGAGGCTGCCGGTGGTGGCGCATCCGGGCGAGGACCTGGGGTATGACCTTTTTGCGCTGGAGACGGCGGAGCTGGCTCCACGGGCGACGGTGAGGGTGCGGACGGGCATCGCTGTTGAGGCACGGGATGGGGCGACGGGAGCTCCCCTGGGGCTGCTGGTGCGGGATCGATCGTCGATGGCTGCACGTGGGATTGCGACCACTGGCGGGGTAATCGATACAGGGTACCGAGGCGAGATTCTGGTGCTGATGACGAACCTGAGCGAGGCGACGGTGGAGCTGAAGGCGGGCGAGAAGATCGCGCAAATGATTCCGGTTCCAGTGCTTACGGGGAGCGTAGAAGAGGTTGAGAGCCTCGAGGAGTCGGAACGGGCGGAAAAAGGGTTTGGGAGCTCGGGCCGGTAGGTTCGTGGCCAACCCGCCAAATACACCTGGCACCCATGTTGTTTTAGTGATTCCTGGAATCTAACGGGGCAAGTGGAACTTACGGCTGAGCTTATGCGTATTTTGCGGGGACGGGATTGCTGCGCACGACCCATGGAAAAGGCGAAGGGGTGCATCCCCGGTTTAGCGAGAGATCGATAGAATTCTTCGGATTTCTGCAGGGGGCGGGATTTCGTACACTGGGAGTGCTGGGGCAATGCCTGGATACACCTTGAGCCTGACCCATTGCCGTTTCTGAGGGCGAGCAATGCGTTGAACAGAAGGAAAGCAGAACAATGCAATTTATAGAGGCGGTCAAACTCGCGCTGCAATCTCTGTGGGGCAACAAGATGCGCACGGTGCTCACGCTGATCGGCGTGGTGATGGGCGTGGCTTCGGTGATCATGGTGATCACCATGGTGAACGGCGCAAATATGTACATCGCCAACAAGCTCTCGAGCCATGGCGCCGATGTGTTCACGATTTCGCGGGCCCCCAGCGTGATCATGGGGCCGCAGGAGTATTTCAAGTTTCAGAAGCGGAAGATCATTCGAATGGAAGACTACGAGGCGGTGCGGGACAGTTGCACCGAGTGCAGCGAAGTGGGCGCAATGATCAACCGCTCGACCGGTGTGGCCTTCAATGGGCAATCCACCACGGGAACCACGTTGTTCGGTCTAACCTGGACGATGCTTGGTTTGAATAGCACCGAAATTGCAATGGGCCGCGGCTTTACTCCGGCGGACGACGAACACGGGACACACGATGTGATTGTGGGCTACGACATTGTGGACAATCTTCTGGGGCAAAGCGATCCCATCGGCAAGGAAATCCGTGTGAACGGCATTCCATACACGATTGTGGGTGTTGGCGCGCGGCAGGGAAAAGCGTTCGGCCAGTCGCAGGACAACTGGGTGTCAGTGCCGATCACCACGTACCAGCATACCTACGGTTACAACGACTCGGTCGACATCTATGCACGTGCGGCTGGGGATGCGGCCGCGATGCTGCGGGCAGAGGATGAAGTGCGAGTGCTGATTCGCGCCCGCCGCCACAACGCACCCGGTGAGCCCGATGATTTTGAGTTGGAGACCAACGACACTTTCATGGACATCTGGTAGCAGTTCACGGCGATTTTCTTCTCCGTGGTGGTTGGCATCGCTTCGATCTCACTGGTTGTGGGCGGCATTGTGATCATGAACATCATGCTGGTAAGCGTGACAGAGCGCACGCGAGAGATTGGTGTACGCAAGGCGCTGGGCGCGCGTCAGCGCGACGTGCTGCTGCAGTTTCTGATAGAAAGCGGGACCATGGCGCTGGCGGGTGGGGCCATCGGCGTACTCTGCGGGGTGCTGGTTGCCAAGCTGATCACGCTCATCATCGGCTTTCCTACCAGTGTGCAGTTGTGGAGCGTGCTGCTTTCATTGTTTGTCGCCACGGCCACAGGAATTTTTTTCGGTGTGTATCCGGCAAGCAAGGCGGCCAAGTTGGACCCTGTGGTTGCGCTCAGAGCAGAGCTTTGAGCATGGCTGACAGATTCCGGTTGCGGAGTTTCGGCTTTTCTGGGCTCAGGTTGGGCAGGTGGGTGAACCTGCAGCAAATGCACGAGATCGATGGGTATTGCAGAGCTTTTAGTTAAAGGCTGGAAGCTAGCAGCCAGGAGCTGCATTTATGGCACGAGGACAAAGCGGCGAATCGGTGAGGATGGCTCTGGATACGCTGAGAACGAACAAGCTGCGCTCGGGGTTGACGATCCTGGGCATCGTTATCGGTGTCACGACGGTGATTACGATTTCGTCCATCATCAACGGATTGAACAACCGGGTGAGCGACTTTGCGAATTCTCTTGGTACGAATGTGTTCTGGGTATTTCACCTTCCGTTCGGGCCGCAAAAACTGACCAGCGAGGAGTTAACGCGGAAGAAGCTGACCATTGACGACGCGCTGGCGGTTCGGGAGCTTCCACATGTGGTGGCCGCGGATGCATTGCAAAGGTACGTGCAGGCGTTTTTTGTCGGAGGTGTGAGCATCAAGTACGAGGGCCGCAAGGTGGCCGGTTCCATCATGGAAGCGCACACGTCGCAGGTGGCAGATACGACGAACACAACCCTAAAAGAGGGAAGGTTCTTTACCGACGGTGAAGATCAGAATCACGCCAAGGTGGTTGTTCTTGGCCACGATACGGCGGAGGATCTTTTTTCCGGTGGCGAGGACCCGATCGGCAAGGAAGTGAGCATTGAGACGAGCCTCTATACGGTGATCGGGGTGCTGGATAAGCGGGCGCAACCGATCGGAACGGGCAAGAATCCCAATGACAATTCAATCTTTTTCCCGATCAACACCTTCCATGACCTTCATCCCGAGGTTACGGATCTGATCATCGCCGCGAAGTACGACGATCCGAAAAACAAAGGCCTTGTCGAGGAAGAGATTCGCGAATTGCTGCGCATACGCCGCCATGTGAAGACGCAGTCAGACGACAACTTCGAGATGTTCGGGCCAGACTCGCTGACTGAGCTTTGGGGGCAGATTACGGGCGGCCTGGTGGCGTTCATGATCGCTGTTTCCAGCGTGGGACTGATGGTGGGTGGCGTGGGCGTGATGAACATCATGTTGGTGAGCGTGACCGAACGGACGCGCGAGATCGGCATCCGAAAAGCCATTGGAGCGACGAAGAGGACTATCCTCACCCAGTTCACGACCGAGGCGATTACCTTGTGCGCTCTTGGCGGATTAGTTGGCATTCTGGTAGGTGCTGTGATCACGTGGGTCGTCTATTTTCTCCCTGTCGGATTGCCTGCAACGCTTTCAACGATGTGGGTCATGATTGGCTTTGGCGTCTCCTGCGGGATCGGGTTGCTTTTCGGCATTTATCCGGCGTGGAAGGCGGCGAATCTGGACCCGATCGAGGCGCTGCGGTACGAGTAATGCAGTGGTCAGTGGTCAGTGGTCAGTGGTCAGTGGTCAGACAAGGCTGTCAAGAAATCAGGTTGAGTGTCAACGCTTTTCATTTGACACATCCACTTCTTCTGGAACGCGAGGCCATGCGCGATCGCGGACTAGCGAAAACTGATCACGGTCCACTGACCGCTGTAAACTGGCCACTGTGATGCCGCACGATTTGGCTCTGGCTGTGGAGACGGTGACTACGGTGCTGACCGTGGCCGGGATGGGGTACTTTCTGGCGTCGATGGTGGCGGCGCGGGTTTATCTTCACCAGCGGCGGGCGCAGGTTGCGGCATTTACGCCCGGTGTGAGCATCCTGAAATCGCTGAAGGGCATTGACCCCGGCATGATGGATGCGTTTCGCAGCCATTGCCGGCAAGCTTATGCAGGCGAGTTTGAGATGCTGTTCGGGGTATCGTCGCTGGATGATCCTGCGGCGGCAGCCGTTGGGCAGTTGAAAGCGGAGTTTCCTGAGCGGGCGATCCGGTTGGTCGTGTGTCCGGAGCGGCTGGGAACAAACGGCAAGGTGAGCACGCTGGCTCAACTGGCGGCGCATGTTCGGCACGATTTTCTGCTGATTAACGATTCAGACATTACAGTTTCTCCCCGTTATCTGGACCGGGTGATGGCTTGTTTTGTGCCTGCTGGGGCGGGCGAGAGAGCCAAGCCTCCAGTTGGGCTGGTAACGGTGCTGTACCGCGGGCGCGCGCATGGGACGATTGGATCGCGACTTGAGGCGCTGGGCATTGCAACGGATTTTATGGCCGGAGTGCTGCTGTCGAAGTTGATTGAGGGCGGACTGCACTACGGGCTGGGGTCGACGCTGGCGGTGAGCCGCGAGGCGCTGGCGAAAGCGGGCGGTCTGGGACCGCTGGTGGACTACCTGGCCGATGACTACGAGTTGGGCGCGAGGGTGGCTAAAGCGGGTTATCGAGTGGAGCTGAGCGGCGAGGTGGTTGAGACAGGCGTTCCAGCTTACAGATGGAATGGTTTTGTGGATCACCAGTTGCGCTGGGCGCGAACCGTGCGTGATTCACGGCCGGGGGGTTACCTGGGGCTTATGGTGACGCACGGCTTTGCGTGGGCGCTGCTGAATTTGGTGGCCAGCGGATTGAGCCCTGTGAGCCTGTGGTTGCTGGGGCTGAGCTTTTTTCTTCGGTTGGCACAGGCGATGACGGTGGGCGCTGGGGTAGTGGGCGATCACCAGGTGCTCCCGAACCTTTGGGTGCTGCCATTGCGCGACGTGGTGCATATGGGCGTGTGGGTGGCGGGGTTTGCGGGGCACACGATTGTGTGGCGGGGAGAGCGGTTTGTGCTGAAGGATGGGAAGCTGGAAAAGCAGGTATCAGGGATCAGGAATCAGGGATCAGAAAAGCCTCTTGGTTGAGAATCTGCTTTTCCCCACCTTAGTGAAAAAGCGCGGTGAAGGTGCTTCAGTCGCCGGTTGTGGTGGCTGTCTTGTCATCGGCGCGGATGGCATCCGTGTCGATGGAAAGGCATGTGCCGAGCTCATTGAAGTTCTTTTCCCAGCGCGGACGGTCATCCTTGGACAAAGAGGTTAGCGCGTAGCTGGAGGTGCGCAGGATTTCGTACCAGATGTTTTGTGCCTGCCAGAGATTCGGCTCGAAGGGCAACTCGGCGAGAGTGCGAGCCAGCGCGAGGGCGCGTTCCAGCATTTCAAGCGATCCGGAGGACATTTGCAGTTCGACCATGGCGCGCTTCATACGCTGGTCAGCGATGTAGGAGAGGCTGGCCGTTTCAAGCTGCACCTGGTCGGCCTTGACGAGCAACAGGTATGAGCGCAACTGGGCCTGGTCGATGGGGTCGCTTTCGAGAACGCGGCGGATGCCGGCGTTGACTGCAAAACCTGCAGCCAAAGTAAGCGCCGGGGGCTTGGGCAAGCCTGCCTGAGAGAGATAGTGGAGCAGGCTGGCGTGGTCCTGGTAGATGGTGGTGAGAGAGTTCTCGATATCCCAGAGCGTGGAGTTGAGGATGAGCTGAACGATGCGGCGCTGCTCGTCGGTAAAGAGCGAAGTGAGCGAGTAGTCCACGCTGCCGTAATAGTTGTCGAGCAAGCGAATGACGGCCGGAAAGTCGGCGCTTTGCACAGATTCAGCGGCGTGTGCGGCAAAGGCCTCAAAGGCCGCTGCATCGGAGTCGGCATAGGGCTTAACGGCGGCGGTTATGTTCTGGTCTCCGAAGTGCAGAACCGCAAAGGAGAAGGTCTGGTTGTGGCCAGTGATGGCACTGGTAATGTGGGCGCGGCCCACTGCCAGGCGGCCTCTTCCGGAGGTTGAAATGTCGTAGGAGATACGGTGGACGTGGAAGCAGAACAGATCAGTCTCATCGGCAAAGGAAGAAAAGACAGAGCTGATGGCGTAATGGGCTGCTACCTGTTCGAGTTGAAGCTCCATGGTAGCCACGCAGGTCTTGTAAATCTGCGCACCATCACCCGCACTAGCGACGTTGGAACGAGCCTCGGCGAGGCGGGCCAGAAAGGCGGGCTCGAGGGATGCGGCCTGGTCGCCAGATAGCCACCGCGCCAGTTGCAGCACGCGCGCGGCATAGGCGATGATCTGCACTGTCTCGATGCCGGAGATGTCGTCAAAGAACCAGCCACAACTGGTGTACATGAGCTGCGTGTGACGTTGCATCTCCATGAGCTCAAGCGCCCACACCCGCTCTACGTCAGAGAGCGGATGGCTTTGATGGGTACGCAGGAAACTCTCGATGGACTCCTGGCTGCGGTCGAGTACAACACTGATGTAGCCGTCGCGGGCGGCCCATACGTCGAGGAAGAGCTTTGCACCTTCCCGCTCGGTGAGTGGAACAACGGCGTCGCGCAACTCGTCCAGAGCCTTGCGGAGCGGCGCGCGCCACTCCTGATTGAAGCCCGGTTTGCCTCCATTGCATCCGCAGTTCGACCGCCAACGTTCGACGCCGTGGACGCAACTCCACGATGTATCTTCAAGGATTTCGCATTCGTATTCGGGAGAAAACTGTGCGAGATAACTGGCGTAGTTGGTCAGCTTGACGGTCTCGTCGTCCTCCAGGAGGCGGAGCGCGTAGGCAAGAGCCATTTCGCCGTGCTTATGATGATGACCATACGACTCGCCATCCGTGGCCACGTGGACCAACTGCGGCTGGGAGGCGTCTTTGAAGCCGGATCTGAGGCGCGCCGCGAAGTTCTCACCGGAGTTCAGGAGGCCTTCAAACGCGACAGCGCGCGAGACCGGGCCGTTGTAAAAGAAGACGGCGATCGAGAGACCGGACTCGAAGCGCACCAAGTAGGGGCGGGTGGTATCGACGGAAGCATCGGGTGTTTCTGTCCAGGCACCGTCATCTTTGAAGCCGTCAAACCTGAAGGGTCGAATTCGTTTGCACTGGTGAGGCGCGAGGAGCGTGAATTTGATGCCGTGCTGAGCCATCAGCTCGAGGGATTCGTTATCGACGGCTGTCTCCGCCAGCCACATGCCCTCCGGGGAGGCGCCGTAGTTGTTCTGATAGTCGGCAATACCCCATCGTATTTGCGTGATGCGGTCGCGGCGGCCGGCGAGGGGCAGAATCATGTGGTTGTAGACCTGGGCCATGGCCGAGCTGTGGCCGCGAAACGTCTTGCGGCTGCGTCGCTCGCCGTCGAGAATCATGCGGTAAGTGCGGGGAGCATTCTCCCTGAGCCAGCTGAGCAGTGTGGGGCCGAAGTTGAAACTGATGCGCGCGTAGTTGTTGACGATGCGGATGATCTGGTTCTTGATGTTAACGATGCGGGCAGCACCGTTGGGCGCATAGCACTCTGCACAAATGCGCTCGTTCCAGTCGTGATAGGGAGCTGCAGTATCCTGTGTCTCGACCGTCTCCAGCCATGGGTTTTCGCGGGGCGGCTGATAAAAGTGGCCATGAATGCAGACGAATCGTTTGGTTACGGGCATTCGAGAGTCCAATCGGGGTTGGCACAACGGAACCATGCCGACCCTCCAGGTTATTTTAGGCTGGAACGCCCGGTGGGCGCGGTGCCCCTGGCAAGATCGCAGGCCCGCCACAGGTACCAGCTCGCCACGGAGCGGAAAGGCGCCCATGATTTTCCCTTTTTGAGAAGCACTTCAGGTTTGGGCAGGTCTTCTGCAGCCAATGGGCGGGTTTTGGGTACGCGCTGGAAGGTGAGCGCGAAGCCCTTGCGGACGCCGTAGTCGGTTACCGGAAAGACGTCTGGGCGGCCCATGCGGAAGATCAGAAGCATTTCGACGGTCCAGGTACCGATGCCGCGGACCTGGGTGAGTTGTTCGACGATGGCAGCGTCAGACATGTGGCGGATGGCTGCGTGGGTGGGGACGGTTCCGTCGAGGGTGCGCGCGGCGAGGTCGCGGAGGGCCCTGATTTTGTTGCCGGAGACCCCGGCGGCACGGAGGGGCTCGTCGGGCGTGTCGAGAAGGAGCTGAGGGGCAGGGTCGCCGCCGAAGTACTCGCGGACGCGGCGGTGAATGGTGGCGGCGGCTTTGCCGTGCAACTGCTGGTAGAGGATGGACTCGACGAGGGACTCGAAGGGCGAGGGAGCTGGGTCAAGACGCATGGTGAAGGGGCCGGCGCATTCAATGAGGTTGGCTAGCTTGGGATCGGCAGCCTTCAGGTGGGCTATGGCTTCATCGGGATCGAAGAGGAGCTTGCGGCTGCGGCCGTTGTGAATCATGGATGGAGTTTATCGCACGAAGCGGACGGTTCGATCGGCAATGAGCGCATGCTGGAGGTTGCAAGGCCGAGTCAGAGTGGTACACTTCGGGCGATTCAATGCAAGGAGAGAATTACCCATGCAACGCCGCGATTTTGTGAAGACTATGTCCGTCATGGGTGCGGGCTTAATGCTCCAGCCGCACTCCCCGTTTGTTCTCCAAGCTGAGGAGACGAAACCAGACCCGTCCGTCAAGCGTGTGCTGGTGATGTTCAAGTGCCACTTCGACGCGGGTTTCATCGACACGCAGTACAACGTGGTGCATAAGTACTTTACACAATATTTTCCCAAGGCGATTGACGTGGCGCGGGCGGCGAATGTGGATGGCAAGCGGCGGTATGTGTGGACGACGGGTTCGTGGCTGCTGTTTGAGTATCTGGAACAGGCTTCGGCGGAAGATCGCAAAGTGATGGAAGAAGCGATTGGGCGTGGCGATATTGCGTGGCATGCGCTGCCGTTTACGTGGCAGACGGAGATGCTGGATCAGTCGATGATTGAGGGGGCGTTGGCACTATCGAAGCGGCTGGACCAGCGGTTTGGCAAGGTGACGACGGGCGCAAAGATGACCGACGTGCCGGGACATACCCGCGGGATTATTGCACCTCTGGCAAAGCACGGCGTTGGGTTGCTGGAGATTGGAGTGAATGGCGGGTCGACGGTTGCGCAGTTGCCGCCGCTGTTTTTGTGGAAGGATTCTTCGGGAGCGAGTCTGCCGGTTATGTACCACTGGGATTACAGCGGGATTGCGGTGGTTCCGGGGGCGGATCTGGCGGTTGTGACTCGTGTGAGGGACGACAACAGCGGGCCTCATACTGCGGAGGAGGTTGCGCAGATCCATGCTGAGTTGGCGGAGCGGTTCCCGAATGCGAAGATAACGGCGTGCAACTTGAGCGACATGGCGAATGCAATTGCGCCGCATCGCGAGAATCTGCCGGTGGTGACGCAGGAGATTGGCGATACGTGGATTCATGGGTGCGCGAGCGATCCGCTGAAGGTGGCACGGTATCGCGAGGTGGCGCGGCTGCGGCAACGATGGATTGAATTGGGCGGCCTTCGCGTGGGCAGCGATGTGGATTTGCAGTTGCTGCGCCATGTGTTGCTGGAAGCTGAGCACACGTGGGGGACAGACACGAAGACGTGGCTGGACTTTGACAACTACGAGCCGGCAGACCTGGCGCGGATGCTGAATACGAAGAAGTACAAGGTAGTGGAGTTCAGTTGGATTGAGAAGCGGCAGGACTTGCTGGACGGAATTGCTACGCTGCCAGAGGCGATGCGCGAAGAGGCTCAGTTAGCGATTCAGAGTCTGGCGCCGGCTTGGCCGGTGCGTTCGCCGAAGGCCATTGCACATGCGGTAGGGGTGCCAATTGAAACGGCACATTTTGTTCTTGGTATCGATTCAAAAACAGGGGCGATTACGCGGCTGCGGAACAAGGCTACTGGACGCGAATGGGCGAGTGAGAAGAATCCCATTGGGCTGTTCACTTACCAGACGCTTTCGGAAGGGGATTTTCAGCAGTTCCTGGACAGTTATTTGACGACCAAGGCGGACTGGGCGAAGAAGGATTTCGGCAAGCCAAATATTGAGAGGTTTGGCGCGAAGAATCAGGACTGGCATGCCGAATCGGCAGAGGTGAGTGTGGAAGAAACGGCCGAGGCGCATCGTGTTGTCGTTTCGCTGCAGTTGAGGGATGACGCGGCGTTTGATTCGGGACGCGCGGCGTTTCCTCGGCACGTGTTTGTGGATTTGCTGTTGCCGAAGGCGGAGCCGGAGATTCATTTGACACTGTCGTGGTTTGGAAAACCGGCGACGAGGATGCCTGAGGCGCTGTGGCTGACGTTCAATCCCATCGCTGAGGATCAACAGAGGTGGACACTGGATAAATCTGGTATGTCGATGTCACCTTTCGATGTGGTGACTTCAGGGAATCGGAGCATGCATTGCCTGCAGAAAGGGTTTGAATATAAGCAAGGAGAGCAGTGTTTCTCAGTGAGTACGCTGGATGTACCGGTTGTGGCGGTGGGCAAGCGGAGTGCGCTGCGCTTCTCGAACGATCAGCCTGATTTGAGCAA
>Ga0182021_10008638_pt1 | contig 12060 bp, 9 predicted proteins | sample 612E3MmetaG_FD_120493 | JGI IMG/M metagenome (GOLD analysis project Ga0182021, IMG submission 120493) | Permafrost microbial communities from Stordalen Mire, Sweden - 612E3M metaG (Illumina Assembly) | ecosystem: Environmental > Terrestrial > Soil > Wetlands > Permafrost | place: Sweden...
CCACAGGTCACACCTGGTCGCCGACCTGGAGCGAGTCTGCGACTACCTCGTCATGCTGGTCGACTCGCGCGTGGAGCTCGCTGGCGACGTCGAGGAGCTGCTGGCCGAGCACCACCGCCTCATCGGGCCGCGCCGCGAGCCCGCCAGGCTGCCTGCAGGTCAGGAGATCATCGAGGCCAGCCACAGCGAGCGGCAGAGCACCTTTCTGGTGCGCTCAGCTGCGCCCATCCTCGACCCGAGCTGGGCCGTCGAGAAGGTCGGCCTCGAGGACCTGGTACTCGCCTATATGGCCAGAGGCAGGGGCCGCGAGCTCTTGCACCACGGCGGGCTGGCGGCGCTGTCATGATCCGCTTCGCCTGGCGGCAGTTTCGCACGCAAGTCGTGATCGCCTTCGGGGCGCTTGCCGTGATCGCTGTCCTCTTCGCCCTGACGCGCCCGCACCTCATCCATCTCTACAAGCTTCACGAGACGGACGCCCTCCTGAACAGCTACGGTTCGCTTGAGAATATCGAACGCTTGCTACTCGTCGTGCCCGTTCTCATCGGCGTGTTCTGGGGGGCGCCACTCATTGCGCACGAGCTTGAGGCCGGCACTCATCGCCTGGTCTGGACGCAGAGCGTCACGCGAAGCCGCTGGCTCGCGGTGAAGCTGGGCCTGGTCGGCGGCGCCAGCGCCGCCCTCGCCGGGCTGCTGAGCTGGACAGTCACCTGGTGGTCCGCTCCCGTCGACCACGTGAACATGGACCGCTTGTCATCGCCGTTTGTGTTCGGCGAGCGCGGCCTCGTACCACTGGGCTACGCCGTCTTCGCCTTCACCCTGGGCGTCGTCCTCGGTCTCTTGCTGCGGCGCACGGTGCCGGCCATGGCCGCGACGCTCACGGTCTTTGTCGCCGGGCGGCTGGCCTTTGGCCAATGGGTGCGGCCTCACCTGATAGCGCCCGTCCACACCGCTGTGGCGCTTACCGGCGCGGCCATCCGCGGATTGTCCGTCTCCACCTCCAACGGTCCCTTGACCGTGATCGTGAATGCCCCCCGCGCCGGCGACTGGATGGTGTCGTCCAGCAGCCAGTACGCCCTCGATGGGGCGGGGAAGGTGGTCTACCGGTTGGGAGATGAGTTGAGGAATGTGCCCCCAAGTGCGCTTGGAGCCCATCTTGCCAAGCTCGACCTTCACGTGACTGTGGCCTACCAACCTGCGAGCCGCTTCTGGTCGTTCCAGATAGCCGAGACGGCAATCTTCCTCGCGGTCGCCCTCGCTCTAGTGGCGTTCTGCTTCTGGTGGGTACGAAGGCGCCTCTCCTAAGAGTCAGGCGGAGCAGCCCAGGTTCAGCAGACGCTGCACCTCGACGCGAAGGTTCGAAAGCTGTCCAGTTAGGTCCACCAAGCATCAGATGTGTGGCACTTGCGACGTACCCGTGGCGTTCGTGACGCCGACGTGTTGCAGACAACGGCGTGGGTAGCGGACGAGGCTGACGGGCGAAAGCCACTCCAGAGGGCGGACACAACATCGCCGGGGATGCTCTGGCCCCTGCGACCACCGGTCGCCGTGACAGCAGGTCACGCTCGACGTCCCGCAGGGCGTCTGCTGTCTGTCCACGTCGTCGGACAGTGCGAGGGTCACAATAGCGTCGCGTCCTGCACCGTGACTTCTGATGGCATCCGGCCGGAGAAACTGCCGCAAATAGTAGGGTTTGTCGACCGGCGGCCGACAAGAAGGGCCCCTACCGACTCTCGACAGGAGGGTTCTTGTGCTCCCGGCTAGTACAGGTACTCGGGACCCTCGACCGACTTCAGTTCCTGTCATCACCGCTGACCAGAATCACCCCGAATGCTGCACATATCTAGACTTGGCCGACGCGATGCCGACACCGCGCGGGCGATCGTCTCAGAGGCCAACTTGAGTGTTGCTGAGTGACATCGAGAGCGGCGGGGGAGCAGGGAGCCGCCCGGCTGCGTCATTTGCCGCTGAACACCATGATGCTGCCGGTGTAGCAGCACAGCCAGACGCTCTGCGTGGGCGTGTCGTAGGTGATGCCGATGGGCCGGGCGTTGGTGCTCACGGTCTGGATCACCTTCATGTCCCTGGTGCGGACGGCGGTCATCGTGTTGGAGTCGTAGTTGACGACGTACAGCGTCTTGCCGTCGGTGGCCATCGCCATGCTGCGGGGCTGCTGCCCCGTGTAGACCTTGTCGACGACGTGGTCGCTGCGCAAATCGATCTTGGCGACGTGGCCCTCGCCGTTGAGCGTCGCGTACAGGTACTTTCCGCTGGGGCTCATCACCACGTGGCGCGGTCCGGAGCCGACGCCGGTGATCCAGCTCACGTGGAACGTGGCGAGGTCGACCTTGGCGATGTTGTAGCTTCCCATCACCGCCACGTAGGCCGTCTTCGAGTCCGGCGACACGGCGATGCCGCGCGGGTAGGGCCCCAGGTAGATCTCCTTGATCTGCCTGCCCTTCTTGACGTCGATCACGCTGAGGCTGTACGAGTCCCAGTTGCTCACGAGGACGTACTTCTGGTCGGGGGTGACCGCAAGGTACTTGGGCACGGAACCGACCTTGATGACCTCGTCGATCTTGAGGTCGCTGAGGCGCACGCGGTAGACGAAACTCTTGTCGAAGCCCGAGCTGGGGCCGCCGACATCGTGGCCTTCGTGGTAGAAGCCGGGGCCGTACATCGAGTACTGCGAGACGTACATGGAGCGATGGTCGGGCGTCTCGGCCGCCTCCACCGGCGCGCCCTGCACGCTCGCGGTCGTGCCTTTGTAGCCGTAGTCCGCTAGCACCACGCTGTCCGGGATGGTCTTCACCAGCTTGAACGTCCCGGTGTCGTACACCGTGATCGTGTGCTTGTACATCATGTTCTGGGCGAAGACGTAGCCCGTGCCGGTGGAGACCACCGACTTCGGCGAGATGCTCGCGCTCACAATGACCTTTCGCAGGTGCAGTGTGAGCTGGTCCGAAGGCGGACCGGTCCAGGCCGCAGCGGCCTGGGCGCTGCTGGTCGGAAGCGGCTTGAGAGAAGCGGACGAGGACGCCGCCGTCTGCCCACTCGGTTTGGTCGTCGCCTTGCCGCTGGTGGCGGCGGCGGGCGACGCAGAGGAGCCGCCGGGGCGTGAGAGCGCGAAGACCGCGGCCACGATGATCGCGATCACGACGATGAAGACGAGGAGAGCGACGAGTCGCCGCCGGCGATAGACGCGCGCCCTGCGTCGGCGGTTCGGGCGGTCGATGCGACTGCTCATGCCGGGCAGCTTATCAGCCCGGCGCGGCGTTCAGGCGGCGCAGCGCCCCCCTGCAGAGTCGCCCGTGTGCACGCGACGTTGATGCGCAGGTAGCCGGGGTCGCCGAAGTCGGCCCCGGCCGAGAGCGCCAGGCCTTCGCGCAGGCAGGCGCCGGCGGCGGCGGCGATGGCGGCGTCGCGCACGTCGAGCCAGGCGAGGTACGTGACTGTGTGAGATCGAGATCCTCGTGCTGCGCCATTAACTGGGTGCACTTGCGAGGGGCCGGAGGATGCCGTTGTGGCGTCGCGATCGCGTCCTGCTGGCGGCGGCCAGCGGACTACTGGGGCGAGATTGCTGGTGCTCGTTCCCCGTCTCACCGCAGACGTTGCTGCGCTGGCATCGCGAGTTGGTGCGGCGCAAGTGGAGTGGCGCACCTGAATGCGAGGGCGGGCCGGGTCCGCCTTCGGCCAGATCGTCAAGTCAGGGTTACCTGCGGTGCGGTCTTGGGAACCGCCCAGCCAATATAGGGGAATCCGATGTGTCGGTAGTTTGAGACGATCACCCCCTGGCTGCCGAAGTCATGTACGATCCGCCCATGGCCCAAGGAGAGGGCGGCATGGCCCCAAGGGGCGTGCCGGTAAAAAACCCAGGCGCCGCGAGGCGGAACTCCCTTGCTTGACGAGGCCTTCAGAGCATTCGCCGCAACGATTGCCGAGGACCAACGCCGTGGCGTAACTCCGGCGTGCTGGTATGCGTCGCAGACGAACGCAAGACACATGTTGTCCCAGCCGTGACTTCCCCGTTGCGCCACGGCCCAATTGACGGCCTTCTCTACGTACGGATCCGGAACCACCAATCTCGCCGAGACCGGCTTGGCCTGGTTACCGGCGATGTCGGTGGCCGCGACCACCCAGGTGTAGGTGCCCGCGCGCAGGCCGACCCTGAAAGCGTAGGCGAGGTTACGGTTCAGAAGGACGCGAGCGATCCCTATCCTCTTCACCGGCTTGCGGCTGCGGTAGATCGTGATCGCCACCGCCGCCTTGCCGCAGCTGGGCGGGGGATCGTCAATGCGATAGGCGAGCCTTGCCACCGTGCCCGGCCGCGCGCTTGAGTTTCTAAGAGCACGGCAGACGGGCCTCCCTGCGTCGATGTTGACGTAGCCCGTGTGCTTACTCTCGAGGTTACCGGCCCAGTCGAGCGACCAGTAGGTGACGCAGTGCGAGCCGGGGGCGGAGACCAAGAACGGTGTTTGGTAGGTCTGCTGGAGTGCGCCGTCGAGGGTGTAGCAGGTGGTGGCGACTCCGGAGCCCGCGTCGCTAGCGTAGAGCGTCACCGTCTGGCTTGAGTTGCACCAGACCGACCGGCCGTCGGCGCGCAGACCCGCGGCGGTCGTGAATGGCGGGGTGGTGTCGAGGATGCCGCCGTCGGTCGTGTTGAGGATCGTGCCGGCGGCGCCGCAGATCAAGCCGCGCTCGGCGTCGGCAAAGGCCACGCCGTCGAGGTTCTCGGTCGTGTCGGAGATCTGCGCCGCCCAAGTCGCGCCGCCGTTCGATGTGTGGAGCAGCGTCCCGCCGGCGCCCACAGCCCAGCCGCGTGCATAATCGCCGAAGGCCGCTGCTTCGAGGGCCTGAGTAACACCCGAAGTCTGCGCGATCCAGGTGGCGCCGCCGTCAGTGGTAGTCAGGATCGTGCCGCCGTCGCCCACAGCCCAGCCGTGGCTTCTATCGGCGAAGGCCAGGGCGTGAAGGTTCTGCGTCGTACCCGAGGTCTGCTGAGCCCAGGTGGCCCCGCCGTCGCCCGTGTTCAGGATGGTGCCGCCGTCGCCCACTGCCCAACCGTGAGCGTCGTCGGAGAACGCGACTGCGTGTAAGGTCTGCGTCGTGCCCGAGGCCTGCGGCACCCATGTGGCGCCGCCGTCGGTGGTGCCCAAGATCGTGCCGCCGTCGCCCACTGTGCAACCATGAGCGCCATCGGAGAAGACGACCGCGTGCAAGTTCCGCGTCGCATTTGAGCTCTGGGCCGTCCACATCGTCCCGCCGTCCTGGGTGGAGACGATCGTGCCACCGTCACCCACTGCCCAACCGTGAGCGCCATCGGAGAATGCGACCGCGTGTAAGTTCTGCGTCGTATTCGAGGTTTGGGCTGTCCACGTGGCCCCGCCGTCCTGGGTGGAGAGGATCGTGCCACCGTCACCCACTGCCCAGCCGTGAGCGTCGTCGGTGGAAACGATGCTCGAGAGGTCCTGCGGAGTGCCTGCAGTCTCCGCCTGCCAGCCTCCGCCGTCGGCGGAGGCATCGCTCGGCAGAATCAGCAGGATGCCGAGGGCGACAAGGAACACAGCGGATCTCAGGACCGAGCCTCGGGTTATGCTGCTCTCGTTCACTCTGCCACCTTTGGTCTATGGGCGCGTGAACCACGAGACCCGGCGCCCCTGAGCGCATCACGGCCCTCTTTCGCCGCCTGGTGAAAGAGGCCTCCTGGCCAAGATCCAGCTGCACGGTCTCGGTGGCACCCACGCCCTCGACGGGAGGCCCAGTCTCATCAGTTACTTCCCGCCGGGCTAGCAGGCGACGGCAAAAGCAACCGACGGATCACATCGTCATCACTGCCGTAGTGGTGCGAGTCTCATCTGTTTCATATGGAGGCGGCTTACTCCCGAAGCCGCAGGTGGTCAAGGCGGGGGACGACATTCCAGAAGTTCACGTAGCCGGGCCTGAAGACGCAAGCGAGCAGCGCTGCGGGCAAGTTCCGCTGGGCATGAGGGTTCTTCCTCGCGGGAGGCCACCCACAGGGTCGGGTGTTCACTTTTGGGCGAAACACTTTACCCCGGAAGACGTTGCAACAGTGACAACGTGGTGGACAGAAGGGGAGTCCAACCTACGAAACGAGGTGCAGCCGGTCCCTCAGTGGGCCTGCAGTTGTGCAGCCAGTGACCGACGACGGACCGCAACCTGACTTCAAGTTGTGTCGGCTGGCCAAAGTGGCGCCATTACCTGGCACTTCTCGGACAATGCCGACACCCGACTGACGCGCACGTCTGCCATCTTGGGCAACGATAGTCGACCTCGCCGAAAGGAAGGGCCGCCGCAGCCCGACCATCATCCGTCCGGACACGGTCACGTCGCTCGCCGTGCACGCGTTCGCAGTCGCCGGGCTGCAAATCAATGGGTCCAGCGTTCCAGAGCCGCGTAGCTGCACCCTCCGTTTGGGAGCGGGCACGTTCCCCTGCGCATCCGGGAGAGGCGCGGCGCAGCACTTGTGGGAAGTTGGCAAGCCAATGGCCGGAGCCGAACCGACTTGCTGTGCCCCGTCGGCTCATGACAGCGCTACATGGCACCGCTATCGCCCGGCAGTTGGCCGAGGGTCCTGTCCGAAAGCCGGAGCGTCTCTCGGTAGCCCGCTTCTCGCGCCACTGCAACAGCCTCGTTCCAGAATCGGCCGACGTGCTCTGCCTGGTGGGCATCTGAGCTGATAACGAGCGGTATGCCGCGAGCATGCGCACGGCGCAGGATGTCAGGCGAGGGGTACATCACGCCGGCCGGGTCGCTGATACGGTCGGTGTTGAGTTCGATCGCGCAGCCGCAGCGGGCCATCGCGCCCAGCGCGGCATCGATCTCCGGGTCGATCTCCGGCCCAGCCCAATGGCCCCACAGCCCGACGTAGTCGAGGTGGGCGATGACATCGAAGCGCCCGTACTGCGCGGCGGTGCTCACCGTCCGGTAGTTCGCCCGAAACAGCGAGTCCGGTTCGGACCAGCGAGAGTCGTCGCGCGCCTCCGGCTCGTCGAAGGCGAAGCCGTCGAGCACGTGCACGCCGCCCACCACGTACTGGAAGGGATGGGCGGCGAGCAACGCCGCAAGCTCGGCCTCGTACTGCGGCAGGTAGTCCGCCTCCACCCCGAGCAACACCGTGATGTCGCTGTGTCGCGCGGCCACGTCAAACACCTCGTCGACGTAGTCGCCCAAGCGCGTGGCGGGCATCGAGGCGAGGTCCCAGGCCGTCGCTTCCGACACGGCGAGGTGGTCAGCGATCCCCACCTCGGCCAGCCCGAGGGCGACGGCCCGGCGGACGCAATCTTCGACGCTGTCGCGGCCGTCGGAGAACGTGGTGTGGATGTGGTAGTCGCCGGGCAGCCGCGCGCTCGACGGGGCGAGCCTGGTCACACCTCGACTTCCGCGCGCCGCCGGCCACGCCGCACGACGAACACGGCACCGAGGGCCACGGCGGCGATCACGGCGACAACGATGACGATCAGCGCGATACGCGAGCCGCCGGCCGACGAAGCGGTTGCCGTACGGGGGCGAAGGTTCAAATAGGAGGCGATGTTGCCCTCGAGCCCCCAGGCTCCGCCGGTGCCGTTGAACTCCCGCGTCCAGCCGCTCCACCTCGCCGTGTTGACCGCCTGCAGGTTCCTCGGATAGGTGAGGACGATCCAGGGCGCCTGCTGGTACATGATCTGCTGCATCCGCCAGATGATCTGTTGGCGCTGCGCGGGGTCGACCGCGCTCGCTTGGGCGACCGCGAGCTTGTCGAACTGGGCGTTCGACCAGTAGGGCTCGTCTTCGGAGCCCATCTGCGAGGTCGTGAAGTTGTCCAGCGTCTGGCCGGGGTCGAAGTACCCCGTCCAGGTCCACACGACCAAGTCGAAGTTCGGATGAAGCTGGCTGCCGCTGCTGTTGAAGATGTCCGAGGTCAGCGTGCCCGGATCGATCACCGAGAGCTTGATGGTAAGGCCCAGTTGCTTCAGCCAGCCGGCAATCAGTTTGACCTCGGTCTGGCAGCCAACCTGGTCGGTGGTCGCCTCGAGGCGCAGGACGATGGGCTTGTTCTTGTAAAGCCGCAGGCCGTTTGGGCCGCGGCGGTAGCCGGCCTGGTCGAGCAGTTGGTTGGCCTTCGCCAGATCGAAGCTGAAGGCTTGACTAGCGGATGGCTCCCAGTGGTAGTCGGGATCCTTCCACATGAAGGGGCTGATGCAGGTCGTCGCCGGGGCGGCAAGACCCGAGTAGGCGAGCTCAGAGAGGCGCTGGCGATCGATCGCGTAACCCAAGGCGTTGCGGAAACGCCAGTCGCGCAGTACGGGGTTGCCGAGCGATCCCGCCTTCGTGTAGCAGTTGAACTCGAGGTAGTCCCAGTTCGTGAACGGGTAGGCGATAGGCTCGATGTCTCCACCCGACTTGAGTCGCTGAAACTCAGCTACCAGGATGCCGGTCGCCCCGTCGATCGCACCGGAGTCCAGATCGCTGACCATGGTGTTGGGATCCGAGTAGTCCTCGAAGTAGATGCGGTCGATGGTCGGCTTCTTGCCGTAGTAGTAGGGGTTCCTGACCATCTCGACGTAGCTGCCCTTGACGTCGGCCACCGTCTCGAACGGGCCGCTGCCGATGATCGGCGGCCTGCTGCCGTAGGTCGTGGTGGCCGCCTGGCCGGAGACGTGCTCCCAGATGTGCTCGGGGACGATCGGCACGGACTGCGTCTCCATGTAGCCGACCGCCATGGGATGAGCACAGACGAGCTGCACGGTGGTCGCATTGAGCGCCTTGGCCCTCTCGATGCCGTCGACGTAGTTGAGGTAGTTCACGAGGCTGTTCTTGATGATGTAGTTGTAGGTGAAGGAGACGTCCGACGCCGTCAGGGGTACGCCGTCCTGCCATTTCACACCCGACTTGATGTGGATGGTCCAGATCCTGCCGCCGTCGGCGATACCACCGTTCTGCTGCGTGGGGAACTCGCTGGCCAGATCGAGTATCGGCTGGTTCTGTTCGCCCGTCCCGAACAGGTAGCTGTAGTTGAGCGCCCAGATCTCGTAGCACGACGACTGGTAACCGACGAAGAGGTTGAGGTTGTCGGGATCTTCGGTCCAGCCAAGGTGCAGGGTAACGGCACCGGGCGACGGTGATGGGCTGGGCGAGGCCCAGGCGCTTTGCACGCTCATCAAGGGGACCACAACGACCAGCACCGCTGCGCTGATCGCAAGGCAAATGCGGCTCTTCGTCCAGAGCCTTCTGCGAACGCCCATGTTCCCCCTCCTGACGTTGTTCGGCACTGCCGGCCAACCGTCGGGCCGAGCATTGCCCGATGACTACAGCGTAGTCTACGTGCTAACATCACCGCGTCAACAGCCGTCGACCTCGAGCAAGCTTGGCGCTATCGCGACGACGCTGGGGGCTTGTCAGACTGTGGAAACGCAAATGGGGGTCAACACGTGGCAAGACCAGGGCGAGGCGCACGCCTGACGAAACAGACGGTCGCTCGGGCGGCCGTGGAGCTGGTCGACGAGGGCGGGCTCGGCGCGCTGACCATGCGAGGCGTGGCGGCCAGGCTAGAGGTCGACCCCATGGCGCTCTACCGGATCGTCCCCGACCGCGACGGCCTCATCAGCGACATTGTAGATTTGCTGCTCCACGAGGTTGACGAAACCGAGCAGCCCGGTGAGACGTGGGACCAGACCATGCGCCGGGTCATGTCCTCGGAGCGCGAGATGGCCCTGCGCCATCCGCAGGCGTACACGCTCGTGGCAACCGCACCGACATATGAGGGACCAGGGCTCTGGAACGCCCACCGCCTGATGCGACTGGTCACCAGGAGCGGCTTGTCGGAGGACGAGTTTTTCGACATGTGGATCGTGGTCGACTCGTGGCTGACCGGGTTCCTACTGCTCGAGACCGATCTCCATCTGCGCAGGACGTCAGCCGGGATCGAGCAGTCCGAGCCGGACGCCTCCTGGGCCGAGAAGATGGCGGCCACAGTCTCGGAGCGAGCCTTCTGGCGCGGCCTCGACCGCATATGCGCCGGGGTCAACGCGGCCATGGCCAACGAACAAGATGCGCGTCGAGGACAGACTGCGTTGAACGGGTGACCGGGAACCGCTCGCTCGGGCCCGCCGAACGCTGTCCAGGGGAGAATCCGCTTTAGTCGGCAGACTTGGCCAGCCTCCCCAGCCTATTGGGGACACCAATTCGCGCCGCCTGCTGCCCATTGCGGGCAAGTTCCCGGTTTGGAGCCGCCGATTCTTCGCTGCCCACACCCATCGGTGGCGTGCACCGGTCTTCGAATCATGAGCGCCGCTTGCATGGGCCGTCTGTGCAGTGACCGGGAGATCTCTCGCGAGGTTTGCCTAAGCCGCCATTCGCTGGGTGAGTCCCACAGATCCTCGCTGGTCGGACCGCTTTCACACTCATCGAGGTAGGCGAGCAGCTCGCGCTCGTTGTGCGAGAATATGTAGTTCGACCACTCAAGTGACTCGAGCGACCAATAAGGGAGCCCCTCTGGCATCTCCGCGAGTGCTCTCAGAAGTGCAGGAGCTCGCTCTTCGGGTTCCCCGGGAACCACACGGTCCTCAACGCTCAAGTCGTTCCTCCGTCGGACCGCGACAGCCCTGGTTGGAGTTGGAGTTGCCCCGGTTTCGTGGACAGTCTTGCGCTTCGCATCGCTAGCTGCCTAGGTGGTCAGCGCCGGGGCTGTGCGTTCGTAGTCTAGCGGGCTTCTCTGACCCAGCGAAGAGTGCCGCCGCAGCGGGTTGTAGAAGGTCTCGATGTACTTGAAGATCGCCAGCCGCGCCTCGTCTCTGGTCTTGAAGCGCCGCCGGTGGATGAGTTCCTTCTTGATGGTCGCCATGAAGCTCTCCATGGCGGCGTTGTCGTAGGCGTCGCCGCGGCTGCCCATGGAGGGCATGATCTTGCTCTCGCGCAGCAGGCGTCCGTAGGCCAGCGAGCGGTACTGGCTGCCGCGGTCGGAGTGATGGATCAGATCGGCGCCCGGCCGGCGGCGGGTGACGGCCATGCCGAGGGCGTCGTAGAGAAGATCGGCGGAGAGGTCGTCGCGCATCGACCAGCCCACGCAGTAGCGACTGCAAGCATCGACCACCGCGGCCAGGTAGAGCCAGCCCTGCCAGGTGGGCAGGTAGGTGATGTCGGCAAACCAGAGCTCGTTGGGCCGCTTCGCAGTGAACTTGCGAGCGACCAGATCGGGAGCCGCCGGCGCCTCGCCGCCCGGTGTCGCGGTACGGAAGCTGCGACGCTTGGAGACGCCGGCCAAGCCAGCCTGGCGCAGCAGACGGGCGACGCGCTTGCGGCCCACGCGGATGGCCTGCGCATCGGCCGGCTCGGCGTGGATGCGCGGCGCTCCATAGATGCCGTCGGCGGCCTCGTGGATCTGCTCGATGCGGCGCCGTAGGGCAGCGTCGGCAAGTGCCCGCTTGGAAGGCGGACGTCCGACCCAGGCGTAGTAGCCCGCGCGCGACACACCGAGCAAGCGGGCAAGGCGGGAGACGGCGTGGTGTGGCGTCTCTTCGTCGATCAGGCGGTACCTCATCTGAGCTGATCGGTCTCCCGCACGAAGAAAGCCGCGGCCTTCTTCAAGTTGTCGCGCTCTGCGCGCAGGACGCGCACCTCACGGCGCAGGCGCCTGAGTTCCTCGCGCTCCTCGCTGGTTAAGCCCTCGGCCTTGCCCTCATTGATGGCCGTCTAGCGCATCCAGCTCTTGAGCGTCTCGGTGCAGCAACCCAGGTCACGGGCGATCTGCGCGGGAGGCAGCCCGCTGGTGCGTGCCAGGCGGACCGTTTCAGAGCGGAACTCCGGCGTGTATGGCGGCTTCGTTCGTGCCATGTGGACTCCCTTTCCGGGGACTGAAGTCCCCAATGCTCAGGTGTCCACAAAAGCGGGGCAACTCCAACTCCAATCGCGTGTACGCACGCCTCTCGTGCCAATTTCAATCACGGGCCAAGTGCTTCAGGAAGAGCTGGACCCGATGTCGCTGGGCGAACAGGGTTCGCAACTTCTGCTGGGTCTGGAAGGCCGTGTTGCGGTACTCGAGTCCTGTCTCTTTGAAGCGCCTGATGC
>Ga0182021_10008639_pt1 | contig 12060 bp, 10 predicted proteins | sample 612E3MmetaG_FD_120493 | JGI IMG/M metagenome (GOLD analysis project Ga0182021, IMG submission 120493) | Permafrost microbial communities from Stordalen Mire, Sweden - 612E3M metaG (Illumina Assembly) | ecosystem: Environmental > Terrestrial > Soil > Wetlands > Permafrost | place: Sweden...
GTCCGGCGGCTCAACAACGTGTGGCACCGCCTGTGGGCGGGCCCGATGGGCCGGTGGTTCTTCCGGGTCGCGGGCTTCCGTCTCAAGCTGCCGGAGCGGCGCGCGATCGCGTCGGCCGACGCGACGGAGCTGGTGCTCGGCCGGTCGGTGCTCGCGGCCTACGAGGTGCTGCCCGAGGGCGAGCGGGATCAGGTTCGGGACGTGCCCGAGGTGGTCGAGCGGCTGGAGAAGGAGGCGGAGGCGCTGCGGGCTGCCGGCCAGACGGGCGAGCGCCTCGCCGAAACTGTGGCCGCGCTGGAGAACCTGCGCCTCGCGCTCTTGAAGCTGCGCGCGGGCACAGGCACGGTGGGCGATCTCACGCTGTGGCTCGAGCGCGCCAGGGAAATCGGGGAGTACGTGGACCGGCGCATTGAGGCCGAAGGCGAGGTCAAAGACCTGCTGGGCGGGTGAGGGCCTTGCCCTGCGCGGCGTCCTTCCGTGTATCTGGATTGTTGTCCAGGTAGGCGGGTTCTTCGCGTGATACTCCGCCCATAGCTCCTGCAGCGTGACCTTCTGCGGCTCTGCCTGCCCGTTCTCGTCGAGCAGGTCTGCGAGGAGCTGGAGGCCCGAGCTCTCGGCCTCGTCGCGATCCCGCGTCCCAAGGCAGCGTGGCACCTCACGTTTGCCGGCGAATACGCCACCAGGTAAGACGCTCCGTCCCATCGATCTTCAAACAGCCAGACCAGCGGAAGGTCTGGCCCGTTCCTAGGGCAATCGACCGGTCTGGAGCAGTGTGATGAACGCCTCCGGCGTCAGTTGACCGGAAGTCGACAGCCCCGGTTCGTCTCCCATCAGGTCGCGGGCCATCTCTGCCTTGCGCGCAAGCGACTCTACGATCGCCTGCTCAATCGTGCCATCGGCGATCAGCCGGATATAGGTGACCGGGTTCCGCTGGCCGATCCGGTGATTGCGGTCCTGGCTCTGGGCATACAGGTCGTAACGCCAGGTCAGTGTCTCATACACCGTGTAGTTCGCCGCGGTCAGCGTGAGGCCCACACCGGCGGCCGCCGGATTTGCCACCAGAACACGCAGGCCTGGGTCGGATTGGAACCTAGCGGCAAGGTCTTGCCGCTGCGACGCGACGGTATCGCCGTAGAGGCTTGCCGCACCGTAGGGAGCGTAGCGGGCGGTTAGTGACTCGATGGTCCGCACGTAGTACGACCACACTATGACCTTGCGCCCGTTTGCGCCGACGATTTCCTCGATTATTCGGTCGAGCTCCCTGACCTTGCCGGGGGTGCGGCTCTCGTCTGGAAATACGAGGGCAGGATTGCTGGCCAGCTGTGACAAACGCAACAGTCGCGCCATCGCCGTTGGGACAAACGCGGCGAATTCCTCTCTCGTCATTCCGCGCACCTCGTGCGCCAACTTGTCGCGAAGGGCGTCGTAGAGCCGCCTCTGCCACGGTGGGAGCTCCACGATCACGTCCACGAACGTCTTGTCTGGCAGGTCGAGGCACTCCTCCTTGGTCCGCCGCATGACGTACGGCGCGATCTTCGCCGCCAGGATTTCGCGTTGCTCCGACGTGGTGTCCGGACCGCCATAGGCAGCGTCGAATGCGGCGAACGAACCGAACGGCTGGCCTCCCGCCACGATGGTGAGTTGGGGGTACACGTCCGCCGGCGTGTTGGTGGCCGGCGTGCCAGTCAGCAGCCACCGGTAACGAGCCAGCGGAGCGAAGTGCCGCGCGGCGACACTGTTCAGCGACCGGTGGTTCTTCACGTAGTGAGACTCGTCTAGAACCAGTGCGCAGCGCCGCCTCTGCATGAACGCCCGGATCGCCGTGATTTCGTTGCGCGCTGCCTCATAGTTCACGAGGACCACGGCCGCTTTGGTGCCGGCGAGACCACGGCGGCGTTCCTTTGGCCCTCCCTCAACGACGTTAGCGTCGAGGTCGGGCGCGAACCGTGCGAGCTCGGCAACCCATGTGCGCTTGAGGGTGTTCGGGCAGACCACCAGAAGGGCGTCAACGGCGTCGATGGCACGAAGGTGGCGGTACGCCTCGATGGCAACCAGCGTCTTGCCGAGGCCCTGCTCGAAGGCGAGTAAACCGGACTCCTTAGTGACCAGGAATTCCACGCCGTCGCGCTGGTGTGACATCAGCCCGGCCACGTTATTCACTCCCACGTCTTGTGTTTGGCGAGGCGGTCCTCGAAGTCGGCGAGGCCCTCCCTCAGCTCGCGGTACTCGTCCGGCGTCACAGCCTTGATGTCCGCGAGCGTGGCCTCCTGAAGCCCCTTCGTGAACGCCTTGACGTGGAGTCGAAACACCCCAACGCTGCTGAGCCGCCCGGCGACCTCGCGTACGGAACGCTGAAGGCTCTCAAGGTCGTCCTCATCCAGCGCCTGGGGGTCGCGGTCGAACGCGCGCGCAATCTGGGCGGGGAGTCCCGCGATCTTGCCCGGCAAGCTGCTGCCGCCGACCTTCTCCTCGGTTGCGAGCTTGTTGGCGATGTGTTTCTCGTGCGTCTTGAGCTGCGCCCACTTCTCCGGGTCGTCATAGAACTTCTTGATAAACCGGGCGTCCCGGTACTCCTTGAACACGTCCTGCCGAACCATATCAAACACCTCTTCGCGCAGGGTGTCGTGCTCGGCGTTCCCATAATCCTTCACCAAGACCCCGAACCCGGTCGCCTTGGAGATCTCCTCCAGCGTGCTGAAGTGCTCCACGGCCAACCGCTGGGCGTCAGGAGAGTCCACGTACTCCACGAACCGGCGCGCGAACTCGTACGCGTCCTTCAGGCGGCTGACCCACGATTCGCTCTTCCCCATGTACTTGGCCAGGTCACGGACCGAGGTAACCGGCTTATTCCCGTTCTGCGGGGTCACGTTGTCGTGGATGAACTTGGCCTCGATGTAGCGGCCCCAATCCCGTACGCCGTAACCGCGGACGTGGATGCGGGCGAGCAGAATGACACGCTCCTCAGAGGTGAACTCCTCTGGCAGGAGCTTCACGACCACTGACCGGAACCGAGCCTCCTCGGAAGTGTCCTTGTGCTTGCGGGCGAGCTGGCGGAGGATCGTGACCCGCGTAGCACCCTCGAGAACTAGGTGCTTGGGCATGCCGTCACGCTTCCACACATAGATGGGCTCCATCTGCCCGATCTCGCGAATCGATCGGGCAAGCACATCGTAGCCGGCCGACTGCTGGAGGTCGGCTTCCAGCTGTTCCTCACTGACTACGTTCCCATCGACGAGATACGGCTGGACGCGCGGGTTGCCGTCCCACAGCGCCACCTCATCGAATACGTCGAGCCTCTCCTCCCGGAGCGAGTGCTCCGTGTCTCCGATCTTCTCCCGGAAGAACTTTGGTTTGGGGTTGTGGTCGGTGCGGTTCGGGGCCATGTTCGTTCCTTTCAGATGGCTGCAGTCAGGAAAGACAGCGGCGGCAGGTTCACTAACACCGGCTCGGCGCTCGGGACTTGGGTGTTGCAGATGGGGTGGAGGGCAAGGATGAGCCCCGCCTCAACGCGGGAGAGCAGAGCGGCGTCGAGAACGGGCGCAGCACTCCAGCGAGCAGGGTCCAGCTCCCGGGCGGCGCGCACTGAGAGCTTTGCCGTGTGTGCGCCGAGGTGCTGGAGCAGCCGGCGGCGAAGGTCGGAGGCCTTGCCGGCATAGAACACGGCGTAACCGCCGCGGCTCGGCGCCAAGGCATGGAGCATGTAGATTCCGGGGATGCCGATAGGCACGCGCCGGACCTCGGAAGGGCACAGGACCAAGGGCCCGACCCAGTCAAGAATGATAGCAGATGTTTGCTCCAGCAACTCAGTACGCATAGAAACAATGTTGTACCGAAATACTGCGACGTCAAGTGGCGTTGCTGGAGCCATCTTCGTATCTTCGGTTAATGTTCGGTTCCGCCTCGACGTAGCATGGCCGTGGGGGAGGAGGGGAGCTTGGCGACACGGGTCATTCGCCACTACGAACGACGTTCCTGTGGCTCGGCGCTGACACACACGTGCATTGACCTGTTCTCTGGAGCTGGCGGGCTAGCGGACGGGTTCCGTCAGGCGGGCTTCGACGTTCTCTCCGGAACCGACATCGACTGCATCGCTGGCGCAACTTTCCGTTACAACTTCCCTAGTGCGTCGTTTTTCGAGTGCCCAATCTCCGACCTTACCGGCGCAGAGCTCCTCTCTGATGCCAGCTTGCGGCCCGGTGACCTGGACTGCTTGCTCGGGGGACCGCCGTGCCAGTCGTTCTCGTACAACAACCATGAGCGGTCGCGTCGCGGCGCTCGCGCGAGACTCTTCCGTGACTACCTGCGCATCGTAGAGGCACTGGAGCCGAAGTGTCTGGTCATGGAGAACGTCCCTGGCATTCTCACCGTGGGCGGTGGCGCGGTCGTGGAGGAGATCTACGACGTGCTCGGCGACCTCGGATACGAGTGCGAGGGGCGGATTCTGTACGCAGAAGAATTTGGTGTCCCGCAGGCGCGGCGCCGCGTGTTCTTTGTGGCGACGCGTCTTGGCTGGCAGGACGCTTTGTTTCCCCGCGGCTCAGCCGGACCGGTATTGAAGCCGTCGGCCGCCGCAAACCCCTACGTTCATCGCTGGGTGCGAGAGCCTGGTGCGCCGTATCGACGCGCACCCGGCGCATGGGCCGCGATTGGTGACCTGCCGTCCCTCGGAAGCGCGGGTGGGGACGATGTCGCCCGCTACACGCGAGCTCCTCGCACGCAGTACCAGCGGCTCATGCGCGGCGATCAGGTGGAGTTGTTCAACCACGTAGCGCCAGCACTCAGAACTAGGATGCGAGCGCTCATCGGGCACGTCCCAGAAGGGGGCAACTGGCGCGACATCCCGAGGAGACTTCTGCCGGCAGGAATGAAGCGCGCCCGGAAGAGCGATCACACTAAGCGATACGGACGGCTGACCAAGCGAGGGCTTTGCTGCACCATCCTCACCAAGATCGACCCACACTGGGCGAGTTACATCCACCCGGTAGACGACCGGGCAATCACGGTGCGAGAAGCGGCGAGGCTCCAGGGTTTCGCGGACCACTTTCGCTTCGTCGGACCGCGCAGCCTGCAGGCGGTGCAGGTCGGGAACGCGGTGCCGCCCCCGATGGCGGCCGCCGTGGCCCGGGCCGTGCGGGCGCACATAATGAGCAATGGCGGACAGGCTCACTCGCACGCAGCGTAGCTTCTGCATGTCCAGGATTCGGGGCTTCGACACCGGCATCGAGAAGGCTGTCCGCGCCGGGATCAACAAGCTCGGCCTGCGATACCGAAAGAACGTCATGTCCCTGCCCGGTCGCCCGGACCTCGTATTCATGTCGGCACGGGTTGCGGTGTTTGTCGACGGCGACTTCTGGCATGGCTATCGTTATCCGTCGTGGAAGAACCGGCTCCCGACCTTCTGGCGGGCGAAGATCGAGCGGAACCGCGCACGCGATCGCCGCAACTTCGCCGCGCTGCAGCGACGTGGTTGGCGCGTGGTGCGAATCTGGGAGCACGAGGTCGAGGGCGACCTCACTGAATGTGTACGCCGAGTGGTCTCCGCACTTCGCGGCGAGCGAAGGCGTTGAGTCCCCTCCCAATCCATCATAATGCCCGACTGGTGTAAGAAGACCGCGGCGACTGCCGGTTTCGGATTCGGCGTGAGCGACTCGCTCCCTCGACGTCAGCGAGTTCTCTAGCCTCTCAGAGCAGTTCGACGGTGCCTCGGCCACTGAGCGCCGCTAGATCGGTGAGACCGAGCGGCATGAAGGTCCAGCCGACGGCCCGGCCTTGGAACGCTTTCCTGTCGATGTAGTCGTTGAACACCACGAACTTCAGGTGGCCTCCGCGAATATGGGAATGGCGGTTGAGAGTGCGTGCCGCTCGCGCGGTTGAGGCGTCGGCTTCGTGCTCGTCAAAGAACGCGTTCTTGCATTGCAGGGACACGACCGGCCTGAGTGGCACAGCACCGAGTGGCGGAAGCCACAAGATGTCGAGACCCCCGTCCTTGTCGCGGGCCTCTAGGCAGTTCTTATCGAAGCCGAGCGACCCGAGGTAAGCGACCACGTCCCCCTTCTTCTTTAGACGGTCCCGGGGGACGCCGACTCGGCTCAAGTCTCCTGTAAGGCGAGTGCGCAGTCGGTTGACGGTCCGGATCTCGAACTCCTTCGAGGGCTTGCCTCCAACTCCGCGGTAGCTTCTCGCAAAGGCCACAAACTCGACGTAGTCGTTATCGAGCGCCGTGAATTGCCGCTTATTGAACGAGACCTTGTATGGAAGGCGCGCACGTCGCTCGGCAAAATGTCCCTTGATCTCATCGAGAGCGCACTTGTAGGCAGTAGCCGCGCTGGTCTCGTCGAAGCGCTCCATGATGTCTTCCATGAGCGCTGCTCCGACTCGGTTCTCGGGGAATGTCTGCATCGACCGAGCAGCGAGCTCAGAGCAGATAACCTCAAACAGCTCGAAGACCGGGTTAGCTGCCATTCTTCAGGAATGCGATCGCGGCATCTGCAAACGCCTTGAACGCCGATCGCATCTCGGTCGTGTTGCTACCGTGACCGAACCGCTCGATGACGGCCCTGCACTCCTGCAGCAGGCTGCGCAGTCGCTTGCGGCTCTCGTCGTCAGACTCAATGAGGACAGAGGCTCTGGCAAGCGACGCGCCCTTCTCCAGCGCAGCCGTCGCCTGGACATCCTGAAGGAGCTTCGCCAGAGATGACAGCTGGCGGGTTTCCTTTACGACGCGATCAGCACGGTTCTTTGACGGCGTACCGTAAATGAACGTGAGCAGGTTCCCGAGCTTCTTCTGGTCGAATCCCCGAACCTTCAGGGTGGCCTGTTCCACGTCGAGCGCGATGTAGGTCTTGATGCCCGTTCGGTTCAAGCCTTCGCCGAGGACCCAGAAGTCCTGGTCCCTGTGGTCTTGCCAGAGCTGCGCAGCCGCCTTTCTCAGACGGAACGGCACCAGGTATCGCTGAATATCCTGTCGCTTGATGTTGAGCTCTCGAGTGAGACGCTGCAGATCTTCCCCTGTCTTGATGTGTGCATCCAAGTAGCGGGCCTTACTCTCGGGGGGCCACTCCCGGAACCCGAAAAGGTGCCGCACGCCGAGATAGACACGCTGCTCCTGCGCACCTTGGGCCTCGGGAGCGTCTGGGAAGATCAGTACCGGGATGCTCTTTAGGTCGTCAATCTTGCTGCTCGTCTTGGCGAACTCCGCCTCCTTGGACAAGATGTGCTTGATAGCCGCGAGGCGCCGGTTGCCTTCGACCACCCGGTAGTGCTTGCCCGAGGATCGGACGACAAGCGGTTCGTAGTCGATGAATCCGTTTTCTAGGAACGAAGGTACCAGCTCGAGTGCCAAGTGTGGCTCCTTCTCGAGGAGGGCCTGTATCGCAGGCTGGCTGAGTCCACTGCCGCCCGTGGCGAATCGCGGGTTTGCGGGGTCAAACCTCAGATCATCTGGCTTGACACGGTCAAACGTCACGTCGCTTTGCTGCTTGGCTGCAGCAGAAGGCATTGCTCACCCCCAGAGCCGGTGGCAGCGCGACATCAGTGTCACTGCCGACTGTCCAAGGGCGCGGGTCGGCAAGTTCCGGCAGCCCTCATCCGTCCGTTCCTCCGCCGACGCATCGGTCATGCGTTGAGCGGTCATCAGTCCATCGAAGTACAGCTAGCTGGCGGATCGCGTAACGCTGCGATATACCCTAGTACCCAGGCGATCACGCGTCCAGACTATTGGATGTCATAGCCCGAAGTCGCGTCCGGTGCCGACGCCGTTCGGACCGCCGGCATCTGTCTGTCAACGGCGGTTTGGAATTGCGCAGAAACTGAGCAAGTTGTGGCCGCCGCTAACACACGCGACTGCCGTCCTTCGGCTCGGCCGGCACGCGCCGGCTCTGGCTGCGCAGCCTCGACCCCCTGAGTCCTGATCAGCCGCAGCGGGTGATCGCGCTGATACTACAGATTCGAAGCGGACTTGGACACGGGCGCGTTTGGGAGACCCTGCTATGCACCACCCAGCAGTTCACTGCTGTCTTGGTCGCTCACGGCCGCCAAGCCAATAAACCGCCTCACGATCACGTAGCTCGTATCCAATCTCGAGGTCGGCTGCACTACCTCGCGATGGTCTGTGCCAACCACCGTCTCGACATCCTGGTTGCCTGGCCAGAGCCTGGCGCTTGCCGAATCGACAAGTTCGTCTCTTGCGGCGATCACGAAGAGCGTTCTGATGCGCTCTTGAACGTGCAACCTGAACCACAGGTCATTCAGCTCCTCAAGGAAGTCGCTACGCCCACAGAGCTGCTTTAGCTGCCAACTGGACCAAGGGATAGCGCTACCCACCTTGGCCAACGATGCACCGGCGTTCGGCGTCGCAAAGAGTACGGCTCCCCCCAAGCGATGTGGGCTTCGGTCCAGGACCAGATCCACCGCGTACTTTCGGCCGACGAGACCACCCAGACTGTGGCACACCAGGACGATTTCCGGAAAGCCGCAGTACGTATTTCGTATCTCGGTAGCCAGCCCGTCAGCTAGCTCTTGTATGCGTGGGTACGTGCCCCAGATCTTCCAAAATTTCCACGTAAGCTTGACGGAGGGATACTTGTAGTGCGTGAAAGACCACTGGCTCATCATCTCCACGTCATCGCGCATGAGAGCTGTGAACTTCCCCCACGTCTTGCGGGGGCTGCCGCCGAGCCCATGCACCAGCAGCAGGAGCTTCTTCTCAGTTTCCCGACGAGGTCCTTGCCCTTCATTGGTCAGACGGCGCCCGAGCACGTCTCCAACTTCCTTATGCAGCTGCACGAGAACAGTCGCCACGAGGGCATAAGCTAGGAGTACGATGGGCAGCGAGTACTGCATCGACGGCACCTCGGCACCGGTCCTCAAGGAAGCGAGGGCGACTCTCGCGGTGTCAAGGAGCCACGCGCACGCCACGATGACCATTGCCGTGCTCAGCAATGGCGCCGCAAAGCCGGTATTGCTGCTTAGGTGCTCCGTGTCTTGCGTTTGGCGCCGCGAAATCAGTGCTCGTGCTGCAATCGCAATGGCGATGTACAGAATGCAGAGCGCAGAAACAACGACGTATTCACGCCACTCCCGCAGGTCTTGGTTGCCGCTAACGAGACTTGTCAACGGAACCTCGAATCGGCCTATCGACCGCTAAGAGAACAACCAGTCCTGCCAGACCTGCGAATACCGGTGTCAGGGACAGTCCACCTGCGAGGTCGATGAACAAGAACCTCGTGTAACCATGCTGGAGCGCCGCCAACGATCCGAATCCCCACGAAAGGGACACTGCAATCCCTACGACTACGCTCCAAAACGCAGCCCGAGCGCTGAAGCCCCAATGTGGCCACTTGGATAGCGCCACCGGGGCCAGGAGAGCGAACTGGGCTGAGTAGGCAATGAAGAAGAAGGAAACAGGGTCCTTCCAGGCATCGTTAATCGCGAGCACCGTCCATGTCAGCGTGACGAAGACTGCTAGCGCCACCACAACAGAGCGCGCGAGGGCCAAGTAGGTGGTGCTCTCCCTGGGAGTAAGGATGTGCAGAGACCCACGCTTCCCGAGACCCAGCAGCACATCGCTGACAAGCGAGTGAGCGCAGACAAAGAGGAAAGTGTCGGCCGTCGACAGCGCGGCCACAATGAGGGTCACAAGAAGTAGGGCAGCGAGCTTCTGATCTGTCGGACTCAGACGACCGGCCACGCTGAACAGGTCAAGGAACGGGTTAAAGCCCGCGGAACTCAGCTGTGAAGGTGACAGTAAGGCGGTAACGAACTGCCGGTCCACGATTCCAAACCACCCGAAGGCAACGCCGAATAGTATGATGACCGCTGTGTAGATCGAGAAGCCGAGTACGGAGACGCGCGCCGATCGCGATGCGGACGTCCTCTGCCAATTGTCCATGCCCACCAGGAACCAACCGGACCCGACTACCAGAATCCCGATGATGTTATAGATCCCGATGTCCAGGCTGTTGTGTGCTGCGCCTCGAGTGATTCCGTACTCTGTCTGCAGATGTCGGCACAGCACCAGCATCCCTACCGCGCCGAGAATGAGCGCTGCCGATTGAACAGCGTCAGTCCAAACGACCGTCCGGAAGCCTCCCGCGGCCGTATAGATCGCCATCAGCGAAATGAAGGCGAAGAAGATCGGAATCAGGGGTAATCCTAGGAGTGCCGATGCGAGCGCAGCTCCCAATTGTATCTCAAAAGCCATAGCGAGCAGTAGACACGTCACCGTCGCGAGCGACGCTGCGAAGCGGAGACGATGCGCATAGCGGTCATCCGGCCCGCTTGAGTAAGCTAGCGCGAGATACTCATGTACAGTACCGCTTGTCGAGGGATCCTCGATGTACGCTTTGAAGCGGGGTAGGTAGTAGTAGAAGCCTATCGCGTTGAGGGCGAGGTTGACTGAGAACCAGAAGATACCGCCAATGCCGAATGTGAATCCCCACCCAGCAACGAATATCAGGAAGTTCCCAACGGAGAGGTTGGTCGATAGGATGTTGCTGAAGAAGCCAAGTGTTCGGAGTTTCCCTCCCCGAAGAAAGAAGTCGACAAGCGTTCTGTTCTTTCCCGCCGAGTAGAAACCGTCTAGAATGAAGAGGGTAGCCATAACGGCAAACGCAATCGTCGCAACGGAAAGCATTCGGCTGAGCCCTCCTTGACGAGCGATTCGCGAAGTTCTGGGCGCCGAGAACCGCGAGACGAAATGGCCGAGGAATGTACCTTACGCACTCGCGACGAGCTAGGCCAATACCTCAACGCACGGGGCCTGGTAGGCGTGGCGGTGGAGGTCGGAGTCTTCGCGGGCAAGTTCTCACGCACGCTCTTGAGAACCTGGCGCGGAAGACGGCTATACCTTGTTGATCCTTGGAGCCACCAGCGTGATTACCTAGACAGCTGGAACGCGGCGGATTCGGTGCACGAGCGGCGCTTCTTGTTGGCTCGCAGGAGGCTAGCGGAGTTCGGAGATAGAGTTGTGTTCATGAGAATGCGCAGTGAGGGGGCAGTCGTCAACTTCAGCGATGGTGCCCTTGACCTCGTCTACCTCGATGCCAATCACGCCTATCAATATGTGATTTCCGATTTGACTGCTTGGTTTCCGAAGGTGCGAGAGGGGGGCCTCGTTGCTGGCCACGACTACTTTGATGCAGGGGCCGACCGCAATTTCAACCCGATCCACGGTGTCAGCCTTCCGACGAGGTCGCTAACCAGCTATGGAGTTCGGTCAGCCGTTGACGAGTTCGTCAGAGCCACTCGTCTCACACTCAATGTGACCCGCGAGAAGTGGCCAACATGGTGGTTCGTTAAGGGTGACCGATAGGCCTACCGCACGCCGGACACCCTCGCGAGACAGCGCCAGAGCTGCGCTCTGTTGGGAACCTGTCCGCCCGTGAGGCCTTCGTCTGCGGCACCGTATGGGCTACCAGACTCTTGATGCCCCGGCTGCGGCCGCCTCCGCTCGCACGGAATCCCTTTGGCCCCCGATCCACGCCCGCTTGTCACGGGCAGGCCCGCCTTCGGACCGCTTCGGCCATCCGACATCTTGCCGGAACCTGAACCCTGCACGATACGAATGGGGTTCAGGGGGGCGCGGCGTTCACCCCGTCAGGCAACCCACCTACACATCCAAATTCCTCACAAACTTCGCGTGCTCCTCGATGAACTTCCGGCGCGGCTCGACCTCGTCGCCCATCAGCACCTCGAAGAGCTGGCTCGCCTCGAAAGCGTCTTCCATCTCGACCTTGAGGATGGTGCGCGTCGCCGGATCCATAGTGGTCTTCCACAACTGACCCGGATTCATCTCCCCCAGGCCTTTGTAGCGCTGGATCACGACGTTGCGGTGGCGGCCCGGCCGTGGCTCGCCACCCTCCTCCTCGAGGTCGGTGTCGGCATCCGCGGCCGCTGAGACCGGCGCCGCGCTCGAGCCGTCGGACAAACGCTTGACGGACTCCTCCCGCTCCGCCTCGTCGTACGCGTAGTACTCCTCTTTCCCCCGCGCCACGCGGAACAGCGGCGGCTGCGCGATGTAGATGTACCCCGCGTCAATGAGCTGCTTCATCTCCTTGTAGA
>Ga0182021_10008640_pt1 | contig 12059 bp, 9 predicted proteins | sample 612E3MmetaG_FD_120493 | JGI IMG/M metagenome (GOLD analysis project Ga0182021, IMG submission 120493) | Permafrost microbial communities from Stordalen Mire, Sweden - 612E3M metaG (Illumina Assembly) | ecosystem: Environmental > Terrestrial > Soil > Wetlands > Permafrost | place: Sweden...
GAGACTGGCGCAGGTCCACGGCCTCGTTCCACAGGGCAGCCAATGATTGCAACTCGCTGCCCAGGGCCTCGAAGTTGCGCTTGTCGACGCCGATGGCGAAAAGGGCACGCGCGTAGCGGCGGGCAATCGATCCGGCCAGGGCTGCCATCAGCGTGACACCCCTGCCTGCTCGGCCGGCGCTCCCACGCCTGTGGCAAAGTCTTGCGCCAGGCGGCGCTCGTCGTCGGGGTTCACCGAGCGCTTGAGAAGCTCGTCGGCCACCTTGACCGCGGTGCTGGCCACCTCGGCGCGCAGGCGAATCTCGGCCTCTTTGACCTGCTGGTCGAGCTGGAAGCGCGTCTCGTCTTGGATCCGCTTGGCTTTCTCCTCGGCCCCGGCTAGCAGGCGGGCTCGTTCGCGCTCCCCTTCTTGCTGGACGGCCGCGCGCAGGGCGGCCAGCTCTTGCTCCAGGTTGGCCAGGCGCGTGTCCTGCGCCCGGAAGCGCTGCTCGGCCAGCGCGCGCTGGCCGGCGGCTGACTCGATCTCGGCCTTGAGTTGCTCGTGCCGGCCGCGGAAGGCCTTGCGAAGCGCGCCGCCGCCGAACCAGATGAGGAGGAAGAGGAGCACCCCGAAATTGAGAAGCTGCAGCGCCAGAGTCTTGGCGTCGACGCCAGCATGCTCGCTGTGTTCGCCGTGGCCGGCGGGGGCCTCGCCCTGGCTGGGCGCAGGCTCGCCCGTCGCGGGCGCCGTGCCCGACTGCGATGGCTCGTGGTCGAACGACCCGGACACGGGCTCGGTCAGGGTTGGGTGGTCCTCAGCGCGAACAGCACCGCTGGCAAAAGCCAGCAGGATCGTCAGAGGCAACGAGATCCATGCGCGACTCACAACGCCAGCCTCCGGCCCAGGGCCTTTTCCGCGATCTCGCGTCCCAGGGTGGTCGCGCTGACCTCCAGCCTGGCCCGCTCGATAGCCAGGGTCGCGTCCAGCCTGGCACGCGCCTCGGCCAGCATCCTGTGGGCGGCAGCCTGCGCTTCAGCGACGATCTGCTGCTCGCGCGCCAGCGCCTGCGCCCGCACCTGGGCTCGCTCGGCATGGCCAGCTTTGCGCGCCTCTGCCAACTGGGCCTCGATGCGCGCCAGGCGGCCCGCGCTGTCAGCTTCCAGACGCTCGGCTTCCGCGCGCGCGCCCTCGACCCGGCGCACGCGCTCCTCGCGCACACGCAGGTACGGCTTCCACAGCCACTGGGTCAGGATGAGGGCCAACAGCAAGAACAGCCCCAGCATGACGAACACCGTGCTGTCGATGTCGAGGAGCTGCTGTTCCCCGGCCTGCGGCGCGCCGCCGGTGAAAGGGGTCGCTTCGAGGAGACAGCGAAGAGTCGTCACGGCTGCTCGGGGCCCTGCCGGCTAGCTGCTTGCAGGGGCAGGGGCGGGCGGGGGGCTGCCTCCCGCTTTGCTGGCCTTGCTGGGTCGATGCGGCGGCTCGGGCGTAGGGCCGCCTGGCTCCATCTGGCACTGGCCGTCGAACAGGACGCCCTTTTCGACGAAGAGTGACGGGGTGTTGATGTTGCCGCGCACCCGGCCCGGTGTGTGGATCTCGACGCCCCGCTTGGCCACGATATTGCCGCGCACCGTGCCCTGAATCACGATGGAGCCGACCGATATCTCGGCGTTGACTTCTGCGCCCTCGCCGACGATGAGTACATCCTCGGTGAAGATCTCGCCGGACAGCTTGCCGTCGACGCGGACGGTGCCTTCGAAGGAGAGTTTCCCTTCGAATTCGCTGCCCTTGCCAAGAAGGGTGGTGACCTGCTGGGTGGCGCTGGCCTCGCCAGTCGTGGGGGTTTGGGGGATCGAAGCCATGACTCCGGGCCGGAACCCTACAACCCCAAGCCATCGGCAGTCAACGCGATCCGGTCGCCTCCGGAATTTGGAGCAGGAGGCCGCGGCGGAGACGGGCCCTGTGACGAGGCCCCGTCAGGCTGGGTTCAGCGTTTTGGGTGGTTTTCTCCTTCCGGGACCCTGGTAACCGTCACGTGAAGCGTCCGTGACAATGGCGTCTGAGACGCGCCTGAGACGAAGACATGACCGAGGGTCAACCTGCCAGGCGGATCTGACCGCCGGCAGAGAGACCCGAGAGGTGTGTCCCGAGCATGCGGCACAGTCTACCGCATCTGCACCCCGCCGAGGCGCCGGGTAGAATGCCCCGGCCTGACCGCCACCTAGCGCCAACGCGCTGACGAGCCCACCAGCCAGGCGGCTGCGACAAGCCGTGCCCGGTCGTCTGCCACAGGCGAAGAATCATGAACCTTCATGGAGACGTTCCAGGGAGATTCCAAGAGAACGCTGGCACCGCAGCCCCGTCACAGCTCCGCTATTGACGACCTGCGCGAGCGGTGAATTAATCGGCGTCATGCTGCTGTGGTTTAGGAGACGGTGGAAGCAGAAAGCGTCAATCGTGCTGGTCGTAACGGGAGCCTTGTGGCTTGCGGGTGGCTGTCTTCATCCGCTCCCCGTACGCAACCCGAGCCTGTCGGTTGTGAGCTACGAGCTCGCTCAGTACCAAAGCGCCACCGGCATGCGGGTTACCCTCGAACACACGGCCGACACGGGGTTAGCCGGTGCAGTGCTGGTCATCGGCGCGGGATCGGCAGACGATGGTGCCGAGCGATCGGGGCTGGCGCACTTGACGGAACACCTGGCGTTCGATGCCCACGCCAGCGGGGGCGCACCGCTTTGGCAGCGCTTTGAAACGCTTGGTGCCGGCGCTTACAACGGGATGACCTCATGGGACTCGACGACCTATTTCACGTTCGTTCCGCAAGAGAACCTGCCGGATCTGCTTTCTGCGATCGCCGGCGTTCTCAAGGACCCACTCGCGAACGTAGATGATGCAGATTTCACACTCGAGAAACAAATCGTCAAGAACGAGACCAGGACCCGTTCGGAGAACGGCACGACCAGTCAAGCGCTCGGCTGGTTGATGGAGGCTACGTTCCCGGCTGAACATCCCTATGCTCACCCGAGCGGGGGGAAGCCCGAAACGCTGGATCGGATGACTCTCGCGGACGTGCGCGCTTTCGCGGCCAAGCATTACACGCCCAATACGGCAACACTGATCGTGCAAAGCCCATTGCCGACCAGCGCGCAGCGAGCGTTGGTCGAGCGTGTCTTCGGCGATGTTCACCCTGCGTCGGCGCCGCAGAGGAGCCCGACCAACCGCGCGCTCGACTGGCCCGCCAGCAAGCTTCGCGAGTATTCCGCTGCCGTCGCGGCCCCGGTGGTTTGGATCGGCTGGTCGCTGCCCGGCATTGGCGTCGAGCCCCAAGGGATGGGGCCCCTCGTGGATCGGCTCGTCAGGGGGGCAGTCCTCGACGGCGGCTATCCGCGCCACCATGACATCTCCCGAATCGACACTATCTACATTCCTGGAATTCAGGCGAGCCTGCTCGCGCTCGAAGTTTCGCTCAAGGAGGGCGGCGATCCAGAAGGAGCCGCCCATGCTGCGATCCTGCATACTATCCGACAACTAAACGTGCTCACGCACCTCGGCTTCGAGGCGACGCGTTTTACGATAGCCTCCAGCGTGACCTATGACGACGAGAGTCTGGTCGCGCGCGGTCTCGGTCTCGCGCGCGCGGCACTTTACTTCGGTGATGCGACCCGGGAACGACAACGCGGTGCAGACCTGTTGGAAGTCGAAGAATCTTCGCTTGCCAACTACTCCGCCAAGTATCTGACCGCGGAGCGCGCGCATTTGGTTTTCGTGCGCCCGCTGTCCGCCGCGGCGGCACTGCAACAAGCTCAGTCAGCCTTCGACGTGCACACCGCCGAGCAACATCATGTCGAGCAATGGCCTGCGCCCAATCGCGCCGGGCTCAATACCTGGATGAGACGCGCTGATTTTGGCTACCGCAAGCGGACGCTCGCGAATGGACTCGAGGTCGTCGTGGTGCCACGGGCGGGAGCTCCCTTCCACACCGTCTTGTTGGGCTTTCACGGCGGCAGCAGTTACGGCGTAAGTGGCGCCGGGGAGGCGACGCTCTGGTCTCGGCTGGGTTACTCGGCTCCGTCCTCGCAAGGACTGCAGAGTCGCTCGTTCCTGACGCCTGACAGCGCAATGCGCCAGCTTCGCGGCGTCGGCCGGGATCTTTCGACGACACTCAGAGTATTGCGTGATTCCATCATGAAGTTCGCAGTGCGCTGGCCTCCGCAGAGTTTTGTGAATCAGCTCGCGCGATTCGAACGTGAAGAACAACTGCCCGCTGCGCGTCTCGATCGAGCGAGCCGTGAGGCTCTATTGGGAACACACGCGTATGGATCCGAGACCACGGCTGCCGACATGAATAGAGTCAGCGCGACGGACGTTCACGATTGGCTTGCCAACGTCGAACGGCCTGAGAACGCCGAACTCGTGATCGTCGGAGATTTCGAACCGAACGGCGCCTTGCGACTCGCCGAAGAGGCGCTTGGGGACTGGGATGACGGACACGCGGTGCGTGCTTCGGTGTCCGCACCACAAGCACTTAGGGAATCCGTCCTGCGCGGCAACCATCTGATCGTCGAGCACGCTCCGTCGCTGTCGCAAGCCAAGGTAGGGTTGACCTGCGTCTTGCCCGCGTCGAGCGCTGAGAATTGGCCCGCTTACGACGTGTTCAGCTCGCTACTCGCCGCGCGCCTGTTCGGTGTGTTGAAGAGGCAATTGGGGGCGTCGTACTCCGTGGTCGGCTGGGTCGAGCTTCTGCGCGGCGGAACCACACTGCTGCATCTGTCAGCGGACGTTGACCCCGTGCGCATGCGCTCGGCATTCCACGAGATTCGCAAGTTCGTCGATCACAGCGCCAATGACTTCGTCGACGATGCGAGCGTCGAGCAGGCGCGCTTCGACGTGGGCAGGCACTACAATCTCGGCGTGGAAACCAGCGCCCAAGCGGCGCTTCGCGCGCTCTTGGTCTGGCGCCTCGATTGGCCCCTGGAAGCGGCGGCTGGTTATCCGGAGCGGCTCCTCGGCGTGCGACGTGATCAAGTGGTGAGCATCGCCGAGCACTGTCGGGCGAACTGGGTGTTGTCCGTACTTGGCGACGAGCGGAGCGTGAGAGCGGCCTGGGCGGCGACCGAGTCGCGGCTGTGAAATCGTCGGCTAAGTCGCTCGGGTAAAGGGATGGGGTGGAGCTGATGCCGCACGGAAACATCGGGCTTGTTTGGCTCACGTACGTGACCTTCGGCAGGATGGAGCTGTGACAATGCTGAATACCATTCTTGCGGTCCTGTTCGCGGCGGTGCCTGCCACCGCAGGGCAACCACTAGCAGAGCGGTGTGAATTGGTGCGGGTCGCCCTCGGAAATGAAGCCCATGGACGTCCTTCGCTTCTCAAGGAATCGTGCGTTTTGGAAAACCACTTCCGTGATGGTGCTGCCCTTGTGGACGTGGTGATGGTGACTCAGAAGGGAAAGAAGTTCGTCCGTCAGCCCTACTTCAGGTACGGCGAAGTCTGCGGTGCGGACATCGTTCCGGTGTCACTGAAGAAGTTGCCGCAGAAGCATTCCAGGTACATTCACGTCATGCAGGTTGAATTGCGTCCTGATGCTGGCGAGAAGGTGCACTTCGAGGCATCTCTGCATGTGTTCGATCCTGACGATCTTTCCGAACGCAGGGGAACTATTGGTATCGCCTGTGGGGCAGAAGATGATGGCGTTGTCGAGAAGAAGGATGGCCATTGGGTGGTGGTGAAGGAGAAATAACCCTCGATCCCGGAACAGACAACCAAGCCGCCACTATCTCCGCCCAAGTAGCCACTGTTCCCCACTTGAACGCTATGTGTTCGCGGCCGAATTGACGTCGTAGGGATTGGCCGAACTGGGGTCGTATGAAAATGGGGCCGCGGCCGAGTTGACGCCCGGGTAGAGGGATGTCGTTTACCTGAGATCTGTTATGAGCCATTCGGGGTGGAGCTGAGGAAACATCGGGCTTGTCGTCCTATGCTCACGCTCCTCTATTTCACGTCGTTCTCGCCCGCCACGTAGCCGAAGTTGGCGAGGATCCCGCCGTCCACGTACACCACCTGGCCGTTGATATAGTCGCCTGCCTTGGAGGCCAGCAGCAGTGCAGCCCCGACCAGATCCTCGGGCTCGCCCCAGCGGCCGGCAGGTGTGCGCGTCATGACTAGGTTGTTGAAGGGATGGCCGTTCACGCGAATGGCTTCGGTCTGCGTGGTCGCGATGTATCCCGGCCCGATGCCGTTGACCTGGATGTTGTACTTGGCCCATTCGCAGCACATGTTCTGGGTCAAGAGTTTCAGGCCACCCTTGGCCGAGGCATAGGCGCTGACCGAGTTGCGGCCGTACACGCTCATCATCGAACACATGTTGATGATCTTGCCGGCCCGGCGCTTGATCATGGACGGGGCGACCCGGCGCGAGATGATGAAGGGCGCGACCAGGTCGATCTCGATCACGTCCTTGTATTCCTGGACCTTCATGTCGATGATCGGGATGCGCTTGATGATCCCGGCGTTGTTGACCAGGATGTCGATCGGTCCGACCTCTCGTTCGATCTGGCTGATGCCGCGGTCAACGTCCTCTTCCTTTGTGACATCGAAGACGAGGGTGTACGCGTCGATGCCGTTCTTCTTGTATTCCTTCTTGGCCGCTTCCAGCTTGTCGGCAAAGATGTCGTTCACGCAGATCTTGGCGCCGGCCTTGGCCATGCCCGTGGCGATGGCCATGCCGATGCCGTGGGTTCCGCCGGTGACCAGCGCGACCTTGTTCTTGAGGCTAAACAATTCGAGCGACATAGCGATTTCTCCTCTTCATCCGGATTTCAATCTTGGTTTGCGAGAATAGCATCTTTCAGTATCCCGCCGGTGCTCCGCCGGATCGGGGCTCTGCCGCGCCGGCCAAGCCCGCCTTGCCGCGAATCACGGCATTGACCTTGCCAATCTTGTCCCGGGCTTCTACTTGATGGCCCTTCGCGCGCAACGCTTCGACGACAGCCGCCGGTAACCCGGGCTCGTAGCGGAGCACATCCGGGCTCCACTGGTGGTGAACGCGAGGCGCTGCTACGGCGGCCTGTGCGTCCATGCCGAAGAGCAGCGCATCGAGCAGGACCTGGATCGTACTTGAAATGATCATCGGGCCGCCGGCCGCGCCCAGCACCATCTCCACGCCGTGATCGCCCACGACGATGGTGGGCGACATGGAGGAGAGCGGCCGCTTGCCCGGCGCGAGTTGGTTGGCGCTGCCCGCCACCAGCCCGAAAGCGTCGGGAACGCCAGGCGCCAGAGAGAAATCGTCCATCTCGTCGTTGAGCAGGACACCGGTACGACCGGCCACAAGCTGCGCCCCGAATTCCAGGTTGATGGTAGTGGTCAGCGCGACGGCGTTTCCCTCGCTGTCCACCACCGATATGTGGGCGGTTCCCGCGTCGCGCGCCGGGGTCGCGGCTGACGGCGCGGCCGAGCCGTACCGGTCGGGAGCCAGGATGCCGTCGGGCCGAATCCGGGCCTGCAGCTCGCGATGGTAGGAAGCATCGAGCAGGTGCGACAACGGCACGCTGACGAACCCTGGATCGCCGAGGAAGCGGCTGCGGTCGGCAAAGCCATGCTTGAGCGCCTCGATCAGCACGTGCAGGAAGGTCGGGTCCTGCGGCCCGCCCGCAATCGGATCCCAGGTCTTCATGCGTTCGCCGAGAATGCCCAGAGCCTCGAGCATGACCACCCCGCCGGCCGACGGTGGCGGCAGGGCGAACACGCGCCGGCCGCGGAATGTCGTGACCAGAGGCGTTCGCTCGACCGGGGCATAGCCAGCCAGATCGCTGCGGTCGAGCACGCCGCCCGCAGCCTGCACAGCGGTGACGATGGCGCCAGCTATCTCGCCTCGATAGAAGGCTGCGGCGCCCTCGCGGTGCAGGCGCGCGAGGGTCTTGGTCAGTTCGGGCCGCCAGACGAGATCACCGGCGCGGAGATCGGCCAAGCTGCCGCGCTTGCGCGCCAGCACGCGAGGAAGAAAACTGGCAGCCTCCGACGGATCTTGCGCGAGCGCGCCGGCGACATGCTCGACCAGCCATGCCGACGCCGGGAACCCGCGCCCGAGGTCTTCCGCGGGCTCAATGCAGCGAGCGAAAGGCCGCTTGCCCCACCGGCGCACGAGTTCGGCTAGTCCGGCTGGTTCGCCGGGCACGCCCACGGCCAGGCCGCCGCGAACCGACAGGGCTCGATCGATCTTGCCTCCCCGCAAGAATAGGTCGGGGCGCAGGGCTGCAGGCGCTGTCTCGCGAAAGTCAAGCGCCTCGACCTTGCCAGTCTTCGCCGAATAGATGAGGGCGAAGCCGCCGCCGCCCAGGCCCGATGCAAATGGGTTCACGACGCCAAGCGCCAGCGCCGTGGCACAGGCTGCATCGGCCGCATTCCCGCCAGTGGCTAGCGCGCGGGCACCTGCCTCGGAGGCCAAACGGGAATCGGAGGCAACCACGCCATGTGCGGCGTGAAGACGAGAATGTGCTTCAATCGCGTGGGGAGCCTGCCGGCTCTGCCGGCAGCGCACCATCGCGGGAGGGTTTGGGAACCCTTTCAGGGTTCCCATGACAGATGCTGGACTCGCGAAGGCGCCCGCCGCTAGCAGCCCCACGCCAACCGCGGGCAGCGCGCCGCACCGGACAAGCGGGCAACTAATCAATAATTGAAGGAAACTCACCGCCGTCGTAACCTCAGTGCCATTCCCGAATAGGGAAAACCGCCATGGACGAATCGTCAAGCCCTCAAGACAACGCGATCACACTTCGGATCAAGTTCAAGAGCGCAAGCCTCGACGATTTCGTCGCGCGCTACGGGGCAGACGTAAGCGCGGGCGGCATCTTCATCCGAACCAAGCAGCCACTGGCCGTTGGATCGCTCCTGCATTTCGATTTCAGTCTGGCCGACGGTAGCCCGCTGATGGCCGGCTTCGGAACAGTGGTCTGGATTCGCGAGACGGATCAGTCGCGCGTCGGCAGCATTCCTGGCATGGGGGTGCGTTTCGATCAGCTTTCACCCGAGAGCCAACAGATCCATCAGCAGATCCTGGCTGCCAAGGCTGGGCACGGAGATCGCCCGACCGGGACGGCGTACCCAGGTCCCGCGGCTTTGCCGATCGCGCGACCTGCGGCCAGGCCGGCCACGCCTCCGCCCATCGTGCCCCGTGCGGCGCCGGCCACACCTGTTGCAGCGGAGGCCTCCGGCCGAGCCCTGTCTGACACGTTCGATGAATTCAGCTCGGGCGGCAAGACCGAGATCGCTGACCGGCCGCCGAGTTTCTACTTTGATTCCTTGGACAGCGCGCGTGGCGCCCCAGCCGACGCACGGCAGGCTGAGGACGCGGCACCCGGGGCGCCGCTGGAGGACACTGAGACTGACTCTCAGCCCGCCAGGGTGGCCGACCGGTCGTATTCCGAACCCATCGACATCAGCGAAGATATGAGCGGTGCGGTTCTGGCTTCCGGAGCCGCTGCCGCGCAGGCGGCTGCGGCCGGACGGGGCCGACCAGGGAGCGCAGGCGACGATTTGGCACCAGCGACCCTCGATCTCCCGCTGGGCGGCGGTGCCGAGCGTGCCCCATACACCGATCTTCCCCCGGCGGCTGGGCTGGACGCAGCCAGCGCTGGCGTGCCCACGCCCGCCGCCGACGAGAGCTGGCTCGATCGGGCTGTGGGCGGCCTCGGCGCGGCTCCGGTCGAGATGTCCCCTGAGCACACCGAAGAAACAGCTGCTCCAGCCGAGGTGATGGAGCAACCAGGACTGGCGTCGGGCGAGCGCGATCGTCCGGTCCTTGGAGACGCGGAGGAATTTGGGCAGGGTGTCCCTGACCTGCCGGCCCAGAAATCCGGCGGCCAGGGCAAGAAGCTGATCGCGGTGGGCGTCGTGGCGGCTGGTCTGGCCTTTGCCGGAGTCTATCTGTTGCAGGCCAAGCCGTGGCAGACCCCGCCGGTGCCTGTGTCGCGTGCCAAGCCGGCGGTGCCCACGCCCAAGCCAGCCCCGCCTGCGCTGCCCAAGGCGGCCGAGCCCGGGCAGCCAGCCGCTCAACCGACACCGACGGTGGCGAGAGCCGAACCTGTCAAGGCCGCAGAGAATGTCCCGGCGCCAAAGGCGGCGGCGGCGAAAGCCGAACCTGTCAAGGCCGCAGAGAACGTCCCAGCGCCCAAAGGGCCCGAGGCCGCAAGGCCGGAGGGGACCTCCGAGGCTGGCAAGCGTCCCGGTTTCGCTGCAGGATCGGCCAAGAAGACCGCGAGCAAGCCCGTAGTTTTTTCGCCAGTTCCGGCCAGCCAGGGCGAGATCGTGTATCTGGTCAAGGTGCGGTCCATGCCGGTGGGCGCGCAGGTCCTCATCGACGGCGAGCCCATGGGGCAGACGCCATTCCAGCGGCGCATCTTGGACATGGACAAGACCCACTCGGTGTCGATCCGGAAACCCGGGTATCTGCTGTATGAGCGCAGCATCACCCCTTCGGGTCCTTGGGTGAAAGACGGCAACATGCAAATCATGAACGTGGCCGCCAAGCTGACCAGGGCCAAAGGCCATTCTGCTGAGTCGTCGGCCACGCCGGAAGCTCAGCCCGGACCCGCAACGGAGCAGCCCGAAAAGTTGTAGGGATGCCGTGAGCATGACTGGTTCGCGGCGGTCGGCGTGGGGCGCGGCGGGCGTGGCGCTGTTGTTGGTGGCGCTGGGTGCATTGGGCGTGGCCGGGACGGTGACCCACAGGGGGTGTACCAAGAGGCAATCCGCGGCCGCAGCGCGGGGCTCGAAGGCAGCGCGTTTTGCGCGCATCGACTCGCACACCCACATCAGCCCGGATGGCGTCGAGCGCGCCTTGCAGATCATGGAAACCTGGGGCATCGACGGCATGGTGAACCTGTCCGGCATGACCCCGGGCCCGCCTCATCACGCGCTGGAAACGCAACTCGCCGCGGCCCGTGCCTCGGGTGGGCGCATCGCTGTGTTCGCCAATGCCGGCTTCATGAAGGCCCTGCGCATGGCCAATCTGGGTATCCGTGCCGACTACGGCAATGTCATGGCCGAGGAACTGGCATTGTCCAAGCAGCTTGGCGCCATTGGCCTCAAGATCCCCAAGGGCCTCGGTCTCGGCTATCCCACGCCCGACGGCAAGCACGTGCTTCCGGTGGACGACCCGGGGCTGGATCCCCTGTTTGAAAAGGCGGGCGAGCTGGGCATGCCGGTGGCGATACACACCGGCGATCCCAAGGCCTTTTGGCTGCCGGTTGACACAAAGAACGAGCGCTGGGACGAGTTGCAAGCGCACCCTGAGTGGTCCTTCCGCGACCAGCCGGTGCCGTCGTGGGAAGAGCTCTACGCGGCCTTCGAGCGGCGCGTGGCCCGTCACCCCAAGACCATTTTCATCGGGGTGCATTTCGGCAACGATCCTGAGGATCCGGACCACGTGGCGCACATGCTCGACAAGTATCCCAACCTGTACATCGACACCGCCGCGCGCGTGCCTGAGATCGGGCGCCGGGACGCGGCCAAGATGAGAGGCTTCTATGAGAAGTACCAGGACCGCATCCTGTTCGGCACCGACCTGGGCGTCGCGGCCGAGCAGGACGGCATGATGTACGGCTCGAACGGATCCAACCCGCCCACCCTGGAGGATGAGGCTCGCTACTTCACCTCGACTTGGCGCTACTTTGAGACGCGCGACAAGCAGTTCGAGAGTCCCACGCCCATCCAGGGTCGCTGGAAGATCGACGGCGTGGGTCTGCCCGAAGCCATCTTGCGCAAGATCTACTTCGAGAACGCGGCCCGCGTCTTGAAGTGGCGGCCACCGCCCGGCCCGGTCACGGTGCCTCATCGTGCGCCAAGTCCAGCCCCGACGGCCGCACCGGCAAGCCCCACCCCGACAAGCCCGGTCCCGCCGCCGGCCAGCGCGCCGGCAGAAAAATGAACCGCGTCACGAGGTTGTGACAGCGTCGGCATCGCGAACTCCTTGACGTCGAAGCCCCTCTGCCCATAATCATCGCCTTCCACATTCCGGAGTAGCTCAGTCGGCAGAGCAGGCGGCTGTTAACCGCCGGGTCGGGGGTTCGAATCCCTCCTCC
>Ga0182021_10008641_pt1 | contig 12059 bp, 3 predicted proteins | sample 612E3MmetaG_FD_120493 | JGI IMG/M metagenome (GOLD analysis project Ga0182021, IMG submission 120493) | Permafrost microbial communities from Stordalen Mire, Sweden - 612E3M metaG (Illumina Assembly) | ecosystem: Environmental > Terrestrial > Soil > Wetlands > Permafrost | place: Sweden...
ATGGCAAAACAGATCTCGGCGAAGTGGCTGGTTGTTGCGATTCTCGTTGCAGGCTGCGGTCAAGGGGACGGGGCCAAACCTGCGACGGGCGGGCTCGAGGTCACCCGGCAGGCGGTGACGGGCGCGTATTGCACCGGCCTGTCGGCCGATTTCTGCGATGATTTCCAGGACGGCAACGCCACCTCGCCAGCATGGACCGTGCGTGACCAGGCGGTGGCCAGCGATTTCACCGTCATCAAGGATGGGGACTATGTGTACCGGCAGGGCAACGCCAGCACATCGAACACGCGACGCATTTCCACCGCTGGTTCCAGTTGGACCAAGGTGATGGTCGAGGCCAAGGTCAAGATCCTGAGTTTCAACAACAACACCGCGAACTGGGTTGGGCTGTATGCTCGCTATAGTACCTCTGCCAATACCGGATACTTCTTTGCTTTGGGCGGCGACGGGAAAGTCAGCCTTCGCAAGAAGGCCACCGGCTCGGCAGGCACTTGCATCAACGCCACCTATCCCGCTGGCGGGTGCAGCCAGACCGTCAGCCCGGCCATCGCGGTCAACACATGGTACACACTGAAGTTCGTTCTCAACGGAAGCCTGTTGACGGGCTACTTGAATGGCACCCGGGTCATTGAGACGACCGATACAACCTACACGACGGGCGCAATCGGCGTGGGTAGCAACGGCGGCGCCACCTTCGAAGCGGACGAGATCGCTGTCAACCGGTTGGCCGGGGCCTGCGACGCTGGCTTTGGCGTGCCCAAGGCGGCAGGAACGGTCTGTCGGGCTGCTGCGTCCGGTGGGTGTGACAAGGCCGAAACCTGCGATGGGACGAGTCTGGTCTGTCCGGCGGATAGCTTCCAACCCAACACCACGGTATGCAGGGCTGCGGCCTCCGGCGGTTGCGACAAGGCCGAGACCTGCACCGGGACCAGCGCGGCTTGCCCAGCCGACAGTTTCCAACCTAGTGGCACAGTATGCAGGGCCGCAAGCGGCGGTTGCGACAAGGCCGAGACTTGCAGCGGGACCAGCGCGGCCTGTCCAGCGGACAGCCTGCAACCCAGCGGCACAGTATGCAGGGCCGCGGCCGGCGGTTGCGACAAGGCCGAGACGTACAGCGGGACCAGCGCAGCCTGCCCAGCGGATGGCTTTCTTCCCAACACCACGGTCTGCAGGGCCGCGGCTGGGAACTGCGATGTGGCCGAGAAGTGCAGCGGGACCAGCGCGGCCTGTCCGGCGGATAGCTTTCAACCCAGCAGCACGGTGTGCAGGCCTTCGGTTGGGGCCTGCGATGTGGCCGAGACTTGCACCGGGACCAGTGTCCTGTGCCCGGCCGACGGGTTCGTGCAGATGTCGGTGGCATGTCGGCCGGCCGCAGGGTCCTGTGATGCAGTAGAGACCTGCACAGGAACCGGCCCGGCGTGTCCTGCGGATGCACTCTTGCCGGCCACGGCCGTGTGTCGTCCGGCGGCTGGCTCTTGCGATCTCGCGGAATCGTGCACGGGCACCAGCGTCGCCTGCCCGGCAGACGTGGGAAAGGGCGGGCCACCGGCACCAAGCGGCTTGGCAGCCGCTGCTGACGATGGAAAGGTGCATCTGCGGTGGAACGCATCTGAGGGCGCGACCAGCTACAACCTCAAACGCAGTACAACCGGCCAGGGCGTGGTCACGATCCCAACGACCGGACTCGGTCTCACCGACACCGGCCTCAACAACGGGACCACCTATTCCTACGTGGTTTCTGCCGTCGGCGGGTGCGGTGAGTCTGCCCCCTCGGCGCCGGTGACCGCGACGCCAGCGGCCGGCTACCAGTCAGTGACGATCTCTCTGCCACTGCCCAAAGGCGTCAGCCGCGATTCCGTGGCAGTGGCTGCCAAGGGCACGCTCTACGTGAACGATCGGAGCTGGGTGAGCCGACCGGACGGAAGCTTTGCGGCAGTGTCGAACGCTGGCGACGCTAGCACCAATATCGGCGCAGCCGCGAAGACTGGCAGCGTGACCAGCGTGGCGCCTGTCACGCTGCGCTCTGGCGCGACGGTCACAGGGAATCTCACGACGGCTGGCGTGCTCACCAGGCAGAACAACGTGACCGTGACAGGCACGATCACCGAGCACGCGACCCTGACGCCGTTGGATGCGTTTTCCTGGACGATTCGCTTGCCCGCGAGCAACTCCGGCGATGTCGTGTTGCAGCCGGATGCCATCCGGGCAATCGATCCTGGCTCGTATGCGCAGGTCAACGTCAACTCACGGGCCAAGCTGAGCCTGAGGAGCGGCGTGTACCACATGACATCGCTGAACGTCGAGCCGCAGGGCCAACTGATTCTCGACAAGACAGCAGGGCCGGTGGTCGTCTACGTGACGGGCACGGTTGCCTTCAAGGGCCAGATCACCGACGCCGGCGGGCCGGCGGGCAACTTCCTATTGGTTTCTCTGGGAAACCAGGATGTGTTCATCGAGCAGACCTTCACCGGAACCATCGTGCTTCCCAATGCGAAACTGACGCTCGCTACAGTCGCCCAGTCCCACCGCGGTACGTTCTACGCCCAGAGCATCGAGATCCATCAAGACAACCACGTCGTGGCTCTGCCCTTTGACTGGACCAAGACGTATGGCAACTGCGCGCAGTTTGGCTGTCTGCCGCCAACCGACCAGTGCCACATCCTGGGCGTGTGCGACACCACCGGCACCTGCAACAACCCCGCGCAGGCGGATGGCGTTGCGTGCAACGATGGAAACCTTTGCACGCAGACCGACCAGTGCCAGGCCGGCGCATGCGTGGGCGGGAATCCTAAGGTCTGCGTCCCCACCGACGGCTGCCACAAAGCCGGGACGTGCGAGCCAGCCACTGGCGTGTGCTCGGACCCCATTCGCGACAAGGTCGGGTGCAACGCCCATCTGCGGATGGACGGCGTGGTACAGATGCCCGACGGGAGCTACGTCGCCGTCTTTGGGTACGACAGCGGGGCGACCGGCAGCTTCCATCCCGGCGAGAACGAGGTCTTGCTGAATGGAAATCCGGAGCCGAATCCTACGCCGCATCCGCCGGCCAATCTGGCCCCAGGACCGCACATCGGGGCTTTCCTGCCGACCTTCACCGCTGGTCAGACGATCTCATGGAAGGTCGACGACGAGACCATGGACGCTACCCAGGATTCCCCCCATCTTGTGCGAGAGCCTTCAGGCAGTAGTGGGTCCCTCGTGCACGTGGGCGATCGCACGGTGACCATCAAGCCGGACCTGGACCCGTATCTGCTGCCACCGGCAGATCCCGCGCCCAATCCCGAGACACTGCCAGCCGGTGAGCCTTTCCAGGCAAGGCTGGCCGGCCAGCTCAGCGTTGGTCCCACCGGCGCTGCGGTCTACACTGTGCCCATCAAGATCCCGCCTGGGATCGCGGGCATGGCGCCCAATCTGAACCTGGTCTACAACAGCCAGTCTGGCAACGGCATCGCCGGCATCGGGTGGAACCTGACTGGGCTGTCGATGATCCACCGCTGTCCCAAGACAAAAGTGACGGATGGCTATGCGTGGGCCGTGAACATGGACGCAACGCCCGTCAGCCATGCGGAAGGCGATGGGGTTTGTCTTGACGGCCAGAGGCTGCTTGGCGCTGCGCCCGGCGTCTTCAAGACCGAGATGGAGGACTTCAGCACAATCAATCTGAACGAAACCGAAGAGACGTTTACAATCACGACCAAGTCCGGCGAAAAGCGTTCGTACGGCTTGAAGAGCAACGCTCGCGTATACCTGCCGATGGAGAACGACGACGGCATCGCCCCACCCGGCGATGCGGGCAGCCAGTCCGTCATCGCGGTGTGGGCGCTCGACCAGGTGGCAGACCCGTGGGGCAACTACTACGACATTGAATACAACGACGGGACGTCAGACTTCACCGCACGCGGGTTGATCGTGACGAAGATCAGCTATACCGGGCATTTCAGCGGGGCGGCAGGCGGCTCGACGGACCCCTTCTACTCCATCAAGTTCACTTACGAATCACGCGAGACCCTGACGCGTCCTGACCTTGGCCGGATGCGCTTCCGCGATTCCTACCTGCCGAAGAACCAACGACTGAAGTCCATCAACATTCGCGAATATGGCTCCGATACGTCCGTCGCTCAGTACTCACTTACCTATTTGACGTTGGCTGACAATGGCCCTGCAAGCCGCCTGGAGTCAATCGAATATTGTGTGACGGGAGGTCCTTGCGCGGACACACACTTCGACTGGGGGACGAATGTCTTGGGCCCGCACAGCGATCCGGCGTTGGTCAGGTTTGACGAGGCACCGGCCTACCAGCTCCCCTCGGATGAAAGTGGGAATGGCACACAGTTTGTGGACCTGGACGGGGACGGTCGTGTGGATTTCCTGCAGGCAATTTGGGGGCTGGGCAACGAAGGATGGCATGTTTGGCGGAACAGTGGCGTGGGTTGGCAAGCAATGGACAGTTGGAACCTGCCGGGATTCGTGCCCCTGGCATGGGGCAGTAACAGCCCGTGGCTGGTATATGGTACCAGGCTGGCAGACCTTGACGGCGATGGACTGCCCGATCTCATCACGGACAAGGAGCCAATAGAGGGTGGCGGACTCCCCAGCGACTCTAGGCCAGCAGTGTGGCTCAACCAAATCAGGACCCCTGGAAGCACAACTGCGTGGGCGCGCCAGACGGGGCAGCTTTCTGGCAACAGCCTCAACACTCTTCTCACCACTGCGCACCTGCCGAAGCTAAATCTGACCAGCGGCGACTTCCAAGTTGTGGATATTGACAGCGACGGGCGAGCGGAGATCGTGTACCTCCAGAAAGGCGCCAGCCTTTGGACGAGTTCATGTACCGTTTCCGTGTGTTTCCCGATCCCTTGCCCGGCCGCCTGCGAGCGCGTGAGGCTGGTCTATGTGTTCCGTTTTGACCTCGATAATCAAGAATGGGCCATGGACCCAGTCGGGGGGACAGATATTGCGGATTGGAGGTTCCTTTCGGACTCCTCTGCCTCGCCGGCACACGACCTTGGGTACTCATTCGCAAGCTCGAACGACGGGCCCTTCTTCCTGACGGACATCAACCGCGACGGCCTGGCGGATGTATTCAGCGAAGACGGAAAGTGGGCTGTCGTGAATACTGGACAGTTTGGTGCGGGGTACAAACGTACGATCTGGAAGGGTGATTGGAAGAACGGCGTATCCAAACCAACTGGGGAACACCAGTTTCTTGCTGCGACCGGAGATGTCGATGGGGATGGGGTGTATGACCAAGTGATCCTGAAGACGAAGAAACAAGGCGAGATGCTCTTCCCAGACCCCGATATTACCAGCGCCACGAGCATCCATCTTGGGACCGGCCTCGGCTGGACCAACAGCGAGAGCGCGAGCGAGCCGTACCGTTGGATCCTGGCTGTCTTTTCAGTTTGGCCGGTGGGCGGAATGGACCCCAAGATTGGGTCGATGAGTAAGGGACTATTCCAGTTCGCCGATCTCAACGCGGACGGGTTGGCGGACGTGGTGTTGAACCGCACCTGGGGCGGGCAGATCCTGCTGAACACTGGAAGCACCGACAGAACGTGGGTCGATCTTGAGGGGCGTACTGAATACGATCCTGACGCAGATCAGGCGGAGTACCAGTATGTGCCCTCGGCGGTGCAGCCGTCAGCAATCCTGCCGCAGGCTCCCCTTGATGCGTTCGTTGATTTAGACGGCGACGGAATAACAGACCGCTTGCAGACAGTGCGGGTTACCAATTCGGGGGCCACTGTTGTGAAGAAGGGCGCATGGCTGAACAAGTACCGGCCGCCAGTCATCATCGGCTTCCCGAACGGTTATGCACAGGATACCCAAGTCTCGTACAAGGTCATTACGACCTCCGACGCACCGGGCCACGCGACCTACGATGACTCGGATGTCCTGGCGGACGGAACCAGGTATCTATCGGTGCCGATGCGGGTGGTCGTGTCTGTGTCGTCTGATACGGGCGTGAAGGACGCGGGAGGCGCGGGAACCAAGTCTGCAGTGAGCGAGTATTCGTACAGGGATCTGCGCGGGAGCAGGTCGGGACGAGGTCCGCAGGGATTCGGGAAGGTCATCGTGCAAGACCCGAGCGGCGTCGTTACGACAACCACCTATGCACAAGGGTATCCCTATACGGGGATGCCCCTCTCGGTGGTTCGGGAGTACCATGGGAGGCTGGTCACAGAAACAACTACTGACTATTGCGACAACATTGCGCCCGCCGGGAGCGAACCACAGTGCAGCGAGATTGGAAGACGGCCTTCGAACCCTGGTGAGTACGGAGTATTCGTCTATCCAAAGAAGGTCAGCGACGTCAGCCACCTGCAGGATACGGATAGCGCAGCGCCGGGGGCCAACGCCGAGGTAATTGAAACGACCACCCAGTATGTCTACGACAGGTGGGGAAACCCAGCGACCACGACGGTGACCATCAGCGGGAGCAGAACAGGAGAGACGTACGAAAAGAAGACCGAGAACGACTACGGCCCGGCCGATGGCATTTGGGCAACGCGAGGGAAGCCTTGGGGGACGACGGCGACGTCGCGCAGGGTTGTCCCAGGAGGCGGCGCCATCAGGACCCACAAGACCGGGTTCCAGTACGGACCATCGCCGATGCTGGCCCTCACGAAGAAGATCGTTGAGCCCGACGCAGAAGTGGGCAGCCAGCTTCACACGGCCTACGACTACGATGACTTCGGCAATCTGATCACGACGACGAGCTGCGCGAGCGACTTCGGCAACTGCACTGCCGGCCAAGATAACCCGCAGGGTGACCCGAACGATCCGGCGCACCCTCCATTCCGCACGACGACGGTGAGCTACTACAAAAATGCCTTCACCCCTGGCCCGACGGCACGGGTCCAGAGCCTGCCGTACGGCGATGGGCGCTACCCGGTGAAGACGACGAACGCTCTCAACCAGACCCAATACAGCGCCTATGACCCAAGACTTGGCGTCTTGGTCCAGAGCACGGGACCGAACGGAATTCACACCTGCTACGAATACGATGGGCTGGGATACAAGACGTCGGAGACAGCACGCTGCGGCTCGCTGCAGGAGCTGAAAACGACGGTGAGCCGCTATCTGGTCAAGGTTCCCTACGATGTCAATCCCGTGGACCCGTCGTATTGGACGTTGACGTTGACGACAGAGCCGAGCGGCACCGTGAGCGGAGGCTATGCGGACGAGCTTGGGCGGGCGATTGAGACTTTCAGCTACGGCTTCAAGGGCGTGCTGACGCACGTGAAGACGGAGTATGATGACCGAGGTCGCGTCGCGAACGTGTCCAAACCGTACCTGACAGGCGAGACCCCGCTATGGACCAGCACGAACTACGACTGGCAGAGCCGCCCTGAAACGGTCACCCAGGAATTGGGGGTCATCGATGGTGGAGCTTCACCGACCACCGCCGTCGTGACCACGAGCTACACCGGCTCGAAGAGCAAGACGACACAGATGGTCGGCACCGAGGAGCGCACTCGAACCGAATGGAAGAACGTTCTGGGCAAGGTGTCGCAGGTGGACGACGCGCTTGGCAGCCACATCTGGTACGCGTACGATGCGGACGGAAGCCTGACTAGCACGACGGACCACTCGAACAACCAAGTGCTCATCACCTACGATCCCCTGGGGCGAAAGACCGGCACGCAAGATCCTGACTTGGGGTCTTGGACGTACGGGTATAATGGGTTCGGCGACTTGATCAGCCAGACCAACGCGAAGGGCGCCGTCTCGACGATGAGATATGACAGGCTAGGCCGGATGACCAGCAAGACCGACAGCGCGGGGACCGCGGAATGGGTCTATGACAAGGGACCTGGGGGGATCGGCAAGCTGGCCGCCATGATCAGCGCTCCGGATCCGAAGCTGAAGGCCGCGTGTTCGGTGCCCGACACGACGCAGACATCGGGCAATCGAGCAGGCCGATGGTTCGACTACACAGAGTTTGGGGAGGTGAAGGAGGCGACGGAATGCGTGGACGGCGAGGTGTTTTCAACGCAGTACGAGTACGATCAATACGGCCGGCAGCTCTTCGTGCGGTATCCTGAAGTCAACTACACTCGGTTCGCGGCCAGGTACCACTACAGCAGCAGCGGGTATCTGGATTACGTGGCCGACGCATCGGACGGCAAGCCGTACTGGGTGGCCCAGGAAATGAACGCAGCCGGGCAGGTCACGAAGGAGCAGACGCGGAACGGGGTAGAGGTTGTTTCCAAGCGGAACCCGTCGACTGGATGGCTGCTAGAATCGACTGCGACGGCCAAAGCGATCAATGATGAGGTGCTTCAGTCTTGGGAGTTCACCTACGATGCGGTGGGAAATCTGCGCAGCCGGGGGCAATCCATGTCGCAAGAGTTTGCGGCGTGGGAGGAGGATTTCACCTATGACAAGCTGGACCGGCTGCTGTCATCAGAGGTGAAGATTCCGTCGGCGGACTACCACATGTCCGAGGCCTTCACCTACGATAGGCTCGGGAACCTAACCTGGAAGGGCGGGAAGCAGTACATCTACACCGGGTGCAACGCTGGCCCGCACGCCGTTTGCCAGGTGGGGGCGGGAACGGTTTTCGCCTACGACGCCAACGGGAACATGACTAGCGGCCAGGGCCGGACAGTCCAATACAACCCGGCGAACAAGCCGTCTCGCATCGAGAACACTGAATCTCACGCGACGGCCGAATTCATTTACGGGGCAGATGGGCACCGGGTCGTGCAATCAGTGGGGCAGAACGGCAGCGAGGTGAAGCGCACGGTGTATGTGGGCCTTGGCGGTACCGGGAAGAGCATCTACGAGCGGACGACAGACACGGCCACCGGAGCGAGGGAGCACGTCCAGTTCCTGTACGCAGGCAGCGCGCACGGCGGGAATGCCTTTGCCTTGCGCATCCCCACTGAAGGCAGCTCATCCGTGGCGATGAAGTACAACTTGTTCGACCACCTTGGGTCTGTGACCGCGATGAGCGACGAATACGGACAAGTGATTGGCCCAAGCTTGGGTGGCGCAGACGCCACTGTGCTCGGGTACGACGCGTGGGGCGCTCGGCGCAACCCCGATGGGAGCGTAGCCAGCACAGCGTTCAATCTGCAAGTGGGGCACCGCGAATACACCAGCCACGAGACCATCCCCAACTTGGGCCTGGTCAACATGAACGGTCGCGTGTACGACCCCGAGCTGGGGCGCTTTCTGACGCCTGACCCGAACGTGCAGTTCGTGGCGAACCTGCAGAGCTACAACCGATACAGTTACGTGGCGAACAATCCCCTGCGGTACACGGATCCGACCGGGTACGCCTGGTACAGCTTCCTGACGAGTGCGAGCTTCTACATGGGGCTGGTCGAGGCTGGCTTTGCTGGAATGGTGTGCGTAGCAGGCGGGCCCGCCACCTGTGCGGCGATCACGATTGGATTGGCGGTCATGCAATCCACCGCCATGATTGTGACGGGGGCACCGTGGCAGGCTGTGGTGTTCACAGGCGCCGTGAGCGCAATAGCCGGGATGGGGGTTGGCGCGGCCTTCGGAGCCGCCACCAATCCGGCCTGGCAGGTCGTGACAGGGGCGATCTCAGGCGCGGTGTCAGGAGCAATCAGCACTGCGGTATTCGGCGGAAGCCTCGGCGACAACATGTTGCAGGGGGCCCTCACGGGCGCAGCGGCGGCAGCGGTAACATGGGCGGTGAAGGGTGTCACCCCGGTGTCGCAGAGTAGTGTCGCGGAACAGCAGGGTGGAGCGGAAGGGCAGAGAAGGCAGTCCGGCGAGCCCTTAACCGCGAAGGAGCTAGAAATCGTTCAAAAGCTTAGAGCGCTGAGCCCAGGTGAAGATGTCCCTGGCAACCAAAGGCTCTCCGCGGGAGACGTGCTTACGGTTAACAAGATGATCGCGAAGGGTTCCTGGAACGAGGCGATCGAGTATCTGCACTCTCACTACGACCTTCCTCTTGGCGGAACCTATGCTGACATCGGAGATGACGAGGGAAAGTACAGTCAAGGGCGAATCCTAGTCGGCAAGAATGCGTTTCAACAAAACGGAAGGGTGAGTGCCGAGAACCTGTACGCTACCCTTGCTCACGAGAACGTCCACTATCTTCAGGACATCGGTGGACGGCTTGGAATTGGGCAAGCGCATGAACTCAATGAAGTCGAGGCATACATCCACGATCTTCGGAATGCAAGGGCCTACGGCTTGAACCGTAGTCAGGTGCAGGATCTAGAAATACGACTATACGACCATTTTGCGACTCTTCGGCATCCGGAAATCGCGCTCTCAGGGAACTGGGGCTACTACAAATAGGTCAGGAGTAACCAATGGATTGTAAGAGTGCCTTGCCTGTGTTTCTTGTCATGGCCGTCTCTGTGGGCGTAAGCGATGGGAGAGCCGATGAGCGAAGTTCGTTGACTCTCCAAGCGCTATTGTCGAGCTGGACCAGTAAATCCGAACCGCCAGTAGTCCAGCTCACGATAGTGAACCATGGCCCGTCCGAAGTGTGGCTTACACGGCGATTTGTGCTTAACGATCCAGAGTCTCCCCCAGCCTACCGTGAGATATGGTTTGACGTGCGCGAAGTCGGCGGCGCAGGTCTTCCGTTCTCATGTACGGTCCGCGCCAGCACAGCACCTGCGGAATCATATGTCAGACTCGAGACAGGACACACGGTTGGGGCGATCATGAGCCTCGGCTTCTGTTACAAGTTCTCTCACGGGCATCGGTACGAGATTGTAGCCCATTGGAAGGATTCAGGACCAATGAGCCGTAAGCCTCCGAAAGGAGCGTTGTCGCCCTCCGAGGAATTGGTAGCTCTACCGATATTAGTGGACTTTTGATTCCTTGATCGGCCCGGCAACAGCAGGGGGGCGGGGGGAGTGACGCAGACAGGATTCAGGCGCGCGAGGTGGCCGGTGCGGCTGGTGGAGACCAAACCAGGAGTGGCAGTGGGTACCAGCTGGTTTGTGACGGTTGCTCCGACGAGCCGGAGCCCCTCGGTGTCAGAGACGCTTTCAGCCACTATCGTGAGGGCAGCGGTTTGATGCTGAAGGCGCCGTTTAGCCAGCTTGGCGCTGACGTGGGGCCCGACTATTTCAGTGGATTTCGATCCGCGCTGGCAGAGGCGTCGCCTGGCGACACATTCATAATTAGCGCAACTGCGCCGTTCAAGACAGTGGGCAACGAAGCACTGACATTTGGGTACGTCACTCTTCATCTGCAAGGTGAGCTTTCCGTTGGCTACGGCGGCTGGTGGTCGTTCGAAGGAAAGGTGTCAGCGCTGAATGATATCTACGATTTCAACGCCTCAACCCACCGGAGTTGGTTTGGGGAGGCGGCGACATGGGCTGGGCGTCAATTCGACGGAAAGCCCTATGAGATCCAGTTCGTAGGATCAAAGAATGTCTACGCCAATGGGACAATCCCGAGCAAACAATTCTACTGAGAATCGAGGGATTGACGTTATGGGAAAATCAGTTGCGGTATTGATAGTAGGTCTGTTCTTGGCTGTTTTCTGGGCTGGTTGCAAACGTGGGCACGTCTTGGACGAAGCTGAAGCGCGACACCTAGCGCAGAAAGTGGCCGAACAAGACGCCACGAGAATGGGTATTGCGAGGGAAAGCGTAAAACTGAAGGACTTCGACGGCTCTGGTAAGGTTGTCCGGTGGTTCTTTTCCTTCGAATCGACGGCTAGCCCCGAATACCTTGTTGCAATCTTGATGGACGAATATGGCCGGTATGAGATGCACCGCGGAGGTGGATAGCGCCGCACCGAGGTTGATCCCGCAAGCGCGGCGTTGGTGACTCGGATCTGCCCGGTGGCAGGCCACTGATCATGCCGGCGGGTGCGTTTCTCGACGGGGAACCGACGTGAGCGCAGCTACGTTTGTGCGCCGACGGCAGACGTCGGCTCTGGCGAGACGCCGCGGAAGAAGCAGGGAGCTGCCGTGGATCAGCTCGGCGGGGCGGTGGCGCCCAGCTCGGCGCACTTCACGCCGGCGAAGCGATGCAACCACCAGGTGCCGGCGGGGAAGATTGCCTTGCGGCCGGCCAGGTGGTCAGCACGGGCTTCGCGGTAGCGG
>Ga0182021_10008642_pt1 | contig 12059 bp, 10 predicted proteins | sample 612E3MmetaG_FD_120493 | JGI IMG/M metagenome (GOLD analysis project Ga0182021, IMG submission 120493) | Permafrost microbial communities from Stordalen Mire, Sweden - 612E3M metaG (Illumina Assembly) | ecosystem: Environmental > Terrestrial > Soil > Wetlands > Permafrost | place: Sweden...
AGGGCGTAGGTTCTCCATAGCCTAAAGGAAAATACTGCTCATTCACAGCAATAGCGGGAGCATGAGGGTCCACGAGATTTTCCGCGCCTCCTAAAGCGTAAAGCGTATCATTGACGACTGCCAGCGATAAGGTTCCGCGAGCAATAGGCATTAGGGCGCCAGTCGTCCAGATGTTTGCTTGTGGATCATAAATGTAAGTTGTGTTGAGAGGGTTAATTCCATCAGTCGTTCCGCCTATAACGTAAAGCCTTGTGGGAGCCAACACCCCATCTGTCGCACCTGCGGCAGCCCACAAAACGGGAACAGGAAGAGGCGAACCAAGAGCCCACACGTTCAGTTCAGGGTCAAAAACCTGGTTTAAGTCACCGATAACCGGACCGCTTTGTCCTCCACCCTCAACATATATTTTGTTGCCAACAACAGCTGAAGCATAAAGACCCACCGCTGTAGGAATGGGCGCCGCTACACTCCAAGAATCATTCGAGGGATCATAAACTTCGGTAACGTTTGAAACACTGCCGTCCGGAAGCGTCCCACCTATGAGGTAGATTTCACCGTTCACCACGTTAGCCTGCAATTCCGCACGCGCCGTGGGCATTGGGGCTTTAGTTTTCCAGCTGTCCGTTGCCGGATTATACTCTTCATTTGCTCCTGTACAATTGATGGGGTATCCAGTTATTTCGTTAAAGCCGCTGCATCCTCCAAAGACGTAGATTTTGTCTTGGTAGGCGGCTACGGCAAAACTCTGTCGGTGACTTGGGAGAGGTGTCTTTGAAACCCAAGTATCAGCAGACGAATTATAAGCGTAAGTAAAGTTTGTACCAATGACGTATATTTCCCCGTTCATTGCAACCGCTCCTCCTCCAGCGTTTGCAGAAGGCATAGAGGCTTTCGCCACCCAGAAATCTGCAGAAGCCTTCGCAGGCTGAATCATGATTACGCAGGACGCAGTTAGAAAGACGAGAACGAAGACTTGAAAGATACTTTTGTTCGTGCTTCGCTCACCGACACACTAGTGCTTTCAAACCTTTATAAAGAAACAGCAAGAAGGTTCCGTTAAGCTGGTGAGGATGAGTTTTTCTTTTAAGGTCTATTGCCACTAAACCTTCCCGAGTTAAAGGAAAACTACCACTAAATTTGGAGACTAATGAATTGGCATGTTTCTTACACAAATGGACCTGTCAACCTAATTAGTTAAATAATAACCCAACATAATGATTGTTGGAAGGTTCCTTTTGGGTTTCAAAAGTGAAGTTTTAGCATTAGTATTCGGCGTGCTGCTGATATTGGTGACGTTTGGAGACAACCATTTTGGCAGGATCGCCGGTGTAGCAGTTGGCAATTTAGATACATTATTCGGTTACAGACTCTGGCCAGTTATGGATGTGTTATACCCGCTTGCCACAGTTGCGGTTTTCCTGCTTTACGGATTTGCGAAGGGCGGCAAATTAAGAATCAACCTGAAAACTGCCCTTTTGTTTGCCTCTTTTCTCCTTGTTCTCAGCTTAATGAACGTTGATGACATTGCCATAGGTCTGAACTTAATGATTTATTTTTCTCGCGTTTATTGGGTGGCGATTTCTTGGGTTTATCCAGTTTACGGGGCTGTGGCGTTTTTCTTGTTCGGGTGGATTCACGAAAAAAGGTAATTCAACCTGTAGATTAGCGCTGCTGTCCGAGGCTTTCGCGCAGAGTCTTGTGGCATTTACTGCATTCAAACATTCCATGTCCGCATGAAGGGCAGAACACCTCGTTTTCTTCGAGGTTTTGCAGCAAAGCGAGAAGCGATTCCTTGTTTTTGATTGCACGTGGGTCATCGGCAACTGGAGATGCGGATAAATCGTCCTGCACGTTAGTGGCTTCCGCTTCTGGTGCTATGACTTCTCTGTAGATACTCGTTATGCTTGCTTTTCCTTCGCGGAGCTTTTTTTTATCTTCCTCGCTGGCTTCCTCAAGGATTCTTTTGCCTCGCTCAAAAGTCCTCTTTGATAGCCCCGTTTTCTTTGCTACTGCTTCGGTGGCTTTAGAGTCGGGCTTATCGTCTTCCGGCGTTAACCCCAACGGCAAAGCATCCCCGGTCGTTTCCGTTCTGATTTTTCGCTTTTTCGCCAAAGCCCTCTCAATTTCCAGCAGAGGAACAGCCAATTCGACGAGTTGAAAGTTGTTGAGGTGGCGGCGTCTCAGGTTTGCTTCTATGACGAATTTCTTCTCTATGAGTTTGTCGTCGAATTTTCGGACTTCAAAGTCGGGTTCTATGCCGAGTTCGGTGCAGGCACGGAACCTATGGTGTCCGTCCAGAACTTCTAGGTCTTCGTTGGCGATGATGGGGTAGTGTTGTCCTTCTTCTTTTATGGATTGTTTGAGTTGGGCAAATTCTTCTTCGGTCATTCTGGGGAGTAGTTTCTCGTATTCTGGGTTTATGCGTAGACTCGTAGTGTAGCCCCCTTGGGCATCATTTGTTTTTACGATTATTTAAAACCGCGGTTTAGTAAACGATTTCTGATGGCAGTTTTTAGTTTTGCTGCCTACGTACACGAAGCAAGGCCGGAAGAATTATTCCTCTATCTTCTTCTCAGGCTCGGGTCCTTCCCCTTTAAGCTGCTTAACGAGAGTCAACAGAAAAGAGTCGATGCGTTCTCTTGTCCTCCCAAAATCCACAATCCCAGTAACTGTGGTTACAGGCGTTTCTGCCGACAGGTTAACCCTCGTTGTTTTTTCGCTTACAACGACGACCTCAACTGTAATCATAGAGGCGTAAGCCATGAAGTTGGCTTTCGTTTTTAGTTTGATCTGGTGTTTTTCCTCGTTTGATTCTTCAGGGGTCCATTCCAAAATGGCAGCTGCCTTCGAAATTGCTTCCCAAACCTTCCCAATAGGGTAGTCTACTTCTACGATTTCCTTTTCTCTGCGCAAATAAGCCATGGTTCCACGCCCATCTCCGATTAGCAACTAATATTTAAAATGTTCATTCAAAAGAGTTGGAAGTCTAGATTCGCAATGAAAAACAAAAAGAAAAAGTTGGAGGTTAGAGGTTTTTGCTGCTAACAGACCGTTTCAAAACATAGAGCGCGGCAAAGAAAATTGCGAAGACCACTGCTGTCGCTGTCCAGAACCACCATTCCGCCCAAAGAGGCTGGGGTGCTGGAGAAGCTGAAGGGGTAGGCTGTACACTTGGCACCACAGCAACGTTGCTGATGGAGAGATTATCGATTGTGCTGAATGAGTCGTGTCCAACGTAGCATTCTGTTCCGCTTGCTATCTGTCCGGTTGGGTTTTGGCTTCCTGAAAGGAGAGTTACGTTTTGTTCGGTTCCGTTCACGTAGATTTGCATTCCGTCGGTTAGGCTGCGGACGAAGACAACATGTACCCATTGGTTCAGCGGAATTGGCGTGGTTGTGTCGATTTCGTTGAATACACCGTTGCTGCCAAGGACGAAGCCTCGGAGTGCTCCCACGACGGGTTCGCTACCGTTGTTGGATGAGACGCCGTTTATTGCGAGACCCCAAACACGAGCTGGGTAAGTGGCGGTGGTGCGTACGCATTCCACAAAGATGTTGTTGTATTCGACGTTCTTGTATTGTTGGACGTTGACCCACGCGTCAACTGTAACTTCGCCCGTTATATCCAAGGTTGAGGATGGAGCAACAAAGCCGTAGCTGATTCCGTTAAACTGTGCCGCTGTTCCCTCCACGCCGGGAACAAGCATCGATTGGTTGCCATCTAAAATGATGTTGTTACCATCCACTGAATCAGACGTAACACCGTCTAGTGTCATTTCGTCAAAGTTCCAAGATGCTACAGTGCCATTGATAGGTGTTGGGGTAGTTGGCAACGAAGGCTGGGCACCTACAGTGGCTGGGTTCAAAAGCGGGTAATAATCTGTGTTGTTTGCGTAAATCATATAGGGCGAATCTCCTATTCCGTTGTTGTTCGTGGAGTTGCCGCTGTAGTCGCTCCAGTAGTTGCCGTATATGCCGTTGTCCCAAGACTCCACGAATCCGTCCGAGTCGAAGGCTGCCTGGATGGTGTTGTTTAAGAAATTGTTACCGTAGAAGGTGTCGTTGTTTGGTGCAGCAAAGCTGTTTTCCAAGTCGACACCAATTTTGTTTTGGGCGATTGTGTTAGATGTGACGATGCAGTTGGAGGACCCGATATAGAGGCCGTCGCCCGTGTTCCCGCTCAGATTGTTATAATAAACCACGGAGTATGCTGCACCTAATCCTAAACCATGAAGGGAGTTATTGGTGAAGCTATTTCCCGTAATGATGTTTGAGTAGCCGTCAATAGCTACACCCGACTGCAACGCTCCAGTGACAACGTTGTTTGAGAATACGTTGTGTGAGCCTCCGCTGATTCTTATACCGATGTGTCCCGCGTTTAGAATGGTGTTTCCAATAATCGTGCAGTATTGAGGTGTTGAACTAAAAATACCTGACCAAGTGCCGCCCACTATCGTGTTGTCTGATATAGTGCAGTTGTTTCCCAAGAGCAGAACACCAGTCGCGTAGGTTGATGCTGTTGTGTAGTTGAGGCTTTGAATCGTGAAGCCTTCAAGCGTTATGTCGTCGGCTGCAAGCGTGAAAACGCCCATGCCTCCTCCTGACACTCCTCCAGCGCCAATAACAATAGCGCCATTAGGGGTCTCGCTCTTAATCGTTAGAGAAATGTTGACTACAGGGTTTTCGTAGTACGTTCCAGGTTTGACCAGTATCGTGTCGCCTTGCGTCGCGTTTCCGATTGCGGCGCTTATTGTGGGAAAGTTGTCGGGCACAATTAGAGTTGTGGATTGAGCCTTGGCAGGCTGGATGCCAAGTGAAACTGCCCAAACAAGTTGAACTGCAATTAATGCTAAAACAACAGTTAATACAGCTTTTTTATGCGTGTTCCTCATGAATGCCACCATTCCTCGGTTAATCTTAAGGGATGGAAGCCTCATTTAGCTCTTCCCCGAGAACAGCACCGTTCCTCACGAAGAACACCTCGTCTGAAACAGAGAATTCGTGGAAAATGTTCACTTTAACGCATCCCTCTCCCCTCGCCAGCAAAGCCTTTGGAGCAGAGGTATCTTAAGAATGGAAAGCGCAGTGGGCAAACTGAACGTGTCCGGTTTGAAAAGGAAAAACATACAAATTCCAACTGCGAAAGATTACTTCAAGGGGATTTAACAATTCACCAATTGTCAGTTAGCCTGATCGAAGGGTTTGCGTTACGGTTCGCAGAACCGTATGACCGAGGAAATCTAGCGGCGTCGATTAAGGATTTGATGCAGCGAGCTGTGGGGGAGCCGGAGTTCGTGGAAGCCACATACGGCAAGGCTGAAACCCTAAGTGCATAGGGTGAATCGAAGCCTCACATCTCCAGGATGGCGCTATCAACAAATAGAGGCATAAATTCTACATTCAGAACCTATAAATACGCTTCCACGGATAATTTTGGAGGACAAACCAGGTGAATCGTTTTGAGGATTGGATTTTTCGTTTGGGAATACCCGCCAGCTCTTGTGGGCGGATTAGGGACATATGCTGAATACGTCACCCAAGAATACGTTGATATCGGCCACGACGTTTCCGTTTTCACGCTTAACCCTGGCAACTTGAAGACAAGGGAAATTCTGCGCGGGGTCGAAGTTCACCGTCCCTTAATCGCTGATGCGAGCAACGTTTTTCCCTTCTTTGTAGTTGATGACCTCAAAAAATGGGGAACTAACATCAAACTTTTCAACGACATCTTCATATACAACATTTTGAGCGCCACCAAATTCATCAACGGGCTGCTCAAAAAAGAGCAGTACCACTTCGACGTTGTCTGCGTACACGACTGGCTCAGCAGCATCTCAGGCTTAGTAATCAAGAACGAATCCAAAATCCCCGTCGTCTTCCACACCCACAGCACAGAATGGGGCAGAAGCGGCGGTCAAGGCTCCGAAGTAGTGAGCCACTTTGAAAACGCCATGGCACAAAACTCCGATCGCGTAATAACCGTCAGCTACGCAATGCAACAGGACCTCGTAAAGCACGGTTGGCCGCAGTCAAAAGTGAGTGTAGTCTGGAACGGCGTAGACGCTGTCCGCTACGACCCTGCCAAAGTCCGTCAAGAAGACATCAAAACCATACGCGAAAAATACGGCATCCCAATGGATTGGAACATGGTCCTCTACGTGGGCAGATTAGCTTGGGTTAAAGGCGTTCGAAACATCTTGCAGGCAATGCCCACCGTGCTCAAGGAGTTCCCCAACACTAAACTCGTGATTTTGGGCAAAGGTGAAGAGCAAAGGGATATCGTGGAGACTGCGGATAGGCTCAACATCAAAAACAACGTTGTTTACCGATTTGACTTTGTTCCAGAAAGCGAACGGATCCTTCACTATGCTGCTTCGGACATGTGTGTGTTTCCTTCGACCTATGAGCCTTTTGGCATCGTAAGCTTGGAAGCGATGTCTATGGAGAAACCCGTTGTTGTCGGCGCCCGCGGGGTGGTCGGGTTCAGGGAACAAGTGATAAGTTCGGGCACAGATCAATGCGGCTTACATGTAAACGGCGAAGACCCAGCGGATATCGCATGGGGCATTAAAGAAACCCTGCGTGACCCAGAAAAATCGCGCAACTGGGGCGAAAATGGACGCAAACGAGTTCTCGAATTCTTTACTTGGCGCAAGGTCGCGGATGAAACTCTGAAAATCTACGAGTCACTGATTGAGTAACTCTATTTTTTCAAGTTTTTAAAAATGGAAAAATGATTGGCTATATTGATAGCATATCAGCCAACGTTAACATCTTCAGGTCCAGATGCTTATTTCCGTTGCAGGACTCTTCCAGGGGAATAGCAGCGACTTTGCCCTTTTGCAGCCCTACTGCCCAGTTGCCGTTACCTTCTTCCAACAACTCAACAGCTTTCTCCGCGAAAAGACTAGCTAGAAGCCTGCTGCGAGCAGTCGGACTACCGCCACGCTGCACGTAACCCAATATAGTCAGTCGGACTTCTGAGTCAGTTTTCTTCTCGATCTCTTTAGCGAGATCGCTGACTTTTCCACAACCCTCCGCGGCCACAATAATTCCTGCTTTTTTCCCTTTAGACGCATTGGCTTTGAGAGTTTCAACAACTTGGTCCAATTCACATTCGTTTTCCGGAACAATAATCACTTCGGCGCCAACGGTGATGCCTACTGTCAGCGCTAAGAAGCCTCTTTGTCTGCCCATGACTTCAACAATGAATATGCGTTCGTGGCTGATGGCGGTGTCTCGGATTTTGTCGATTTCAGAAACTGCGGTGTTAACTGCGGTGTCAAAGCCTACAGTTTCGTCTGTACCATAAACATCGTTGTCGATTGTAGCTGGGATTCCAGCCATCTTGACAGCACAGCTTTTGCTAAGCTCCAATGCACCTCGGAATGAACCATCGCCACCGATTACGATTAGGCCACATATGTTGTGCTCGCAAAGGGTTTTGGCGGCTTTCTGGATGCCTTCGGGAGTTCTCATCTCGGGACATCGGGCTGTATGGAGAATCGTTCCGCCCAATTGGATTATGCCTCCCACACTGCGGGGCGTCAGGTGCCTAAAGTTGTTGTTGATTACACCTTCCCAGCCTCTTTCGAAACCAATTACCTGGAGACCCTTAGAATGGGCGACTCGAGTGACTGCTCGAATGGCGGCATTCATGCCAGGTGCATCTCCGCCAGTGGTTACGACGCCGATGGTTCTATTCTGTGTCAAACGCTTAGCGCTCCTCTGAGTGAAGAGAATTCAACACTCTTACTGAGGTTGGGAAAATAAACCTGACGCATCGGGGCTTGACGGCAAACCTTTTTTTCTTGAACCCTCAAGTAAGCTGTTGGTGGAACTGTTGGATAACCCGTTCATAATAGTTCTTGTTACAGTAAGTAACAAGCAGGAAGCAGAGAAAATAGCCCAAGAGCTACTTGAAGAAAAACTGATTGCCTGCGCCAACATTGTCGGTCCCGTTTCGTCGCATTTTCATTGGGAAGGAAAAGTGGAGCAAGCAGAAGAGTTCTTGGTTTTGCTAAAATCCCGGGCGGATTTGTTTGAGAAGTTGTTTGAGCGTGTCAAGGCGTTGCACAGTTATGCGGTTCCTGAGGTTCTTGCTGTTCCTGTTGTCGCGGGGTCTAATCGTTATCTCGATTGGTTAGCGAAATCCCTTGAGTAGATGTGCGTTTATGTACAGATAAGCCTTAAGTAATACATTGATGTATTGATATGAACCATAGGAGCATATAGAAAATGGGGTATCGCCTTTGGCACACAAACGCCGACAGCAACAACAACTAAACTAATTGAGCCTCTAAACTTCAAAAAGATCAGCCTCGAAAAATCGCCCCTTGAAATCTTCTCCAAACTCTACAAACAATACAAAACCGCGTATTTGCTGGAAAGCATTGAGGGTCCCAAAAAGCTGGCGCAATTCTCATTCTTGGGCTTCGACCCTCACGTAACAATTCAAATCAAAAACGGAATCGCTCTTTCCCGCAACGAAAGAACAGGCGAAGAAAACAAACAAAGAGTTTCTGACCCATTGCAGATAATCAAACAGGCCTTAGCGGGCAGAGCAACTGCCAACAAGGATTTCCGTTTTGCAGGTGGCGCAGTCGGGTACGTCGGTTACGATGTTGTTCGTTACTTGGAAAAACTTCCCAGCCGAGCCGTTGACCACTTGGGTTTTCCAGACTTGGAGATGGGCATTTTCGACGATGGCATCGTCTTTGACCACAAACAGAAACGTGCATACTACTATTACTACGGCAAGAACCGTCTCGTAGAAATCGAGGAAGCCCTAAAGCAGCCAGCCAACTCAGAAACCCTGAGAAGCAGCCCACCCAAAGTCAACACAACCAAGGAAAGCTACGAGAAGGCGGTTGAGAAAGCTAAGCAGTATGTGAGGGCTGGCGACATTTTTCAGGTTGTCTTAAGCAAGCGCTTCGACCTGCACATCCAAGGCGACCTGACCGAGTTTTACGCTGCTCTGCGCGCTATTAACCCTTCACCTTACATGTACTTTTACAAGGCTGGAATAAGGCAAATTGTGGGTTCCAGCCCCGAGATGCTTGCCCGCGTCGAAAACCGAACTGTAGAAACCTTCCCTATAGCAGGCACCAGACCAGCCACCGAAAACCCCCAAGAGAACAGGTGCCTGGCAAAAGAGTTGCTTGCTGACCCCAAGGAACGCGCTGAACACGTCATGCTCGTTGATTTAGCCCGAAACGACGTGGGAAAAGTCGCCAAATTTGGTAGCGTACGCGTCCCGGAGTTCATGCAGGTTCACCGCTACAGTCATGTCCAGCACATCGTTTCCCGCGTAGTCGGCGACCTCAAAGACGAATTCGACTGTTACGACGCTTTGAAGGCGGTTTTTCCAGCTGGAACTGTTTCCGGGGCACCTAAGGTTCGGGCTATGGAAATAATTGAGGAACTTGAACCCGCACGCAGGGGACCGTATGCGGGAGCTGTAGGGTATTTCAGTTACAACGGGAACATGGATTTCGCCATAACCATCCGCACGCTTTTCGCTGACGGAGACAAAGCTTGTATCCAAGCGGGCGCCGGCATCGTGGCAGATTCCATTCCTGAGCGTGAGTGGTTCGAAACGGAGCATAAAGCCGGCGCGTTAATGAAAGCGCTGCAGGCGTGGGGAGGAGAAAATCGATGAAAGTCTTGGTCATAGACAATTACGATTCTTTTGTGTACAACTTGGTCCAGTATATCGGCGAATTGGGAACTGAAGTTGTGGTTTACCGAAACGACCAAATCACCATAGAACAAGTGTGGAAGCTTAAACCCGATCGTATAGTCCTTTCTCCAGGTCCGGGCAACCCGGAAGACGAACGCTACTTTGGTGTCTGCAAAGCGATTCTGCAACAGGTCAGCCCCAAAGTTCCCACGCTGGGCGTTTGCCTTGGGCATCAGGGCATCATCAGCACTTTTGGCGGCAAAGTGGTCCATGCCAAGCGACTGATGCACGGGAAAACCAGTAGAATAAAACATGACGGCAAAGGCATCTTTCGAGGCGCCGAAAACCCATTCACCGCAACGAGGTATCACTCGCTTGCAGGCGAACGAGACACCATTCCATCATGCCTTGAAGTTTCAGCAGTTTCCGTGGACGATGGTGAAGTTATGGGTGTCCGCCATAAACAATTCCCAATCAACGGTGTCCAGTTCCATCCAGAATCCATCCTGTGTGAAGATGGAAAACTAATTATCAAAAACTTCTTGGAGGCTGCAGAGGCATGATTCGGGAGAATATTCAGAGCCTAGTGGAAGGCGTTAGCCTCAGTTGCCAAGAATCAAGGACAGTAATGGAAGAAATCATGGCAGGGCAAGCTACAAACGCACAAATAGCTGCTTTCCTGACGGCGTTGCGGATGAAAGGCGAAACCGTCGAAGAGCTTGTCTCTTTTGCGCAGGTCATGCGGGAGCACTGTCACCTAATCCACCCAAACGTCCAGGGACGGCTTCTAGACACCTGCGGCACAGGAGGAGACTTCATCAAAACCTTCAACGTAAGCACGGCAGCTGCATTTGTCATCGCAGGTGCAGGCGTTTCCATTGCAAAGCATGGAAACCGTTCGGTGACGAGTAAAAGCGGAAGCGCAGACGTGCTGGAAAAACTCGGACTCAACTTGGCTACCCAACCTGAAGACGTAAAGAAATCAATTGAGCAGATTGGAATCGGCTTCATGTTTGCACCAGCATTCCACCCCGCAATGAAATACGCAGTTACACCCCGCAAAGAAGTCGGCATTCGGACAATATTTAACCTGCTTGGTCCACTAACGAACCCCGCCCGCGCGAGCGTCCAATTGCTGGGCGTTTACGACGAAAAATTAACTGAACCCGTAGCCTACGCTCTGAAAAGTTTGGGGTGCCAAGAAGCCCTCGTTGTCCACGGCTTAGACGGGTTAGACGAGATTTCCACACTGGGAAACACAATCGTCTCCACCCTTAAGAACGGGAAAGTTGTCACCAAAGAAGTGCATCCTGAAGACTTCGGAATAAAGCACACTAGCATCAAAGCCTTGGAGGGCGGGACTCCAGAAGAGAACGCCGAGGTTCTGTTCAGAATCGTTAGTGGTTGTTGCCTCGAAAACGATCCCAAAACAGAAATCGTTTTGGTCAACAGTGCTGCGGGGCTCATCCTCGGCGGCAAAGCCCACGATTTCAAGTCAGGTGTGGAGCTTGCGCGCGAATCCATACGCAGCGGCGCCGCCTACAAGAAACTCGGGGGCTTAGTCAAATTTTCTGGCGGCTGTTCTGCTAAACTGGAGGAGTTGGAACAAAAATATGCCTGATTTCCTCGATGTGCTTGCGACTGACGCAAAAGCCAGCATCAAAGCAGGCTACTATAATGGACTAACAGGTTCAAAACATACAAAAGCCAGCCTTCGAGAAGCAATTCTGCAAGCTAAAGTGGCGCCTGTCATCACCGAAGTCAAAGGCGCTTCACCATCCAAAGGCGTCATCAGACAAGACCTTGATGCAGCCAAAATCGCCCAAGCAATGTTTAGAGGCGGAGCTGTTGGAATCTCTGTTTTAACCGAGCCAAAGCACTTTAACGGTTCCCTCGCAAACATCACGGTAGTTCGAAGAAGCGTCACGCTGCCCGTGCTCATGAAAGACATAATCGTGGATCCGGCACAGTTGGATGCGGCTTCAAAAGTTGGCGCCGATGCCGTGCTCATGATTCTGGGCATCTTTGACAAGGGATATTGCGATTTCAGCTTGGGCGAAATGGTGGCGAAGGCGCATTCGAAGAACCTCGAAGTGCTTCTGGAAACCCATAATAGCGACGAATTCGTGCGGGCGTTGGAAATAAATGCTGACCTTATTGGAATTAACAACCGAAACCTCGGAACGCTCAAAGTTGACTTGAACACAACCCGGGAAATCTTGGCAGATTGCCCGAGGGACGACAAGATTGTTGTGAGTGAAAGCGGAATCAGCACAGCAGCTGACCTACGTTTTCTGCGGGCTTGTGGTGCAAACGCGTTCCTCATCGGTTCATCAGTCATGTTAGCAGATGATATTGAAGCTAAAGTCAGGGAGTTC
>Ga0182021_10008643_pt1 | contig 12059 bp, 11 predicted proteins | sample 612E3MmetaG_FD_120493 | JGI IMG/M metagenome (GOLD analysis project Ga0182021, IMG submission 120493) | Permafrost microbial communities from Stordalen Mire, Sweden - 612E3M metaG (Illumina Assembly) | ecosystem: Environmental > Terrestrial > Soil > Wetlands > Permafrost | place: Sweden...
AAAGTTGTGGAATTATCTAGTTTTAATTACAAACCCGAACTAGACCTTCCAAGGGTGAAATCTAACCCCATCGTCAGCATAGTTCCAATCAATTTTGGCTGCTTAGGTTCTTGCGCTTACTGCTGTGTCGTTTACGCTCGAGGCCATTTGCGAAGCTACAGCATAAAGGAAGTTGTCGATCGCGTCGAGAAAGATTTTGCCGCCGGCGCTAAAGAGTTTTGGTTAACTTCTCAGGATACTGCTTGTTATGGAAAAGATTTGCACACTAACCTTTCAGAGCTGCTAGTAGCTCTTGGCGGTTTACAAGGAGATTTTAAAGTTCGAGTAGGTATGATGACGCCTAACTTGGTTACTGACATGCAAAGTTGGCTGATTTACGCTTTCGAAAGCCCAAAAATCTTCAAGTTTTTGCATTTGCCAGTTCAGAGTGGCGATGACACTGTACTCCAGTACATGCGCAGGTTCTATACAGTTGAGGAGTTCAAAGGAATCGTACAAACTTTTAGGACAGACTTTCCGAAATTAACGTTGGCAACAGATGTTATCGTTGGTTTTCCAGGTGAAACAGCGAAGTCTTTTGAAAATACGCTCAACCTTTTGAAAGAGGTTAAGCCTGATGTGACTAATGTTTCAAAGTTTTTTGCTAGACCCAAAACTGCAGCTGCAAAAATGAAGGATATTGTGGTTGATCGTGATGAAATTAAGCGCAGAAGCACGATTGCTGCTGATTTGGTTAAGCAGATTTCTTTGGATCGGAATCAGCGTTGGGTAGGCTGGGTTGGTGAAGTGTTGATTGATGAGAAAGGCAAAGTGGAGGGATCTTTGATAGGACGCAACTTCGCATACAAACCAATAGCTGTAAAAAGCGATGATAATTTGATGGGAAAAAATGTGAGGGTTGAGGTTGTGGAAGCTTCTGCAACCTATCTTAAAGGTATAATCGTTAATCATTAATGGGCAAATTGAGTTCTCTTCTATGCTGTGATTTCAGGTTTCATAATTAATGATGATTTATCAGTTGTTGCTAGCTCAAAGACAGCTGAGTTAGTTACTGCTTTTTTTGGACAGGTTTCAGCGCATGAATAACAAAAGATGCATTTAGCCAGATTTACTTGAGGATACTTTTTTCCATTTAACTGAACCATTTCTATTGCTTTTGCCGGGCAATCTCTGCTGCACAAACCACAGCCGATACAAACTGCAGTGTCAAACGCTGGTTGACCTCGAAAGTTATCTTGCACATGAAGTTCCACGAAAGGATACCCACTTGTCGCTGGCTTGGTAAAGATATACAACATCACTCTTTTCAACATTGGAGATAAATTATTTTTTTTCGCCATTTTTTACGTAACCACCTTTCTAATTTTTGCAAAAGCAAAAGATGAAGTGGTCTCGATTGTGTTATGCATGGCGCGCGAGAAGAGATTTGAACCCTCGACTCCTAAATTTAGAAGCCTATGCCCAACCTTGATGAGCATCGGTGAAGAGTTTTAAGGAGCGAGTTTGTTTGGGTTCCTTTTGTTTAATTGAAGCCTACCCATTTTCTTGTCAATGATTTTGTTTGCCTTTGGCTACTAATATATGCGCTTTCGTTATTTTTATTGTTATTGCTTTTTACACTGACTCGCTTGATTAGGCCCGGTCTGCAGTTTCAAGCCCTTTTTTTATGAACACAGAAATGGAATAGTGGAATGCTTAAATAATTTCGGCTCTGTCTTTTCTTCGGGCTAAGCAATGACCAATACGCCATCAAATATTTGTTTTTTTAATACATTAACGCGTAAAAAAGAAGTTTTTAAGTCGTTAGAAGCGGGCAAGGTGAAAATGTACACTTGTGGCCCCACGGTTTACGATTACGCTCATATTGGGAATTTTCGGGCTTTTCTGTTTGAGGATCTGCTTAAACGTTGGCTTATACATCGAGGCTTCAAAGTTATGCATGTCATGAACCTTACAGATATTGATGACAAAACAATCAAGGGCAGCCAAAAACAAGGAGTGCCTCTAAGGGGATTCACTGATTTCTACGTTAAAGCATTTTTCGAAGACATCAAAGTCTTAAACATTGAACCAGCCGACGTTTACCCCAAAGCCACGGACCACATACAAGAAATGGTAACGTTAATCAAGACATTGATGGCAAATGGCTACGCTTACAAAGGCGAAGACGGCTCAATCTACTATGCTGTTTGCAAATTCTCAGGCTATGGTAAGCTGTCCAAAATCAAGGTCGACGAGCTTAAAGCCGGTGCGAGAGTAAGCCAAGATGAATATGCAAAAGAAGAAGCTCACGATTTTGCTCTTTGGAAAGCTTGGACGCCTGAAGATGGGGATGTGTTTTGGGAAACCGAGCTTGGCAAAGGCAGGCCAGGCTGGCACATTGAATGTAGCGCGATGTCGATGAAGTATCTTGGAGAGACTTTTGACATTCACTGTGGTGGAGTCGACAACATGTTTCCGCACCATGAGAACGAGATTGCACAAAGCGAAGCGGCAACTGGGAAGAAGTTTGTTAATTATTGGTTGCATAATGAGCATTTGCAAGTTGAAGGCAAAAAAATGGCTAAGCGGCTTGGCAATTTCTACACGCTTCGTGACCTGTTAACTAAAGGTTATGACCCGATGGCAATTAAGTACTTGCTGATGTCTACTCATTATCGACAGCAATTCAACTTTACTTTTGAGGGCTTAGACTCTGCGAAGAGCGCGGTGGATCGGCTAAGGAATTTTGCGAGGCGCTTACATGATGTTGATGGAGGCAAGGAAAGCAATGGAAAAGTCGCCACTTTAAATGCAAAACTTGAAGTTTGCTTTGGAGGATCATTTGACGACGACTTAGACGTCGGCACAGCTTTAGCATCGTTGTTTGATTTTGTTCATGAAATAAACAATCTGCTGGATGCTAACATGATGAGTAAAGCGGAGGCTGCGGATGTTGGTGGATTAATGATGTCTATCGATGAGGTTTTAGGCGTCATTGGAAAAGTTGAAGTTGAGGAAGTCTTGACAGGGGACATTGATGTATTGGTGCAGAAACGTGAGGCGGCTCGAAAAGCGAAGAATTGGAAAGAAGCCGACGAGATAAGAACTCAGCTTAAAGCAATGGGCATTGTTCTTGAGGATACAGCACAGGGCGTCAGATGGCACAAAGAGAAAGCTTAGATTACTTTTCCATCAAAATTCCATTCTTTAGTTGCGTATTTTTTCTTTGTAGAGCTTAGTTGCAAGCTCAACCTCGAAGGGCGTTAACTCTCCAGGCTCAAGCTGAATCTTTAGCATCGCCTTAAACCCCTGAGCCAATGCATTAGCAATTGTATCGGGAGAAACGGCGTGCCCAAGCTCATTTTGGATGCTGGTTATTTTACGCCTGCCAATATCAGCGGCCTGTGTGCAGCTGGCGTTTTTTAGTCTTAGAACCTGAAACATTTTTGGCAAATCTACACTTCGCAAAAGTGTGCCGTGTTGAAGGACGACGCCTCGGGTGATAATTTGGCTGCTGCCACTGATTTTTTTTCCGCCAACTGTCATGTTTGGGCAGTTTTTTGCGTCTCCAGTGCTGAAGTCGGCGGTTATTCCCAAAATTCTGAGTGCATCTTTTATTGCCTCGTAAACCTTGGCGTAGCCAACGGTGATGTCTGAGGCGCCTAGGGTTTCGATTTTGGCGTTTATGCTGTAGGTGACTTCCCCTTCGTAATCGTGGTAGACGGCGCCGCCGCCACTAACGCGCCTGACTATGTCAACGCCGAGCTGTTTGCAGGAATCAAGGTAAACCTCGCCATCGGGGTTCTGGTTTTTGCCAATACTTACAGCGGAAGGCTGCCAACGATAAAGGCGCAGAGTGTTTGGCACTCGCCCAGCGATTCGCGCAATTAAGATTGCCTCATCAATCGCCATGTTCATAAACGCATTGTTGATCTCGAGTGACAGTAAACGCCAAGTCTGCATTCTAGTCAATCCTTTGGCAAAGAAAAATTAGGCTAACTTAAAACTGTTATGCAAACGCTGATGAAACAGGCGGTAATCGGGGAGTTGGGGTAAATTCAAATATGTTAAAGAAGAGATCAGGTTTGGTGATAAAGGATGGTTACATGTGAATTCACCGTTTCGGAGGAAAAGGCCGCTGAAGGCGGCTTTTCCGTTAAATGCTTGGAGCTTCCGATTGCAAGCCAAGGCGAAACCAAAGAAGAAGCATTAAGCAACATCAAAGAAGCAATCGAGGGCTTTATAGATATCCTTGTCTGTAAAAGACCACTAGAAAACAGCGACGTATCCCCAAACAATTAAGCTACTAACACAATAGCGAACCACCATTTTTATTTTTTTATCTTCAAAATTGGAGCTATTAGAAGTACGAGTAAACTTGACGGGATAAAGGCTTAAAACCAAAGCTTCCATTCTAAAATGCGAAGAGGCAAAACATTTGAAGGTTATCTGTGGTCCAGCGTCAAAAGAGCTTGCTGAGAAGGTTTCATCATTAACAGGCTTTGCCAATGTTCCTGTCGCGTCAAAGGTTTTTCCTGATGGGGAATCATACGTTCATTTAGAGGGCGATGTTAAAGGCGAAAACGTGGCTATTTTACAGACAACTTGCCCGCCGATGCAGGATGGACGGCTTTTTCAGTTAGCGTTCATGGCTGATGCAGCAAAGCGAGGGGGAGCGAGCAAAGTCACGGCTGTGGTACCCTACTTAGCTTATGCAAGGCAGGACAAAATGTTTCTGTCGGGAGAAGGCATAAGCGTTGAAACCATCGCGCGAATGCTCAAAGCCGCAGGAATAGACGAACTCATCACAGTTAACGTCCACTCAGAACCCACACTCAAACAGTTTCCGTTTCCAGCCAAAACATTAAGCGCCATACCGCTTCTTGCAAAGTATTTTGTAGATAAAGGCTTCAAAGGAGCATTTGCATTATCACCTGATAAAGGAGCAATGTACATCGCGCAACAAGCGCAGACAGTACTCGGCGGCGAAAGTGGACATCTGAACAAATCACGCGACCGCTACACTGGACAAACAGTTCAGACCGGTGAAGGCTTAAACGTCAAAGACCAGACCGTCATAATTCTTGACGACATCATCAGCACTGGCGGCACCATCGTGGGAGCGGCAAAAATCCTCCGCGAACAAGGCGCCAAACATGTTTTTTGCGCATGCGTGCATGGCTTGCTGATTGGTGATGCGGAGAAGCGGATTTTGGATGCGGGTGTGGAAGAAATTGTTGGCACCGACAGTGTGCCTGGCAGTGTAAGCAAGGTTTCGTTAGCGCCAATTTTAAGCCAAGAACTTAGGGCGCAAAAATAGTGGCAAAACTCTTTTTTCTTTTATCTGGCGAGAACGAGTCTCTGCCAGCTGCAGAAGTAAAAGCGATTCTTGAAGCGGAAGGCTACCAATACAACAACGCTAAGGAGTTTGACCAAGTTCTCCGATTAGAAGCAGACGCGGGCAGCGTGCAACCAGTTCAAGTTCGCTCGGCATACACACGGGTTTGTGCCTTGGAGCTTTTTGTGTCAAAAGCAAACCTAATCGACATTGCCAAGGCAGCAACTGAAACTGATTTCAAAGCAGTGATTAAACCCGGAGAAAGCTTTGCTGTGCGGATAAACCGCATAAAAAACTACGCCGACGAAGCCCTCAATACAATGGTTCTTGAAGGCAAACTGGGCAAGCAAATCCTCAACGCCACTGAGGGCACAAAAGTAAACCTCAAAAACCCAGACAAAACATTTCTAGGCATAATCACAGATGAAAAGCTTGTTTTAGGCTTAAAACTCACGGATATAACCTCTAAAACTTTCTCTGAACGCAGACCACGCAAAAAACCCTTCTTCCACCAATCAGCTATGCCATCCAAGATGGCGCGGTGCATGGTAAATTTAGCGCATACCAAAGCTGAAAGCTTAGTTTTGGACCCGTTTTGCGGTACAGGTACTTCACTTATTGAAGCCATGTACATTGGCTGCAAAACCGTGGGCGTAGATGCTCAGAGACGAATGATAAAGGGCACAAGAAAAAACCTGCGTTTCTTTAACATAGATGCTGAAGGGCTGGTTTTGGCTGATGCTCGTCAGCTACCATTCTTTAAGGTTGATTGCGTGATTACTGACCCACCTTACGGACGCTCTTCCAGTACGTTGAAGTCGACAACTAAGCAGTTAGTTCAGGATGTTTTGGCTTCAACGCATGGCTTGTTAGGTGTGGGGCAACGAATTTGTATAGCCCTTCCGATAAGGGTGAACGAACAAGGAGAAGTAAACAGAATGTCAGAAGATTCAGCTGAGCTTGTTAAAGAACTTGGATACAAAACGATAGAATCACATAAAGTCTTTATTCATCGAAGTTTAACAAGGGAAATAATGGTCTATGAAAAGACATAATACTGTATATCACTTTTCATCTTTAAGAGCCTTCAGTTATCCCGGATTGAGTTCCATTACATTGAAATTTTTTAAAATCTGGTCCTATATTTGCCATAACATATTTAATTTTTAGCGATTCAAGCATTTCTGATTTAGTTCTTTGGAAGCTTTCGATTTTCGTTATCCGATCCCTATATTTTTGACAAGCCGCTTCAAATCCGCATCACTCATCCACTCAGTCTTCAAGTATCCGAGAATCCACTCATCGTTTAGCCCCAACCGTTTAGCCTCTTTCACAGTATACTGGTAGGCTTCCACTTCCGTGGGTCTGTCCACGTAATCGTATTTCGGATTAAACAGCTTTCTACCATCCAGATGCTGCTTAATGTGACAAAGTTCATGGATAACATCAAGATAAATGTCAGTTTTTTCGCCGTTGTTCAAATAACGCTTGTTAACCATTAAGTGTCCATCATTATCGTCGACGCCCATGTACCCAAACCAAGTGAATTCAATTTTCAGGTTCATGAGCACTTTGTTAGTCTTATCTCCAAATATGTGACGCACAACTTGCGATCTCTCGAACCCCTTGAAGTAATCCAAAAACATTCCGGTTGAAGCCCCCAAACGCAATATCCATGCGAGCTTCATTTTTCTTATTAGCCTGAATGTTCCCCCTACGAAGAACTCCGCCCATGAAACCATTTCAAGTAACCTCTACTTTCAAATATGCAAAAACACTATTTGAATGGCATTATTTGCTGACAAGTGGTCAATTCTTACCTATCACTTAGTGATTTGGACTTTCTTTGGCCAGGGTTTCTTTGCAAAAAAAAGTCCTCAGGGCTGAGGCTTCAATCCCTTCCCGCCCATCATGTCTTCCATTCATATATTAGTGCTAAAGATTTCAGAATCTGATATACACTCAGTTATATATTGCGTATCGTTAAGTCTCTTTCAGGAAGAAGAACGGAATTATGAAAGTGTATATTCACTCCAATGGATGTGAAGAAGCAAAGCTTGACGCGCAGAGATTAAGGAATCTCATTTATGGAACGAACTATGTTTGTACTGATGACGCCTCGCTATCTGACATAATCGTATTCTATGCGTGCGGACACTTGCCTGAAAAAGAAACCGAATCTCTTAGTTTAATCAAGAAATTAATGAGCCTTAAGAAGAGTTCAGGAATTTTGGTAGTGGGAGGATGTCTCCCAAAGATAAATGCCAAAGCCGTTAGAGGCGTCTACCAAGGTTGTATGATTGGTCCCGAGGAGTGGGATTCCTTCTGTGACCTATTCAATCAACCAAAAGAAAGAATTCATAACGTGCATGCGAATGAATTGGATAGTGCAAGTAAACTTAACTATCCTTTTTTGCATTCCTCCCGCTTGAACGCCTTGTACAATATAGTTAGATCCCAAAAAACCTGGTACATAAAAATAGTGACCGGCTGTGTACAGAACTGTACATATTGCACTGATCGCCTAGCGTTCAGACACTGCAGCAGCCAGCCCATTGACTCAATCGTTTCTCAATTTGAACTCGGACTTAAGAATGATTTCAAAAACTTCTATTTTGTAGGAAGAGATCTTGGATCATACGGGTATGACCTAGGTTACGATTTGCCAACTCTTTTAAACAAGATCTTAGAAAATTACCACTCAGAATACTATAAATTGCAATTAAATAACTTGTCGCCAAGATCACTTGTGGATTTTTACCCTAAATTAGAAAATCAATTTTCCAATGGAAAAATATTCCAGATAGGCAGTCATATTCAATCAGGAAGCGACAGAATATTAGAACTAATGGGGAGAAGATACTCAATCCATGAATGGCTAAAGACTGCGAAAAAAATTAAAGAAAAGTATCCAGACGTCCGCTTAATCACTAGTATAATAGTGGGCTTTCCAACAGAGACCGATCAGGATTTTAACAAATCTATGGAACTGCTTGATTGCAACCTATTTGATCAGGTTGATATTTTCATGTATGAGGAGCGGCCAAATTTGCCTTCATTAAAACTTGGAGGGGCGATACCTCGTAGAGTTAAAGAAATAAGATTTGACGAAATGAGGCGAAAGTTGATCTTGAGAGGTATTATTAAAAATTCAAGTCGAATCGAAATAAAGCTTTTGCTCGAGAGTCTAATCGCCTATGCAGATATTATTGTAGACAAATATTCAAGACCTCTTAATAGTTCAAAAAATAAATTAAATCCCCGGGAATTTCAGATTTTCAATGAAAGACAATAATTCCAATCCCAGTTAAGAGAGCAGTTAGCTTCCAACATTTTTCTTATGCAAACGCTTAAAACCGTGCAGCGCAGAAATCCCAAGCATAGCAGAGAAAGAAAACAAAACAGACCACCAGCTCTTGCAAGAGTTTTAGCTGAACTAAAAGCCATAAATGAACGCAAAAGGTTAGCTGACTAAAAAGAGGCAAGAAAATTTAGACGTCTTGAAATCTCTATCATAGATTTAATAACCCTTTTTTTTAGGCGTAGGTTTAGGGTACAGCTTGTCCGTGTTCGATTAGGAGTAACTAACATTTTGGACTACATATTGTTTGCCCTATAGATGTGTTTATTTGTATTGCTTCTCCTAAAACATTAGAGATTAAAGCGTTAGGCGCGGCTTTACGGTACAGGCATGTAGAGTCGCATTTCGCCTTCATTCACAGAAGTCTAACAAGGGAAATCGCAGTGTTTGAAAAGGTGCAAAATCAATGAGTATTCGCGTGGTGTTTTTAGGAACAAGCGGCAGCGTACCAACCCTAAAACGTAGCTTGCCATCCGTTGTTATCCAGTGCCCAAAGGAGCTATGGATGTTTGACTGCGGCGAAAACACTCAACGACAAATGATGCAGGGAAAAGTCAGCTTCCACAAAAAACTAAAAGTCTTCCTCACCCACTTGCACGGCGACCATGTGTTGGGTTTGCCAGGTGTCTTGCAAACAATGGCATTGATGGACCGCAAAGAGCCAGTCACGATTTATGGTCCAAAAGGAATTAAAGATTTTCTGGTTTGCACAAAAGAAACACTCAATTTCGGCTTAACATTTCCAGTAGAAATCAATGAGATTTTAAGCGAAGGAACATTACTCAACGAAGACGAGTACAATGTAGTAACTATAAAGTCAAACCATGCCATCGAAAGCTACTCATATGCGTTTGTTGAAAAACCGCGTCCCGGAAAATTCTATCCAAAAAAAGCATTGTCACTAGGAGTCCCTCAAGGCGAATTATGGTCCAAGCTACAAGCTGGGCAAGAAATCAAAATCGGAGACAAAATAGTCAAGCCAAACGATGTAATGGGGCCACAGCGAGCGGGTCGAAAAATTGTCTACACAGGCGACACCCGACCCTTCGAAGCATTTGCAAAGTTCGCGGCAGACGCAGATTTGGTTATTCACGAGAGCACCTTTGATGATTCATTAGTAGAAAAAGCCGAGCATGACGGGCATTCAACGCCTAGTCAAGCAGCAGAAGAAGCCAAGGCAGCTGGAGCAAAACAACTGGTTTTAACGCATATCAGCGCAAGGTATTCTGACGCCACTTTACTTTTAGAACAAGCAAAAAAAGTCTTTGATAACACGGTGGTGGCTGAGGATTTTTTGGAGTTGGAGTTGCCGCTTAAAGAAAATAGTTAGGCGAGAATCTGTTTTAGTTTTTTGAGGCTTTCTGGAACATCCGTTATTGATTCGATTATTACTGATTTATCATAGCCGATTTTCTCAAGTGATTCGGCTATGGAGTTGTAGTCTATTTTGCCTTGGCCTATGCCAAGGTGCTGGTCATCTGACCCGTCGTTGTCGCTGGCGTGAATGTGCACTATTTTGTCAGTTAACAGTTTGAAGAAAGGTTCAATTTGACCTTCCAAGTTGGCGTGACCAAAATCAATAACAATGCCAACAGGCAAATTGTTAGTTTCCTTGTAGAAACGGGCAAACTCTTCGGGTTTACTCATGAAAAAATAGTATTTTGCAGGCAAATTCTCCAACGCCATGTTCAACCCATATTCTTCCGCAGTCTTGTAGAGTTCCTGGATGCTTTCGATGTTTTGTTTCCAATCAGCACCCGGGTAAAATTGTCCTATGCCGGTCTTTGCTCCAGGATGAAAAACCCACACTTTAGCATCCATCTCGTTAGCGTAAGCCATGGATTGCCTAAGCCGCTTCAGTGAGGCGGCAAGCATAATTTTGGACGGAGAAGCAATGTTGATGTCGGCAAAAGGAGCATGCAAAGAATACTCTAAACCATAGGATTTTGCGGATTCTTTAAGTTTGGCAACACGTTTTCTGTCAAGTTCATGCGTGCCATCATCTACAATCTCAATGACCTTGGTATTCAAAGTTCCTAAACGCTTAACCATGCGATCAAATGGTTCGCCTAAGCAGTAAAGCATTGAAACGCCAACCTTAGCTTTTGACATACAATAGACCTCAATTAACAGGATAATTGTTGGTTAAGGGTTAGAACCACTTAAAAACCTAATCCAAGCAATCGCAGAAAACGTCCTTTTATGGAAATAATTGTCTGCCCCATGGCTGTTGAGGCGTAAACGTAACAGTTCTTGTTGTTTTGTATTGCACTTGCCTAACGCCGAGCGCCAGTTCTGTGAATTCTTTTATGGTTGTGTAGCGAAAATCCCACGTTGGCGTGCCACATCTTAAACCGCTGCACATAGTGTCCCCGTAAACGTAAAATCGCACGCCTCCATAGTCATATGCCGCCTGGTTTGGTTCGCCATATTTGGGTTCTGAAAGCACTTTGAAAGGCCAAATTTTGCATGCTTCTGGCTTCATGTTCTGCAGTCCACAGTGGTAGTTTTTTGATTTGTTGCAGAGAAATGCGCATGAGCCGTCGCTGGCGCGTTTAATGAAGAAGCGATCTAATCCTGCTACAGTGGTTTCTGAGCCATGGGTTTGGGTTATTCTTAGCCACTCGGGAAAGTTTATGACTACGCTGTAGAGTTTACAGCAGTAACCGCATGCTTTGCAACGCCAATCAGCAATGTTTTGCCATGGAACAAACTGCATCTTTACACGACACTCTTTGTTCTGTCATGAGGAATATAGATTAAAAATGTTTTCCAGAAAAGATAAGATAAACACGCTTAATTGGGGAACCTCTCAGAAATTCTCAAAAAAACTACTATTGACGTTTAGAAATCTCATGCAGAGTTTTTTATAAAATTTAAAAAGTCTGCTCATATTAGACATACTTTCACAACTGTACAACAAACTGTATATCATACTGTATAAACTTTCTGACCTACCGCCTATAGAGGAGAGAGAGAGAAAGAGAGAAACAAGAATTCGCGGAAGATAGGATGCTATGGAATAAACTATGGTTTTCTGTATAGATAAATTGTGTGGGATGGATAGCCTAAATGTGGGTTCTCCACGAAATTCTCAACTTTCTCAGGGTGCCAACCAATAATTTCATAGTCATGCGAGACCACACGGGCACCTTTTTTTAAGTCGCTGTCCAGTTTAGGCCTGATTTTCTCGTTAGCACTCGTTGTCAAATACAGGTAAACCACGTCAGCTGAAGTTAAGTTAACATTGAACATGTCGCCGTTCACAATGGTCACTCTATCTTCAAGACCATTTTCGTGAATATTTGCCAATGCCTTTTTCGCCAAATCTTCGCGCAGCTCGATTCCCACGCCTCTGGCGCCAAACGTTTTTGCCGC
>Ga0182021_10008644_pt1 | contig 12058 bp, 12 predicted proteins | sample 612E3MmetaG_FD_120493 | JGI IMG/M metagenome (GOLD analysis project Ga0182021, IMG submission 120493) | Permafrost microbial communities from Stordalen Mire, Sweden - 612E3M metaG (Illumina Assembly) | ecosystem: Environmental > Terrestrial > Soil > Wetlands > Permafrost | place: Sweden...
ACGACAAATCATCGAACACGCTCGTAGTGGTCTCCGGCGAAGGTTTCTGGACGGGGAGTTCGACTCTCCCCCATCTCCACCACTTCTCGCCCCGCGTGGCGCAGCTGGCAACAGAGGGAACCGACACCCATCGATGCGCGGGATCCCAAGCTCCCTGGCGCTGCGGCCGATTCCCAGCGCGCGTTCGATGGGCATGCTGGGCCTCGCCTCCACGGCCGCCGTCGTGGGCGGCTCAGTCGTCGCGGCTATCCCATACGCCGGCTGGGCCGGTGAAACCTACTCGCCGCTGAACCACTTCATCTCCTAGCTGGGTGAGGTGGGGCGATCCGAGCTCGCCGCGGTCTTCAACGTGTGCATCGTCCTGGGCGGCCTGGGATTCGGGCTCTTCGTTACTCTGTTGTCACGTCGCATGATCGGCCTGTATCGGTCCTCTCTCGCCGCGGCCGGCCTGGTCACGGGCCTGTTCGGCACCCTCGTCGGAGTCTTTCCGATGAACTACAGCCCGGTTCACGGATTCGTCGCGGGCATGTTCTTCTGCACGAGCTGGATTGCCGTGGCGATATTCAGCGTGTGGCTGCTGACGGTGCCGCGGCCGGGGCTTCGCCGCTGGCTCCTCGCTCCGGGCGCGTTGGGCGTCGCAACCATTCTCTCCTTCGTCGTCGTGTTCGCCACGTACCACCCGCTGCCACCAGGCGCCCACATCATCGAGCGTCCGGCCGTCTGGACGGTTCCGTCGCTCGAGTGGGCGGCACTGCTGACTCTGATGCTGTGGCTCAGTTGCGTCTCGGTCGAACTCGTCCGAAACGGGGCAGAGTAGGGCCGACTCGGCCGGACCGGGCGCTGTTGTCTGCCTTGTTCCTCCGGGAGCGCGCGCCTGGCCGCGCCGCGCCTGGCCGCAGACGGTCGCGCCAGGTCACAGCCGCCTTGCCGAGGCGGCCGGCCGAGTGCCGGGCCCACCGGAGGGCAGTCGCGCCGGTCACAGCCGCCCGGTCGAAGCCGCCCGGTCACAGCCGTCCGGTCACAGCCGCCCGGTCGAAGCCGCCCGGTCGAAGCCGCCCGGTCGAAGTCGCGCCCGGCCCTCCTCACACGCGCCCGGCCCTCCTCTTGACACGGAGACACCGTCGCTCTAGTCTCTTGCTACATCGGTATCTGATATAGCAGTTGTTGAGGTAGTGGACGGCATGCCGGGCCGGATCAGGGCACAACTTCTCAAGGGAACCACCACATTGCTGGTTCTGACGGTCCTCCGCGACGGAGAGCTGTACGGCTACGAGATCGCGCAGACAATTCGGGATCGGAGCGGGGGTGCTTTCATACCGAGCGAGGGAGCGCTCTACCCGGCGCTCCATGCCCTCGAAGCGGACGGGGCGCTGGAGGCCAGCTGGCGGGAGAGCGATCGCGGACCACGCCGCCGCTACTACAAGATCACGAAGGCAGGCCTCGGGATGCTCGAAGACCATGCCCAAGAGTGGGCCGCGTTCTCGCTCGGCATGGGCCGCGCCGTCGGGGGAGCGAATCGATGACCGTCGACTGGCTCTACGCCACCCTGTGGTTGGCCGGCTGGGGCGCCTTCTTGATCGCGGCCGTTGCCCTCGTTCGCCGCGGAGAACGCCGTTTGAGCCCCGGGCCGCGAGACTTCCGCGCCCCAATCAGCCCCGACTCCGGCGGCTCCGACCCGATCTCCGCCTACCTCGACCGAATGACGGGCGAGCTTGCCCTGCCGGCGGCCGATGTCGCCGAGGTTCGCGCCGAGCTCGCCGACCATCTGAACGATTCGATAGCGTCGCTCGAGGCCGAAGGGATGGACCGCGAGACGGCAGTCCGCGAGGCACTTGGACGGCTGGGGCCGCCCGCCGAGCTCGGCCGGCAGCTGCGCGCCGCCCATCAGTCGACCAGGCGGCTCCTGGCGGGAGCCGGCGGCGGTGTCTTCGCCGCGGGCGGGGGCTTCGTTCTGGGTTCCCTCGGCGGAATGGCGCTGGCAATCGTCATCGCCACGTTGTTTGCCGCGGTCGCCGCGATCCTCGGACGCATTGGCGTCAGCCTTCCCGACCTCAACTCGCGGGAGAATGGCTATGCCGCCATCTCCCTTCTCTCGAGCTTCATCGTGGCGGCCGGCGCGGCAATCGCGACCCGATACGCGGTCCGAACCTCGGCCGGCCTGAGCAGGCGTGCGCCCAGGACCGTGGCCCTCTTCTGGGCTGCCGCGGCCGTGGTCGCCTTCGGTTGGTGGGCCATCTTCAGCCAGCGCGGTCTGCAGAGCTGGCCGATCGTGGCGGGCGAGTTCTGCATTCCGCTCGTAGCCGCCGCGGGGGCGCTCGTCAGGATCGAGCGCCCAATGCCCCATGTCGGCCGATGGGCACTCGCCGTCGTCCTGGTGAGCGTCATCGTCCTGCCGCTGCTGCTGTTCGCCGGGACAACGACGTCCGGGAGTGGGCTCCAGGTGGAGCCGTGGTCGCCGTCGGACTTCAACCTCGATACCGTCGCGCCGGCTGCGCCGGCCGCCTGGCTCCCTCCGGACGACATTGTCGAGAGCGGCGTCGGCGACGCCCAGGCGGGCCCAGCGGAGATCGACGCCCAGCTGATCTCCCAGTCGTCGGCAACATCGGGCCCTCTGCCCATCGCCGCGGTCCTGGCCAACTGGCGCGACCTGCGGTTCGAAGCGTGGCACTCATATCCGATCGGGCATAACTCGGGCCCCGTCGGCATCGACACGAACTACCGGACGCCATTCACGGTCCAGCCGGCCGTCGTCGAGGGCGACACGCTCAAGGCGGAGTTCCATTTCGAGCGGCTTCGAGATGCGCGTTCGTGGTGGGTCGTCCTGACCGGCATTGCCCCGGACGGCAATCGCTACCGGCTCGGCGACGGGACGGGCGATCAGACCGACTTCAACGGATCGGCCTGGGACTGGCTGACGGCACCGCAATGAGAACGTTGCGCGGCGTGCGCACATCCGAGACGCCGCTCGCGGCCGAGCGCATCCAGGTTCTGGCTGCCATCGCGGCGATCGAGGGCAGCGACCCGACCGGCCCGGCCATCGCCCGCATGATCCGCCCCGGCGATCAGAGCCTCCTCTACCCCGCTCTTCACAGCCTCGAGGCCGAGTGGAAGCTCCAGGCAACGTGGTTGGTGGACGCCGACGGCACCCTGCACCGCACCTACCGGAGACGGCGGCTGCTGCCACGGCGACCCGGCACAGTCGGGCCGCGCTGAGATCTCCCAGCGGAGGGTTTCCGGGCGCCGGCGTTGCCAGTACGCAACCAATCCGCATGTTGGGGCAGGCTCCCTTGCCCAATATCGGGCGAACCTCTGATATCTTTTTCTGAGTACTGACTTCGGCACAACACGCCGGAAGAGACGCATGGACATAGCACTGGCGCCAACCCGAATCGATTACTACAAGATGCTCGGCTTGGACCCGTCGGCCCCGGTGGAGGCTGTCCAGGGCGCGTATCGAATCCTCGCGCGCCATCTGCACCCCGACATCTCGGGCGACCCTTCAACGGCCGAAGCGATGACCCGCGCCATCACGATCTACCAGGCGCTGGTGGCGAAGCCCGTCCCGGCCGAGTTCTCGATGGATCCCGCGCCCGCCTACCGGCGCTCCCAGGCCGGATCGAACCCGCTCGCGCTGTATCGCCAGGCGATGGCCAACTTTGCCAGCAACACGGGGCAGAAGGTCGACATCCTCGCCTGAGGCGTTCTCGACCCCTGGTCGGCGAGTATCCACTGCGGTCGCATGTTCTCGAGCGCCGTGACGCCGAGCAACTGACCATCCTACGGGCTCTGCAGACGCTGACCGCCCGCTCGGCGCGTCCCACGATCCAGGACTGGCTCGCTCCCCCTCCGGTTGACCTCCGGACCGGTCTGCCTTCCAGCCTATCGACCGACTTCGCCTATCCTTCTGGCCATGTCCCAAGCAACTGGCTCGCATCGCCGAGGCCTGAGAGGCCTTCTTGTCGATCTCGAGCCGGTCAGGCGAGACCGGGACTTCCGGATGCTCTGGCTCGGCCAGCTCGTCAACGGCCTGGGCCGCCAGGTCACCGTCGTGGCCCTGCCATTCGAGCTGTGGCAGCTTACCCGCAGCTCGCTGTCGATCGGACTCCTGGCCATCGTCCAGCTCGTGCCCATCCTCGTCTTCTCACTCGGGGGCGGCGCGGTGGCCGACGCCGTCGACCGGCGCCGCCTGCTCATTGCCACACAGGCCCTTCTGGCCGTTTCGAGCCTGTGCCTGGCAATTCTCGCGATCCAGGCCAGCCCGCCCATCTGGGCCTTCTATGTGGTCGCCTTCGTTGCGGCGGGCGTTGGCGCTGTGGATCAGCCAAGCCGAAGCTCGGCGATCCCACGGCTCGTTCCTCGAGAACGCCTTCAAGCCGCCATCGCCGTCAACTGGCTCAGCGGCCAGACCGTCTCCGTGGCCGGACCCGTCGTCGCGGGCGTACTCATCGCCGTGTCGGGCGTAGCCACGGCGTTCGCCTTCGACGTCGCCACGTTCGGGGCCAGCCTCGTCGCGTTGTTCCTCATCGCCCCGATTCCGCCTCATCCAGATGCGGCGCGGCCGGGCCTGCGATCCATCTCAGAAGGCATCCGGTTCGCGCGCGATCGCCGCATCGTCATGGCCACATTCGCCATAGACCTCGACGCAATGATCTTCGGGATGCCGAGCGCCCTCTTCCCACAACTGGCCCTGACTGTCTTCAACACCGGGGCGGCCGGCTACGGCCTTCTGAACGCCGCTCCGGCCCTGGGGGCGCTGGTCGGGGCCGCCTTCAGCGGTTGGGTGGGGCGAGTGCGGCGGCCGGGCCGCGGCGTGGTGATTGCCGTCGCAGGCTGGGGCGTTGCCATCGCCGCGTTCGGCCTCCTGACGGCCAGCTTCCCGCTGGCCCTGCTCTGCCTGGCCTTCGCCGGCGGCGCCGACGTCATCAGCGCCGTCTTCCGCGCCTCCATAGTGCAACTCGCCACTCCCGATCACCTCCGGGGCAGGCTTTCGTCTATCCACAGCCTGGTGGTGACGAGCGGGCCGCGCTTTGGCGATGCCGAAGCAGCAGGTGTGGCTGCCGTTGCCGGCCCGCAGTTCTCTGTGGTTTCGGGCGGGATCTTGTGTCTGGTGGGGCTGCTGGCAGTGGTGCGCAAGTTCCCCCAGTTGTTCGCCTACGAGCACGGCCAGCCCGGGCATGGGCTCGGGTCTGGGACGGAAACCGGGCCTGGGCCCGGAGCGGCGGAACGAATCCCGGAACTGACCGGCCCAACAGGCTGAGGAGCACCGACTCCGGCCCCGCAACGAAAGAGCCGGCGCTCGGCGCCGGCTCTTATGTATCGCGAACGTTCGGGCTGATCTACTTGCTCTTGCGACGCCACGTCATCCTGCGACGCCACACCCCGAGAAGCATGGCGAGCGGCGGCACGAGCAGCGCAGGAGAAGGCGGTGGAGACTGAGATGGAGTCGGCGTCGAAATCGGCGTGGGCGAAGGAGACGGCGTGATGCCGATCTGCAACTGCCCGTCGACCGCGGTGTAGTGAGAGGACCAGTGGTCGGTGTGGATGATCTTGCCTGAAGCGTCCTTGACGACCCGCGTCACGGAGGTATCGAACCCATTGTCCCTGACCTCAACCGCGTAGGTCTTGCCCGGCCTCAATGTGCTGACCCACTGCGGGGAGTTGTCGGTCGCCTTGACGATATTGGTCTCGCCCGCTTTGTTATCTCCGGTCCAGGTCACGTGTCGGTTCAGCGGCAGGCTCCACAGCTGGATCGTGATGTAGCTCTTGTAGCCGTGCGTGGCCCATGAGTGGATCACGATCGGGTTGGGTGTGTCGTTCGTCCACTTCAGGTCCCAGGTGCTGCTGCCGTTCGAGTAGACCGTGGCATCTCGCCCGATCGGATATCGGGAGATGTAGTAGAAATGCGCATGACGCTCATCGATCTGCAGGCCGGCCTTCGCTGCGGCATTGAACATGGTGGTGGACGCGGAGCAAATGCCGCCACCAATGGCCCCGGTGTGATCGCTGCGGCCGTCCAGGATGACACCGCCGGTCGTGAACCCGTGCGCGACGTCAATTGGGCCGACGCCGCTCAAGAAGCTGAGCTGCTGACCGGGGGCAATGACCTGGCCGTTCAGATTCTGGGCCGGCACTCGGATATTCGCACCATTTCCGTTGGCCGGGCCGGGATAGAAGGTGGTCGTCCAGCTGCCGATGTTCACGTAGCCGCTTGTGTCCGCGACCGACTTGATGGTCGGGCTGATCGGGACGGTCGTCACCTCTATGCCCGACTTCAAGCTGGCCCCCGCGGCGAGACCGTCGAGATACGAGGAGACGGCCGTAGTGGTGGCGTTGAGATCGATGCCGGCTCCGTTGTTACCGGCGGTGAGCTTGGTAGGCTTGCCGCTCTTCGGATCGAACACCACCGAGGGATTCGTCGCGGGAAAGTTGGCGGTGGAGGAAATGGTCGTCAGGTAGACCTTGACCTGGGCCGGATCGACAGCCGGCGCATACGTACCGTCCTGTCGCGTCCCGAACACGATCCAGGTGCCGATCTGCGCCTTCGTGATCGTCCAGCTACGAGGCTTCCAGGTCCCGGTCGCGGAGGCGGGCGGAACGTTCCAGGTGATCTTGAGGTCGGCCGAGGCCATGTTCTGAGCCATCTGAATGGCGTTCTCGGCATCCGTGTTGCTGACCTGCGGATCCAGAGACACGAATGTTCCGGCAGCCTGCAGATCCCCAGGGGCGTTGACATCCGCGAGCTGGTCGATGATCGCTGACCCGATCGAGTTCTCATCGATCCCGCTGCCCGGAACCGCCGGCGTCATGCTGAAGACGCCTCCCTTGGCAGTTGCCTGCGCGTCCTGAGCAGCAACGGAACTCGTGCTTACGAGGGCTCGTACGCGCTCAGCCAGGGCGGTCGGATCCACCTCCACGACAACGGGGATGTCCTGGCCGAGAACCGCGGTGTGAATCATGATCGCGGCGTCCTCGATCGAGCTACCGGTATGACCGACGGCCATCGCCGCGTCAACCATAGCTTCGACGTCCGGTCCGCGGTCCACCTGCTGGTAGGTGATCGTCGTCGCGCCAACTGGGGTTGTGAGCGTGACTTCACCCTGGCCCAGGTAGGCGTAGGAGGACTTCAGTTCGGCGATGGCCTCATCGTGAGTCATACCCGAGAGATCCACCGAGCCGACGTGCACGCCCGGAAGGACACGAGTGTTGTACTGGCCGGTGAAGCCAAATGCCACAGCCGAGAGGATCAGGAAAGTCGCCACTGCTCCAACTACGAACGCAACGGCGAAACCCAGGACACGGAGATCTAGGGGCTCTGATTTCGGGGTCTGCGGGCCCGTATTGCCCGGGGGCGACGGTCGCCGGGCTTTCGACGGCGCGGCGTAGTCCTCCGCCAGTTCGGTGCGGCCGACATTCGGCGCCCTATGGAAGGCCGATGACTCTGGAGCGGAGTGAATCTGGGCTTTTCTTTGCTCCTTGGGCCCGATCGGCTCAAGCGAGTCCTTGGTCATCTCTTTCCTCTTCTACCGCGCCGGTCGGCAATCGGCGCTTCGCAACAAACGGCATGACAAGACGACCGGGCGTTGATGCCGGCCGGACCAATGACGCCCGGCCGCGATCTCCCGTTACGCCGCGTGTCCGAATAGTTGAGCAATACGGAGTGATTTGTTACTGCCCGGATCGGTAGGCGGGAACCGACTGCGCCATCTTGCACCGGGCGCAGCGCCCGTCTCCAGAGAATCGAGTTCAGATCTCGCGGGGCAGCACGACTACGCGTCGGTTGGGTTCCTCGCCGATAGATTGAGTGCCGACGCGATCGTGATCGCGCAGCGCGAGATGGATCCAGCGACGCTCGAGAGCCGGCATGGGCTCCAGCTGGAGCATCTTCCCGGTCTCGACGACGCGCTCCGCGGCGCGATTGGCCAGATCTCGCAGCTGGCGTTCGCGCCGGCCCCGGTAGTCCTCGACATCGACCAGGATGCGCGTCCACTCGCCGACGCGCTTCGACAGCAGCAGATTGACGAGGTGCTGGAGAGCGGAAAGCCGCTCGCCCTTGCGCCCGATCAGGGCTCCCAGGGCTTCCTTCTCGTCGCCTTCGCCGACCACGTTCAGTCGGTTCGTTTCTCCGGCCGCGATCTCGACACGGACATTGAATTCGAGTTGGGTCATGATCTGCTCGAGGATTTCCTTGGCGGCGGCCATGGCCTCGGGCGTGACCTCGGCCGACTCCGGGCGCACCGTGTGAGGGGTACCGCGAGCGGCGGCGACCTCGGCGAGTTCCTTGGCTGTCAGGCCGGGCTGGGGGCGAGTTCCGCCCTCATGCCGCGGGCCACGATCGGGCCGGCCGCCACCGCCTGCCGGGCGAGGGCCGCGGTCGCGATCGAAGTGGCCGCCATTCGGCCGGGCACCCCGGTCGCCGCTCGGGCGAGGGCCCCGATCGCCATCGGGGCGTGGAGCGCGAGCGGCGCGGTCGCTCGAAGGACCGCGGTCGTCACGCCATGCCGGCCGAGCGCCGCGGTCGCTCGAAGGGCCTCGGTCCCGATCATGTCCGAAGTCGCGATCGTGTCGCGGGCGTTCCTCCCGGTCGTGGCTTGGGACTGGGAGTGGAACCTGGGCCGCAGCCTCTCGCTTCGGAGCAGCTCCGCCCAGCGCCGACCGAGGCGCAGCCAGAACGCGAGCGGGTTCGGCGCCCATGCCTAAGACCCCACGGCTACCCGGGGTCAGGATCTCGAAATCGAGTTCGTCGAGGCCCACGCCGAACTCATCTCGGGCTCCGCGCAGGGCCTCTTCAACAGTCTTGCCTGTGAATTCGCGGTAAGCATCGCGGTAGGCAGTCATGTCAGCGTCGTCTCCCTCGACGGCCCGCGCGCCTATGCGTGTTGGGCCGAACAGTTGAGGCCGCCGATGCCCACCGCTCCTCCGGCTTGTGCCGGGTAGCTGCCAGCGACTTACCTGCTTCCGCTGGCTGGGGCATGGTGACCGGGAACCTTGGGGTGTGGTTTCGGGCGAAGCCCGGGTTCCAGCCAAACAGCGGGAACATCGAGCCCCACCCAACAATCAGGAACTGCTGGACTATCGAGAAAACCGAGGTGGCGATCCAGTAGACGAAGAGGCCGGCGGGAAGGAAGCCGCCGTAGATCACCGAGAAGAACGGGAATATGACCATCATGGTGCGCTGAGTGCTTGCCGACGGATCGTTCTCGGCAGCGGGCGGCATCAGCATCCGGCTCTGGATGAACTGCATCACGCCGGCGGTAATGGCCAGAGCGCTCACGCCGAGCGTGAAGACGACCAGCGGCAGGTTGAAAAGCACCTGCGGCTGCCCGACGTTGATCCCGAAGACAACCGTGTTGATGCACGGGGCGCCCTTGTCAAGCACGCCGTTGACCACGTGAGCCATGTTGGGGCACTGGATTGACGGGACCAGATCGATTCCGAAGACTCTCATCATGGCGCTGGGGTCGTAGTTGGTGAGGCCATCCCGGATGACCCAGTACATCGGGAAGAGCAGGCCCATCTGCAGCAACGACGGCAGGCATCCAGCCGTTGGGCTTATTCCACGCTCCTTGTAGAACTCCTGCGTGGCCTTCTGGATGGCCATGCGGTCGCCTTTGTAGCGGCGATTGAGCTCCTTTGTGAGCTCCCGGAGTTCGGGGGCAAGGATCTGCATCCTCTTCTGCGAGACGATCTGGCGGGCCGAGAGGCGGATCGTGACCAGCCTTATCAGGAGCGTCATCAGGACGATGGCGACGACGACGTTGCCGGTCAGGGCATAGAGCTCGATGAGGAGCAGGAACAACCCCTGGAAGATCGGGGTGAAGAGAAAGCCCAGGAGCGAGAGTGGGTCGGCACCGGCGTTCGCAGGCCGCAGCGGCTGAGGCGGAGCGGTGGGGCTGGGCGACGGCGAGACGGCCGCGTCCGCGTTGAGGATCGAAGCAGCGTTGGGCGTCGAAACCGCATCAGCCGCCCGAACCTGGGCTGCGGCCCCAACCTGGGCTGTCGGGCCTGGGTCGGCGGCCAGGGCCGTCCCGCAGGCCACGGCGGCAAAGGCTGCGAGGGCGAGGAACAGTCCGAAAGCGGCCCAGCGTGCGCGGGCCCGGACCTTGATGGAGGGCTTTTGCCCTGGCTGAATCATGTCAGCGCACTGGGTCGTAGCCACCGCGACTCCACGGGTGGCAGCGAGCGATTCGACGCATTCCCATCCAGCTCCCTCGAAGCAGACCGTACTTGGCGATTGCCTGTTCGGTATAGACCGAACAGGTAGGCTCGTAGCGACATACCGACGGGCGCCAGGCAAACAAGCGGCGGTAGAGCCTTATGAGCCCGATGCCGACCGTCTTCACGAGACGCGCCGCCCTCCGATAACTCCTCCTCGGCGGAGGAGATTCTGTAACGTGCCCGCCAGAGTCTGGAAGTCCGCGCCGATGACAGGCTGTCGGGCGATGATCAGGACGTCCCAGCCTGGCTGGAACGAGGGCGCCATCACCCTGAGTGCCTCACGAAGTCTCCTGCGCGCTCTGTTCCGAACTACCGCTCCGCCGAGCTTGCGTCCGGTCGACAGGCCGAAGCGCGTCTCCTCGAGACCGGTCCATCGAATCCGCACCACCAGCAGGGAATGAGACCTGACGGTTCCCTCTCCCTGGAGCGCCGCGAAATCCTCCGGCTTGGAGAGCATCACCAGCCGCGGCGGATTGTGGCCGCGGTCCGTCGTCAGACCGTGAGCTTCTTGCGGCCGTGAGCGCGGCGGGCGGCCAGCACCCGGCGTCCCCCGGTGGTCTTCATCCGGGCGCGGAAGCCGTGTTCTTTGCTGCGATGCCGCTTCTTGGGCTGATAGGTCTGCTTCATCGGAAGGTGTAATTCTCTCCATACGGCCTCGGGGCCAGGATACCCCGAAAGGCACGCGAACGCGCCGTGCGCACGAAAGCGCTATGGCGCGTCTGCCGGCGGATTATATGTACGTGTAACTAAGAGTGTCAAACGGGCGCCGCCCCCGAGAGGTGTGCGTTGCCAGGCTCCAGGCTCCTCAGTCCCATACTCCCGGGGAGTATACGAGAAGTAACCGTTCAGAGCCTTGCCCATGCCGCTGGGGCGGTGCTATTCTTCCTCGGCCCGCGGCGCCAGACAACCCTGGGCATCGGCTCAGAGGAACCGTGAGGACGGCCAGGCAGCTCCGGAGGAGAGCCTGGAAGTCGGAGGCTCACGGCGCCACAAAGGCGATATTTGGACCGGGTGTCCGTCACGATTCTGGCTATTCATTTCAGTCTTGTTCAGGACTAAGCCTGCCCCGATGGACGCAAAGCAAGTCTGGCGCGCGGCACTCGGAGAACTCCAAGTCTCCCTGTCTCCTGCCAATTACGAAACGTGGCTGCGTGACACCGTGCTCGTCGACGTGGACGACAACCGGTTCAAGATCGCGGTGCCCAACGGATTCGCCAAGGATTGGCTCGAGACCCGCTACCGCTCCCTGATCTCCCAGACGCTTGCCCGCATCGTCGGCTACAGCGTCCAGGTCGAGTTCATGGTTCGCCCGGCGAGCGACGCCGCCGGCGCCGGCGGCGCCGGCGGCACGGCGCCCTCCACCGCACCTGCGGCTCCGCAGCCGGTTCGAGTCGAGGCCACCCGGGTCGGAGCGCCCGAGGGCGCCTCCACCAACATCAACCCGCGCTATACCTTCTCCAACTTCATCGTCGGATCCGCCAACCGCCTCGCGCACGCCGCGAGCCTCTCGGTCGCGGAACGCCCCGGCCACGCCTACAACCCGCTCTTCCTGTATGGCGGCGTGGGCCTCGGCAAGACGCATCTGATGCACGCCGTCGGCAACGCGGTAATTGCCCGCTTTCCGCGCAAACGCGTCGTGTACGCGACCAGCGAGAAGTTCACCAACGAATTCATCACCAGCATCCAGCAGGGCAAGATCGATGACTTCCGGGCGCGCTACCGCCGGATAGATCTGCTCCTGATCGACGACATCCAGTTCATCGCGGACAAAGAGCGGACGCAGGAAGAGTTCTTCCATACGTTCAACGCGATCCACGAAGACGGGAAACAGATCGTGCTCTCG
>Ga0182021_10008645_pt1 | contig 12057 bp, 10 predicted proteins | sample 612E3MmetaG_FD_120493 | JGI IMG/M metagenome (GOLD analysis project Ga0182021, IMG submission 120493) | Permafrost microbial communities from Stordalen Mire, Sweden - 612E3M metaG (Illumina Assembly) | ecosystem: Environmental > Terrestrial > Soil > Wetlands > Permafrost | place: Sweden...
ACCTTGGGCATGGACATTCCGCTCTCGGCGGACCATTTCGGCAGCATCAGCGTCAATAGCTGCATCCGCCTGGGCAAGGCGCTCACCAAGTACAACATCTCCTGGCTGGAAGACCTGATCCCCTGGCAGGAGACCGCCCTGTGGAAGAAGATCGCCGACGCCGTCGAAATCCCGGTTCTCACGGGGGAAGACATTTTCCTGAAGGAGCCCTTCGAGGTGCTCTGCCGCGAGCACGCGGTGGACATCATCCATCCCGACCTGCTGACCACGGGCGGAATGCTCGAGACCAAGAAGATCGGGGACATGGCGCAGGACTACGGTGTTCCCATGGCCATGCATTGCGCGCACACGCCCATCGGGGCCATCGCCTGCGCGCATGTGGCCGCCGCCACCGCGAACTTCCTGGTGCTTGAGAACCATGCCGTCGACGTTCCCTACTGGAGCGACCTGGTGGATGGTGTGGAGAAGCCCATCGTGAACAAAGGTTACATCACCGTCCCCGAGAAGCCGGGACTGGGGATTACCCTCAACGAAGCGGCCTGCAAACAACACATGGCCGAGCCAGGGTGGTTCGAACCGACCGATCAGTGGAACAACATCGGCCGGCCCAACGACCGCCTCTGGAGTTAGCCACACCATGCTGGAGCGCCGCCGATTCCTCGGCGCGGCGGGCGCGGCCTCGGGGATGCTCTTCCCGGCGATGGTCCGCGCCCGCCCCGCCGATCTGCCCAACCTCACCATCAGGGAGGTGAAAGTCTATGCGACTGCCTCCGGGCACCTGGCGTCCATCACAACCGAAGGCGGGGTGGAGGGCATCTGCACGCTGCAAACCCGCGTGTTCCACGCCAATTGGGACAACTCCGGGTGGCTGGACTACGCCAAACGGATACTGGTTGGCAAGAACGCCCTGGCTCATTTGCAGCTTACGTCCCAATACTCGCCGGTGCGGCGGCACTACGGCCAGCCGCCCGAAGCCGCCGCCATCGACATCTGCCTGTGGGACCTGCTGGGCAAGGCCGTGGGGCTGCCGGTCTACCAGATCCTGGGAGCCTACCAGGATCGCGTGCCGGCGTACGCCAGTTCGCAGCACTTGACTACGAAGGCGCCCGGCCCCTACGTGGAAGCCGCGTTGAAGGCCAAGGCGGAGGGGTTCAAGGCGTTCAAAATCAATCCGCCACCGGTAGCCGCCGACGGCGACTCTCACTACCGCCTCGACATGGAGATCTGCAAAGCCCTGCGCAGAGCTCTGGGCGACGAATTCACGTTGATGCACCACGCCGTCGGCAACTACACACGGCCCGAAGCCATGGAAGTCGGGCGGCTGCTGGACGACCTGCACTTCCGCGGATACGAGGACCCTCTGCCCTCGACCGACGTGGACGGGCTCGCGCAATTGTGCCAGGAGCTGCGTGTGCCGGTGATTGTGGGCGAGTTCGTCTTCTCGCTCTACGACTACCCCGAGTTCATCCGCCGAGGCGCCGCCGATACCCTGCGGTTCGTGGTGGATAACGTCGGGGGGATCACTCCCGGCTTGAAGATCGGCGTTCTGGCGGAGTGTCACGGCATGGAGTGCATGCCCCACGGCGTGGGAAGTACTCTGCACCAGGCCGCCCACCTGCATTGCGAGCTGGCCATGCCGAACGGCGCTTTTGTCGAGGTGCCATACCCGCAGGGCGCTCGAGATGCACAGCCGTACGTCAAGGATGCGGTCCGCATCGCATCCGACGGATACGTGCACGCCCCCACCAAGCCGGGGCTGGGCTACGAGATCGATCGCGCCGCGCTGGATAGGGCCATAACCCGGATCGAGCGCTGAGCACGCGCTTTCGCAAATGCAGTTGCCTTTCCTGTGGTGGGGCAGGTGGTGTCGCCTGCCCCAGGACGATTTCGCGCACGTGGAACCCACACAGCTCGACAAGGCGGCGCGCTACTCTGTTGAATCTAACAGACTTCCTTTAGGCCAAAGTTCTCTAAGGGTGCAGGCAGGGATACAAACTCGCAGGACGAGGTAGATTATGCCAGAGATACCTTATGGCCTCGCATGTCCGCGCCTTCTTTCCATATAAGGAACCGGTCTCGTTCAGGACTTCGCCAAGACAGTATCCGCCGCATCGAAAGCGGGCCTCACAACCCCGGCAGCCGGCAAGATGCTCGACAGTTCGCGACCGTAGCGCGTCTATCTTCTGCTGATCGTATTCAATCCGTCCTCGCTCGGCATTCCACCGCCCATATATAAACACCGCCATCGGCCCACCATCCCTCCCAAAAAGAGCCATGTCACAGGCTGAGACATACCCATCAGTCGTCAGGTGTGGCGCGGGTAGACACGCACGACAGTGGCCCACAATATCCTCATCAAAGTTGCAGGTTAGGATGCTGCCGTAGAAGATGCCATTTTGACGAGCGTACCGCTCAGCCACTACAAACTCGTGCGCATACTCCATCGGATCGGGGCCGCCAGTCACCTCAGTCTGGCCAACCGAAGGGAATAGTGGGTCGGACCAGACAGCGCGCACGCCCAGACCGCCGAAGTATTCCAATATCTGTGTCTGCAGCCCGACGTTAGCCGCGGTGATCGTTGTCCTGACGCCGACTGTGCCACAGCAGTTCTTTACGAGAAACCGGATATTGCGCTCTACTACCTTGGACGTAGGTTTCCCTTTCAACGTGCGTCTATAGAGATCCTGCATCACGGGAGTGCCGTCGGACGAGACCCAGATGATGTTAACGTTTTCTGCCAACCATCGAGCTCTCGAAATAGAAAATGCACCGTTCGTCTGCGATTCGACAAGCACGCCAGACCCTCCGACGGCGAAAGCGTGTTGCCGAATCTGCTTCATCAGCTCCATCGCCTCAGTCGGCTCCCCGGCAGCAAAAAACCTGATGTGCCGGCTCCGATTGTAGGAAAAGTAGTCCTCGATCCCTGCCTTTGCAAACTCCAACGATAGGGTCTGCTCCTTGTGTGCAGTTTTATTCGTGTAGCAGTAACCGCAGTTGAGATTGCACTTCGTCGTAAGGAAGAAGGAAATCATATCCTTCCTGATATGCGCCACGAGCGTTCCTCCTGCAACTAGTATTGAAACGGACCCCAGTCTGATCGTGATATACGGAGAGCTAAGTTACGAAATCGATGTTCACCATTTGCGTTGGGTCCCCCGATAAATCCATCACCGCCCCGCGCCGCCCGTTATAGTCGCTTGGGAGCCAAGGTAGAGGAAACACCGGAGAGCAAGGAGAACAATGCCCAGTAGCGCGGTAGTACAACCTGACAGAAAAGGCACCACAATCTTGCCTCCATGACGGTCAAATGTGCTGTTCCAGATTCTGTCAAGATCTTCCTCTGTTATCCCCCTGGGAACTTGGTCGAGCACCCTCACACAGGTTTCGAGCCGAAGGGCGGCTGCAAATAGAAGGGCACCGGCGACGGCCACGAGAATCGACCCAACTAGCAGCATCCACAAATACATCGGAAACGAGGTAGTCCCAAGCGTACTGACGCCTAGGGACAACCCGCATGATAAAAGAGTTCCACCCCACATGGCGAGCAGAGACGGCTTAAGTTGTCGTAGAAATGTCCGCATTGTACCTCGATTCCTAACGTGCTACGCCTCGGAACGTCTTCAGCTGCACTACGCATTCGTCGCAGCGGTGCTGGAGGGCCTCAAAGCCGTCCAAGGCCTCACATCCTTGAGTGTCAACCCTGAGCGTTTCCAAAGCCTTCAGGTCCTCTTTGTAAGCAGAGTTCATTTCAAAGGTCTTCGTGTCGCACAGCGGCAGTATGGCGTCCTTAGCCTCTGGACTGTGCGCGGATGCACGCCAAGAATCCAGCTCAGATTTCAGTACTAGATATTGTTTCATAACCTCAGACCTCAAGGACTCAACGCGAGTGAGAATCTGTTCACGGCGTTGCTCGATAGTCTGACGCTCGATCGTCCGCCGCTGGATTCCGACTTCTCGCAAAGTGCGATGTTCGGTGTCTTTCAGGCCCAGATCGCTGATCTCCACGCCGATCTCGGCCTGATACGCCTCGCCGGTCTCAGGATCAGATATCCTAAAACAGTTGGTCAGCATGTAGCGTCTCGGCCCCGATCCGTGATGATCGTAGGCAAGACAGTTGTGTTGGCGAAATCCGTTATTGATGATTCGCAAACAGCCGACACGCGACTCCTCTTGCTCATATTCGTCAACAAACAACTCTAGGTAATTCTTGCCCAGAGCTTTAGACCGCTCTATTCCATAAATCTGCTCGGCACCGGAGTTCCAAAGAACGATTCGAAAGTTCCTGTCGGCTGCCCAGATTGAAACATGAGCCTGTTCAACTAGGTCCGCAGCCAGGCGCTCGATGCGGCGTCCATCAGTGTGTGAATCCTGTTCCGACATCTCGAATCCATCGGTCGCGAGCGACCAGTAAGGCTATATCAGATTCTTTACCATCAGGACGCTCCAAGCGTCCTCATAGTACTCTTGCCCTATTTCGGCCCAACCCAAGCGTCGATACAATTCCGTGCCTCGCGCCGCGAACAAATAGAGGCGCGGGAGATGTAAGCTCCGCGCTAGAGCTTCGCCTCCTCTCATTAGCGTTCCTCCGAGACCTCTTCCTCTGTAGTCTGGCAGCACATACAGGCAGCCTATCCAAGGGTTGAGGTCTGGACGCGTCTCCATGTCGTCGTTGAGAATACTCACAGTACCGACGACGTGTCCCATTGGCCGCTGAATTGCAATCAGCGTACGTGGCAAGGACTGATTCCAGGTTTCCCGGCGAGCAACAGCGTCGAAGTAAGCGTGAATCGGAAGCCTTCGCCACTCGTGCTCGATCCAGGCACCAACCATAGGGGCCTGTCCCGGCGCGTCCTCAAGGGGTGTCAGCGCCAACGCTCCCATATATCATTTTCCTTCTTTGCGGTTCCGCGCTTCGTTCCACATAATGTAGTCGACGTTTCCGAATCCGCCATCGACAACTATGGTTTGTCCATTGATGAATGAACCGCGATCACTGAGCAGAAACGCGACGACCTCGGCGACCTCCTCGGGCCGTCCATTTCGGCCAAGCGGGGTCAATTTGGTAGCTTCGAACGACTCCGGTGTAGACATGCCGGTGTTGATCCAACCAGGCGCGAGCGCGTTCACGCGAACGCCGCGGGCACCGAAGTTGTTGCCGAGGCTCTTCGTTAGATTGATGAGCGCCGCCTTGCTGGCGGAGTATGCCATCGATGCGAACGAGCCGACCATACCGTCTAGGCTCGAGATGTTAACAATCGACGCGCCTTCGTTCAGTTGAGTCTGCAGGGAGAGGGCGAGGAACAACGGTGCGTTCAGATTGACCTGGAAGGTAGTCTGCCAAATTGAAAAGTCGAAATGCTCGAAATCTTCAAATATGATCAGGCCAGCATTGTTCACAATAGCGTCCAACCGGGTCGTCTCCAGGTCCGCAACCAGATGGTCGAGATGGTCTTGGCGCGAGAAGTCGGCCTGACGCCACGAGATCTGCTTGTAGGACCTACTGAGATCCTCAGCTTCCGTTTTTCCTGTGTTGTAAGTCCCAATTACCGAATATCCGCAGTCCATCAAACGAACGGCAATGGCCCTGCCGATTCCTCGCGATGCTCCTGTGACAAGTGCTGTCTTTGTGTTCATAGTAGTTTCGCGTCCGTCCTGGCACGGGGAACCAGGGCATTCACATATCGGTCCTGCCGCGCCGCTTGTAGCCGAGGAATTCAACGCGCCTGCCTCCTGGAAGAGCGCGGAATTCAATTTTTCATATAGTATAATACTATTTTCGGGTTGTCTAGTCCATTATTTGTATCGGGGCCGTATTTTCACTTTTGGCCGAGCGGAGCGGACTCGCGGTTGAGCGAGATCCCCGTTATCTGAGATGATCGAGTTGGCTGCCCCCTCGTGGTGGCCCGCGAGGGACGGGGTCTGCGTGGACCAGCACTGCCTGTCGTGTGGCGAATGGAGTCAAGAACCATGTCCCGCGTATCATTACTCTTGCTGGCGGTGTTGGGCACAGTGCTCTATCACGTGACCCAACGCTTGACACCTCGCACCGTGAATCCGATACTCTCGCTCGCGGTGACCTACTCCGTCGCGCTAGTGGCTTGTCTTGGCGCACTTCTCGTTGAGTGGCAAAGTGGGGTTCAGTTGCGCTCAGCGCTGCGCGGGCTGACCTGGACGAGCGCCGTATGCGGCCTCGCAATCCTTTCTGTAGAGATCGGAGTGTTGCTGTCGTACCGGGCTGGCTGGGCCGTCCGAACCCTCGCTCTAGTGGCGAACACCATGGTTTTCCTCGTTCTGATACCGGTGGGACTGTTGTTCTTTCGGGAGGAGATCAGCGGCAGGCAAGTTTTCGGTGCCCTCCTGTGCGTTGTAGGCCTTGCCTTGCTTTTGAAATGATGTCGCGGAGTCGCCCTGGTTGTGGCCGGGCAGGGTCGTACGGGTTCAAGAACTTGGCATTAGCCGGAGTAGACGAGATCAGAACTGCCCACCGCCCCGTCGATGGTGTCAGCCAAGCCGAGCGCCCCTGCTATTGTTCAGCAGGAATGCCAAAGGATTTGTTCGGGGCGTGCAAAAACTGGTAAAAATTGGCGCCGGGCGTTATCTTGGTTTGTTATGTTTCAGAGCCCAGGGTGGCGCAACGTTACCGCCGGCCTGTTGGCCACGGTGGTGCTCTCGACCGCGTGCGCGCCGCCAAACGCGGTCCGCGAGTTCACCGCGGTGGCCAAAGATGCGGCCACGCGGTTCCCGCCGCTCGTAAAGGATCTGGCTGAGTCATGCATCCGACGGCAACTGGCCAGCCGCCCGGCGGACGAAATCGCGGACGTGGACGATGAGGCGCGCGCGGCTTGCAAGGACCTTTTGGAGCCGGAGCCCCACCTGTTGGGCACGCTTAACGTCCTCGTGAACTACCTCAACACGTTGAACCAGCTCGCCTCAGGCGCGGTCGTGAGCTACGACAAGCAAATTGACGCGTTCGCGTCGAGCGTGCAGGCCGCTGGATCTTTTCAGGAAACTCAGGTCATGGCGGTCCGAGGTTTGGCGAAATTTCTCGCGGATGCGGCAGCCGGAGGATACCGGCGCAAGAAAACCATCGGGACGTTACAAGCGGCCGACACCGACGTTGCCGCGCTTTGTGACGGGCTGAACAGGATCGTGGGCGAGGATTACCCGCGGGTCCTCAGAAACGAAGAGAACGCCCTGCGGTCACGGTACCGGGATGCCATTCAGGCCGACCCGACAAAAAGCCTGGCGACGGCGCTTATCCTCCAGGACTCCTGGCGGCGTGACCTCGAATCCCTGAACCAAAAGAGATCGGCGGCGCGAGATTTCCAGGAGATTCTCAGAAAGATTCGCGATGGACACAAAGTCCTGGCCGCCCAGGCGAACCACTGGAGTGCTAGGGAAGTCATCCAGACAATTCAACCATACACCGACTCGATCCAAAGCCTCCTCGCGGATTACCGGAAAGTATTCTGATACTGGAGCCCTTAGATGCCAGACCTCACCGAACACCAGGCGCGTGCGATAGCCGACGAATACGTCGGAGCGGCCGAGGCCGTGAGCGACTTTCGGTTCCGGAAGCGCGCAGGCCTTTCAACCGGTGATGTCTTGGCCCTTCAAAGCCTGGAACATAAGCTCGCCGATCAATCAGACGATTTCACCGCACAGGCCATCCAACTCACGTTGGACGACTTGGAGCAGGCCGTTACAGCAATCGTAAAGATCACCACCGGAGCCCGCGAAGCAATCGCCAAGCTGGAGGACATACAGAGAGTCGTCTCAATCGCCGCGAACCTGGTGAACCTCGGCGACGCCATCGCGGCGGGAAATCCCGAAGGAATCCTTAAGGCTGTTCAGAGTACGAAAGACTCGCTTGCTCGTCCCGAACCAGGGTGCTAAGGCCCGCGCTACACCTTGTAGTCCCATTCCTTGCGGTAGGGCGTGTCGACCAGGCTGTTGGCTGCGTCGTCGTTGGTGAATTTCATGGTCTTGGAGTCCCAGGCGAGGACCTTGGCCTCGCGCCGGCCGCGAGCGGCTCCGGCACCACCACCGGCGGGCGGCGCGACGGGCATGGAGTGGCGGCGCTGCGCCAGCGCCCCCAGCAGCGCGAACTCCGTCAGCCCGCAGGCGAATTCGATGGGCGTGATGGATTTCTTGCCGGCTTTGCACTGGCGCACCCACTCGGGGTAATGATCCGGTCTTTCGCAGCGCGGCAAGTACGGTTCGGGCTGTTTGAAGTCCTTGAACCGGCTCTCCGGCAACAGCCAGCCGCCGGGCAGGCCGCGCACCTTGGTGCCCGGAGCGGGTTCGCGGCCAAACGGCAGCCACGGATTGCCGCCATAGAACGCCGAAATCTGAACGCCCTGTTCCCCCACGAACATGAAGCCGCTGCCGGGCATGGGCACTTCCGCGGGCATGCTCGAGGGCCGGAACGGGGTCAACCCGCCGTCGTAGAAGAACGCCATCAGGTCGGGATGCTTGCCGCGGGCCGGAATGTGCCACTGAATGATATTGGCGATGCTCATGCATTCGGTATTGTCCACGGGGCCCGCCAACGAGAAGGCCTGGCAGCCTTCGCCGACCACCCAATCGGGCGCGCCCATCTCGAGTTCGTCATGATACATCTGGAGATTATGGCAGCCGAAATCGCCGATGGTTCCCGTTCCGAAATCCCACCAGGGACGCCAGTTTCCGTAATGGTAGGTCTTGTGATACGGGCGGGCGGGAGACGGGCCGCACCACTGGTCCCAATTCATTCCCGCGGGCGGCGTCTGCACCTCGGTTGGACGCGCCAACCCGCTGGGGCTATAAGTGCCGGTCCAGATATGAACTTCATGGATCGGGCCGATGGCGCCGGTGAGCAACAATTCGGTGCTGGCCCGGGCATAGGCGGTGCGGGAATCCTGGATGCTCGCCTTGGTGGTGCGCTTGGAAGCGAGGCACGCCGCCTTTACCTTGCGCGCCTCGGCAATGGTGTGCGTGATCGGCTTGGCGCAATAGATGTGCTTGTCCATGGCCAAGCCGGCCAGCACCAGGTGAGAGTGCCAGTGATCCGGCGTGGCGACGATCAGGGCATCGAAGTTCTTCTGCTCCTTGTCGAACATCTGCCGGAAATCCTTGTACAACCTGGCGTTCGGATAGAGCTTGAACACCGGCGCGGAGAACTCGTGGTCGAGGTCGCACAGCGCCACGATCTCTTCGCTCTTGCAGCCGTCCAGGTAGTTCCTGCCCATGCCGCCGACGCCCACGCAGGCAATTGCGAGCTTGTCGCTGGGCGCCCGATAGCCGGCGCCGCCCAGGACGTGCCGGGGGACGATGAGAGGCGCCAGGCCGGCGGCGATCGCCGTGCGCCGGGACAGCGCGTCTTTCGATGATTCGTTGACACTCATGAGAGCAGTCTCCTTTCTCAACTTCATGAAACTCCGCGGCGCTACTGCTTGCGCGGCGCTGGCGCTGGCGCCTGCCCGGTCGGCTGCAGGTCCGGCGCCGGCCTGGCTGGAAGCGGCCGCAACGGCCGGACGTAGATGTTGCGGAACGACACCGCCCCGTGATCGCCCTGGAGCCCGATGGGATTGGTGGGCGCCTCGGGGATCTTCAGCGTAGCCACCGTCGGTCCCAGCCTCTCCACGTTCTCGTGGATCAACTGGCCATTGTGCAGAATTCGCAGGAACCTGGCATTCGCGATCTTCTTGCCCGACGCGTCGAAGCGCGGAGCCTGGAACCAGTAGTGAAAAGACTGCCACTGGCCGGGGGGCCGGTCGGCCCGCACTTTGGGTGTAATCCCGCCGTCCTGACCATTGATGGGGCCGCCGTCGTAGTGGTACATGGCGCCGCATTGATCGGTAGCCAGCCGCGGCGTGAACCCCCAGCTATCCCAGATCTGGGTCTCATAGAGTCCATGCAGGAAGAACCCGGAATTGGAGTGGGCCGCCACCATGAATTCGACGTAGACTTCGACGTCTCCGAATTTTTCGGTGGTATAGATGTTCGACGCGTTCCCCGACGGATCCACATCGGTGTTCACGATGCGGTCGCCGGGACTGTTGGGCGCACCCACCAAGACCGTCGGGGCCGCTACGCCTCCCCAAACCACGGCGCTGGTGACCAGCCACTTGCCCTTCTTGGCGGGATCGGCCAGCTCCCAGCCACTCAAGTCCTTGCCGTTCAGCAAGGGTTTCCAGCCGCTCTCAGTCAGAAACGGCGGATCGCCGTGGTCGCTTCCATCGTTCAGCGGAGGAAGGTCCGCCGCCGCTACGAGGAGGACGAAAGCGGACGCCAAAGCCACGGCCGCAGCCGCGCCAACCGGAAAATGTCTCACGTGGACTACTCCTTATCGATTCGTCGAAATCGATGATAACCGGCCTCTCTTCGCCCGGCAACACCGGCAAATGACAACATGCCGGAGGTTGGATTGATTATAGACCCGAGACCTTCCGCGGAAGGCGTTACAGACCGCCAGGTAACCGTTACGCGGACACCACACGCGAAAAACGGCGCGATGCCGGTCTCCCCGGAGTGTACTGTGGTAATCTCTTGGATCGAACAGGGAAGAAAGGAACTCCATGAACCGCATCCGCTGCCTGCTGCCGCTTCTCGCCGCGCCACTGCTATACGGCGCTTCCGCCAACCAGCCGCCGGGCCTGCTCAGCGACCCCGTCGATATCAGCGGCGATTTCCACGAATACAGCAACACCTACTTCCTGGCGGACCGTCTGGCGGCGTTCGACCCGGCGAAAGGCGAGGGCAGTGTGCTGTGGCAGCGCAACGAGCTGGTGCCGCGCATCGCCTTCGACAACATGGAATCGGTCCTCCGCCCCTTCGCCGGCGTCACCTTCCCCGAGGGGGAATACGCCGTCGACCCGACGCTGCCGTTCTCCATCCAGTTTGTCTCGCCCAGAACCGTGCGGATTCGCATGAAGACCGGATTGCCGGCGCGTCCCGACGCTACCTCCCCGATGCTGGTGGGCGAGCCGCCGCGCGACAATTCCTGGAAGTACGAGAAGATCGCCGGCGGCCACCGCTATTCGAGCGTCGCCGGCTCGGTGACGATCTTCGAGAACCCCTGGCACATTGAATTCCGCGACGCGCAGGGCCGGCTGCTCACCAGAACCAATCACACCGCGGACTACCAGACCTCGCTCGAGCCGGCCCTGCCGTTTTCCTTTATCCGCCGGCCCTCCGACTATTCCCGCAGCGTGGCGGCGGTCTTTTCGCTCTCACCCGGCGAGAAGCTGTTTGGCTGCGGCGAATCGTTCACGCGGCTCGACAAGCGCGGCCAGAAAGTCGTGCTGTGGGCCAACGATGCCAACGGCGTGGAAACCGGGCGCATGTACAAGCCCATCCCGTTCTTCATGAGCAGCCGTGGATACGGCATGTTCGTGCACACTTCCGCGCCCGCCACGTTCGACTTCGGCGCCGCCTACGGTTTCTCCAACGCCTTGATGCTCGGCGACGACGAGCTGGACCTGTTTGTCTTCCTGGGCGAGCCCAAGGACGTTCTCAACGAATACACCAATCTCACCGGAAAAGCGGCCATGCCTCCGCTGTGGTCGTTCGGGTTGTGGATGAGCCGCATCACCTATTTCTCGGAGGACGAGGTGCGCGGGGTAGCCGCCAAGCTGCGCCAGAACCGCGTCCCGGCCGACGTAATCCACCTCGATACGGGCTGGTTCGAGACCGACTGGCGCTGCGATTACAAATTCTCCACCACCCGCTTCAAGGACCCCGCGAAAATGATCGCCGATCTCAAGCAGGATGGCTTTCACATCTCGCTCTGGCAGCTTCCCTACTTCGTTCCGAAGAATTCGCTCTTCCCGGAAATCGTGGCCAAAGGGCTGGCCGTCAAGGATGGCAAAGGCAACCTGCCCTATGAGGATGCCGTGCTCGATTTCACCAATCCGGCGGCGGTCGCCTGGTATCAGGAAAAGATCGCGGGCTTGATGCGCATGGGAGTGGGAGCGATCAAGGTGGATTTCGGCGAGGCCGCTCCGCTGACGGGTGTCTATGCCAACGGCCGCAGCGGGTTCTACGAGCATAACCTCTACCCCCTGCGGTACAACC
>Ga0182021_10008646_pt1 | contig 12057 bp, 10 predicted proteins | sample 612E3MmetaG_FD_120493 | JGI IMG/M metagenome (GOLD analysis project Ga0182021, IMG submission 120493) | Permafrost microbial communities from Stordalen Mire, Sweden - 612E3M metaG (Illumina Assembly) | ecosystem: Environmental > Terrestrial > Soil > Wetlands > Permafrost | place: Sweden...
CCCAAAGGAGATCGCGCGCGTACAGGCGGCGGCATTTCGGACGAGCCGCCCTGGGAGCGCTGCCCGTCTCCTCCGCGCCCGGTAAGATCGGCTCGAAGCTCCACGCGGTGCAGTGCGGCCTTCAATGCTGTGTCTTCTACGGCCTCCCCAGCAATCTCGATACCGTCATCGCCTCGATGGTCGAGACGGGGCTCGGGAAGTGCGGCATCTTCTCTTTGCCGGCCGCGCCCGCCGAGTTCCTGGAGAAGCAGCCGGGAGCGGCCGGAACTGCCGCGGCGGCGCGCCCGGCTCTCGCGTACAGGTGCGCGCGAGGGTTGCCAAATGGCGCAAGATGGCGCCGCTCGACTACTTCAAGGGGACCTGGCCTGGAAGCGAGTTTTGCCTGATGACGGCAAAAAATGCACTTGCGTACCCTTCTCAGACCGGGCGCCTTGCCGTTTCCGTCATTTCGATTCGTAATGGAGGCAAACGTGCTTTGCCTTTCCTGTTGGAGCCTGCACAGGCCAACCATTCCAGACTTTGGAGGACATCTTGACCACTTTAGAGACAGTGACGGAAAGGGCGTCGGGGCTTGGCAAAGAGGCCAAAGCGTCGATGGAGGAGTTGGGCCGGTCCGCCGGCAAAAGAGTGGATGAGGCGTACGATGAGACAGGGGCCGCGCTCCATTCGGCTGCCTCCTCGGTTCGCACAGCGGGACGCCGGGGTTCCGGGGCGATAGACGACCTCGCTGCCAGCGCAGCGGACCGGCTGGATGCTACGGCATCCTACGTCGAGGATCATGACCTGAGAAGTGTGTACACCGGCTTGCGCAGGTTTGGCCGCCAGCATCTGACAGGCTCTCTGGTGGCCGCGGCCATGATCGGGTCGCTTGCCGGATACGCCTTAAGGCGAGTGACACACTCGTGCGAAAAGGCGGGCTGAAGGCACGTAGCCGTTAGTTTTGCCGGCGGGGCGCCCCGCCGGGAAATAGCATCGTGCCCGCTATGGAAATGACGCGAACATCCGAGGTGGTGGCCGGCGAATGAGAGAAGTCGACTTGCTGATTGGGGGCATAATCGTCGGGCTGATGATTGCGATGCCCGTAGGCCCGGTAAACATCTTGTGCATTCATCGGACGATCGAGTCGGGATGGAGGTCGGGCGTGATCTCCGGCCTCGGAGCCGCGGCGGCCGATATGCTGTACGGCTGTATTGCGGGCTTCAGCATCACGCTCGTCGTCCAGTTCCTTGTACGGGAACAATTCTGGATTCGCTTCTTCGGCGGCATTCTGCTGGTCGTTATCGGCATCTGGTACTTCTTCAAGCGGCCCGAGCCGCTGAACGCGCAAAAACAAGATCGCAGGAGCGCGTATTCGGATGTGAGGTCGACATTTCTCTTGACCCTCACGAATCCGACGACGGTGTTGTCGTTTCTCGCCATCCTGGCGGCGCTCGGCATGGGGGCTCCAAGGCATTGGTGGTTGACCGTGCTTCTGGTTGGCGGGATCTTCTGCGGTTCTATGGTGTGGTGGATTGTGCTGGGCAGCATCGTGAATTACTTCCGCGCCCGGTTCAGCGACCGCATCCTACTACTGATGAACCGTTTTGCCGGGCTGGCGATCGGGGGGTGCGGCGTAGCCGCATTCGTCCTCCGCCGCAGTTGACCCTCGTTGTTGCGGCAACTGAGAGCCCTCCCGGTCCCCTTTCCACCACCGGCCGGGACATCGCTTTCGCCCCGCTTTCCCGCCTTGTCTTTCTCGCGGTCTCGTTTCCGGGTGCCTGGACCTAGAGAACCCATCCATGACGCCGCTCACGTGCGCAACGCTATCGCTCGCTCCAAGCAGGTGTAGGGGGTGACCGGCTCTGAACGTGACGCCGCCTGGAAACGGATCGAATCCGCTGCGAAGAAACGCCAAGTGGAGTTGAATGGGCGAGACTGGCGCGAACGTAGTTAACCGCTCGGCGGCTGCTATCGGAGTAATCCCGGTTCTCCGGCGCCGGCTCTTTCACGGGCTATAGCCCCGGCTCGCTTTGCGCAGACCGGCGGAACCGTGGTGGCCGGTAATCTTCGTAGTGCTCATCCAACCCGGAGGTTTCGGCGGCCTTTCCTCCGGCTGCCGGTTCGTCGAGTATTCCCATTCGGGTCCACCGATGAAACCACGCTCACGCTGGCAGCGAAGAGCAACAGCGGGATTGCGCTCAGCGGTGGCGGCCTTCCGGTCACTCTCCGCCGCGCGCCGAAATAGGCAGGCTACTTGGAAGCGCGTCCCGGCAGCCGGGAAGTAGCGTCGCCAGGAGGTTACGATCCCGCCCCACGGTGGGAGAATGGTAATTTCGCATGATCCCTCAGAATCCCCTCGGCCTGGGCACGGGCGATCTGGTGCTGCTCGCCATCGCCGCCCTGCTCGCGCTCGCCGGCCTGGCCTGGCGGCCGCGGCTGGAATCGTACGCGCGCAAACTGGCGGAGCGCGCCGGCTGGGCCATGCTGTTCTTCTTCCTGCTGCCCATCGTGCTGCGCCTCGCGCTGCTGGCCAACCACCCCGCGCCTACGCCGGAGGTGTACGACGAGTTCGGCCACCTGCTGATGGCGGACACGCTGCGCCATTTCCGGCTGGCCAATCCTCCGCACGCGCTGCCGCAGTTCTTCGAGACCTTCTTCGTCTTGCAGGAGCCCACTTACAGCTCGATCTATCCCGCCGGGCCGGGCCTTGTGCTGGCCATCGGGTGGACGCTGTTCGGTACGCCGTGGGCGGGCGTTCTGCTGGGCGTGGGCGCGTTCTGCGCGCTGTGCTATTGGATGCTGCGCGGATTCGCCACGCCGGGTTGGGCCTTCGCCGGCGGCCTGCTGGCGGTGATTCAGTTCGGGCCGCTGTGCCCGTGGATGAACGACTACTGGGGCGGAGGCGTGGCCGCGGCGGCCGGATGCCTGGTTTTCGGGGCGCTGCCTCGCCTGCGCCGGGCGCCGCGCACGCGCGACGCAGTGCTGCTGGGCGTGGGGCTGGGGATGCACGTGCTGACGCGGCCCTACGAATCGCTGTTTCTTTTCGCCGCCGTGGCGCTGTTCTTCGCGCCGCTGCTATGGCGCCGCGGCGAATGGCGCGGGCTTCTGAAGTGGCTGCCCGAGACGGCCATGGTGCTGCTGCCGTTCCTGGCGCTCACCCTATTTCAGAACAAAGCGGTGACGGGCAGTTGGACCACGCTGCCGGAGGCTCTCAGCCAGTATCAGTACGGCGTGCCGGCCTCGCTGACGTTCCAACCGCATGCCACGCCGCACCGCGAGTTGACGCCGCAACAGGAGATGGATTACCGCATGCAGCGCGGGTTCCGCGGCGAGAAACCGGAGACCCTGGCCACTTACTTCCTGCGCCTGGAGTACCGCGTGCGGTACTACCGCTTTTTCTTTCTGGCGCCGCTCTACCTTGCACTAGTGGCGTTTGTGTTTCGCCTGCGCGAGCCGCGGTTTCTGTGGGTGGCGGCGACGGCGGCGCTGTTCGCCCTCGGCACCGGCTTCTTCCCGGCATTCCAGACGCACTACGTCGCCGGGATCGCGTGCCTGTTCGTGCTGATGACGGTGACGGGCCTCGAGACGCTGAGCCGCTGGCGCATCGGCGGCCGGCCGGCGGGTCTCGAGGCAACGCTGCTGGTGGCGGGGCTGTGCGCGGCGCACTTCCTGTTCTGGTACGGCCTGCACCTGGCGGATGGCTGGGACGTGTCGGCGGCGCTGCGCCAGTACGAAACCTGGGACGCCGTCAACCACACCGGCCCTGACCGGCACACTTACGTTAACGGTAAGCTGGCGGGGATTCCGGGCAAGCTGCTGGTCTTCGTTCGCTACTTGCCGAAGCACATCTTCCAGGACGAATGGGTGTACAACGCGGCGGACATCGGCGGCGCGCGCGTGGTGTTCGCCCGCGACCTGGGCTCCGAGGCCAACCAACGACTCCGCGACTACTTCCCCGGCCGCGCCGTGTGGCTGCTGGAGCCGGATTACCCGGTGCCCCAGGTGACTTGGTTCCCCCGGCCGGCGCCATCGCCGTTCCTGACTCCCGAGTAGTGCCGTGACCGCGAGATTCGGTTCCATCGCGGGACCGCTTGCTGACGCGCGCGGCTCCGTTCAGAGCCACGACGGGGTGCCCTCTGGGCCAGGAGTGGTTGCCCGGAAAGGCACATGACCACGCGGTCGAAGACCTAGGGGCGCACCCACCGCCGGCGCGGGAACAACTCGGGCCCCGCCTTCGTATAGGATGGTTGAGTCGGACAGGAGGCGCAGCGATGTTTTGCCATGTTTGCGGCGGGCGGATCCAACCGGGCCAACAGCACTGTGGGGTTTGCGGGACGGCGGTGGGAGGTTTCCAGGCCCCCCAGGGAGTGACGCCGGCGCGGAGCCGCGTGGCCAGCCACGTACGAAACCTGGGGATCGTGTGGATCGTGTTCTCGGCTTTGCGTGTCCTGCCGGTCATCGGCATGCACTGGCTCCGGCCATTCGGGTTCGGCGAGGGGTCGCCGTACTGGGGCGGTTTCCCGGGGCACCTGCTGGGGATACTCCACGTGCTCGCCGCCGTCTCGGCCTTGCTGGGCCTGCTCGGCATCCTGGTGGGTTGGGGACTGCTGACCCGGCAGCCTTGGGCGCGGGTGGTGGCGATCGTCTTCGGATGCATCGCCCTGGTCCACATCCCATTCGGCACCGCGTTGGGCGTTTACACGTTGTGGGTGCTGCTGCCGGCCGAGTCCGAGCGGGAATACCGGCAGACCGCGCGAGTGTGAAATCACCCGAAAACGTCCGGAATCGAACACACCGGCGGGGCGTCGAGCGCGCGTGCGCGATACGATGAGAGCATGAGACGAGCCAATCTTTCATTCACCGTGCTGATAGCCGCGGTACCGCTGCTGGCGGCGGTTGACCAGCCGAAGACCGAGGAGCGGCTGCGGGATGCCACCAGCCTGTTCCAGGAAATCATGACCGCGCCGGACCGTTCCATTCCCCAGGGACTTCTCAGCCGCGCGTCTTGTGTGGTGCTGCTGCCGGGGCTGAAGAAGGGGGCGATGATAGGCGGCGGGAAGTACGGCAAGGGATTTGCGGTGTGCCGCGCGCCGGAACAAGGATGGGGTCCGCCCGCGGCCGTCCGCGTGGAAGGCGGCAGTTTCGGGTTCCAGTTGGGATTCTCTTCGAGCGACGTGGTGCTGCTGATCATGAACGAGCGGGGCATGGACCGGCTGATGCGCAGCAAGTTCACCATCGGCGGCGAGGCCACCGCCGCCCTCGGCCCGGTGGGCCGCGACGCCACCGCGCAGACGGACGCGATGATGACGGCGGAGATCCTCTCCTGGTCGCGGTCGCACGGGGTCTTCGCGGGCGTGTCGCTGGATGGCAGCACGCTGCGCGCCGACATAGACGGAAACGAAGCTTTGTACGGCAAACGCTTCTCCACCCGGGACGTGCTTCGCGGCGGCGCCCAGCCGCCCGCCGCCGCGGCGGCCCTGACCGACTCGTTGACGAAGTTCTCGATGCGCAAGGCGAATTAACCGCACGTTGTCGCAGGCCACGGGCTTGTGGCGCACGCACTCGTGCGTGCCGCATCCCGACTCGTCGGGATGCCCGGCGGTTCCCAGCCTCAGTGTGCGGTCCGGGCGGACGGTCTGCCGTTCCGGAGGCGTCGCCACGAGTGGCGACGCGGCACGCACGAGTGCGTGCGCCACGACTCCGGACCGCGACCGGCCCTACAGTGGGATCATCGGCCGCGTTTCGCTCCCCAGACGGTAGGTGCGGGTGGGAAACTCGCTCGGGGGAAGCGACTGCATGCGCGGGCGGAGCAGAATCAATACCTGATCCGTGCTCTTGGTGTGTTTCTTCCGGCGCGTGAGCGTGCCCAGATACGGGATGCCGGAAGCGCCCGCCAATCCGGTTATGGTGGTGGTGTCGCGGGGCTCGATCAGGCCCGCCAGCACGGCCCACTGCCCGGAGGCGGTGCGCACGGTGAACTTCACGGCCCGGTTCTGGATGATGGGCATCCCGCCAACGGTCTCTCCGGTCAACAGTTTGAATTGTGCCTCCACGTCCAGCGTGACGTCTCCGCCCCCGTGCACCCGGTGCGTCACCTTCAGCTCCAGTCCCAGATCCTCGTAGGTGATCATCGGGGGAGGGACAAACATGCCGGTGGTGGAAGCTCCGGCGATGCCGGCGGTGGAATAGGTGGCGGTCGAGATGGGGTAGCGCTCGCCGATGTGCATGCTGGCCGGTTGACCCTCGATCGCCGGCAACTGGGTCTCCAGCAGCACCTTGCCCAGGCTGTTGGACATGGTAGCCACCATCTGCGGGGTCATGATCCCCAGGCCGATCAGCGTTTTCCCGCCGCCGAATGTCAGCACCCCGGACACGGCGGATGCCAGCGAGAACTTGTTCTGCAACGCGGTGGTGAGCGGCGTGAGCGAGAGCAGGTTGGGAAACTCGATCCCGTACTCGATGGCGTCGTTGCGGCTGACTTCCAGCATCCGCATTTCCATGACCACCTGTCCGCGCTGGAACAGCAGATCTTCCAGCATGGCGCGCGCGGGAAGCATCTTGGAGACGCGGTCGCGGATGATGACGGCGTTCTCCTGCGAGTCGAAGGAGACTTTTTCGAGCGCCAGGGCCTGTTGCACGGCGGTGACCACCGCGTTGAAATCCTGCGCGGCAATCAAGCCCGGCAGCCGGACGGAAATGGCCGCCGTGGGCTCCAGTTGGGCGCGCTTCTGCGTCGTATCCTTGGCCACCAGAATCGTCTTGCCGTCGAGGGGCACGGCGAACGACGCCGTGGCGGACTCCAGCGCGTACAGCGCATCCCGGTAGTTCATCCCGGTCACCGCGAAGCGCATGGACCCCACCGGCTGGTACTCCCCGTCGAAGATACAGCTCAGTCCGTAGGCTTTGGCGACCTCTTCGAAGAGCTTCTGGGAATCGCCGCGCAGGTCGAAATCCCGAATCCCCGATTCGGCCTTCAACTCGGCGGGCGGCAGCAACTGGCGGGCTTCCTGGCGGTCCTGGAAGGTGGCTGCCGGGATGGCGGCATCTTCCGGGCGAATCGCCAGATCCGCCGCGGAACGCGGTTTTCCGGTTTCCAGAATGGCGCGCAGGCGCAGGGCGCGGCTACGCTGCCAATACGTGCGGTTTTCGGGCTCCAGGGCGGCGGCCTGCGCGTACGCCAGGTAGGCTTCGGTGAAGTGGCCCGCCTTCTCGGCATCGCGGCCCTTGTTGTAGAGGTCGAAAGCCGACGGCTGGCCGGCCAACGGAACGCTGGCCAGGATGAGGTATAGTACCGGGGCCAGGGTCCGCACATAGTCTTGGACGCCGCGGAGGGCCGCATCGTGCAGGCCACTTTGCCGTTAGAATCTGGAGTGGGAGACGGAATGAACACGATCCGCGGCATTCTGATGCACGACCCCATGCTACTGGCCCGCCCGGCGATGGTCTTCGCCGGCGTGCTTCTGGCGGGCTGGCTGGTGCGGTGGCTGGCGTTGCGCGCCCTGCGGGCCTGGACCAGGCGCAGCGGTAGCCGCCCCGGCTTGATTCTGGAAGAGGCGCTGCGCGGCCCGCTGCTCATCTGGGCGGTGATTCTGGCGGTGCACACGGCGCTTCAAACTTCCGGTCTGCCGGAGAAGATCGCCGAGGGGGGCGCGCGCCTGCTGTTGGTCTTGTGGATAGCTTCCCTCACCCTGATGTGCATGCGCATCGCGGGAAACCTGGTCCGGCACTACGGAGGCCAGGTGCCAGGCGCGCTGCCGGTTACCACGCTATCGCGGAATCTGGCGCAACTGGCGGTGTTCATCCTGGGAGTGGTGTGGCTGCTGGCGGCATTCCACATGAACATCACTCCCATCCTGACGGCCTTGGGCGTGGGGGGCCTGGCGGTCGCGCTGGCCTTGCAGGATACCCTTTCAAACCTCTTCTCCGGCTTCTATGTGACGGTGGCCGGGCAGGTGCGGCTGGGGGACTACATCAAGCTCAACACCGGGGAAGCGGGGTATGTCACGGATATCGGATGGCGCGCCACTTCCATCCGCGAGATGGCCAACAACCTGATCGTGGTCCCCAACTCGAAGTTGGCGCAGGCCATCGTGACCAACTACCACCTGCCGGAACGGCGCATGAGCGCTTCGCTGCAAGTGGCGGTGGCCTTCGATTCCGATCCCGAACGCGTGGAGCGCGTCCTGGCGGAGGTGGCGCAGCGGGCCGTGGGAGAGCTGCCCGGCCTGTTGGGCGATCCGCCCCCGGGAGCCGCCTTCGACCCCGGCTGCGGCGATTTCTCCCTGGGCTTTACGCTGAGTTTCCAGGTGGCCGAGTTTGCCGATCAGTTCCGCGTCCGTTGCGAGCTGCGCAAACGAATCCTGCGCCGCTTCCGCGAGGAGGGGATCGGGATTCCGTTCCCGTCGCGAACCGTATACCTTCAGCAAGGCCCGGCACCCCAGACCCCCTGAGCGAAGCCGGCGGGAGTATACTCCCGGATAGAGGGACTGTCATGAAGATCCACTTGGCTATCGGATTACTGTGTCTGTTCGCGGCGGGGGCGATGGCCCAGCGCGGCGGTGGACACGCCGGCGGCGGCGGATTTCGAGGGGGCGGCTTCTCCGGCGGTGGGTATCGCGGCGGCGGACTTGGCGGCGGAACGCACTTCGGCGGCTACGGCGGCTATCGTGGTTCCTATGGCTATCGCGGATTCCCGCTCGGCCCCGGTTACTACCCCTGGTATGGCTACGGCTATCCCTACGGTTACTACGACCCCTACGTTTATGCTCCCCCCGTGGCCTCCGACTACAATCCGCAGCCCCAGGTGACGGTGGTTTACCCGCCTCCATCGCAGCCGGCGTACAGCATGTACGTGGCTCCCACCGCGGGCGGCTACGACGAGTACGGCCAGCCGGTCGCACCCGCACCCGCGCCGGCGCCCACATCTGAGCCGGGGCGGTCGCCAATCTACCTGATCGCTTTTAAGGACCACACCATCCGAGCCGCGGAATCGTATTTCGTAAGCGGAAACGCGCTCCACTACGTCACCCTGGAGCACTCCGAAAAGCAGGCGCCGCTCGACAGCGTGGACCGCGCCCTTTCGGGGCAGTTGAACCGCGATCGGCACGTAGCTTTCACGCTGCCCGGCGAGTAACTCCGCAGGCTCGAGGCTGGCTGGCGCGCGCCGGCCGCTGGGCCGCTTCCGCGGTTCGGTTCTTCGGAGCCTTTCGTCCGGTTCCAAACACCGGTTCCAAACCCCGGACGGTGATACGTCCGCTTGCGTAACCCTCGCACAAGTTGTATGATTTTTGCTAGACAGTACCAAGGACACTAATTGCGTTTGAAAATTGCGGTTCTATGCATGGTTGGCGTTGCGTCTGCTATCGCGCAAAGCGCCTTCACTGACGATTCTAGCAAAGCCGTGGTATACGTATACCGGCTTAAGATGGGCTCGGGCCCCCCCCCGAACTCTCCCTCCGTCTACTGTGACGAACAGGAGTTAGCCCGCCTTCAGAACGACCGCTTCTTCAGCTTCCGTCTCGACGAGGGGAAGCACTCTTTGCGGTCGACCGACGAAAACTCGGTGCTCCAACTGGATGTCAAAGCCGGCCAAACCTACTACATCCGGGGCGAAGTTGTGCCCATTAAACTGAAGCCGCGCGGACGGCTGGCACTGATGTCTCCAGAGCAGGGGGCCAACGAGGTTCGCACACTCCAGCCGCTCCCTTCGGACAAGATTAAGGATCGCAATCGCGTGCTACTTGATCCCCCGAAATAGCTCCCCTGGTCTGTCGTGTGGCGCGGGGGTGTCGCCTACACAAACCACCAAAGACGATGGTTTCAGGGTTCATTGGCTATGAGGACGGTTTACCTGACGGGCGGAACGGGGTTTCTGGGAAGCCACTTCATCCGAAATCACCTTTCAACCGGGGAGTATGACGTTCATTGCTTTGTTCGAGGTAGCAGCGATGGCGCGTGTACGCGGAGACTGAGGCAAACAGTTCTCGCGGCGAACACCAGCTATCCGGGAAAGACGCTGTTGAACCTGGAGGGCGTGACTGCGATTCCGTCCGACATCACGCAGCCACAGTTGGGTCTCAGTGAAGAGTGGATTGATACGGAGCGGAGGCGGTCGGCGGGCTCGACGTTCTTCCACTTCGCGTCGTCATTGTGTTTCGAAGAAAACAACAAAGATCTAATTTACGATCACAACATCAACGGTGTGAAACATGCGGTCGACGTCGCGTCGGCATTGAGATGCGACGCGTTCTTCTACATCTCCACGGCCTTTACAGTGGGTATTCACGAAGGTCATGTGGTGGAGCAACTGCATCGTCCCGCCGCCTTCAACAATTACTATGAAGAGACGAAGTGCGCGGCGGAGCACCTCATCACGGTGCTATGCGACGCGAAAGGATTACGGTTGGTCATTGTCCGGCCATCCGTGGTGATCGGTCCGTCGGAATCCTGCAAAACTGGAGGTAGTAAAACGGGGTTATATGGGTTGATTCGAGAGATGCATCGCCTGAAACGACATCTTAAGAACGCCCCGGTGGTGGCGGACGGCAATCTGGACGCGGCGGTCAACTTGATCCCGGTCGACTATGTCTGCCACGACATCTTCCGGCTATTCGAGGACACCGGCGTTCAGAATGGCCTGCATCATGCCACCGCCCGCAACAATGTGAAGATTGCCGTTCTGGTCGAATTGATCAAGCGGCACATGGGGCTCCCCAACGTCACCGTGGAGCGGTTCGAGCGGTTCGACAGTAAACGAGCTTCGGCTATTGAAAGACTGTTGGCGAGAACAACTGCGTTTTACAACTCGATCACGTGCGCGACGAAGCATTTTGAAAAGAAATCCGGCGGAACGTGGATCCTTGGCATGGACGAGGTGGAACGCTATGTCATCGAAGGAGTGCGCGAGTCCGAGTCGGGCGAAAGCCATGCGTCAGATCGCGAGAAGATTGCCGTTCCCGAGGACCGGGTTGCCTTGAACGTATCCGCCGCCGGTGATCCTCGGAGCCCTCACCCGCCACAGGATTCCCGCGATATTTCAGGGCGGGCCCAATGTTGAGCGGCTGCCTTCGATCACCCGCGCGGTTTACGGCCGCCGGACACGAAATTGGCAATCCATAGCCAAACGCACCCTTTCCTGTGCTTTCGCTCACCGCTATTCATGTCGCATAATGTTGCACCAACTGGAGCGCGCGCAGGGGAGCATTGCGAAGAGCGGACCGGCGCACGGTCCGTCTGGTTCCGCGCCCCTTACGCAGTCCGCTGGCCCGGACTCGGTGCGGCGCAACGGCGCCTGGCTTTTGAGTTGGAGCGTTTGGAAGAACGAATCGGAGAAACTGGCGGTTCCGGCCGGCAAGCGGCAACAGAATGCTCGTTCACGGAGAACCAAGCGTCGGCCCGTCTGGCACTTACCCCAGCGCCGTTTACCGGACCTTTCGTGAAAGCTCGTTCCGTCGCCGAAGAACGACCGACACCGGAAACAGAATTGCCAACTCCTCTATCGTCGATGAATTTGCGGGGTTTCACGAATTCCTGCGGAGAGCCCGTTTATGCTTCCCCCGTGGCTTCCGGCTACAATCCGCAGCCCCAGGTGACGGTGGTTTACCCGCCTCCATCGCAGCCGGCGTACAACATGTACGTGGCTCCCACCCAGGGCGGCTGCGACGAGTACGGCCAGCCGGCCGCGGTCCCGCCAGCCCCAGCGTCCGCGTCCGCGCCAGGACGGTCGCCGATCTACCTGATCGCTTTCAAGGACCACGCCATTCAGGCGGCGGAGTCCTATTTCGTGGGTGGAAACGCGCTCCACTACGTCACCCTGGAGCACGCCGAAAAGCAGGCGCCGCTCGACAGCGTGGACCGCGCCCTTTCGGGGCAGTTGAACCGCGAGCGTCACGTGGCTTTCACGCTCCCTGGCGAGTAGGCCCGGAGGCCCGCAGCGGCTGGCGTTCTCGGCCCGCGGCGGCTGGCGTTCTCCGGCCCGCGGCGGCTGGCGTTCTCCGGCCCCCGGCGGCCCGCGTTCTCGGCGCGCGGCCGGGTGGCGGTCTAGGGGCGCGGCGGCTGGGGGTCTCCGGGTCGGCGCCG
>Ga0182021_10008647_pt1 | contig 12056 bp, 12 predicted proteins | sample 612E3MmetaG_FD_120493 | JGI IMG/M metagenome (GOLD analysis project Ga0182021, IMG submission 120493) | Permafrost microbial communities from Stordalen Mire, Sweden - 612E3M metaG (Illumina Assembly) | ecosystem: Environmental > Terrestrial > Soil > Wetlands > Permafrost | place: Sweden...
AAAATTCTGACTTCCAAATACTTCATCCAAAATTGATCTAACAAGATGTACATTCTCATCACCAATTTGCACAAACACGCTTCCAGTCTCAGTAAGTAAATCCCTAGAGACTACCAAACGGTCTCTTAAATAAGCGAGATAGGAATGAATACCCAATTTCCACGTATCTCTAAACGCTTTGATCTGCTCCGGTTGACGGGTAGTGTCTTCCTTGTTGCCGTCCTTTACATCACGTTTTCGGGTGCTCGCCTGCCAATTAGAACCAAAGCTAATGCCATAAGGCGGGTCAATGTAAATCATTTGAACCTTGCCTTTTAAGCCTTCTTTTTCGGCCAGGCTGGTCATGACCAGTAATGAATCACCCAAAATCATGCGGTTAGACCACTTCTGGTCATGACGGTAGAATTCCACCATCTGTTCAAAGTCTATGCCATTGAAATCAGAAAAGAAATTGAACTGACTCTCCGGTTTATCCTTTTGCGATTGAGACCGTAATTCCTCAATCAGGTATTTAGGATGGATTTTTTCCTGGATATAGATAGGCACGGCAGGTACTTCCAGGTCCTGGGAATCCTGCTCATCTTTACCTTTCCAGACCAGTTGGGGGTCCAATGAAGGGTCGCGCGGGTAAAGAATTTTCTTGGGTTTATTTTCATCGTCAGTCACAAAGCCGCGTAATTCCTCTGTGGGGATATTGGTGCGGCGGTCTTTGTGGACGTTGGCCTCAATAGGAGTCGTGGGTTTATTCTTACCTGCACTCATAATATTTGCTCCTCTAGCTTTTGGGATAATCGTGTTAGTTCCGCGCGAATCGTATTCTTGGCATCCCATGGGTCGCTGATTTCAATAAATGCCCATTTACCGAATTCACCGTAATTATTAATGGCCGGAATCCAGAGATTGCGGGCAGCGGCTGTCTTAGCGGCTTTTTCCCGCTTTTTCTCCCCGCTGACTTCAACAATTAAATTCAATAATTCCCCGTTTGTTTCCTTCAAACGGACAATGAAATCGGGATAATATTTCTTTTCATCCCCATCAATAATATAGGGGATAACAAATTCCAAACCCTGATTTTTAACATAACATGCAACCTCATTCATTTCTTCCAGCGCCTGGGCCATTTTCTGTTCCCAGGATTGGGTATCTGCAACCATATAAGAGATATGACATTTATTGGGATCTGTTGGATAAACGGGACGAGTGGTATCAAAATCTACATATCGTGTAGAACCGACGGTATCATAAGGACGTAAAATTGGCTTTAATTTTACTTGGCCGGCCTGGCTGCCAACCAAGGAATTATAAATACGTTCGGCAGCGAAGTGACTTCTCTCGGTCATCATCAACATCTGGATAAAAGCATTATCCTTAATAGTGACACAGGAAGACATCCAGTGGCGGGTGATATTTACCAGTTGAGGGAAGAGCCACGGTTTCCTATTCCCATCGGCATCATTAAAATACTTATCCAGCACTGTTTTAGCCACATGAAAAACGACTTCCTGTTCACGTTTTTCCCCGAGCGTAGTATATAATTTGTGAACCGCAATTTCACCGACAATCGGGGCAATGGTTGTACTACTGGGTGTATTCTCCGTAGAGAGTACCATCTTCGAATCTTGGGTAAAAACTGCAACCAATTTATCAGGAGGCACGTCTTTTTTGTAACCAATGACGCGAGGGAAAGTAATCTCACAGGCAAGTCGTTCATCCAAAGCCCGCACGCGGGTGATCGGTTTAGGCGGGGGAGGATCAGTACTCTGCCCGGAGCACGGGATAAAGGAGAACGGCACGCCGTAGACCTCGGCGTATTCCGCGTCAAACATGCCGTCTTTTTTGGTTTCATAGCTGCGGCGGCGTAAAGCACGTCCGACAACTTGTTCGCAAAGTAACTGAGTGGTGAAAGCACGGACACCCATGATATGCGTGACAGTGTTAGCATCCCAGCCTTCAGTGAGCATGGAAACGGAAATTACACAGCGGACATTTTCACCGAGTTTACCGGATTTACCGACGGTGTTCATGACTTCGCGCAAAAGGTCTTCATCGGTAAGTTCATCCGTGCTGCGTCCGGGAAAACGCTTGCGATAATCATCTTTAAAATCTTCGATAGCAACCTGGGCCATCTGCTTGAATTCCTTGCTCATGGCTTCACCGGATTCCAGTTGTTCGCTATCAATCAGGATAGTGTTCGGAATCGACCGCCATCGACCGTAATTGTCGGCATTATTAAAAATGTTCAGATTACCGGGCACAATCACGGTTTGGTCGTCTGTTAGAGGTTTCTCATATCCGGAAACCCAATCATAAACCAACTTGGAAACGCTGGTATTGTTGCAGACCACAATAAAAACCGGCGGAGTCGCGCCCCTGGCTCTGGCTACGGTATTCTGTTCCCATTGCCGGTAATATTTTTCATAATTACCATAAAGACTGATGAGCGCGCCTTCCAATTCCTGAGGCAGTTTCGGGTCGACGGCGGCATTTTCATCTTTAGTAGAGCGGCCCTTCTTCGGCAAATGGTCTTTAATCCGGAACCAAATATCGCGATAAGTAGGCATGCCGGTTTGCATGGCGTCATCGGAGACAGGCACACGCGGCACCTTGACGATGCCGCATTCAATCGCATCAATCAACGAAAAATCAGAAACAACCCAAGGGAATAACGCTCCTTCGGGATGTCCCGAACCGCGTAAAAAGAAGGGAGTGGCCGATAAATCATAAACTACTTTCACCCCGATTTTGTTTTTAACCGCTTCTAAACCGGAAATCCAAACGCGGGCTTCTTCTTCACGCTTTTCGGCTTCGCGACGGTCATCTCCGGTTAATTTCGTTTCTTCGGTTTCAACCTTATGACGGTAGCAATGGTGGGCTTCATCATTTATAACGATGATATTTTTCTTGTTGCGCAACTCAAGGCAGACTCTACGAACCATCTGGTCGGGCGACTCAATAAGAGTATTCGATTGCCCATTTGTAAGAAGCCCTTTCGTTCGTGCAGAAGCCTTGATTAATTCCCGTTGCTTAAATCCGTGAAAGTTCGTGATAATAATCTTAGCTCGGCCTAATTCTGCCATTTGAGATAAAGAAACGACATCTCTTTGCTGATAATAATTTTGAGGGTCGTTGGGATAAAGCACTCTCAAACGGTCACGGATGGTAATGCCGGGAGTAACAATCAGGAAAGCGTCGGTAAAACGCGCATCCTGCGGATTGGCAATTTTATTTAGCACCTGCCATGCAATAAGCATGGCCATGACGACGGTTTTACCGCTGCCGGTCGCCATTTTAAAAGCAACACGGTATAAGCCGGGATTATTATCTTCATTGTGATTTCTGATTTCATTTTCAATCCAATTGTCACCGTATTTGTTGGCAACCTCGGTCAAGTAGATGGCAGTTTCCATCGCTTCAATCTGACAAAAAAACAGTTTGCGTTCCCGATCAGGATTTTGCCAATATTCGAGTAACTGGCGGGTAACATTGGTTATTCCAACGTAATTTCCTTTGCGCCACGTTGATACCTGGGTGCGAATGCGGTTGATAAAATCATTTTCTTTTACTCTATCCTGAGTCCACTCGCTTTCAAGGGTCAACTGTTTTGCCCCGGCTTTTTTCTTGGGTTGTGCGATGGGGACAAAATAAGAACTTATGCGTCTTGATTCGGTAATTTCGTTGGTAATACCCTCTTCGGAAAACTTAAAATGTCGGCTTGGCTCTTTGTAAGGCGAGTTAAGTATCGGGTTTTCAATTACTACTTGCGGCATAAATATCCTTGCTTTGAACTAAATTGCGATATTAACGCCAATTCTAGCACGAGTGACGGATTATGACAAGTCATATTCATTATTGGTTCAGTTCTCTTATCGTTAGAATTGGTCTATAATCGCTCTAACGCTATAGTTAGGGGGATTATAAAATGTCTAACAAAAATCCACTCGATAAAATATTCGTTGAACCATTTGAGAATCGCCATATTTGGCGAAGGCGGTTCGAGATGTTAATATTTACGATTCTAAATGCACTTTTAGCCGTAATAAGCATAATCAGCTTAGGTGCAACTGAAGGCTGGCAAAAATTAACACAATTCCCTTATATGGCTCTTTGGATATACCTCATAGTTTTTGCATTTTTTGCATTCGATTTAATGTGGAATAGAGCAAAAGAGGATATAGAAGAAAAAGATGGAACTAATAAAAAATTCGACACGATGATTTTATTATTAATTTCTATCGCGGAATGCCAAGGTATAGATACTAAAAAATTATTAGAGGCTAAAATTGGAGAATCAAAAATAATAAACAAACCCAAAACCTGAAATTGTTACTCTTAAAAATGAAATCGTGCTCCTTACGTAATCAATTTTGACAGGGGGTATAAAATTAATATATGGGATATTCGCAATATCATCCAGGGAATGTCGACCTTCGACTGAAAGGGATTGTAGATAAGCGTGCAGAGCAGCTTAATCCTAAATCGCGGGCGTTTCAAGGCGAAACCAAAGGATTATATTATCCTGTTCAAGCCATGCCTGGTATTTATGTTTGGGCTGTTATGCAGGCTTGTCTTGATTTATCAGAAAATGCCATCCCTGCCTTCAGTCGTTTAGTTGACGCTTGGAGCATGGAAGGTAATCAATCTTTTTTGGATGAAACAATTGACCGTGGACAAAAAGAGGGATTAGTTAGTTCTGAAGTATCGTTAAACGGTTTTGGTCCAATCCCGGAATTGTGTGCTAAATATGGGTATAATAAAGATTTTTTATATCTGAATAGGCTCGTGTGTTTGTTCATTTTAAACTTTTTTAACAGAGAAATTGACCGGGAGAACAGACGATCTAAAATGAAAGCCATCACTAACCCGGTCCTGTATGCTTCTCTTTTAACACGGTCGTCTTATGCTCATTTGAAGATAGAATTAGCCGATCTCGAGAAGTATCAAGGCGGCATTGACAAACAGATGCAAAAACGAAGTGATCGTGTTAAGCGTAGATATGTGTCTCAATTCCAGGATTATAACCAACATTTAGTCAGTCACGCAAAGATAATGAATTTGGCTAAAATGTGGTATACAAGTTATGTACTCAAGAATTCAATTGTTGATGCAGCAGATTATTTTAAACTATCGCCTAAAGATTTAGGCGAGCGCTTAAAACCAATAAGAGAAGCATTAATTTTCCCATTTTAGTCTAAGTAATGGCCGTCTTTTTAAAGAGGTTGGAAATTCCAGCCTCTTTTCTTTTTTTCTGTGCAAAAAGTGTCTGGTTCTATATTTGTTAATTGCCCCATAGAATGGGGATATGACAACAAACGATGTTTTTGCAGTTAGCGGCATAAGTGAAGGGCAGAAGGTGCAATTGGCGCGTATCACAAGGGGCTGGCGACAGGTTGACCTGGCTTGCTTCGCTGGAGTCAATGTTTCAGACGTTTGCACTTTGGAACATAATCGTTACTTGCTTCCAACCAGGAAAACAAAAATTTTGAAATGCCTTGGGCTTGTTGACGCGGAGAATGAAAGCTCGAATCGCGGAGGACCACTCAATGGATAGCCAATTGTGGGCGCTAACGCCAATACAAATTCACGAGCGCATTCCGGCGCTATCGGTCCAAACTGTCCGCAGTTTGATTAGAAGCAACAGACTAAAGCACGTTAAATTGCAACGACGTTATTTGGTTTCGGTCATCGAATTAAATCGCTTTCTGACTGAATCAAATAACCAGGACGGTGAGAGGCGATGACTACCACAACAAGATTTACAGATATTGACCAATTTCTTACTTTGCTCAAAGGCGTCAAACCAGCTCATTCAGGATTCACGGCGCTTTGCCCCGGACACACTGACCATAACCGTAGTCTGACTATCAAGTTAGAAGACAACAAATTATTACTCCATTGTTTTGCCGGATGTGATATCAACCATATCGTTGAATCTATAGGTTTAACGACGGCTGATCTTTTTTTGACTAGTGAGAAACAAGCTACCAGGAAGATAGTAGCTGTTTACCCTTATTTTGATGAAAACGGGAATTTACTTTATCAGGTTGTGCGAACCGAGCCAAAAGGGTTTTATCAGCAAAGGCCCGACGGCAAGGGCGGCTTTATCCTCAACCTAATTGGGGTAACACCCACTATCTATCAATTACCCAAAATTAAAACCGCAGTATTATTGGACGAACCTCTGATAGTTATACCGGAGGGGGAAAAGGATTGTGATAATTGTTTCCGCAAAATGGGTATCGTGGCGACCTGCAATAGCGGTGGCGCCGGTAAATGGCGTTCTGAATTTGGGGAATATCTAAAAGGCGCTCAAACAATTGTAGTGATTGCAGATAAAGACAAGCAGGGACGGGAGCATGCTCCACAAGTAGCACGATCGTTAATTGGCAAGGTGACGTCTGTAAAAGTCATCGAAATGCCTGGGAATAACATCAAGGATTTGTCAGATTGGATTACTGCAGGCGGTGACGAGGTAACGTTCCGAAAGTTGGTAACTGACGCCCCAGAATATACTGAGACGCAACAAACTAAAACTAATAATAAACAAACATTCGATTGGCGACAGGCGGCAGTACCCCATAGTGAATTATTGAATTGCAAAGCCAGCGAGCAGGTGTTCTTAGTAGAGGGGTTTATCACCAAATCGTGTTATGCGCTCATGGGCGCTAAACCTAAAATCGGCAAGAGTATATGTGCTTCACAACTCGCACAGTGCGCAGCCACTGAAACTCCATTTTTAGGTATGAAAGTAAACAGAACTACCGTTGTTTATTTACAGCTTGAAAACGGCAAGTTACGTGAAAGAAAGCGGCTAGACATGCAACATTCTGACATTCCAATACCCACCTTGACTTATTTTTTTGAATGGCAATATTTGAATACTCCCGAAGGACAGCAATCTTTGATCGAAATGTTGGATGTCTATAAGCCAGGACTATTGATAATCGACACATTGAGCAAGGCCGTTAATGCCAAACTAGACCAGAACGATGCTGGCCAAGCCGCTGATCTGGGTTACTTCCTTCACAAGATTGCTGTTGACTACGACATGGTCGTATTTGTCATCCATCATCACGGCAAAATGTCCAGTGGAGACCCCGGGACAGACTTAAGAGGTTCAAGTGCATGGGCCCAATCAGCTGACCTTTTGATTGGATTATATAAAAATGAGGATGGCAGCTGTAATTTAAAGACCTCAAGTCGGGACACAGAAGAGATTGATTTAAGATTGAAACTTGATAAAGAAGTTACGTGGACATGGCAAAACATGGGCGAGGATAAAGATATTCGGCAGATTGAAGCCCGACAAAAGATTCACGATGCTTTAGACATTCTCGGTGAGGCAAGCGCGGTAAAGATTGCAGAAGAAATCGGCTTAACACGTCCAGCGGTGCAGCAACAATGTAAACCGATGCGTGAGAATGGTGAACTTGACTATCGGGTTAATAATCGGGGGGAGATACTCTATAAAAATAGGTAAGGATATTAATTAACTAACTTACAGTACTTACTACTCTTACTTACTAACTATACTAACAAGATTTACAGAGTGTTAGTAAGTAAGTGATGTAAGGGAGTAAGAGAGGTTTATATTTAACAGCTTTAGAACAATATTTCTCAAGAAAAACAATGCACCTGTCTAGCTTTGTCCAGGAAGGTCGAGATATAGAGGACTGAAATAATGTATGGGAAATTTGAAGTTGCCTTAAGGGAAAACATAGTCACCCCGGTTTTTTGTCCTGTCTATATGACTAAATTTACGGTACGCCTGCATTGGTCATATTTGATAGCGCACAAAAGCGAGGAAATAAAGGTTATTTGTTTAAACTGTGTTAAAGCATGAGTGGATGGAATCAAAAAAGGATTGGTGAATTGATATGACAATCGAATTAAAAGAACAGCAATTTTCCATTATTGGTATCACCGGTTCCGTTCTATCTGTTGAAACACACTCCAATTCCGATGAGAAGACCGGGACGGCAGTCGAACCACCTCGGCCAACGTCACAATTGCAAGTAGTACAATTCCAAGATTTACGAGATACCCGCAACGTTATTAAAAGTAAACCTGGTATGTTTTGGTGCCACGCCCATCTGCAGGATATGCCGTTGAAAAAGCAAAGTAACGATCCGCGATATTGCCAAGAATGTTACCAAGTTTTGTCGCAAGAGGCAAAAGACACCGGCGCCCGTCACAATAAGAAGGCTCCTTGGTGGTTACCAGCTGTTGACGGCGGTTATAAAAAGACTTCCGATGTGGTGTTAGAGGGTGGCGGAAATATGTCCACTCTAAAAGCTCCAAACTCCACAGCGGACAAATTAAGCCGGTCGGTCGTTATCCGGCGCGGTCCAAAAAATAAGGCATTGCCACTTGAAAGAATCGCTAAACTGGCGGCTGACGGTATGGGCAGCAAATTGATTGCCCGTCAATTAAATGCTGACGGTATTGAGGTAAGTTATAAAACGATCCAACGTCTTTTAAAGAAGGCGGTGGCAGCATGAACCTTAATTGGACAACTATCATGGCATCCGGCATTACGGCATCGGTTATTTGTACTTTTTAGTTTTTCACAATTCGACACTTGGCTAGAATACTCGACAGCATAGAAAAACGAGTGGAAATTAACAGCAACGGTAAAAAGGACGGGACAAAATGAAGTGGTCTTTTGTGAATTTTAAAGTTTTTCACAAAAATCGGCCAACTTTTCAGAAAACAGAAAAGCCGGTAGAACCTGTTTTTATGTTCTCCACGGCCGAGGATTGTAATTTTCTATTACTAAGTTATAAAGGGGATAAAACGAAATGTCTTACGGAAACGCCTTAACAATCTGGAAACCGAAACCGAAAGTATACGAACACGTCAGCCAATCGGAAGCACTATCAATAATCGACAAGTGCAGCGGCGGGCCTAAGTATCGGAATTGCTTTAAGGCTCTCTGGTATACCGGCTTACGAATCAATGAAGTGTTGGCGATCCGGGTAAAGGATGTTATTGACAGCATGGACGGACCCATTTTAATAATTACCCGTGAGAAAAAAGGCGATAACACCCATACAGAACGATTACCGATACCCGCAGAGCTGGGCCGGACATTAAAAGACTATTACCAAGCGGCCCGATTGCAACCGAACGATAAACTATTCCCCGGTCACGATAATTCTTACCGTTACCAGTTACGCCAGGCAGCCAAAGACGCCGGGATTGATTATTGGCAGCACATTCACCCGCATATGTTCCGGCATGGCTTTATTTATTATCAGGTGTCAAAGGGGACACATCCGCTGGTACTCACTCAGTTAGTCGGTCATTCTTCTTTAGCCGTGACACAAGGATATTATCAGCCGCAGGAATCGGATTTACGCAAGGCAATGGAGTCTTGACATGAGAATATATCCGTTGCCGGATCCTCCCGCCATTATAATAGTCGGCTGGTGGGATGGAACCACGGCTCACCGGCTGACTGAAGAGGAAAGGAATTTTTAAAACGAAACGATAAAGGGGATGGAAGATTAAAAATGACGCAATTAGAAGATAGGAAAAAGATGTACGCGGAACTATTGGAACGGGGCAATGCTCTTCTTCCCAAAGCATTGGAAGTGATTACAGCTTATGGTTCTCCGAGAATTGATTACGGATCCCCCGGGGTGAACTGGTTGATGTTGGTACGATTAGCCTTTAATGGCCTTTGGGTTGACAGTCGGACAAGACACAACTTTTCATTCATGCTGGAAGATGCTGGCGATGTTGAGCCCGTTTACTTCCCCATGTTTGGCATTGCAGGTCACAAAAGTTACCCAACGGGGCAAACCGTCAAGTGGGCTGGAAGTTTTGACCAACCTTTAGAGAGGGCACTCAAGGCGATCAGAGAATCCACTACTGACCATGAAGATACGCCGACTAAACTAATGGACCGTAACGAATTGATCGAGCGAGTTACAATGCAGTCTGTTAAAGGCAACAAAGATTACGCGTCTATTTCTTACGCCATTTATCGCTCTTCGCTAATGTTTCGGGGAACGTTCGTCGTCTTCCGTCAGAACCTCGGTGACCATCAGGCGGCTAACGAAGTTGACCAACTTTTAAAACTTAAGCAACGAACTAAAAATGAACCCCAAAATTAAGATATTTTTCAGTTTCATTGCTACCACTAGATACTACTACGTATAGAAAAGGTGTTGGGGCATAATGGAAACACAATATCACCGGGCAAACATCAACCATTCACACGATCTTGTGAAGGCTAAGGTACTCACCTTGCTGCGCTACAAGGATACTTGGCTTACTGTAAACGAACTATGGCAAGGGTGCAAGTTTAAGTCTGACGCTACGCTACGAAGCCATTGCGGAGGATGGGCCCGCCGGCATACTGATAAGCATGGGATTTCCCATGAGAACCTTTTAGTACGGCAAGCGCGCGGAAGGGCAGGAGCTACCCGGACAAAATGGGAATATCATATCTCCCGGCGCGGTATCCGATGGTTAACATGGAATGTCGATAAGGCCGGACTACTCGATATCATCCTTGAGGAATTAGATTTAATACCTCCAACAAATCCAACTGACAATAAACTGATACCCGATCCGGAATCAAATACCACATCTGAAATATCGGACGATGAAATTAAGAAGATTTGCCAGGAAGTATTGAATAAACATCGAACTCAAAACAGTAATAAGGATGGTTTTTTGGATGGCAATAGTAAGAACTCAGTGTAAACAAATCTATTGCTTAGTCTGTAGAGAGTTTAAGACCGTAGCGGTTGATATCAACGAATGCCCACGTTGTCATTCAAAGTTTAAATGCGCACCTGTCGATTATGTTCTAGTGAAGAAAAAAGTGAGATAAAGTGAAATCGCTAATTTACCATTCGATATCTGAGGGAATGCCCAAAGGGGACCCTGACAGTAAAGCAGATGTCGAATTTATACTTGACAAATCAGCCAATAGCAGTATTATGACAAGTAACAAAAGGGAGGAATATGACAATGACAGACGAAATTAATCCGGCGGATTGGGAACTAAGACAACAGGCAAGCGACTTCGAAGCGGCGAATCACACAAAGGGATGGCGCAAGATGACTCCCCAAGCCCGTCAGGACAGAGTGGAAGCGAAAGCGCAATCAGCGCGGACATTGGCCGAGAATCTGATAGCGTCGGGAGTACCGGACTTCGTGGCGTGGTCAAGGGCACGCCGCCAAGAGATTCTGGAGAGCGACAGTGACTAGAACTCAACGTTCGTTAGAAAAGCTTGAGCCGGGTCGGCCCAGGAAACTCATTTTTGAAGAGATGGTTGCAAAAGGGTTGGTCAAGCCACTCGGGGCTCGAAATATTAAAAATAACGAACGAGGAATTCCGCAATCGAATAAAAATGTTTTAGCTTCAAACATCATTATATTAAACAATCTCAGAAGCCTCAAGCGGCTGACCAGACTACAAATGCGGAGAGAATGAGAATGCAAATAATTACAGACTTGGTTTATGTAAAAGGAGGACTGAAGTGGCAATAATTAAACGTGGTGATTCATGGCGAGTAATGGAATCTTATGAGGGACCGGACGGCAAACGTCATATTAAAACTGCGACAGCGCATAGCAGCAGTGAAGCTAAGTTAATTAGCGCACAGTTACGGGTAGAAATTGGGAAAGGCATATATACCGAACCTTCTAAAATGCCGATTAAAATGTTTCTTGAGCAGTGGTTAAGCGGCCAAGTTAAGACTACGGTCAGCCCTCGAACCCATGAACTTTATGATTACATCGCACATAAACACCTTATACCGGCATTCGGTAATGTCCCCCTTTGTCAGCTTAAACCACAGCGGATACAATCGCTTTATGCCGATAAATTGACCGAGGGATTGAGCGCCAGGACGGTCCAACTTCAGCATGTTTGTTTACACAAAGCGCTTGATAATGCCGTCCGTATTGGTTTAATCCCGCGTAATCCCTGTGATTCGGTAGATCAACCCAGGATAGAGCGTCGCGCAATGAAAACTATGACAGAGGATAACATCACTCAATTTTTGAATGAAGCCCGAAAAACGGATTATTACGCATTG
>Ga0182021_10008648_pt1 | contig 12056 bp, 10 predicted proteins | sample 612E3MmetaG_FD_120493 | JGI IMG/M metagenome (GOLD analysis project Ga0182021, IMG submission 120493) | Permafrost microbial communities from Stordalen Mire, Sweden - 612E3M metaG (Illumina Assembly) | ecosystem: Environmental > Terrestrial > Soil > Wetlands > Permafrost | place: Sweden...
CATGTCGCGCAGCGCTTCACGGCGTGTTTTGCCCAGACGGATTTCATGCAGCACCCGGGCGAAGCTGCGGCTGAGTTCATCTTCCCACTTTTCAGCCACTTTTTGTATCGCTTGATCGAAGCCCAGACCGGCCTCCACGCAAATCGTCAATAGGTCTAACGCGTCCGGCAGTGACTTAATGACCGATTTCTTGCGGCCGCTGATCTTGTTGCCCAACCACAAAGCCGGCAGCATAAAGCCCAGCACCACAAACAACAGCGTAAACAAGAAACGGTTCGGGAAGAACTCAACTTTGGCCAGTGTCAAAACAAAAAAGATCAGGCCCCCCAGAGCGATCGCGGCAATCACGCGAATGCCAAAAAACTCCGACGGGGACCAATTGTTGGGGTTGCCGGCCAGATCGAGCTTGTGGCGCGTTGATTCAAGCGTCTTGGCCGGCGTAAACCGCACGGCAAAGCCTGACGCCCGTCGAATCATTGGCGCGAGCACGCGCTCCCGGAACGGCATCGACAGTTCGATTTCTTCCAGGGTGGCCGGCGTCTCGCGCATGCTGTATTCCGCCAAACGCGATTGCAGTGAATCGCCTGGCTTGCGCGAACCGACCGCGATGACGATGAAAATAATCGCGATCGCGACAAACACCGCCCCAATAATCAGAGGAGTTGACATCGTTCACCTCCGTCTAACCGTTAAACTTTTAACCACTAGACTTCGATCGTCACAATCTTCTGGATGGCAATAAAGCCCGTCCCAATCATGAGCAAACCGCACACCACCATCGCCCACCCGCAGAAACCACTCGTAAAGAGCCGTTCAACATAGGGTTTGTTCACACAGAAGAGCACCAACGCCAGGCCAATCGGCAGCAGGCTGATGACATAGCCGGAATAACGGCCTTGCGCCGTTAACGTGCGGACTTCACCTTTGATGCGCACCCGCTCGCGAATCGTGAAACTGATCACATCCAGAATCTCGGCCAAGTTACCGCCGACCTCGCGCTGCACACTGATCGCCGTGATAACGAGGTCCAGGTCATCGCTCTTAATGCGTCGCAACATATTGCCCAACGCCTGCTCCAGCGGCAGGCCGATCTGGACCTCTTGCACCACACGGCCAAACTCACTGGCAATCGGAGACGGCATTTCGCGCGAGACGGCTTCCATCGCCTGCAATACACTGTACCCGGAACGCAAACCGTTAACCATCAGGTTAAGCGCGTCACCTAATTGATCGGCGAAAGCGCGCAACCGTTGTCCCTGACGATACGACACAAACCAGCGCGGCGCGAACCACCCGATAACGGCCGCCAGAATCGCCAGGACGATTGTGTTGAATAAGAAGTACCCGCCTACGGCCAAGCCTAACGCCACCAACAACTGAAGCGCAAGGAATTCACCAACGGTCACTTTCAGGTCAGCCCGCGCCAGTTGGGTAGATAGATTCTCTGAGACCTTGCGGCCTTCCAAAGCCCGATTGAGCGAATCGGCCACGGGTGTGGAGCGTTTCTTGGAATCTTTCTTGTCCGCCTCTAACTCTGTCGTGCCGGCAAATGTCTGTAAGCGCTGCTCGACCGAAGTGCGGCCGCGGACCATTGACACCACACCTACGATCACCAATAGGACGGCGGCAGCTCCGATAATTAAGCCAATGGTCTGAAGTGCCATAGCCAATCTCTCCTACAGGTCTGTCTGTAGAACCCTAGTCCAACTAGAAACGGCCTCGTGTACCGATACCAAAAATATTCGCCGGAAGCCGGATACCGGCAGACTCAATGCGATCGATAAACCTGGGCCGCAAGCCGGTGGGCAGCAACCGGCCGATAATCTTGCCGTTCTCGATGCCGGTCTTCTCAAACGTAAAGATTTCCGACATCGTGATTACATCGCCTTCCATGCCTTGCACCTCTGAAACGGCCACGACGCGGCGCGAGCCGTCGCGCATACGTTCCTGCTGAATGACCACGTCAATCGCCGACGCAATTTGCTCGCGAATCGCGCGGTGCGGTAAATCCATGCCGGCCATCAAACACATTGTCTCCAGGCGCGAAAGTGCATCGCGCGGTGTATTCGCGTGCAGCGTCGTCAAGGATCCATCATGGCCCGTGTTCATGGCCTGCAACATGTCTAGGGCTTCAGAGCCACGGCACTCACCGACGATGATGCGTTCGGGACGCATACGCAGCGAGTTAATCACAAGATCACGAATCGAGACTTCGCCGCGTCCTTCAATATTGGGAGGCCGCGACTCTAGCGTCACAACGTGTTCCTGCCGCAGCTGCAGTTCGGCGGCGTTCTCGATCGTGACGATACGATCTTCTTCAGGAATAAAGCCCGATAAGATATTTAACAGGGTCGTCTTACCGGAGCCCGTACCGCCCGAAACGAGTACGTTCAACCGGGCAATTACGCATGCCTTCAAGAACTCGACGGATTCGGCCGTAATCGAACCTTTTTCAATGATCTGCTCCACCGTCAGCGGGATCTTGAAAAATTTACGGATGGTGATCGTGGGGCCGCACAGCGAGATCGGCGGAATAACGGCATTCACGCGGCTGCCATCAGGCAAACGGGCATCGACATAGGGTTGGGACTCGTCAATCCGGCGTCCGAGCGGGGCCACGATCCGATCGATAATACGCATGACGTGATCGTTGCTCTCAAACTGCGCGGTCGTGCGCACGATTTTACCGGCGCGCTCGATATAGATATTCTTAGGGCCATTCACCATGATTTCTGTGATGGTCTCATCCGCCAGAAAGGGTTCGATCGGACCAAAGCCCAAGATTTCCGCCACGATCTGCTCGAACAAACGCTGCCGCTCAACCCGGCTGAGGATGATGTTCTCATCCGCCAGGACGGAGTCGTACAACGACTCGATCGTGCTACGAACCTCATCGGTCTTACTGACATCCATTGACGGGTCCATTTCGGCCAACAGTTTGTTCTGGACCCGCGTTTTCAAGTCGAGATAAGCATCACGCGTCGGTGAAGTGGATGCCGGCGCGCGCTTCAGGCGCATCTCTGTTAACTTCGACTGCTCACCAGTGGCCGGCGGACGAGGGGTTGTCGAACCGGCAGGCGGCGCCCCGCTTGGCGCATTAGTCGACTGTGCTGGAGGTTGCTGACTTTTCTCAATCCGTTTAAGTAACGACATATTTCCTCCCCCCTACTAACAAACTCGTGGACCTGCTACCGAAACAGGCCGGTCTTTTTGCGAGCATCATCAACCACCACTGGAACCGCCTCCGTCGCTGGTCGTCGAAACTCCACGGCGACGCGATCGACAAATTGTTGCAGTGCCTGCCCGATCGGTTTACTGCGCTGATCGACCATGAGCGGCACACCGCGATTAATCGAGTTCAAAACCAAAACCTCATCCAGCGGAATCTGCCCCACCACCTGATGCTTAATATTATCTTCGATCATCTGGGCGGTAATCCCACTGCGGCGATCGACTTTGTTGATCACCAACATGATCTTGTTGGGTGGGTAATTGAGCGCGTCGGTGATCTCAAAAAACAGGCGGGCATTCTTAATGGCCGGTATATCGGGCGTTGCCACCAACACGATCCGATCGGCTAAATCGAGCGCCGTCAGGATCGTATCGTTGATGATCGTCGCGGTATCGACCACCACATAATCGTATTGTTTGCGCAGCTCTTCCAGGATTCGTTTGAGATGTTCGGGGCCGACCAAATCGGCCATTTCAGGTCGAGGCGGAGCAAGCAAGGCCCTGATTCCAGAAGCGTGTGCCAGCGCAGTGGTATCGATCGAATCAGGGTCAAAGTCCTCAATCGTAGCGCACAGATCGGAGATATTGCGGTTGGGTGAAAGGTTTAAAAAGACCCCCACATCGCCGAACTGCAAACTGGCGTCAACCACTATCACCTTATTGACATCGGGTCGCTGTTGTAAACCCACGGCCAAGTTGACGGCCAACATGGTCGTTCCAATGCCGCCTTTCGGTCCAAAGACAACGATAACACCGCCACCCTTTCCCGGACGTGCCGCAGCGCTTGTCCCGCCCTTGCCGGACTGAGGCTGAGCCTGCGTGGGTGTTGCTGCCGCCAAAGTCGCCGCGCGGGTTTGCCCCATACGATGGACCCGGCGGATCGTAGACACGAGATCTTCGCTGGTAAAGGGCTTCGTCAAGAAGTCACGCGCACCGGCCAACATGGATCGGCGCAAGTAATCGGCTTCGCTTTGCACCGACATCATGACAACCTGGGCAATGGGCACGTCGCGCGAGATCATTTCGACGGCTGTAATGCCATCCATGTCGGGCATGTTGATGTCCATCAAGACAATGTTGGGTTGTAGGTCGCGCGCCAACTGCACTGCCTCGCGGCCTGTGCCAGCTACACCTACAACTTCAACATCCGCCTCGAAGGCCAACAACTTCCGAACATTCTCGCGCGTTTCGGGAATGTCATCAACAATCAAAACGCGAATCTTCTCAGAGCCGGGAGCCATAGATTTTGTCTATCCTTCAACCAGTGCGAGTCACACCTTCAACACCTAAGCTCAAGGCCGCCTGCCTGTCGTTAAGGCGTCTTGGCAGACCCAACAATGATGGTGTTGACCTTGGGCGGAATCGTAATATTGAAATTCGTCAAAATGTACTGATACGATACGGTTTCAGTTGAGACCGGCGCATTATCACCCGCCGCGCGCAACACCAGGTTGATGTCGATGCTACCTTCGTGCTGCAACCAGTGTAAGATCAGCGCCTGCTGCTGATCAAGCAACAAGATAATCATATCCGGTCGTAAGGGAGTAGCCGTAGGCGTACCACCCGTAACCGCCGGCTGCGCCGCCTGCTGATCGGGCGAAAGAGTCGGCGTCGGTCGAGGCAAGATGCCCCCCATCGGCCATTCTCCCACGTGCAATACCTCGACATTCTGGAGAGTAAGCTGGGATAACAAGCGCGGCTTAACCTGGACACTCGCCACATCGCTGATGGCTTTCGCGACAGCTTCCTTTGGGTCCATGCCAGCCGCAATCAGCTCGTCAACCAGATCACGGTTGAAGGGAACAACCGCGTACTGACCGTCTTGATTGGCATCGACGACCGAGAAAGACACGATCATGTCGATATGGTCGCCAGATCCGATAGCATAACCAACGCTGGTGAGTTTATTAATCGGAAAGGCGATGGCCACTTTGCCAGGTGGGATGAAGAGAGACGCATCGCTGCCTTGCGCCGCGAGGGCCTTCGGATCGGTCGCGATTAAACTTTCTAAAATAGGTTGACCACGCAGAATATCGGTCCGCGCGATTTTCTTGTCCACTTTGTTGGGATCAGTAATAATGAGATCCGCCGGTGGCAAGCTATCAATTGGCCACTTACTCAGAATGACAGTCTCAGTAACAATCACTGAGCCACGGGGAATGTTTTGCGCTGCGACAAGAATTTCCGTGGTGGGGATTTCAGGCTTCGGGGTTGGAAGTTGTTCTACAGCAGGCTGTGGAGTAAGCAACGGTGGCAGAATGACCAGGACGGCCACGGCGCCAACCAACAAGAGAATTCCCAGCAAAATCAACACGCGGCTGCGGTTCATAAAGTGTTCTCCTTGAACTTTACGAGATATTAAAACCCCAACCACACAGCTTACAAGTTAGGGCAAAATCTCAGCATAGAAACCAGCAGGTGTTACACTTCAACCAACCAAGAAAATCAAAGCCAAGCGGCACAAGAAAAAAGTCTATCTCATTGTAGCAGAATTGTTCGGCGGAGGCAACTAAAATCAAACGCGCATTTACTACAAACCAGCCCATCTTTTCAAAAGACACAGTGTACCGCGACGTTATCCAAATTCTAGCGCAAGTGCGTTTGACTCACTGTCCTCATCCTAAGTTTTCGAAAGTGGGCACCCCACCATCTCTAAACGCCTCTTGCCGTACTCTGTCAGAGGACGATTAGAACAAGCAACTGAGAGAATAATGATCAAACCACCCAATCGCTAGACCTCAAGATCGATGATTCCCACCGCGATTCATAACAGCAAAGCCCTCCAAAATTGGAGGGCTTTGCTAAAAGCGAAGTAACTGATGGTGTTGAAACTAGACGTTCGTGTAGATGTTCGAGAAGATGTTACCGATCGCCGGGCCGAGCAGGGCCAAAATGACGATTACAACGATAGCCACCAAAACAAGAATCAACGCATATTCGACCAAGCCCTGGCCTTCCTCATGAGGTAAATACAACATGGCAAGTCACCCCCTCTCAAAGATTTTTTATCCAGTAAGAGTTACTGGATTAAAAAAAGTTTATCACTCTAACCATTTTGATACAATAGGACTATAGTCCCAACTCGAATAGCACCTAAAGTGAAAGTCTTGTCAAAAAAGAAACGTAGATTATGTGACCTTATTGAAAAACTCATAGGACTCAGGCAGTTGAAGGTGCTTCGCCGCAGTTGGACCGCGGCGTCAGCCGTGCAACTGCCTCGCAACTTCGTAACTCTAAGTCGGCTCAGATTGGCATTTGCAGTGAAACTTTCGTGCCGCGTCCAATAGAACTATCAATTCGAATCTCCCCTCCCAACATCGCGACACGCTCGCGGAGAGTGGGTAGACCTATGCCTTTCGGCTGAGCAACATTCAGCACTTCAGCAACATTGAAGCCGCTACCATTGTCCTCAACGGTCGTCTGAATCAGATCGTCACTGACATCCAGGAGAATCTGAGCCCGCGTAGCATGTGAATGCACGCGAACATTCGCCAGCAATTCTTGAATAACCCGAAATACCACCACTTCCTTATATGGGGCAAACCGCCGTTCACTCCCGGTCACGGTCAGGACTGCTGGCACTCCACTCTTCTCATTGTAGTGGTCAACATACCGCCGGATAGTAGGAATCAGCCCCAAATCGTCAAGCATCATGGGGCGCAGGTCAAACATGTAGTCACGCACTTTTTGGAAGGTCGACGTGACGGCCGTTTTCAGTTCGCCCAACTCACGCCGGGCACGCTCGGAATCTGTATCAAAAACGCGTTCGCAGATCTCTGCTTGCAAAATCAGGTTGGTCAATGACTGAGCCGGACCATCATGCAGCTGGCGTACCAATCGTTGCCGCTCCTGCTCCTGTGCCTCTATGATCCGTACGATGGATGTTTGGCTTGTGGTATCGCTTTCAGGAGTCGCGGTCGTAGACGCCGGACCAGGCCGATCGGGCAGTTGCTGAAGTGAATCGGCGACTTTGCGCAAATAGCCTACATATCGGCCAACATTGTGCTGGTCGCTTTGCAGCTTTTCCAGCTGACCGCGCATCATGAAGAGGCGCTTTTGTGCGTCCAGCGCCGCCGTATAAGCAGCTTGCAAATCAGCGCGCGGCACGGTATCGAGACTGGCTTCCAGCTGTTTCAAATTGCTGGCCGCCTGCGCATTACGCTGCGCCAAACGATCGACCTCAGCGCTGGTCTGCTGCAATAGCAGATCGATCTCTTTGATCTCTTTCTGCGTTTGATCCAGTTCGGCGCGAGCCTCTTCGCCGAGATGTTGTGGTGTCGCCGATGCTCCGGCGGGAATTGACACGGGTTTCTTTGGAGTGGCCAATTCACGTACTCCTAGTCAGCGGATTTATCAGTGTCTCGATTGGAGGTCGCTTGGATGTCTTGCAAACGCACCCAACCGTGTCGAATGGCGTAAATGGCCGCTTGCGTCCGATCTTCCACATCCAGTTTACGCAGAATGGAGGTCATGTGGTTTTTCACGGTCTGATGGCTGATACCCAGCTGATGCGCGATCATCTTATTGCTCAGACCGCGCGTAATATACCGGATAATCTCCATCTCCCGTGGCGACAGGGGTACAAAGGCTTCTTGCAGCTCATCGCCACTCGTAATCACAAATCGCTCGCTGGCATGCAGTAGCCAGGGCGCAATTTCATCTTCATCCAGCACTTTGTCGCCCACCACATATTGTCCCTGGCTGACTTGCCGAACGGCCTGAACAATGCGGGCGGGGCTGACTTCTTTGGAAAAGTAGGCGTGCGCACCCGACCTCACCGCGTGATACAGCTGCTCCTCGTCATCGTAAGCGGTCAAGATGACAGCTCGCACGCCCGGCACTTCCTTGTGAAGGCGCTGAACCAGTTGCAAGCCGTTTATGCCAGGCAAATTAACATCGGTCAGCATCACGCGCGGAACAAGCTCACGGGCAAGCCGCAAAGCCGTTTCCCCGTCTGACGCCTCGCCCACCACTTCGATGTCTTCATCAAGAGACATACTATCGCGGAGGCCCTGGCGGAATATTTGATGGTCGTCAACAATCAAGACCGTGACTTTGGGCAAAGCTGCACCTGCTCGATTGCTTGATTTGTTGGCAGTATACCATAAATACGCACGGTAATACAAACAAAATTGGCCCAGCCTAGTTATCCTGGGCAAGCGGCTCGTGCGCGAATGGTATAATCGGTAGCAGACTGGTTGGCTGTGAGGAGGGTAATCAACATGCGGTATACCCGACAGGGCGTCTCCCTTGAATATGATGATATCGGGAACGGTGTTCCCTTACTGTTAATCCATGCCTTTCCGCTCGATCGCACCTTGTGGCGGGCCCAAATCGCCGGGCTGGCCTCCATCTATCGGGTAGTGGCCCCCGATTTGCGCGGCTTCGGTCGATCGAGCGAGACCACCGGCGAAGCCGTGTCGATGGAACAATACGCGGCTGATCTAAAATCCCTATTGGATTCGCTGAACATCAAACAAGCCGTCGTCGGTGGAATCTCCATGGGCGGGTATATCGCTCTCGCTTTTTACGCGCAGTACGCCGATCGGGTTAAAGGATTGCTCCTCGCGAATACACGCACAACGCCCGATACGGAAGAAGGCAAGCAAACTCGCTTAGCCAATGCCCAGAAAATCGACGATACCGGGCCAAGATTTCTGATCGAGTCGATGGCGCTGCAGATGCTCGGCTCAGCCGCCAAATCAGAGATTGAAATCACGGTGCGCAGTATGATGTTGCGCCAGCGCGCGCCCGGCCTCATGTCGGCCCTGCGCGGCATGGCCGCCCGGCCCGATCGAACTTCCTTGCTTCGCTTTGCGACAGTCCCCATCCTGATTATCACCGGCTCAGAAGATAAGTTGATCCCGCCTGCTGATAGTGAAGCGATGCATGCGTTGATCCCAGACAGTACGCTCGTGAATATCCCCGCAGCAGGACACTTGTCGAACATCGACAAAGCCGATGCCTTCAACCAAGCGGTGCGCGAATTTCATAGTCGCCTAGTCTCCAACGAGTAAACTTCCTCCGGCATGGCGCAATTTGATCTTGACACGCTGCCTCGGTCTCGTTTACAATGTGAACATCACCGGAACGTGGAAGATGCACGTATTACACTTGCCGGGATATTCTTTCAAGAGGAGAAACTGATGTCTGCTACAAGGAACCGTATTGCCCTGCTGTTGAGTCTACTCGTATTGCTCAGTTTGTTGATCACCGCATGCCAGCCCGCAGCGGCGCCCACTGCCGCGCCTCAGCCGACCGCTGTGGTCAAACCGACGGAAGCGGTTCAGGCCACCGCCGCGCCGGCGGCCGATCATCTGGCCGATATTCTGAAGCGCGGCACGCTGATTATCTCGACGGATCCGGCTTATCCGCCACAGTCGGAGCTGGTAGAAAATGCGACACGCCCCAAGGATACCAAATGTGCCGCCGATCAGCACACGGCCAGTGAATTCAAGGGTTTCGACATTGATGCTGCTGTAGAGATTGCCAAGCGCCTGGGTGTCGAAGCGTGCTTCGTGACGCCCGATTGGACGTTGATCACCAGTGGTAGCTGGTCAGATCGCTGGGATATCAGTGTGGGATCGATGACGATCACGCCCGAACGCATGAAAGCATTGTATTTCACGCAGCCTTACTACACGACACCGGCGGCTATCTTCGTTCACAAAGACAACAAGACATTTACCAAGCCGGAAGACCTAACAGGTAAGAAGGTCGGCTCGTGCACCGGGTGTACCTATGAGTCCTACCTGGATGGCTCACTGGCTATTCCCGGCGAGAAGATCGATTTCCTGATCAAGAACCCCCAGTTCAAAGGGTACGATACCGACACGTCGGCTCTTCAGGACTTGGCCTTAGGGGATGGTATCCGGCTGGATGCCGTCTTGACGGCCGAGCCGACCGGTCAGGCGTTCATTGCCAACGGCCAATCGATCAAAGAGTTGGGCGGGCCGATCTTCTTTGAGTATCTGTCGGCGGCCATCGATAAGAAGTCCGGTAAAGATTCCGTTTCTTTTGTCAAGAAAGTCACGGAAGCGGTTCAGCAGATGCACAGCGATGGCACGCTGCAAAAATTATCGCAGAAGTATTATGGCGCCGACCTTGCGACTGCGGCTGCCAAGTTCGACGTAAACGTACTCGCGCAATTTCCCTAGCAGATCGCGCACCGTTGGCGAGATCGAACGGTGAGGCCAGGAGATTAGCCTCACCGTTCATTTTGTCAGAATTGATCGAGCACACACAAGCAGCGGCCAGGATTCGTGGAGGGAGGAATCATGAGTGCAGAAGCCTTAGCGCCGGCTGAGCCGGGCAGCGTTGATCCCGACTGGAGTATGGGCCTTCAACTCCTGGCGCAGCAGCGGCGAACGCGTCTGATTCAAATAGCGAAGGTCGGCATCGTCTGGGCGGTGCTGGTTGCCGGTTTGACCTTTGTTCTGTTCCAGCTCAACGTCGAGCCGGGGTACATGCTCGATCACTATGGCATTGTGCTGCAGGGCTTGGTAACGACCATCGGGATTTCGGTGATCTCGATCTGCATCGCATCGGTCCTGGCCTTGTTGGGAGCGTTGGGCAGAATATCAAACAATTCGATCGCGCAGGGCGTGGCGGGGTTCTACGTCTCGCTCATTCGCGGCACGCCATTGCTGATTCAAATCTTCATCATCTATCTCGGTCTGCCGCAAATCGGAACAGCCCTCATTCAGAGAGGTCTGCCGATCGGCAACCTGTTTATTTTGGACGCCGTGCCCTCCGGCATTCTGGCCCTCAGCCTAAACTACGGCGCTTACATGACCGAGATTTTCCGCGCGGGACTGCAAGCCGTCAGCCACGGGCAACAAGAAGCGGCCGAGGCGTTGGGGATGACGCGCGGGCAGGCCCTGCGCCGCGTGATTTTGCCACAGGCTATCCGCATCATTATCCCGGATATTGGCAACCAGTTCATCGCGATGCAGAAAGATTCCGCGCTTGTTTCGATCATGGGCGTCTGGGAGATCACGTTTCTGGCCAGCCGGTTTGCGCGCAAAGACGTCAAGTTTATGGAGATGTTCCTGGTCGCGGCGGCGATGTATTGGTTTCTGACGATTGTGTCGTCCTGGCTGCAGGGCCAGCTCGAGCGAAGGATGGCGCACGCTTATGAACGCTGAACCGATCATTACCGTCGAAAAGCTCCACAAGTGGTTCGGACTGCTGCACGTCTTGCACGGTATTTCGCTGGCGGTGATGCCGCGTGAAGTGGTCGTGGTCATCGGACGAAGCGGATCGGGCAAGAGCACATTTCTGCGCTGCCTCAACTTCCTCGAACAACCGTCGGCCGGGACGATCACCATTGACGGACTCAGCGTAACCACCACGCCACAGCAGCAGCCTAAGCGCCAGCAGATCACCGCGCTGCGGCTGCGGACGGGCATGGTCTTTCAAGAATTCAATCTCTTCCCGCATATGACGGCCATCCAGAATGTGATCGAGGGCCTGCTCACTGTCAAGAAGATGTCCAGGGATCAAGCCATCCCGATCGGTGAGAGGTACTTGGAAAAGGTGGGCCTGCTGGACAAACGCGATGTTCACCCCATCCGCCTTTCTGGCGGACAGAAACAACGGGTGGCCATCGCGCGCGCCCTGGCGATGGAACCAAAGGTCATGCTCTTCGATGAACCCACCTCGGCGCTTGATCCCGAGTTGATCGGCGAGGTGCTGGAAGTGATGAAGCAGCTGGCGAAAGAGGGCACCACGATGCTGGTCGTCACGCACGAGATGGGTTTTGCCAACGAAGTGGCCAACCGCGTCGTCTTCATGGACCAAGGTCAAGTTGTGGAAGAAAGCGC
>Ga0182021_10008649_pt1 | contig 12055 bp, 16 predicted proteins | sample 612E3MmetaG_FD_120493 | JGI IMG/M metagenome (GOLD analysis project Ga0182021, IMG submission 120493) | Permafrost microbial communities from Stordalen Mire, Sweden - 612E3M metaG (Illumina Assembly) | ecosystem: Environmental > Terrestrial > Soil > Wetlands > Permafrost | place: Sweden...
CCAGATCCTTGTAGAACTGGGAGCGGTCGGCCAGACAGCCGAGGCGGATCTTGTCGAACGCCGATCTCGGCAGACCGCCCGGATTGGCCGTCGTTTTCAGCATCCGCGGAGGGACGGCGGAGACCAGCGCGGCTTTGGCCAGCCGTTTGGTGCCGTGGCGGCCGATATAACGGGCCACTTCGCCTCCGCCCGCGGAGAAGCCGATCAGCAGGGCGTCCTTCAAATCGAGCGCTTCCATGAGCTCCGAAAGATCGTCGGCATAGGTGTCCATATCATTGCCGCCCCAAGGCTGGCTGGACCGGCCGTGGCCGCGGCGGTCGTGGGCGACACAGCGATAGCCGTTGGAAGCCAGGGCCATCATCGAGGCCTCCCACATATCCGCGCTGAGCGGCCAGCCATGGCTGAACACCACCGGTTTTCCCGCGCCCCAATCCTTGTAATAGATCTGCGTTCCGTCTTTCGTCGTGATCGAACTCATTGTTGCGTTCCTTTATTGTCGACGGCGGCCGTCAACATTTTATTCCGTCGTTTTGCCGTCAAAATGCTCGTTGTCGGCCTCCGCCTCGGCCCGGGTGTGATGGACGACGCCGTCCCGATGATTCGGAGGCGAATAAATCGTATAGAGCTTCAACGGAACGCCGCCGGTATTGATGATGTTGTGATTCGTGCCGGCCGGCACGAGGACGGCGAAGCCCGCCCGGATCGTTGTCCGGACGCCGTCGAGGACCGCTTCGCCGGAACCCTCCTCCACGCGGAAGAACTGATCGAGCTTATGGACCTCGGCCCCGATTTCTTCCTTGGGTTTCAGGGCCATGATGACAAGCTGGCAATGTTTGGCCGTGTACAGAACCCGGCGAAAATCGGCGTTCTTGACGGCGAGGCCTTCGATGTCTTGCACAAAACCTTTCATGGGGATCCTCCTTTGTCGGGTGCGGTGATTATCTCACTCCGAAGCTTTGCACGTCGAAGCTGAGATTGTCGAGCTGGAACGTCAGGACGGCGGTTCCGTCAGGGATTTCGAAGTAGATATTCAATGTTTCCGGGCTGCCGGCCGGGCTCTTGACGGTCGATTGCTTCAGGGTCGCGTCGAACTTGCCGTTCAGCCGGCAGTTTTCGAACTTCAGCGAGTTCGCGGGCATGGTGAATTTCAATCCTACGACGATGATCGAGCTCCCCGGTTTCGCGGTCATCTCGCGGCCCAGGAGATCCGTATAATTCCGGGTTTTTTCGACGGCGAAGACGGTCACCGTAGTCCCCCAATAGCTGCGCGACGGATGGGAAATGTCGGCGGCCTTCTCCTGCGCGAAGCCCGGAAGAAGCGGCGATCCCAGCAGCAGGAGGACGCCGAGACCGATCGACCTCAGCGGCGTTTTCATGGTTCTTTCCTTATCCGGGAAAGCCGTCGATCCCCCCGGCCTATCGCGCATCTTTGTAGGCCCCCAAGATGATGATCTGATACGGCAGGGACTTGGCGAGGAGGTATCGATCCGCTTTTCTTTCTCATGCCCCTTTTTTTCCCGATCCGCCGACGCGGGAAGGGATTTTTATGGGGACGATCAATGCTCTTTTCGGTCAGGATTTGAAATGGCCGGCCATCGCTTCGATGCCCTTGCCCGCTTCTTTGGAGATCTTTTCGAAATTGTCCTTGACCATTTCTCCGGCTTTGTCGATTTCCTTCTGGATGTTATGCCGGGTCTTCTTCCCGCGCTCGGGAGCGAAAAGAATTCCGACGACGCATCCGGCGGCGACGCCGACCGCGAAGATCAATGCTGTTTCGAGGATCGAGTTTCGGTCATTCGACATGGTGATTTTCCTTCGCTTGTTTGATTTGCCGCGCGACGTAGCGGGCCGCAGGAAGGATGAGCGCGAGAAATTTGGCCGGGGCCGGGAGAAATCTCCAGGCGGCCACCAGGGCGGCCCGGGAAACATCGACGGCGGCCTTCCTGAATACGCCGAGCGTGTCCCCCGTCTCTTCGATCCGGGCTTTGATTTCCAAGTCCAGCTCGCTGAGGTTTTGCGCCAGCTCGCGCACTTCGACCAGGGTTTTTCCGGCTTCCTCCGCGGTCGCGCGGAGCTGGATGAGGAGGCGGATGAGAAAGACAACGGCCACGACCGCCGCCGCGACGAGGACCGCTAGGAGGATGGTTGGGAGCTGCATCGGACTACCGCCGCCTTCTCCAATAATAGCCGCCTCCCCCTCCGAAAAGGAGAACTAAAACGATAATGACGATGATGAGTGTGGTCGTGCTCATGGCGATTCCTCCGTTAATCTTCGTGAATGTCCGCGGCGGTTCCGGAAGACTCCGGACCCGGCGGTTTTTTTTACTTCAAGGCGCGCTTGACGGCGCGCTTCACGTCCTTGACCGCGCCTTCGGCCCGGCCCTTGAGTTCGTCTCTTTCCCCTTCCCGTTTGAGTTTCTCGTTCCCGGTCAAGTCGCCCACGGCTTGCTTGACCTTGCCTTTACCCTTGTCGATCAATTCGCCCATGGTGGCCTCCTCTTGCCGATTGAAAAGATTCTCTCCAGCTAGGTATTGAAAACATAGGATTTTTTAGCGGCCGCGATGATTCGCTTGTCCATTTCCTGAGCGAGCACGGTCCTGGGCGTCAGCATCATGAGCACCGCTCCCGTCAGCAGCGTCTTCCAATCCACCTTTTTCATTTGAGATTTTTTTCTGACTGTTCATCGCGGCGTTTTGCCTATCCGGGTTCCGCCGTCCATTCTAGTGCAGTAAACGTGCCAAATAATTCTTTATTCCTCTCCTATCGGGGGATTGATACGCTTTTCGATAAAACAGGCCGAATTCAGTGATGGGAGAGAGGAATCCGGCCCCCAGGGACGCCCGTGGCCGTTTTCCCTTCTCCAAAATAGTCCTTGATTACAGCACGTTTGCTATTCGAAGGGATTTTAGCGGAGAGCCGTTTCCGATCATTTCGGTGCGATCATCAATCAGATCGATCGATCATTGTCGGGAAAGGAATCCCCCATGATCATCTTCATCCATGGCTTCAACCGGGACCATGCCCCGCTTCTGCTCGGAGCCGGGAGCACGCCGCCGGCTCCGCTTGCGATGGGATCAAAGAAAACGCGCCGTTGAAGTGGAGCTCGGGATTCCGATCGTGGTAAAATAATTTCAACACCCCATGGAAGGACAGGAGGTTCCCATGCGCAAGATCCTTATATTCATCGCGGCCGTGTTGCTCGTCATCGCCGTTGGACTGCAGTCCGGCGCGCAGCAAATGGACCCGGGAAATAATCCCCAGTACCGGCCGAACGACCCCCGCTTCCAGAGAAACGGGCCGCCGTTGCGCGGCGACCGCAGAAGCTTCGTCGGCCAGTTGAGCGACGATCTCGTCCGCCAGGCCGAGCTGCTGGCCCAGGCCAGCTTCCAGTATTTCATGGGCTGGAACGGGATGATCACGGACCAGGAACAAGCCGTCCTCTTCAAGACCGAGGAATTCGCCGCGGCCGCCCGCCTCTTCAACCGGCTGGCCCAGGATCAGACCGATTATTTCCGGCGGGAAGGCCTGCGGACCAATCTCTACACGGCCTCCCGCTATCTGGCGCTGTCCTTCCACCAGCTCGAAGAGCAGATGCGAGGGGGGGGGATTCAGAACGACTTCAACCGCACCCGGCGCGACGGCCGTCCGTTCCAATGGCAGCCCCAGCGCGGCATTGCGGGCCCCTGGGGCCTGGCCGAGATGCGCCGCATCCTCGACCGCATCGAGCTCGAATTCTCGAACTGGCGCTGAAGCCCGGCAGGAAAATCAGCGGACGATATCCGCACTCCTCGATTTTGGGGTTACGTCCAGGCGCTCGATCCGGCCTCGTCGCACGGATCCTTCCAGGGTGGTCTTGTAGGGCGCCCGGAGCTTGAACGTCACGTCCCAATCCGCCGGCCAGGCCGGAAGCAGGCGGATCTGCCTGCCCTCGCACTGGACCAGCATGACCTGGAGCGTCTTGGTCAGCACCCCGCCGTGGTCCTGATCTGGCGTCCAGTCATAATTGGGGCCCCAGAAGGCCGGGAAGCGGCGCTTCTCGTTCCATTCGGAAGCCCGTTCGGCCAGGCCTTGGCGGGCCTGGTCGGTCAACCCGAGCAGGGCCATGAAGATGTCGTCCTGGCGCCAGCCGAAGTGGCCGCGGTCCGGGCGGGCGTCAAGGGCATTGATCGCCAGGTCGATATGAGGCTTGCCCAATCCAAAAAGGCGGAAAGGGTAAACGGCATAAAGCTCGGGATTTTCCACGTTTTGTTTTCTATCGAAGACTTCGGCGGGAGCCAGCATCTTCTTGCCGGCGATTTCGCGGAGAGGAATGGGCGGAAGGATCGCGGCGATATGATCGAAGAAACGGACCTGTTCCGCGGTGGCGAGCCCGGCGGGCAGGGTCTTCAGCTGCCGTGTCAGATAATGAAGGCCGGCCACTTCGGGCATGGCGTTGGTGCAGACCCACCAGGTTTCGAGGGCCTGGGATGGCAGGAGCTTCAGGCGGCCCTTTTCGTCGCGGCCGTAGTGCTTGTCGAAAAAAGTCAGCATGGCCTCGGCAAAGGGCAGGACCTTTTCGCGCAGGAAAGCGTCGTCCTGGGTATAGAGCCACGTATCGAACATCATGGAAGCCATCTCCAGGCCGCCGACGAATTCGTACTTATGATAACCGCTGGCCTGAATGCGGTCGGGCATGTCGGCCAGGGACTGATCGCCCCAGGTCCCGGGGAATACGAGGCCCCAGAATTCGATGCACTCCGGGAAATAGGCGCCATCATGGCCGAAATAGAGCTTGGTACGGTAGTGAGCGAGGGGCAACAGCCCGCTGTACATGGCAAAGAACGGCCGCATGAGGTCAATGTCGCCGAAAGCGGGCATGGCCATGTAGGGCAGACGGGTGTTCTGCCACCAATAACCGGGCCCCCATAGGCGATAATCGGCGTATCCTTCCTTCCCCGGTTCCTCGACCGTGAAGAGAGACCCGTTGAACTTGATGGGAAACGCGCCCCGCCCCGCGCAGGCGTTGACGAAGCGCTGCAGGATGCAGGCGCGGGTGACGACGTCGCCCTCGTTCTCCCGGCCCAGCGGCGTCTTGACCGCGCGCGGGCTTCTGACATAGATCCAGCTGCGATTCCAAAAAGCGTTCCACCAGGCGTCATGGGCGGCCAGGGCTTGAGCGGAGGAAACGGCGGAAGTGCGAAGGATCTGCGTCTCGAGGGCCTCCTGCCAGCGGCCCGGATCGGCGGGCTGAAGGGTCAAGACGTGGATATTCAATTCGCGCGACCTTCCCTTGGCGCTGACGATCGTCTTGTCGTCGCGGCGAACGAAACCCGGCCCTTCCATGATCCCGCCGCAGACACGGTCCCGGAGGGGATCGACGATCGGAGCCCGCTCCAGGCCTTGCATGGCCGCGGTCTTGGCGAAGGAGGGCGTCTCGGGATTGAGATGATACCAGCCGACGCGATCGGCCTTCAGATCAAGGACGACATCGGGCTGAACCGTCGTATAGCCCGTCAGGAGGGGATAATAATTGATGCCGCTGACCAGTTCGTCTTTGAGGGTTTCGACCTTGACACGCCAGGGCTCGATCGAGGCCATGAGGATGGTCGCCTCCGGTACGGTTCCTTCGAGGCGGATGAAGGGATGGTTGGCGTCGACACGGAGGTGCAGCCGGACTTCGGAGTCGCGCCGGCCGGCGGCGATCTCGATCGCACCCTCGGCCAGGTTCAGCTTCTGCAAGAACGGCGAGCCGGCGAGAAAGGGATTGGGATCGAGCTTGATGCGCACCTTGGATAATTTGAGCAGCCGCCCAGTCTCGTCCCAGGCATCGGTCTTGCTGATATAGAAACAGATCGAGCCGGTCGACTGTTCCGTCCAGACGTTGAGCCCGATGTCACCGTTGCCCAAGGGCATCGAATCCCTGGAATCCGCGCCGGGGCGGTCCCAGGCCAAGTCGAAATGCTTCAGTTCCTTGAGATTGTCGAAAGGAAGGCCCGGGACTTGGCCGGAAAACGCGGGTGCGGACGGGATCGCCAGGAAGAGAAGAACGATTGCCAGGGCGGATGATTTCCTGGAACGGAACGGCTTGGTCATGCGGGCTCTCCGGGTGTTGGAATAGGCCGGACGCCGGCCATTGTAGCAACAGCCCGGCCCGCAATCCACCGGTTATAAGGACAAAAGCGTACCCAGTTTGCCGATAATCTCGGCCATGACCTTTAAAGGTTTTCCTTCCCCATCGGCTTGCCGGTATTCCAAACATTATGGCGGTTGTCTTTCGTCACGCCCTCGATAAGATTCTCGGGACCCGCGTCCACGATCGTCTGGCTCTGCTCCCGCAAATACTGAGGGAGATAATAGGGTCCGCCGCTGGACTTGCCGGTCGAACCCGACGCCTTCCAGCCGCCGAACGGCTGATAGCCGGGCCAGGCGCCGGTCGTGGCCCCTGCGGACCGGTTGACGTACATGACGCCGGCCTCGACGCGCTTCAGGAACGTCGCGATTTCGCGTTTGTCGCGAGAGTAGAACCCGGCCGTCAGCCCGTAGCAGACGTCATTGGCCCGGCGCAGCGCTTCCTCCAGGTCCTCGACCGCGGCGACGGTCGTGATCGGGAGAAACATCTCCGTGCTCCAAAGCCGATGGTTCTCCGGCAATCCGACGGAAATCGTCGGGGCGCAGAAATACCCTTTGGCCAGATCGCCCCCGGTGAGGGTTCCCCCGCCGCGGAGAATTCGGCCGGACTGGGCCAGCTCCGCGGCATAGAGGGCGAAGTCGGCGTAGGCCTTGGCGTTGATCACGGGTCCGAACCAAACGTCCCTGCGGCTGGGATCGCCGATCGTAATGGCGTCCGTCAGGGCGGTGAGGCGCTCCAGAAACGGCTCGAGGACACGGCGGTCGACGAAGATCCGCGAGGCGGCCGAGCATTTCTGGCCCTGCAGGCCGAAGGCGCTGCGGACGATGCCGCGGGCGGCCGTATCGAGATCGGCGTTGCGGCTGACGAGGGCCGCGTTCTTGCCGCCCATTTCGACGATGCAGGGTCGCGGGTAGGCGCATTCCGTCAGGGGGTGGGCGCGGTAGAGTCCCATGCCGATCTCGAATGATCCGGTGAAGGTGACGCCCGCCACGTCGGGGTCCGCGGCCAGGGCCCGGCCGACGATTCCGCCCGGTCCGGTGACGAAATTGAGGGCGCCGTCGGGCACGCCGCTTTCCAGGAAACAATCGGCCAGCAGGCGGCCGACCAGGGGCGTATCCGTGGCCGGCTTGAAGACCACGGTATTTCCGGCCGCCAGGGCGGCGCCGATCGGCCCCCCGGCCAGGGCGCAGGGAAAGTTGAACGGGCTGATGACCGCCCAGACGCCGTAGGGTTTGAGGACGCTCGTGTTGTGGTGGCGGCGGCTCTCGGCCTTCATCGGCCGGACGAAGCCGCGGTTCTTTTCCATCTGATCGGCATAATAGGCCACGAGATCGGCGGCCTCCTGGACGTCGGCCAGCGCTTCCGTGCGGTTCTTCCCCGCTTCCAGCGTCATGACCGCGGCGATGGCAATGACCCGCCGCCCGATCAGCGAGGCGGCCCGGCGCAGGACGCGGACGCGGCGCTCCCAGCCGAAATCCCGCCAGGCCGGAAAAGCGCAGCGCGCCGCCGCGATGGCGTCCCGGATGTCGGTCTCGGTGCCGCGGGGAAAGCGCCCCAGCACCCAGCCCGTATCGATGGGGCTCGTGTCTGGAAAAAGCTCCACCCCGGAGCGCTCCCGGCCGCCGATGATCATCGCATAGGACCGGCCGAACGCGGCCCGGGCCGCGGCCACGGCCCGATCGAAAAGCGCGTGACGGGGATCGTCGGAAGTCAGGGCGATCGTGGCATAGGTTATTTTGCCGCCGCATCGCGGCGCTTTCCTGGATGCGGCCATTGAGGCGTCCCCTTTTCTTAAATCGGGCAGCGTTTAAAACCGTACCATCGAAATGGAAGGGAGTCAAACGCCGATAATCTGCCGGATGGCCCCGGCGTCGAAAAAACGGCGTATGCCGGCTGCGGTAGGCCGAACCGCGAAAATAGCTCCGCGCCGGCGGCTTGGCTCTGCACCTGCATGAATGACGAAAAGAAGCCAGCGCGCGGAGGGCGGCTTTTTCCGCATCCCCGGGTTTTCAGGATCGCAGGGACTTCACTATTTTCCAGCCCAGGATGACCGCAACAATGAAACCGAGGATGACCCAGGCCAGATTGCCCAAGATCCCTTCGATCGCTTGAACGCGGTCGCTGAAGACGTAGCCGACCATCACGTATAACACCGCACAGAGCACTTGGCCCAGGACGTCCCAGAAGATGAAGCGGCGCCAGGGATATTCGGCGATCCCGCTCGTCACGTTGAGCCAAGGCCCCAGCGCCGTCACCAACCAGCGGCTGAAGAAAATGCCCGGCCCGCCCCATCGTTTGGCCAGTGCTTCCGCTTTCCGGAATTGGGCTTTGAACCCTGTTTTGCGGCTGATCCGGGCCACCAAACGACGCCCGCCCCAACGAGCCAGGCCATATCCGATTTGATCGCCCAACACGGCCGCCGCACTGGCCACAATGATTACCGGCCACAGCTTCGACTCGCCCTGTCGAACGAATGAACCGCTTACGATGAGTATCAGGTTGATGGGCAAAGGGACGCCCACGGAGGCGATCATGATCACTCCGAAGAGCAAAGGCAGACCGTAGAGCAGAAGCGCCGCCAGGAGCTGATCGGTGAAACTCATGGCGGCCCCTCCCGATCGGGGCTTGGATCGGGCGGCGGAGGGTACGGCGGACGCGCGTGAATGATCGCGTTTTGCAAGATCGCTTGGATTTCGCCCATTGAACGATGCTGCCCTTTGGCAATGGCGCGTAGAGGCCGCTTGTCCGGGGGCGTAAGCGGGAGGCCCAACGCCGAGTATAAAACATGGGGTGGGACATGATAGGAATGCGCGACGTAGCCGATACTCATCCATCCGCGAATCGGCTCGTCACGGTGGGCTTTCCAAAAGGTCACCGCGCGAGCCAGATGCACGGCCTTAAACGAGGTAAAGCCTACGATCAGCAGAAACCCCGCCAAAATCAGCCACTGTTGCCGGCGAAATTTTTTCATGGCCGTATCCGCCTTTGGCCCTGAGCCGCCATTCTTTTTCCCTCTTAACCGCCGGCTCGGGTGTCGTGGAGTGAAAACCGAACAGGCTTTTTTCGGCATAAGCGCCAACCGAGTTGCCCTCGATGCCGAGCCCCGCTTTTTTTATAGCAGTTTTCATGCCAGAATCTTCCCCCGTTCTCGGAATGTCGGAAAATCCAGTTCCCCGATTGAGCCTGCTTTGAAAGCCCGGCTTGCCTAAGCCCCGGGGGCATGATAGGCTTTCGGTCAAAGGAGCGGAAAGCCGCCCCGACGCACGGAATGCTTTTCAGGGAGGGGAAGAATGGCAAAATACAAATTGACGAAGAACCTGGGAATGCTGTTGTTGGGCATCTGGCTCATCCTGACCGGACTGGTCCCGCTGCTCAAATTGTATTTCAACGGTTTCCCGGCGATCATGCAGGTCCTGGCCATCGTCGCCGGCGCCTTGATCCTGCTCGGTCTCTGAACGAAGCGGAAACGAGGCTCAGCCGAACGCGGTCCGCCGCCGCGGCGGCCGAGCCGTTTTTCATCGAAGGCGCTTGACCAGCCAGGCGATCGTTTCGCCCAAATCCTTCATGTTGGCCAGGGCTTCCGTATCGTTCTCGACGTCCCCTTGTTGGCGCCCCACGCCGAAATTCCAGTACGTCGATCCCGGCACGATCATCCGGGAAATCAGGAAGAGATGGTTGATCGAATCCTGGACGTGGGTTGCGCCTCCCCGCCTGTTCACCGCGACCGCGGCGCCGATCTTACGGGAGAACAGTCCGCCGTTGACCATGGCGACCATACCCGCGCGGTCGACGAGGGCTTTCATTTCCGCCGTCATGTCGGCGAAATAGGTCGGCGATCCCAGAAGGATGGCGTCGGCCTCGATCATCTTGCCGATGCATTCATTGACGATGTCCGTTTTTTGGACGCAGCGGGAATCCCTGTTTTCCCGGCATTTGAAACACGCCAGGCAGCCCCGAACCGGCCGGCCGCCGATCTGGATCATCTCCGTTTCGATTCCCGCTTCTTGAATGGGTTCCAGAGCTTTTCTCAGCAATATCTCGGTGTTCCCGCCCTGACGCGGGCTTCCGTTGATGGCCAATGCTTTCATATTCACGTCTCCTTGCGGTTCATTATCTCATGGATCAGCGGAGAAACTGAGCGGTCCCCTATTTCTTCTCCTCCAGGGGCTTGAGCTGGCCCTGCTCGATCATCAGCCTCAGGTACCAATCCGGATAGGTCAGCAGCTTGTTGCTGCGCATCTTGCCGTCATAGAGCCAGAGATGGTTGACCATGACCAGGAGCTCGTCGCCCAGCTTCCACCAGCGGTCGACGACGGCGTTGGCGTTGGTCAGACAGTAATCGGTCAGGAAGGCCTTGGCCGCGGCCGGATCCTTTTTATATAAAGTCAAAGCGTTCTGATCGATCATCGGGGTCCGCTCGATGAACGGTATCTCCCATTTTTTCTGCTCCTCGCGGACGACCGCGATGGCCGGGGCGTAGGCGATGTTGCACATCGACTCGACGTAATCGAAGGCCCAGCGGGCGGATTGGCGGTCGACGATCCAGTGGTCCCCGATCTCGAAAGAGCGGGGAATTTCCTTGATTCCCGTATAAAGAGGGAAGAAACAGGAGGTATCCTGGGCGCCCCAGGCCAGCCAGACGATGCCGCCGATGGGATCCGGGAGCCAGGCCCGGGCCTGGGTCACGGTGACATATTCGGCCCGGTTCACGCTGATGACGCGCGGCGTGCCGTATTTCTTGCCGTCGACTTCGAATCCCGAGGGCAGGAAATTCGGATTGGAAAATGCGCCGCCCTGCAGGCCGCGGGCGGGATCGAAGATCGTCCCTTCGCATTTGTCGCGGGTCAGGGCCATCACGTCGTAGACGGACAGCTTCCGCTCAGGCTTGACCGTCAGGGGGTAATCCAGGTTGGAGGTCTCCGGACCGATCTTGAGCGACGGAGCGACGAGATTGAAAAACCGCCACAAGCGGACCCGGCCGCCCTGGGTGGAAAGGGCGCTGCCTTCCCGGTCCCAATAGGCCCGCCGCCAGTTGAACGGCCGTCCGCCCCGGGGATCGAACCACTTCTGCTCGACGGCCAGGGAGACGGCGTTGGGCGAGGCCAGGAAATTGTCCTTGTCGGACAGGTTCATCTCGCCGATCCGCGATTCATTGGGGCAGATGGCGACATGGTCGTCGGGCACCCGCTGGGCGGCCCAGACACAGCCGGGCTTGCCGCTTTCGGGCGTCCATAGCGGCCCGACGGGCATGATTTCGAAAACCCAGACCTCCTGGGGATCGGCCACCGCCAGCATCTCGCCGAAGTCGGTGAAGCCGAAGCCATATCTCTCGGAAATCCCGCCCATGAACCGGATGGCCTCGCGGGCTGTTTTGCAGCGCTCCATGGCCAGGATGGTCAGCATGGTGATGTCCAGCTTGGGCGTCGCGGTCATGTTTTCGAGCTTGAGCCGGCTGCCGATCGTGGATTCACCGATCGATAGTTGGACGTCGTTCATGTAGCCGAAATTGCCGACGAAATAGCCGTAAGTATGAGGCGCCTGGGGGATTTCGACGCCGGTGGCCCCATCGATGAAGGCCCGGTCCCACTTGAGGCCCTGATCCGGCGGCCAGGCGTTCCAGCAGTTGATGTGATGGATGCGGCGCATCTCGCCGGACTTGTGGTCGGCGGCGGGAATCCGCCGCCAGGTCCAGTCCGTGGCCCCGTTGTCGCAGGTGTGGGTCGTCATGACCGAGCCGTCCCTGGAGGCGTTTCGCCCGACCATGATGACCGTGCAGCCTTCCGGCCGGGCGGCATCGCCCGCTTGCGCGTCCTGCGCGGCGGAAGACGCGGCAAATCGGGGCACTCCCCACGACAAAGCGATCAGCAGGGCCGGCCCCATCGCGAACTTCAGAATATCGATCCGGATATTTCGGCTCACGGCTTTCTCCTTTCCAAGAGGGCCAC
>Ga0182021_10008650_pt1 | contig 12055 bp, 5 predicted proteins | sample 612E3MmetaG_FD_120493 | JGI IMG/M metagenome (GOLD analysis project Ga0182021, IMG submission 120493) | Permafrost microbial communities from Stordalen Mire, Sweden - 612E3M metaG (Illumina Assembly) | ecosystem: Environmental > Terrestrial > Soil > Wetlands > Permafrost | place: Sweden...
CCGGCTGCCGGCCAGCCGCTCCAGCTCCTGGCGGCCTTCCGAACCACAAGCAATTGTGGGCGCATTTCGTGCCATGCGCTGCACTATACAATATATCGTTTATCATTGCAAGTAAGCACTAGATGCGTCAGCGCGCACGCATGACCCCTTCCTCGCGACGGAGAGGGTCGCCCGCCCGGCGAAGCGAGCAACACGGCTAAAACTCGCTAATTCCTCGGCGTTTGGCGGCAGTGCGACATGAAGGGCGTTGACCAGAGGGCAAAATGCAGAGCCTTGCATTGGCAAACAATGGCAAACAGCTAAAGTCGAAGATGACAATCGAGAAATGGCGGCTTCTCGGGCGAAACAAGTGGGCTGACTGCGTCCGCCGATGGTAGTCTTGGGGCCTTCAATTCGCTCTGCGTCAAGGCAAGGAATGGGAACGGCTTGCCGCCGGGATTCTCTCGGCGAAGCCGTCGAACTGGAGGCCCTCACTCACTACTGCACTGAGCCAGCCGCCAAGGGGCGGGCCAGGAACGACCCGGTCGAGTCGGCCAAGCTGTATCGAGCGTTGGGGATGCGCATCCTGAAGGCAGGGAAGAACAAGTATTACAAGTATTATGAGGCAGCCCTGGGGCACTTTAAGAAAGCCGGCGACATGGATTGCGGCGCGGGGCAGGCTGCCGAATGGGAGGCGGTCATCGAGACGATGCGGACGGCCCATTCGCGCAAGCGAGGCTTCCTGTCCGCGCTCGAGCAAAGGCTCTGCGGGAAGTCCCAGCGATCTCCCTCGTTCGCTCAGGACGCCAGGGCGCTATGGAATCGGCTCACCTCATGAACAGGCTAAACGGCCTAGCGCTTGTGCTCTCGGCTGGCCGTTTTGCAACGCCGCCGTAACTTTTCCAATACCTCTTTCCGGGTCGACTGACTCATGTCTTTATCCATTCCGCCAGGGTAACCCGACTCTTGGCACAACGTGTCGTTTGACTGCTCTTTTCACCCACTCCAGGGTAATAATACTTTTAGCGTGATTCATTCGCTCAGAGCTCGGCATGTCCATTGCTAAACCATTGCGACAAAACCATTATGAGATCATTGACAAGACGTATAAAATAAAGGGCAGATGAATTATTGCAGCTCGCAACGCTTTTTCCTCGCGTCTGCGTTGCGCATGGCGTGTGGGGCTTGGTGCGCGTTGGTTGCTGGGAAAGCGACACGCCCGCCGGGGAGGCCAGGCGTGTGTGCCTTGGACACTAGCCCATGTCCGAGGCGGCTCATGATGACGACGAACGTGATCTCGCTTGTCGTGCTTGTGTTGGCATCCTCAGGCTTGTTTTCTGCCGCGGCTGAGGCCACGGCGAACTCCGACTGCGCGGCGGCCGAAAAGGCGGCTAAAGAGGCCGAAGCGGCAGTTGCCCAGTTACGGGCCGCCATGCAGCAGGCCGATACGGCACACGCCAACGCGAGCAAAGCCGCCGACACGAAGCGAAAGCAGGCCACGGACACGGAGAATTTGGCGGGCGAGCCGGGGGTCAGAGAGTTGCAGCAGGCCGAGGCCAACTTGTCGGCGGCCATCACGGCCATGACCGACGCGACCAACGCCAAGGCCGCCACGGACAAGGCATTGGCCAACGCCAAAGCCGCCGCGCTCCCCCTCGAGCAGGCGTACGCTACGGCCGAGACGGCGGCCAAGGAGGCCGAGGCTCGAGCGAAGGCTGCCTCCGCCGCGACCAACAAGCTCGACGCCGAAGCCGGAAAGGCGACCGCCGAGGCCGAAGCCAAACGCAAAGCGGCTGCCGATGCCGCGGCCGCCCTGGCCCAGGCGCGGCAAAGCGAGCAGCAAGCTCAAGACCGGGCGGCCACCGTTGCCCGAATGTTGGCCGAAGCAACAGCGCACAAGAAACTCGCGGATGAGGTTCTGGCGAGCGTCACGAACCAGGTGGCCGAGGCTACCACCCGGAGCCAGGTAGCCGAGACGGCGGCCCAGGAGGCCGAGGCCCGGGCCAAACAGATTGGCGCGGATGCTGCCAGGCCGGCCGCCGAAAAAAAGCTGGCTGCCGACGACGCAGCGGTCAAACGCAAAGCGGCTGTTGATGCCGCGGCCGCTCTGGCCCAAGCACGGCAAAACGAGCAGCATGCGCAAGCCCTGGCCACCGCCGCGGCGCAGAAGCTGACCGAAGCAGAGGCGCAGAAGAAACCGGCCGATGATGCGCTGGCGAACGCCAAGAACAAGGTGGCCGCCGCCACCCCGGCTTGCGCGGCAGCCGAGCAGGCGGCTCAGGCTGTCGTCAAGTTCGCGGAGGAAAAGAACCAGGCGGCAGCCCAAGCCGCCGCCAAACGCAAAGCGGCTGTTGATGCCGTGGCCGCTCTGGCCCGGGCACTCCAAAGCGAGCAGCAAGCCCAAAGTCAGGCGGCCGCAGTTGCGCGAATGCCGACCGAGGCAACCGCGCACAAGAAACTCGTAGATGAGGTTCTGGCGAGCATCAAGATCCAGGTGGCGGAGGCCGCCACCCAGAGTCAGGCAGCCGAGAAGGCCGCCCAAGAGGCCGAGGCCCGGGGCAAACAGATTGGCGCGGATGCTGCCAAGCCGGCCGCCGAAAAAAAACTGGCTACCGACGACGCCGCGGTCAAACGCAAAGCGGCTGTTGATGCCGCGGCCGGCCTGGCCCAAGCACGGCAAGACGAACAGCATGCGCAAGCTCTGGCCACCGCCGCGGCGCAGAAGCTGACCGAAAGTGAGGCGCAAAAGAAATCGGCCGACGATGCCCTGGCGGCCGCCAGGAACCAGGTGACCGCCGCCACGACCGCGAATCAGGCGGCCCAGGAAGCGGCCAAGGAGCTTATTCGACTTGACCAGGAAAGTCAGCAGGCCGCCGCGCAAGCCGCCGCCAGGCGCGCTGCATCCGATGCTGCCAAGGCCATTCTGGCGCAAGCGCAGCAGAAGCAGCAGGAAGCCCAGAACCAAGCCAACGCCGCCGCGCAGAAGTTTGCCCAAGCCGCCGCGCGGAAGGAGTCGGCCGAAGAGACCCTCGAGAACCTCAAGCAGCGGATCGCCTTGGCCAAACAGACACACGAGGCGGACGAAAAAGCCGCCAAGGAAGCGGAAGCCGCGGCTGCTTCGTTGCAGGCAGAAGCAGAAAAAGCGCGGGTGCCCTACCTGGCGGCCAAGAACATTGCCGACGACAAGCGCGCCCTGGCCAACCAGGTTCAGGCCAATGCCGACTATGAGGCGGCCGAGAAAGCAGCCAAGGAAGCGGAAGCGGCGCTTGACCCGTTACGGGCCGCCATGCAAAAGGCCGACAAGGCATACGCGGACGCGAGCAACACCGCCAACACGAAGCGACAGCAGGCCACGGATGCAAAGAACTTGGCGGGTGACTCGGGTGCCAAAGAGCTCAAGCAGGCCGAGGACAACGTGCCCGCTGCGACCGACGCTCTGACCAAGGCCACCGACTCCAAGCCCGCCCTGGACAAGGCGTTGGCCGATGCCAAAGCCGCCGCACTCCCCCTGCAGCAAGCGTACGATGCGGCGGAGAAGGCGGCCAGGGAGGCCGAGGCCGCGGCGAAGAGCACCTCCGATGCGGCCAACAAGCTTGACGAAGAGGTCAAGAAGGCCGCCGCCCAAGCCGCCGCCCTGCGCCGAGCGGCTGACACGGCCAAGGCGGCTCTGGTTAGGGCACAGCAAAGTGAGCAGCAAGCAACGGTTCAGGCCAACGCAGCGCCGCAGAAAGTGGCCGAAGCCGAGGCTCAAAAGAAAGTGGCCGACGAGGCTCTGGCACCCGCCAGGAACAAGGTGGCCACCGCCACGGCTGCGCACCAGGCAGCCGAGCAGGCGGCGTTGACCGCAGAAGCCAACGCCAAAGTGGTCTCCGACGCGGAGAAGCAGCAGGCCGCTGCCGATGCGGCCGCCAAACGCAAGGCAGCCGACGCGGCCAAGACGGCCTTGACCCAGGCACAGCAAACCGAGCAGCAAGCAACGGTTCAGGCCAACACAGCGCCGCAGAAAGTGGCCGAAGCCGAGGCTCAAAAGAAAGCGGCCGACGACGCTCTGGCCAATGCCAGGAAACAGGTCGCCGCAGCCACCGGTGCTCACCAGGCAGCCGAGCAGGCGGCTCAGGCAGCCGAGGCCACCGCCAAGGCGATTTCCGGGGATGCGCCCAAGTCCCCCGCGGACAAGCAGCAGGCGGCCGACGACGCGGCCGCCAAACGCAAGGCAGCCGACGCGGCCAAGACCGCCTTGACCCAGGCACAGCAAAACGAGCAGCAAGCGACGGTTCAGGTCAACGCCGCCCCGCAGAAGGTGGCCGAAGCCCAGGCTCAGAAGAAAGTAGCCGACGATGCTTTGTCCGCCGCTAGGAACCAAGTGACCGCCGCCAGCGGCGCTTATCAGGCAGCCGAGCAGGCCGCGCAAGGGGCAGAGGCGACGGCCAAGGCGATGGCCGAGCGTGCCGACAGGTCCGAGGAGCAGAAACAGCAGGTCGCAGCCGATGCGGCCGCGAAGCGCAAGGCGGCCGCCGCGACGAAGGCGGCCTTGGCTCAAGCGCAGGCAGCCCAGCAAAATCCGCTGAAGCTGGCCGATGCCGCGGCACAGAAGCTGGCCCGGGCGACGGCGCAGAAGAAATTGGCCGACGCTACCTTGGCGACCGCCAAGAAGCAGGTCGCCGCCGCCACCGCGGCTTCCGAGGCCGCCGAGCAAGCCGCCCAAGCTGCGGCGAAAACGGCCGAGGAGAAGAAACAGGCGCTAGCACAAGCCGCCGCCGAGCGCAAAGCGGCGGCCGATGCCGCGGCGGCCTTGGCTCAGGCCCAGCAGAGCGAACAGCAAGCGCAGGCTCAGGTTCAGTCCGCCGCGCAGAGATTTGCCGAAGCCGATGCGCAGAAGAAGGCCGCCGACACGGCCTTGGCGAATGCCAAGAACCAAGTGGCCGCTGCCGGCACGGCTTCTCAATCCGCCGAGCAGGCGGCCCAGGCGGCGGAGGCCGCGGCCAAAACGATAACCGTGGATGCGGCCAAATCCCCGGAGGAGAAGAAGCAGGCCGCCGCCGATGCTGCCGCCAAGCGTAAGGCAGCGGACGCCGCCAAGGCCGCCCTGGCTCAAGCTCAGCAGAGTGAACAGCAAGCGCAGGCTCAGGCCAACGCCCCCGCGCAGAAGTTGGCCGAAGCCGATGCGCAGAAAAAGGCCGCCGACGCGGCCCTGGCGAACGCCAGGAACCAGGTCACCGCCGCCACGGCCGCGAATCAGGCGGCCCAGGAAGCGGCCAAGGGGCTTATTCGACTTGACCAGGAAAGCCAGCAGGCCGCCGCGCAGGCCGCCGCTAAACGCAAAGCGGCCAATGAGGCCAAGGCCGCCCTCGACCCGAAGGCAAAGACGCTCGAGCAAGCGGCGATTCGGGCTAACGAGGCCGCGCAGACTTTGGAACGGACCCAACAGCGGAAGCGGTCGGCCGAAGAAGCCCTTGAGAGCCTCAAGAAGCGGATCGCCTCGGCCAAGCAGACTCACGAAGCGGACGAGAAAGCAGCCCAGGAAGCGGAAGCCGCGGCCGCTCCGTTGAAGGCGGAAGCGGAAAGGACGCGGACCGCGTATATGGCGGCCCGAGACGTGGCCGACAACAAGCGCACTGCGGCCGAGCAGGCTAAGGCGGCGCTCTACCGGTTGATCGCCGCCAGAGAGGTGGCAAGCCTCATGGAGAGTCCGGATCCGCCGAAGCCGGCGAATCGGATTGATGAGATTGTTTTTGCGAGGTTAAAGTCGTTGGGTATTGAACCGGTCCTCTGCTCAGACGCGGTGTTTATCCGCCGCGCCTACTTGGACCTGACCGGCCAACTGCCTTCGGCCGAAGAAGCCAGGACGTTCATCCAGGATTCGGACAAGAACAAACGCGTCACCCTCATCGGCCGCCTGCTCGACCGGCCGGAGCATGCCGATTACTGGGCGATGAAATGGAGTGATATCCTGAGAATCAAAGCAGAGTTCCCCGTCAAGATCTGGCCCAACGCCGCGCAAGCCTATCACCGCTGGGTGTGGGAATCGATCACCCAGAATAAGCCCTACGACCAGTTCGCCCGGGAACTGCTCACCTCCAGCGGAAGCAATTTCCGCGTGGGGCCGGTCAACTTCTACCGCGCGATCCAAAACCGGACTCCGGAGGGCATCGCGGCGGTCGTGGCACTGGCGTTCATGGGCACGCGGGTCCATGTCTGGCCCGCAGACCGCCGCGCCGGCATGGCGGTATTCTTCTCGCAGGTCGGTTACAAGCCCACTAGCGAGTGGAAAGAGGAGATCGTCTTCTCGGATCCCCTCCACTCGACCTCCGTCCCCGGCGATACCGCGCCGGGAACAGACGCTGTTGAGAAGGCGGTGAAGATCTCCAACCAGATTCCGCAGGGGTTGGCCGAACCTTTGAGCGAAAACGGGCCGCTGGCGGCCGTCTTTCCAGACGGCGCCACGACCACGATCCCGCCGAACCGTGATCCGCGGGACGTTTTTGCCGACTGGCTGATTCGGCCAGAAAACCCGTGGTTTGCCAGAGCCATCGCCAACCGTACTTGGGCGTGGGCGATGGGACGCGGCATTATCCACGAGCCGGACGACATTCGGGAGGACAACCCGCCCAGCAACCCCGAACTCTTAGCGTACTTGGAAAAGGAGTTGGTCTCCAGCCGCTACGATCTGAAGCATCTGAAGCGGCTGATCTTCACTTCGACCACCTACCAGTTCTCTTCGGTGCCGAGGGTTAAAGGGCCCGAAGCCAGAGGCAACTTCGCCAGCTACCCTTTGCGGCGCGTGGAGGCCGAGGTCCTCATCGACGCGCTGAACGGAATCACCGGCAGTTCCGACCTGTACACCAGCGCGGTTCCGGAGCCGTTCACGTATATCCCCCACGACATGTCAGCGGTGGCGCTGGCGGACGGCAGCGTCACCAGCTCCTTCCTGACGCTGTTCGGGCGTTCCTCGCGCTCCACGGGGATGGAAACCGAGCGCGTCAGCGAGCTGGCCTCGACCCAGTGGCTGCACATGCTCAATTCGGCCACCATCCAGAGCAAGCTTCAGAGCGGCCCGAAACTCGCGGCGATTCTTTCCCCAGGCGGCAAACCGAATGAAATTGCTGAGCGACTTTACCTGACCATCCTCTCGCGGTTGCCGTCGGATGCTGACGTGAAGGCTGCCGAGGAATATGCCAAGAGCGGAGCGACCAAAGGAAACGACACCTGGGTCGATCTTGCCTGGGCGTTAATCAATAGTCCCGAGTTTCTTTTGAGGCATTGATGGTTAAAAATGTGGTAAGATATAATGCGAAACGATCGGTTTCCTGGCATGACAAATAGCGCGAAAGTGAAAGGAGAATAGAAAGCATGAGCACAGACTACAATCAAGACAGCCAAGAGCAGTTGACTCGGCGTGAGGCCTTGCGCCGCGGCGCTCTGGGCGTGGCGGGCGCGATCGCGGCTGGCGGTCTGAATTCCCAGGTTTTCGCGGCCCCCGCCGAGAAGACGCCCGAGCAAAAAGCCGCCGAAGAGAAGGCGGCTCGAGATGCGGCCGCCAAAGCCAAGGCCAAGGACAAGAAAGTTCAGGCCAAATCCGTCATCCAGATTTTCTTATGGGGCGGTATGTCCCACAACGATACTTGGGATCCGAAGCCCGCGGCGGGCTATGACTTCATGGGTGATTTTGACAAGGTCATCCCCACCAACGTGAATGGAATCCAGCTTGGCGCGCTCTTCCCCAAACTCGCCCAACAGGCCGATAAGTTCTCCTTGGTCCGCAGCATGACGCACGGCAATAACGGCCACGAGACCGCCGCCTACCTGATGCAAACCGGCCACCTGCCGGGCGGGCGGCTCGCTTACCCTAGTGTGGGCGCTATCTTCACGTTTTTCAAAAAGGACCAGTACAAAGGGCTGATTCCGCCCTATATCGTGATGCTCGAGGCCGCCGGGCGGTTTTCCGAGGAGGGTTTCCTTGGCCCCGCGTACAAACCTTTCGCGACGGGCGGCGATCCCAATGCGCCACGCTTCGAGGTGCAGGGGATCGTCAACCGGGAAATCAACGACGGGCGGCAAAAGGCCCGCCGTGAGCTGGCCGACAAGGTCAATCTCTTGGGCTATGGTCTGGCGGATGCCCCGGAGATGGCTGCCGTCGAGACGTCCAGGCAGAACGCCTACGGGTTGATCCTGGGCAGCGGGAAGGAAGTATTCAATCTCGACAACGAGCCTACAGCACTCAGGGATCGCTATGGCCGCCACACCTTCGGGCAGGAATGCCTGGCGGCGCGGCGCATGGTCGAGGCGGGCGTGCCCTACATCACGATCAGCTTCCCCGGTGGCTGGGACACGCACGCGGGCCACTTCGCGACCATGAGGTCACAATGTCCGATGCTGGACCAAGGCCTGGCAACGCTGCTCGCGGATTTGAGCGAGAAGGGGTTGCTCGATAGCACGCTGGTTTGGTGTACCGGCGAGTTTGGCCGAACGCCGAAGATTTCCTGGGAGCCTCCTTGGAACGGAGGCCGCCATCACCATGGCGCTGTCTTCACCGTGCTGGTCGCCGGCGGTGGTTTCAAGGGTGGCCGTATCGTCGGCTCCTCCGATGAAAAAGGTGAACAAGTCAAGGAAAGACCGGTCTATCCGGCGGACCTGCTGGGAAGCATGTACCTATCGGCTGGCATCGACGCCACGGCCAAGCTGCCCCATCCCTGGGGGCTGGACGCCTACGTGCTGGACACCGAGAATGAAGGCATGAAGTCGGCGGGGCTTTTGGAGGAGATTATGTGAAGACCAAATTGGGAGCGAGCAGTTAGGAGTTAGGAGTTAGGAGTTAGGAGTTAGGAGCTAGAACTTAGAAGCAATGAGAGCACCAGCGAAATCGTCCCAAGACCTGGTCGTCTGGCAGAAGGCGCACGCCTTCGTGTTGCAGGTTTACTCGGCGACACGCTCTTTTCCGAAAGAGGAAAGCTACGGCCTTTCGGCGCAGTTTCGGCGCGCGGCGGTCTCCGTTCCGGCCAACATCGCCGAAGGCTTCCGCAAACAATCGAAGCAGGACAAGGCCCGGTTCCTGAACATCTCAGAAGGTTCGTTGGAGGAATGCCGCTACTACCTCATTCTCGCTCATGACTTGGGCCACTTGGACAAGCAGCAGCTTTGGAAACTAACGGAGGAGGTCGGCCGCCTGCTAAACGCCTACCGCTCGGCCATTCTAACTTCTAACTTCTAACTCCTAACTCCTAACTCCTCCCTCCTCAGCAGCGCACGCGATGAACCACCTTCGACTCGCCATTCTCGGGCTGGCCATCTTGGTGCCTGCCGCCTCGCCAACCTGGGCGCAGAACCAGTACATCGGTTACGTCTATCCCGCCGGCGGCCAGCAGGGCACCACCTTCCCGATACGGTTGGGGGGACAGGGGCTCGCCGATGTTTCGGATTTGGTTGTAACCGGCGAAGGGGTTTCCGTTCCGCTGGTTGATTACTACCGGGTCCTGGACAACCAGGAAATGTCGTTTCTCAACCAGCAACTGAACGAGTTGAAGAAGAAGGAAACGACGGTCAGCGACGAACTGGCAGCCAAAATGGCCTCGTTCGAGTTCCCCGCCCCCATCGGCCCCGCGGCCGGAACGGATGCGGATCGTTTCCTGAGTTGCCCCGGATGCGGCGCGGCCAATGCGCTTGAAGCCACCTCCTGCATCAAGTGCCGTACGAAGCTGGAGAGACCCAAAGAGCCGCCCCCGGGCGACAAGGCTCCCAAGCCCGAGAAGGAAGTGGCCAAGGAGAAGCTGATCGAACGAATCCAGAAGCGGTTCGACGAAGATGAACGCACTCCGGCCGTTCGCTCCCAAACCGAGCTGGTCTTTGCCGAGGTCACGGTGGCGCCCGACGCCAGACCGGGCCGGCGAGAAATCCGGGTGATTACCAGGCGGGGCGTGTCCAACCCGCTGCCCTTCTACGTGGGCCAAGTGCCCGAAGTGGCTCGCAAGCCAATGAAGACCTGCCAACTACCCGTGCTCGGCAAGGAGTATCTGGCCCGGCGCAAGAGGCCGCTGGAAGAGGTGGAGGTACGCGTGACGGTGCCATGCACGATGAACGGCCAGATGGCACCGGGCGAGGTGAACCGGTACCGGTTCCAGGCGAACAAAGGACAGCGTCTGGTCATCTCCGCCAAGGCTCGGGACCTGGTGCCCTATGTCGCTGACGGCGTTCCCGGCTGGTTCCAAGCCGTGCTGCGAGTGTCCGACTCCCACGGCAAGGAGCTGGCGTACGACGACGATTTCCGCTCCGACCCCGACCCGGTAATCTACTTCGAGGTACCCGAGGATGGCGAATATGTGCTCGCCATCAACGAGGCGCTGTTCCGCGGCCGGGAGAGCTTCGTGTACCGCATTACCCTCGGTGAAGTGCCGTTCGTGACGAGCATCTTCCCGCTGGGCGGCCGCGCGGGCGCGCCGGTGAAGATCGAAATGGACGGCTGGAACCTGGAAAAGGCCACGCTGGCGCCTCCTTCCCCGGATGCGAAACCCGGGACGTATCTCCTTGCCGCCACCAACGGGAGTTTCGTCTCCAACTACGTGCCGTTCGCTCTCGACACGCTCCCCGAGTGCCTGGAGCAGGAACCCAACGACGAGCCGGCCAAGGCGCAGAAAGTGACTCTCCCCATCATCATCAACGGGCGCTCGGATCGCCCGGGCGATTGGGATGTTTTCGAGGTGGAAGGAAAAGCCGGCGAGACGATCGTCGCGGAGGTGACCGCCCGCCGCCTCGGCTCCCCGCTGGATTCCTTCCTCAAGGTCACCCGAGCGGACGGCAAGATCATCGCTTTGAACGACGACCATTTCGATGCCGGCTCGGGCATGAACACCGACCACGCTGATTCCTATCTGATGGTGAAGTTGCCCGCCGACGGCAAATACTACATCCACCTGTGCGACACGCGTCACCAGGGCGGAAAGGAGTTTGCTTATCGGCTCCGGATCAGCCGGCCACTGCCTGATTTTGAGCTGCGGTTGATCCCTTCCCGGCTCATCATGCCCAGCAAAGGCTCAGCGTCGGTGACCGTTTTCGCCATTCGCAAGGATGGATATGACGGGCCGATCAACCTGAGCTTCAAAGACCTGCCGCAGGGGCTCGAGTCGCCCGGCGCTACGCTGGGGGCCAACCAGGAGACTGTGGGGGTGGCACTCAAGACCAGCCTTACGGCGATGGCAGCGCCGGTCAACGTCACGCTGGTAGGCACGGCGAAGATCGGGGACCGGGAAGTTTCCCATGCGGTCGTGCCGGCCGAAGACAAGATGCAGGCGTTCCTCTGGCGCCACCTGTTGCCCGCGGAGACCCTGCCGGTGTTGGTCTTCGATCCCTCCTACCAGGCGCCGGCCGACCGCATTCGCCCGCCGATCCGCGACCAGGACCGCCCGAAGGATGTGAAGCCCACATTAGCCCGGTCATCGGTCGAGTGGTACTTAAAGCAGCTCGAGGGTCTCTATCAAGACTGGTTCCTGACCGACGAGTTCGTCAACCGCGAGATCGCGAAAATAGAAGCGAGTCTGATTCAATAATATCAGGGAACCTCAACCCGCTCGGAGCCAAGTCGGCCATCGAGTCATTGCGACACTCCAATGCGGTTGTCCGGCTCCACTGGGAGCTGGACCAGCACCAAGCCGTAGCGGGGTATGGCAATCTTCTCAGAAGAACCGGGAAAAAAGTGGCAAACAAACTGGCAAACGCGTTTTGAGATCCTTCAAAATCCTAAGAAATCCTTGGCTTTTCACTTCCGTGTCAAGGAAGTGCTCTGCCACTGAGCTAACCGCGCATCCAGAATTAACGCCCGTTAAGTGCTTCAGTTCGAGCGTCATGTCGAAAGTATCGGGAATTCACGTCCTGCACGCAACTCGATTTTGAAAGCCACCACTAGCCCCAGTTTACGAGTTATTTCCAGGGTGCCTCGGAAGTAGTTGTTAACCAGCAGGTTGCAACTTGCTGACTCTATGCCCTAAATCGCCGATTTGGGCATTTGCAATCCGAGTATCTCGATGAGCTTTTCCTGGGTCTCGTCTCGTTTAGTCAATACCGACTGTTCGGTAACCGATTGGCCGGC
>Ga0182021_10008651_pt1 | contig 12055 bp, 6 predicted proteins | sample 612E3MmetaG_FD_120493 | JGI IMG/M metagenome (GOLD analysis project Ga0182021, IMG submission 120493) | Permafrost microbial communities from Stordalen Mire, Sweden - 612E3M metaG (Illumina Assembly) | ecosystem: Environmental > Terrestrial > Soil > Wetlands > Permafrost | place: Sweden...
AACACATGAGTTTCTGGATTTTTGTGAGCTTGTCGGTGCCGAACCTTACATTTCAATAAATGTCGGCAGCGGGACAGTCAAGGAAGCTCGCGAGTGGGTAGAATATGTCAATTCAAACAACGACTGCCCGATGGCAAATCTACGTCGTCAAAACGGACGCACAGAACCATGGAAAGTTCGCTTCTGGGGAATTGGAAACGAAACGTGGGGTTGCGGCGGAAATATGACTGCCGAGTACTATTCAAATATCGTTAAACAATTTTCAACGTTCTGTTCCGGTGAGTATAAAATTGTTTCAGGCGGCACCTCGGATGATCTGAACTGGACAGAAACGTTGATGAAAAGTGTAAGCAAAAATAACGGACTCATTCAGGGATATTCGTATCATTACTATACGATTTGTCATGACTGGTCAAAAAAAGGCTCAGCAATCAATTTTACTGAGAGTGAATGGTTCAATACAATGAACAAGACCATCATTGTCGATGAGAATCTAAATCAGCATTCCATTATTATGGATCGGTACGATCCCGAGAAGAAAATTAGTCTGATGGCAGACGAGTGGGGTAATTGGTTCGATGTCGAACCAGGTGATAATCCGGCGTTTCTTTTTCAACAGAATACTTTACGCGATGCAGTAACGGCCGGATTATACCTTAACATTTTCAATAATCATTGTGAACGCGTGAAGATGGCAAACATCGCACAAATGGTAAACGTATTGCAATCGATGATTTTAACGAAAGATAAGGATATTGTACTGACATCAACATATTATGTTTTTAAAATGTATGCAGTACATCAAGATGCCACGATGCTGCCCATCAATATAAAAAGTGCCGATTATTCAAACGGTGCCGAGAAAATCCCGGCGTTAAGCGTTTCGGCTTCGAAGAGTAAGAACGGAAAAATACATATAAGCATCGTAAATCTGGATCCTGTGAACGCTCAGGGCTTAAATTGTGATCTGCGCGGAACGTCGGTCTCTTATGTAAGCGGTGAAATTATTACCGCAGAAAAAATGAATGCATACAATAATTTCGGTAAACCTGAAGAAGTGATTATAAAAACTTTTACAGGTGCTAGCCTGCAAAAAGAAAAAGTGAACGTAAAAATTCCAGCTAAATCAGTTGTGATGCTTGAGTTGAATTAATGAAATCGAAAAACAGGGGGATGTATTGTTAGACGTTAGGTTTGATAGTTGATATATCAAGCCTGCAATATCGGTGTATGGAATACAAGTCAAAAACGGTTAATTCTCAAACAAATTATTTTTCATAATGCACGGGTTTTGTTGAATTACACCGTGCGAAAAAAGGAATTACAGTTGACAGGGCAAAGGCTAACTTTATACTGGAGAATTTCAGTTTAAAACGGCAAACATGAATATTCTCTCTATGGTTATTCTGCTATTCAAAAAGAAAGTTAATGTGAGAATTTACGAATCAATTATTTTGGGCGGAGAGAGATGCTCAACGACAATATTTGTAGGTTAATCAAAATAATAAACAGTACGTAACTGCACAAATCGAGACAACATCTGACACCCTTTATTGCAGTTAAGTTAATAATGTTTCAAATGATATTCGAACTCAGAAAGGAAATGTTCGTTTTGAAAAATAGATCAAAATTTTACAAATTGGTTTTTCCTATGATCGGAGTTGTCGCATCTCTTTGGTTCCTTATTCGTGTTATCCCGAAACCGAGCCGGGCAACATATCCTTGTCTGCGCGTCGCATATCCCTTGGCATCTGCATTTGTTATCTATTTACTCGGACTTGTGACATCTGCATTTGCCATAACCAGGCTAAAAATTCATTGGAATCATTCACGTTATTGGGCAATGACCGGCTTTTTCATAATCGCAATAGTGGCAGGATTCGTTTCTTTTCAGGCAGACCAATCTCCAATGTATGCAAATTCGAGCTATCTCGATACAGCAAATGCTCCTATTAGAGCGGCAAGAGGAATTTTTCAGGGCCGTGTAGTATGGAGCAGGAATCCTGAGGCGACGAATGAGAATTGTAGTAACAATCAATTTGGCGACGCTTACTATTTATCAAAGAATACAAATATGGCGATAGTAAATGGAATGGTTCAGAGTTCCATATTAAACCTTACCGGTAAATCCTCTATCCGCGAAGCCTGGGATACGTTATTTGTATATTTTAATATAAAGAAGGGAAAAGGCGCCGTAGGGTATCAGAGCGGAGAGAAAATCTTTATAAAAACAAACGGCATCGGTTCAACAGTGGTTGATAGTAGTAACCACAACATTATAGATTTAACATCCTATGTTGAGGCCCGAACCTCGCCGCAGCCAGTTCTGGCGATACTTCGGGAACTGATCAATGATTGTGGTATTCCCCAGGAAAATATATCCGTTGGCGATCCGCAGCGCGATTGCCAGAATGAATATTGGGATATCTGGCATACGGAATTTCCAAATGTCAAATATATTTGTTACAAAGGAGGGCAAGGCCGAATAAAATCTGTCAAGGGAGCAGCAGCTTCAGTTTTTTATTCAGATAAGGGAGCCGTGTTGCGATCGGGTAGTTGGAGTGATATGTCCGTAGGAAATCCCGAATGCAAGGATACTCTTTATACGGTGATCGAACAGACCGATTATTTGATCTATGTTGGTGCTTTCAAAGTACACGAACGGGCCGGCATGACTTTAATAGGGAAATGTAACTTTGGGTCGCATACACGCATCAATGCGATGCATCTACACATGGGATTGGTCAATCCGGATGGGTTTTCACCAGCAGGAAATAAAAACAGCAGATTTGGATATAATAAATATCGTGTGCTGGTTGATCTGATGGGGCACAAAAAACTTGGCGGTAATGCAATGCTCTTTGTTGTCGATGGTTTGTGGGGCGGAGCCGGAGCAAATCTAAAACCGGTAAAATTTAAAATGGCGCCTTTTAATAACGATTGGCCGTCATCGATTTTCATGTCTCAAGATCCAATAGCGTTGGAATCTGTTTGCTATGATATTCTAAAAGCAGAGTTCACAAGCGATAAACACACTGAGACATATCCGCAAATGGAAGGAGTTGATGACCACCTGCATCAGGCAGCAGATTCTTCAAATTGGCCGGCAGGTATCCGTTATGATCCCGAAAACGATGGCACTGTTATAGGCAGTTTAGGAGTACATGAGCATTGGGATAATGCTACAGACCAGAAATATTCGCGAGATCTCGGGATTGGAGAGGGGATTGAATTGGTAAAGATACAGAATCTCACATCTGTGGATCAGTCAGCTTCTGGTATTCAGCCAAATGCATTTATCCTTGAGCAGAATTATCCCAATCCATTCAATCCGACGACAGTGATCAGGTATCAGATTCCTTCTGTAGGGACACGATTCATCGTGTCTTTAAAAGTTTACGATGTACGTGGAAAAGAAGTGGCAACGTTATTTGAAGGGATACGTCAGCCGGGAAGTTATGAAGCAACATTTAACGGTAGCAAACTTGCGAGCGGAGAATACTTCTACAAACTTCAAACGACCGAATTCATCTTAAGTAAAAAGATGCTTATGATAAAGTAACCTCAGGTAAGTTGAAACTAAGAAAACTATAAAACATCTATGGAAATAATTTTTAATTATCAAAATATCACTTTGAGGTATATACTAATGAAAAAAATTATCCTATTAATTTTATTGATGAGCTTTGTAGATTCGATGAAGGCAATTGTTGTTGATAGCTCATCTTGCATTTCCTTAACTAAAGGAAGGGGCTATTTTGCATTATCTGATGTAAATCAATCAGCACCCTTATTCGTCAGCTCAAAAGATTATCCTGGAGTAATACGAGCCTTGAATGATCTTAAAACTGATATTGGACGAGTAACTGGCAAAGAACCATTTGTTCTCATTGATGACTTGCCTCTCCCAAAAGAAATTGTAATAGTAGGAACATTAGGTAAAAGCCCGGTTATTGATCACCTGGTGAAAAATAAAAAACTCGATGTAAAGGATATTGCCGGGAAATGGGAAAATTTTCTTATTCAGGTGATTGAAAAACCATTAGCGGGGATTGATAAAGCTCTTGTTATCGTAGGAAGTGACAAGCGGGGAACCATCTATGGCATTTATGATTTATCAGGACAAATAGGTGTTTCGCCATGGTACTGGTGGGCTGATGTTCCGGTTGAGCATAAAGATGCACTTTTCATAAGACCTGGTAAATATGTTCAGGAACCGAGTGTAAAATATCGAGGTATTTTTTTGAACGACGAAGCTCCTGCTTTGACCAACTGGGTTAAAGAAAAGTATGGCGTTGTTAAACCCAGCCAAAACCCTCCTGTGAGTGAAGGAGTTGTTAATTATAACCATGAGTTTTATTCTAAAATATTCGAATTACTACTCAGGTTAAAAGCAAACTATCTTTGGCCTGCCATGTGGAGTAATGCTTTTAATGAAGATGATCCCGAAAATCCACATCTTGCAGATGAATATGGCATTGTCATGGGAACGTCACATCAAGAGCCGATGCTGCGCTCACAACAAGAATGGGATAGACGTTACTATAATACTCTTGGACACTGGAATTATTATAAACATCCGGACACCATAGAAAATTTCTGGAGAGAAGGCATCCGACGCAATAAAGACTATGAAAGCATCATCACTATGGGGCTTCGTGGAGCTAATGATACAGAGGTAGCCGGTGACATGAAAGCCAATATAGCGATGATTGAAAATATTGTTAATAGGCAACAAAAGATACTGAGCGAAGAAATGAACCCAGATGTAACTAAAGTCCATCAGTCGTGGTGCTTGTACAAGGAGATAATGGAATATTACAATGCAGGCATGCGCGTACCCGACAATATTACCCTTTTATGGTCAGACGATAACTGGGGAAATATCCGCAGGCTGCCTAATGAGGATGAACGTGAACGAAGCGGTGGCGCCGGAGTTTATTATCACTTCGATTATCACGGCGATCCTCGTAGCTATCAGTGGATAAATACCAATCCTATTGCTAAAATATGGGACCAGATGGCGCTTGCCAAGCAATACGGGGCAGATAGAATATGGATTGTCAATGTGGGTCATTTTAAAGGATACGAATTTCCTTTAGAATATTTTATGAGTCTGGCCTGGAATACCGACCGATGGAATAACTCTAACATGAACGAGTTCACGCGCTTATGGGCGGCAAGAGAATTTGGTTTTGAAAATGCTGCAGAAATCGCCGGCATTATTTCAAAATATACAAAATTCAATGGCAGACGTAAACCTGAATCATTATCACCAAACACGTATAGCTTAATAAACTATAGTGAAGCTGAAAATGTTGTATTCGATTATAATAAAATTACCGCTCAAGCTGAAGAAATTTATCACAAATTATCCCGTGAAAAGCAGGATGCATTTTATCAGTTGGTATTGTTTCCTGCAAAAGCCAGCGCGTTGGTCAATGAATTGTATGTTTCTGCCGGTAAAAATGATTTGTATGCACGACAGGGACGCGCAAGCGCCAATGATATGGCAGCTAAAACAAGGGATCTGTTTCAGGCCGACACTGCCCTGATGGGTTATTTCAATCGTGAGTTTGCTCATGGGAAATGGAATCATTTTATGGATCAGACGCATCTTGGATATACCGATTGGTGGGATCCAAAAACGAATAGTCTGGATGCAATCAAACTTGCTGAAATACAAATTCCCGATTCAGCCTTAATGGGAGTTAGTATTGAAGGATCAGAATTGAGTTGGCCCAATCCCGGGGAAAAAGCTGCTTTACCCGAATTTGACATTTTTAGCAGCCGTCAACATTACATCGAAATTTTCAACAGAGGAAAAGTATCATTTGAATACACCATAACTGCCAATGTTCCTTGGCTTACTTTTAGTGATAGTACAGGAACTATAAACAATCAAGACAAACGAATTTTTGTCAGTGTGAAAGATTCTCAACTGCCAAAAGGCAAAACTGACGGAACAATTAAAATTGCAGGTGCCGGAAAAGAAGTTATAATAAAAGTAACTGTATTTAATCCAACCGAGGTTAACAGTGAAAACCTGAAAGGTTTTGTGGAAAGCGGTGGGTTTGTCTCAATCGAGGCTGAACACTATTCTACGAATATTGAAAAAGGTGACAGAAAATGGATTAAAGTTGAGGATTACGGGCTTACCTTATCCGGTATGAGAGCCACGGCACAGGCAAATGCACCGGCTGCAATACTCGGAAAAGATGCACCATGCCTTGTGTACCCAATGTACCTGTTTTCAAAAGATACGGTACAAATCACTGTCATTACGTCTACATTACTTAACTTTATGCCAGGACGGGATATCAAAATAGCAGTTTCGTTTGATGATGAAGAACCTCAGTATATTATTATTGTTCCGGATAAATTCAAAGTGCATTGGTCGAATCCTGGCTGGGCGCAAACAGTAGTAGATCAAGCACGGCATTGTCAAACAAAACTCAAAATCCCCAAAACCGGATATCATTCATTGAAGGTTTGGATGGTGGACCCGGGAGTGGTTGTGCAAAAGATATTAGTAAACACGGGCGGTTTAAAACCCAGTTATTTAGGGCCTCCTGAAAGCCTATATTCAAAATAATAAAGAATTAGTACAGCTTGGTTGTATTGTAAAAGACGGATTTTGAAATAGTTATGATTCTAAAACAATCTGACTTATTCTAAATAAATAGTTATTTTAATTTCAGAAAGACTAAAATATTCTTTTAAAAAAAAGATATAAAAATAAAAAGAGGGTATGAATCCAATTGGACTGGCAACACATTTGGGCAGTCGAATTAGTATGCATTCGGCCGTTTATGCTGGGATCATACTCTCACTTCCGAACAGATAGCAGAGGAATGGATCAGGATGACTTTTTCGAATGATACCTCAATTATAAATCCAATTAATAAAATAATGATGGCTTCAAGAGAGAATGTTGTAAACTACAGGGATCCTCTTGGCCTCAATATGTTAGGAGGATGGAGTGTTTATCATGGTCCATGGGTAAACAATTCGGAACATGCAGATTGGAATTCACCATATTATCACAGAGCCGACAACATTGGCATCGGTTTTGATCGAACAAAAACCGGAAGCGATGCAGTTAGCCAATATTATCCACCGGTTGCAGATGTTTTTGGTTCTCTCGAAAAATGTCCTGAAGAACAGTTGCTTTGGTTTCATCACCTCCCATGGACTTACAAAATGAAATCAGGTCAAACGCTTTGGGACGAGCTTTGTTACCATTATGAGCGGGGCGTTGAAGAAGTTGAAGAGATCCATAAGATTTGGAACTCCTTGAGAGGAAAAATAGACGAAGTTGAATTCAACAGGCAGCAAGCTCTTATGAAAATCCAATATGAAAATGCAGTCAGATGGAGAGATGGTTGCGTTCTGTATTTCCAGACATTTTCACGGTTGCCTATTCCCGCTGGATTAAAAGTGCCAGAACGTGATCTTCAGTACTATATAATTCATAATCCCAGGTAAATTTATTTCAGTACGAAATTGGTTATTAAATGGGCGAATAAATTACAATTTCAAATCGCAAATAAAGGATCACAATACAGGTACTCTGTTATGAGAAAAAGCCACGTATTAGCAGTTCTGATATTTTTTTCCGCAATTCTTTATAGTCAAAATTATACTGATTTTGCGCTTACACCTCCCATGGGATGGAATAGTTGGGATTGTTATGGACCTACTGTTACTGAACAGGAAGTTAAGGCAAATGCAGATTATATGGCTGCTCATCTAAAAAAATATGGATGGGAGTATGTTGTAGTTGATATCCGATGGTATATAGAAAATGATAAAGCTCATGGATACAATGAAAAAGATGCCGTCATTGTTATGGATGATTATGGAAGACTCATGCCTGCTGTTAATCGGTTTCCTTCTTCTTCCGATAGTAAAGGATTTAAACCGCTGGCAGATTACATCCACAGTAAAGGTCTTAAATTCGGTATTCATATTATGCGCGGCATCCCGAAGTTGGCTGTTGAAAAAAATACTCCGATTTTGGGAAGTGATGCGACTGCAAAGGATATTTACAACACTGAAAAATTATGCGCTTGGTTAGGCGATATGTATACAGTAAATGCAGCCGGGCGAGGTTCTCAGGAATATTACAATTCACTTTTTAATCTATATGCATCTTGGGGGATTGATTTTGTAAAAGTAGATGACCTGTCTCGTCCTTATCACAAAGATGAAATTGAAATGATCCGTAGAGCCATTGATGGTTGCAGGCGACCGATTGTTTTAAGCGCGTCACCGGGCGAAACACCAATTGAAAACGCCAGTCATGTTAGCACTCATGCCAATATGTGGCGTATCATCGACGATTTTTGGGACAACTGGTCTCAACTGAACATGCATTTTCCACTTTTTGAAAAATGGATTCCATACATGGGACCGGGTCATTGGCCCGATGGAGACATGCTTCCTTTAGGCAGAATAGGTATAAGAGCAGAACGGGGCGATAACCGTATGAGCATGTTTACTAAAGATGAACAATACACGTTGATGTCCCTTTTCTTAATTTGCCGTTCACCGCTTATGTTTGGCGGAAATTTACCCGATAATGATGAATTTGCTTTGAATCTGATCACCAATGACGAAGCACTTGCTGTCCTGCAAAAGAGCAGAAACAATAAGCTGCTTCTTAATGAGGGGGGAAAAATTATCTGGACAGCTGATGATTTAAACTCCGGTGATAAATATGTGGCGCTTTTCTTTACTTCTGATCAAAAGCCAATTATGGAAAATGAAGCTTTATGGAACAGCAAACTTATCTCTTATAACAATGGAGAACAGAGTACAAAGGTTCAAATGGACATTATTGGAGTTAAAAAACTATACCTAGTTGTCTCAGACGGCGGAGATGGCAGTAATTGGGATCATGCCGATTGGATAGAACCGAAACTAACAGGAAAAAAAGGTTCACTGAACCTAACTGATATTAAATGGGTAGATGCAGCCTCTGGTTGGGGAAGCGTTACCATAAACAAAAGTGTCGGAGGTAATAAATTAATTATCGATAATAGCGAATATGCGAATGGCATTGGTACTCATTCAAATTCAATTATTGAATATGATATCCCTGAAGGATATAATACTTTTTCTTCAATAGCTGGACTTGATAAAGAATGCGTTGACCACACCGAGGGGGCAACTGTCAAATTCCATGTATTTACCCACTATCCCACTGGTTCCCCTCCTGAAGATTCTGTCAAAATATCATTAAAGATTGGACAATTAGGTTTTAAGGGCGCCTGTAAAGTCCGTGACTTGTGGGCAAGAAAAGATATGGGAGAATACATGAATGGAATATCACTGTATGTCAGGAAACATGGTGCGAAGTTGTTGAAGATTAGTGAAGTCAAATAAAGTAAAAATGATAAAGGAGACAAATTAATATATCAATGCTGGAATACATCAAAGAATGATTTGATACTAATGTCATTATATAATCGGTTTTACGATGGTAGTCGCAATCTTCAGATTGCGTTTTTCGATTATTATCGCGAACTAAAGTTCGCGACTACCGTTATTCCATCGTTATTCCATTAATATTTCAGAGGTCTCTAATCATACATATATATATCGATCCTTACTCGGGCAGTTTTTGTTTTGCTGATGCTGCAGGGCAAGATCAGATAGAAAAAGGGAGCTTGTTTTAATTGGCATTTTGTAGGGCTTTCTAAGCGAGAAAAATAGTTAACTATGATTTTTTGAAAGTAGCAAAATATGAAAAGAATCGTCTTACTTGTAGAAACGTCACGCGAATTTGGAAGACAATTGATCATCGGTATTGCCCGTTACTCAAGATTTAACGGTCCATGGACTTTTTACAAAGAACAGATTGGTTTAAAGTCTTCTATTATTCCTCATTTAACCAGTTGGAAACCAGACGGGATTATCATGCGCGATTCTTTAATAAAAAATGAATTGCTGAAGTTAAAGATTCCAACAATCCTTGTTCAGCACGATTCTTCATGTCCAAAGAATTTGCCAGTGATAAAAACAAATTCTCTTTCAATTGCAAAAATGGCAAGTGAGCATCTTGTAGAAAAGGGATTTAAGAACATTGCGTTCTGCGGCTTCGATAATTATGAATGGTCGAATAAACGCAAATTATATTTTACGCAATATAACGATGAAGCCGGTTTTATCACTCATATTTATTCTTCACCCAGAAGCATTAAAATACATGATTGGGAAAAAGAACAACGGCACGTAAGCGAATGGATTAAAACACTCCCAAAACCTGTTGGCATTATGGCCTGCAACGACGATCGGGGACAGCATATTCTGGAAGTATGCAAACGGATCGGTTTTAAAGTGCCGGAGGATGTTGCAGTGATTGGTGTTGATAATGATCCGATGATTTGTGAAATCGGAGATCCACCGCTGACCAGCATTGCGTTAAACGTTGAATCTGCCGGCTACGAAGCTGCAAAATTATTGGATCGACTTATTAAAAACAAAAAGAAGGATGGACAGCAAATCATTGTCTCTCCAACCTATATCGTTCAAAGACAATCGTCGGATATTCTTGCGGTGAACGATGCCGAAGTTGCCTCGGCTATTCGTTTTATCAAGGGGAATGCAAAAAACAAAATTCTAGTAAATGACGTAGTAAAAACAACCCGCATCAGCAGACGTTCATTGGAACAGCGGTTCAGAAAAACCGTTCACAGATCTATCTACGATGAAATTCGACGAGTACGTGTTGAATGGATTTTAAGATTGCTTATAGAAACGGACCTCCCTATTTCCCACATCACATCCTTTTTTAATTTTACAGATGTCGAACACATCTCCCGCTATTTTAAAAAAGAAAAAGGAATAGGATTACACCAATTCCGGAAGCTTCACCAACTGCATTAACATTTTCCCTCCTGCGCAATCGGGTTAATATATAGCTAAAAGTGGCTTTTATTCGAGTTACTGTATCACTAAGTTAACTGCAGAATCTCATGGTTATTTGGGATGTTGATGATTCCGGAGTGAAACGCCAGATCGAAGCATCTAAAACCATCAATTATTTGGATGTTTTGATTAAATAATATCCGAGAGGAGAATAAAATGGTTCGTTTTTCTGAAGAGGATATTTAAATTGTTTTATTCACTTTTATAAAGGAGATACATTATGCGAACAAGATTACATTATTTATTGTCTTTTGTTTTAATGCTGACCCTGGTTGGAAACTTGAAGGGTCAGGGAGTTGATCCCGGCACTAAAAATCTAACTCACTCATGGACTTTTGAGGATGGGACGGCAAATGATTATGTCGGCGGGGCCAACGGCACATTGATGGGAGATGCTGAGATTGATGGAGGCTCACTCATAACGGTCAATGGCAACTCATGGATGGAAATGCCAGCAGATTCAATTGCGATAAATAAATATAAAGAGATTACTATTGCAGCATGGTATCGGTCGGTTGCAGGGGGCAATCCAGGTTTTTCTATGCTAGCGTTTTTTGGCGATACAAAAGCAACAAATGGCGTCAACTATTATTTTTTTACTGCAGCCCGGCAAGATAAAGTAAATCGTGCGGCAATTTCATGCGGATCTGAATCGACTCCTTGGTCTGCTGAAACGGGTGTAAATGGCCCCGAATATGATGATGGTACGCTTCATCACATGGTGAGTACTCTTATTGATACGACTATAACCTTATATATGGATGGACAGCTTCAGGCAAGTAAGCATCTGGATGCGAATAATACTATCGCAGGAATAAGTCCGGTTCTTGCATATTTGGCAAGAAGCGGATATTCCAGTGATCCCTTATGGTTGGGTGAGATCCTTGAATTCAATATGTACAACAAGGTCCTCGATTCGAACGAAGTACATTTTCTTTTCAATAAAGGTGCAACAACGAGTGTTGAGGAGAAGAATGCGGCGGTTCCACAGCAATATTGCTTATCACAAAATTATCCCAATCCCTTTAATCCGACAACGACAATCGAGTTCGCGCTGCCCCGTCGCAGCAACGTTCATCTTTTGGTAGTCAATATAATCGGTCAGGTTGTAAAAGTATTG
>Ga0182021_10008652_pt1 | contig 12055 bp, 12 predicted proteins | sample 612E3MmetaG_FD_120493 | JGI IMG/M metagenome (GOLD analysis project Ga0182021, IMG submission 120493) | Permafrost microbial communities from Stordalen Mire, Sweden - 612E3M metaG (Illumina Assembly) | ecosystem: Environmental > Terrestrial > Soil > Wetlands > Permafrost | place: Sweden...
ATTCTCCATCGATCACGCTGCCGATGCCGTGATGTGGACAGACCCTGACGCGCATCTTCTCTTCGTGAGCGATTCGTTGTGCGCAAGTCTCGGCTACACGCGCGAGGAACTCCTGAGGATGACCCTCTTTGACATCGACCCGGTGCTATCCGAGCGGCAGTGGTCGGAGAACTGGGCAAGGAGCAAGAACCGGGGTTCCGTGGCGATCGAGACGACGCATCGAATGAAAGGCGGCACGGTATTCCCGGTCGAGGTGAGCGTCAACTACGTGGTCTTCGAAAATCAAGAGTACAACTGCGCCATCGCTCGCGATATCACCGAGCGTAAACGTGCTGAAGAAGCCCTGCTGCAGGCCGAAGCCCAACTGCGCCAGGCCCAGAAGATGGAGGCGGTGGGCCAACTGGCCGGCGGCATCGCCCATGACTTCAACAACCTGCTCACGGCCGTCATCGGCAACAGCGACCTGGTGCTCCAGTCCATGGCTCCCGAGGATCCCAATCGGGAACTGGTGGCGGACATCAGGGAGGTAGGGGAGAGAGCCGCCGGCCTCACTCGCCAGATCCTCGCCTTCTCCCGCCAGCAGATGCTCAAACCGGAGGTTCTTTGCTTAAACGACGTGGTTACGGGGCTGGAGCCGCTGCTTGGGCGCACCCTGGGCGAAGATGTCCGGATGCACATTCTCCTGGCCGCCGACCTGGATCATGTCGAGGTTGACCCGAACCAGATGGGGCAGGTGCTCATGAACCTAGCCGTCAACGCCCGTGATGCCATGCCGGACGGGGGCGAACTCGTAATCGAGACCGCGAACGTCGATCTCGACCGGGCCTACTGCCGGGTCCACTCCGAACTCAAGTCGGGCCCTCATGCGCTGCTGGCGGTCTCGGACTCTGGTTGCGGCATGGACGAGGAGACCAAGTCCCGGATTTTCGAGCCCTTCTTCACCACCAAGGAAGTAGGGAAAGGTACCGGCCTCGGTCTCTCGACCGTCTTCGGCATCGTGAAACAGAGCGGGGGCAGCATCTCCGTCTACAGCGAACTGGGCAAGGGCAGTAGCTTCAAGGTCTACTTGCCCGTGTGTCGCCCGCCCGACGCCCCCCAAGTCGAGCAGCCGTGCGTCGGAGAAGGAACGCGGGGCACCGAGACCATCCTGGTGGTGGAGGACGAGACTCCGGTGCGCGAACTGCTGGTTCGCATCCTTTCGCGCTCTGGCTACCAGGTGCTGGAAGCCGCTTCGGCGAGGGAGGCTGACGCTCTGCTTGCCGCCGACAAGCCTCTGCTCGACCTACTCCTGACCGACATGATCCTTCCGGGAGGTAGGAGCGGCCGCGAGGTGGCGGAGGATGTTCACCTGCTCCAGCCCGGTCTGCCCGTCATCTTCATGTCCGGCTACACCCAGGACTTCGCGGTGTTCAACGGCAGCTTGGGCGAAGAAGCCGAGTTCCTGGAGAAGCCCTTTTCTCCGGACGCACTGCTGAAAAAGGTCAGAAGAATCCTCGGCCAAGAAGCGAGAGGGGTCCCGGGGCGGCCGCCTCGTTGTGAAGCTAGCCCGGTTGGGCTGTGTGCGGGGACGGAGCAAGTTTAGATGCCGAGTGACCGCGCCGGCACTACGGAGAGATGCACCCTGGAGGGCGGTTGTGGATAGTCCGGCCCACACCGATGCCGAGATCCTGATTATTGACGATGAGCCGAGCGTGGTTCGCTTCTTGAGCCGCGCGTTCAGATCGGCCGGTTACAGCACCATCAAGGGGTTCAACGATCCGCTGGCAGCCTCCTCATACCTCGACTCGGCCGATCCCGACCTCATCACCCTCGATATGTGCATGCCGGCCTTGACGGCTACGGTCTTCTTGAATCCTTGGCCAAACAGCGTTCTCCCGACACATTTTTGCCGGTGCTGGCCATCAGCGCTCTTGACGACTTCGAAGCCCGGGAGAAGGCGGTGAGAGCGGGAGCCAAGGACTTCCTGGTGAAGCCGGTACAGGTCGATGAGCTACTTCTGCGCGTCTTCTCACTTCTCGACACCCGCTTCTTGGAACGGCGCCTCCGGGAATCAAAGCGGGTGCTCGAAGGCCTGGTGCGAGAACGCGGGTTCGAGCTCGGGCTGGCCCAGCTCGAAACCATGGAGCGACTGGCGCGGGTGGCCGAACTCCGCGACGACGCGACCGGGAAGCACACCACCCGTGTGGCCCGCCTGAGTGGCCTCCTTGCCCAAGAACTCGGCCTTGAGCCCGCGGAAGTGAGCCTCATCGTGCGGGCGGCCCCGCTGCACGACGTGGGCAAGGTGGCGATTGAGGACCACGTACTCCTGAAGAGCGGCAGGCTGTCGCCTGAGGAGCGGGACATCATGCGCACCCACGCTCTGGTGGGCGCGGGGATCCTTAGCGGAGGCCGGTCGGAGCTCATGAAGATGGCGGAACTAGTGGCTGCTGCCCATCACGAGCGCTGGGATGGCCAGGGCTATCCCCAGGGGCTGGCCGGCGAGGAGATTCCACTGGCTGCGCGGATCGTGGCCGTGGCCGACGCCTTTGACGCCCTGACCCATGTGCGGCCATACAAAGACGCCTGGTCGGTCAAGCAAGCCATGGCGGAGATGGAGTTGGAGAGCGGCACTCAGTTCGACCCGCGGGTGATCGGCGCCTTGTGGCGTGTCCTCCATTGCGAAGAGGCTATGGCAACAGTTCTCGAGCTACCCGTCTCCCGGTAGCCTCAGGCGCGGTAGGCAGTGGCGCATATGATGCCTCTTGTGCGTTCTATGCGGACAAGCTCAGCGTTAGACCACCGAACGCCAAGCTGAAGGGTCTGCGGGACGGGAAGACTCGACAGAACACGGCGGTTGTAGGCAACCTCGTGGCAGGCTGGGCGACTCTGGAGAAAGCCTCCACCATCTTGCCATGGTGGAGGTATCTTCTACCGTCGAGCAAAGGGCGAGGGGCAGGCCATGAACGCGAACGTCGCAGTGAGCTTGACCATCACTCAGTAGTGATACTAGAGTGTCCGAAAGCCAGGCGGTCAACGGGAGCCAAGGAGTCGGGGAAACGCCATGAGAGTTCGCATCACCGTTGCCCTTTGCGCGCTTCTTCTAGCCGCGGCGATCGTGGTATCGGCCTGCTCAGATCAACACACGACCTCCACCCAAGCCTCTCCGAGCATCACGGGTCAAGCTACCGAGACGTCCACAACTACACCGCCGCAGGTGACGACCACCAGCCCGCAGACCACCAGCCCACAGGTGACCAGCACGCTGAGCGTTAGCACGGAAAACACCACCAGCTTAACGACCGCCATCCTAGCGTCGAAGGCCGGTACCGTGACTCTTATCTTTCTGGCTCAGCCGAGGGCGGGCCGTCCTGTGACTACGGACGCTCTCAACTTGTGTGTGCACGTTCTTCAGGCGAGATTGAACAAGCTGGGGTTGCAATCCTCCACCGTGAGCGTGACTGGTTCCCGCCAAATCACGGCAAAGATCCTGGCTGATCTAGATGCCGCACAGGTTGCTCGCGTGAAGAAGACTCTCGGCATGACAGCGTCCCTTGAGTTCTTCAACGCGCAAGAGTTCGGCTCTGCCTTCGGGAGCCTTGCCGATGCCTTGACAGCCTCAGGAGTGCCCTCGGTCGATCAGCTCCCGGCCGGCCACGAGATCATCTACTGGCCCGAGGGCGCGGACAACCCCGCTTTCAAAGACCAGTGGTACGTAGTTACCGCCGCCCCGGCCATCACCGGGAACATGCTGTCCAGCGTATCCGTAGGCCACGACTCGAACGCCGGTCAGCCGAAGGTGAACTTGAGCTTCAAGCCGAGTGGTGTAACCGCCTTCGACAAGGTAACGAAAAGCATGGCCGACGCCTACCGGCTCACGGGCGAGGATCAGCGTCTGGCTATCGTGCTTGACGGCGTGGTGCAGTCGGCGCCCAGAGTTATGGAGGAGATTCCTGGCGGGGAGGCCGAGATTACTGGGAACTTCACCTTGGATGAAGCAAGGGACCTTGTTCTAGTGCTCCAAACGGGGCCGTTGCCCCTGGTTCTAACACCTGAATGATGGCAGTCGGCGAAGTTCGCCGGAGCTGGATTCAGTTCGCCCCTCCCGAGTTTCAGCGTCGCTCCGATGATCGCCGCGGGCTCCGGTTTGCCCGCTACCATGACCTGATGGTGTCCGTTCGCGAAGTGAAGCCTCTGCGAGTTGCCCGCTAAGTGCGGCGAGGCCGCACGCTCTTTGGCCGGTTTTGCCGGACGGTCTTCGGACCGAGGCGGCTGCGCTTGCTGAGTAGGATGCAGGTGCGTATCTGGCGTGTAGCCATTCACCGGCCGCGCATGCACGGCGGCTGGCGGGCAGAGCCCAATGCCGGAGAGCGATGGCTCCTTATGGCCCAGCATTACGGGCTGCCGACCCGCCTACTTGACTGGACGGAGTCCCTTTGTTGCCACCTTCTTCGCCGTGGAAGACGCGGCGCACAAGAATTACGACGCTGCCATCTACGCCCTCAATCCCATGCGGCTGAACGAATGCCAGGCCGCGGACAACATCATCTTCGGTGATCAGAGCGGTACGGTTGCTCCGCTGTTCAAGGCCGGCTTTCGGCCAGCGGTCGACTGCCCCGGCATTGTTGTTGGGGTTGGCGGAACCGAGCACGACGTGAGACAGATGATGCAGCAAGCGGCTTTTACCATCCACGGGATCGAGATGCCGATCAACAGCTTGCCGGAGGCCGCGAGCTTCCTTCGAACGGTGCGGATACCAAGGGAATCCAAGGAGTCCCTTCTTCACGCGATTACCCTCCTCGGAGTACGCGGGTCTTCCTTGTTCCCAGACCTTCAGAACCTGGCCGAGGAGTTGAAGGGCATCACTTTCACGCTTCCGATCTAGTGCTTGCTGGGGCCCGCGACTTGGTCGTGAGTGCGGCCGAAGCCAGGTGTCAGAATCGATTCGTGACCCTTGGACAGTTCAATCTGTCTACATGCGCTCCTTTGTCCACCGGCCAAGGGTTCGTAGGGTCGCTATCGACAGATCGTGATGGGGCTCGTCGAAGGAGCCTTGGCTCAAACCATTGGGGTTTCGGTAAATCCGGCGCGTTTAGTCGAGGGACGTTCCTATACAGTGTCAAGTACCTCGCGCGAGGGAATCTCTCTGAGATCGGCGCGTAGTGCCCGAAATACCTCCCGCGCAATATAGCGTTTGAGGCAGCGAATGATCTCTCGCTTCGAGAGTCCCTCGGCTGTTCGCCGAGCCGCGTAGGCGCGTGTCCGAGGACAGTAGCGGAGCCGGACGACGGCAATCATATGCAGCGTACGGTTCGCCGAACGATCGCCGCCGCGGTTGAGCCGGTACCGCCTGGTCAACCCCGAGGAGGCGGGGATTGGGGCGGCAGCGCACAGGTGGGCGAACGCGGCCTCGCTCGTCAGCCTCTCGATGTTCTGCCCTGCAGTGACGAGTAGCTGCCCGGCGTGCTGCGTCCCGACTCCGAGCAATGATATCGTCCTGGGTGCGGCTCGCCGAACGAGGGTTTCAAGGGCCTGGTCGAGCTGGCTAACCTCCTTCTCGAGGGCAACAATGCGCAGGGCGAGGCTCCGTAGCGCGAACTTCGCGGCATGGAGGGGCTCAGCAAGCCTCCTGGGATCCGGTCGCAACCTCGCGCATTGGCGAGCCTGCCCCAGCAGAGTCTTGCACCGCAGCGACTCGCGCAGCTCGGCGGGGGCTGTCACAATGAGGTCGCCAAGCTGGCACAGCGCAGCGGAGCGTGCCTTCACGGCCCCTTCTCGAGCAACGCGAAGCTGGCGGATGGATTCGATCGCACCGCCGGTGTCCTTTGGAACCACGACGCACTCCCCGGCCAGTACCTTCCTTGCCGCCGCCTCGGCATCAACGGGGTCAGACTTCCCCTTGCGGCTGCGGGTGTGCTTGTGAGGCTGATTCACCTCCAAGACGCGGATTCGTCGGGCCGTAAGCCAGCGCGTGAGCCCGGCGCCGTAGGAAGAGGTCGACTCGATCCCCAAGGCCTCTATCGAGCCAAATCCTTCCAGCCAGGCGCAAAGATTCTGATAGCCGGCGATCGTTGCGGGAAACTGAGCATCCCCAAGCAGTTGCCCGAGACTGTCCAGGGCGACCGCGTGATGAGTCCGAGAGTGGCAGTCAACGCCGCCGATAACACTGGCCCGTTCTTCCGGCATGCTTCCTCGCTCTCCCTATGGGGCGACCGCAGCCACGACGGGCGGACAAAACAGAGATGGGACTCGCTTGGTGCAGGTTCCTATCAGGTCACGTCGCCGGACTCGGTCGCGCATTGCGACCAACGCGAGCGAGCCGGCGCCGACGAGTCCTGGGCAAGACACCGCTTCCGGGTCAGTTTAATGGTAGGTCAGACGCCGGCACGCTCACCGGTATCTTCTCTGTTTAGTGGAGGCTCATGTGCTCGAGTTCGGTGCCCTCCTTGGGGCGTCAACCGAGCATGATTGCTTGTTAGGCGTTACGCATGTAGGCGCGCACCGTCAGCGGCGCGAATATGGCGACGACCACGACCGCCCCGAGGATGGAGAGCCAAAAGTCGCGACCTACTGAGCCCTGATTTGCTAGCTGCCGGATGGCGGTAACGACATGAGACACCGGGTTCAGGCTGACAAAGGTCCTGAGCCACCCGGGCAGTGTATCCACGGGCACGAAAGCATTGGAAAGAAACGTCAGGGGAAACAGGATTATCAGCGAGATGCCCTGCACGCTGGATGCGCTTCGAGCAATGACGCCAAAGAAAGCAAATATCCAGCTGATGCACCAGGCAAATACGATGACCAGAAGGCCACCTGCGGAAACGCCGCCTATCCCGGCCCCCGGACGGTAGCCAAGAACGTAACCCATGGCAAACGTCAGGGTCGTGGCGATGGCGTAGCGAACGGTATCCGCGAGCAGCGCTCCGGCAAGTGGCGCGATGCGGGCGATCGGCAAAGATTTGAAACGGTCAAACACGCCCTTGTCCATATCCTCGCGAAGCTGGACTCCGGTGACCAGAGACGCCGTGATCACCGTCTGGACCAAGATGCCGGGGATGATGAGGGGGAGATAGTTGGTCACGTTGCCGGCGATGGCCCCGCCGAAGATATAGGTGAACATCAGCGTGAACAGGATGGGCTGGAGCGTGACGTCGAATAGCTGCTCCGGCGTCCGGCGGACTTTGAGGAGACCACGGTAGGCCATGGTCAGTGAATTACGTAGCGTCTGGCGAAGGCTCGTGTGATTCCTTAGTTCGCGCGCGGCGCCGGGAACGATGTCTGCGGTGGTCATTCGGCGCTCCCTTCCTCTGCCTGCTTGGGATTCCCGGTCAAGGTCAAGAAGACCTCATCAAGGGTTGGCTCTTGGGTGCTCACCCCGGCCAGACGGATGTCCACCCCGCGCAGGGCGATGAGCAAGTCGGTCACTCGTTCGGGATCCGCCATCGGGGCGGTGATGAGGGTAGGCTCGGAGGCAAGGGCCTTCACCTTGAGCACCTCCTGGACGATGCGCACGGCTTCGGAGGTGTCCTTGTCGGCCGCGAGGCGGAGATGCAAGGTCGCGACTCCGACCTTCGCCTTGAGCTCTTCGGGCGTACCCTCGGCCGCCACGCGCCCGTGATCGATCACGGCGATGCGGTCGGCAAGTTGGTCCGCTTCGTCGAGATACTGGGTGGTGAGGAGGATGGTGGACCCGGATGATACGAGGCGGCGGATCGTCGTCCACATCTGGATCCTTGTACGGGGGTCAAGGCCGGTGGTGGGTTCGTCGAGAAAGACGAGCGGTGGCTGGGCGATGAGGCTGGCCGCCAGGTCGAGCCGGCGCCGCATCCCGCCGGAGAACTTCTCGAGGGTTCGCTTGCCGGCTTCGGCGAGTCCAAATTCATCGAGCAGCTCCGCGGCCTTCCTGCGCGCCTCCGATCTGCCCAGCCCAAGCAAGCGCGCGAAGATGACCAGGTTCTCTATGGCGGAGAGCTTCTCATCAAGCGTGGCGGATTGTCCGGTCAGTCCAATGAGCTGGCGGACGATCTGCGCTTCGTGCTGCACATCGTGGCCGAATACTGTGGCGGTCCCGCCGTCCGGCCGGAGCAGCGTAGCGAGCATATTGATGACCGTCGACTTGCCGGCGCCATTCGGGCCAAGCACGCCATAGATGCTGCCCGTCGGCACCGCGAGATCGACGCCATCCACCGCGCGGTTATCTCCAAAGACCTTCACCAGCTCCCGCGTTTCCACTGCCAGGCCCGTATCGCTGTGTTGCATCATCTGTCCTTATCAGTGTTAAGTGAACTCGCAGAACATTAACACTGGTAACTATCTGCGTCAAGCGCTATACTCCCCTTCATGGACAGGCGGCCTAAAAGGTCTCTTACGGTAGAGCAGCTCGAACGCCGGCGGGGGCTGATCAACCAGCGTTTGGATGATCAGCGGGCCCGGATGAACGCTCGGATCGATCGAGAGAAGGCCAAGCTCAGCGGCGAACTCACTCCCAAACAGCAGGAGATCGTTTCTGCGGCTCTGGAGCTCCTGGATGAGGTAGGGCTGGACAACTTGTCGCTTCGAGCACTGGCCCAAAGGCTCGATGTCCGCGCCCCGGCCCTCTATTGGCATTTCAAGAACAAGGAAGCCCTGGTCGAACATATGGCTGAGGCCATCCTGCGCGCGGAATTTAAGGACGTGCGGCCTCGGCACGAGGGGGAAAGCTGGCAAGACTGGCTGACGTTTTATGCGTCAAGGCTGCGAAAGGCTATGCTCGCGCGCAGGGACGGCGGCCGAGTGGTGGCTGGTGCCCACCTCTATCCGGCGGTAACACTCATCAAGTGGTTCGAAGACTCCCTCGTGGCGCTCACCAGTGCTGGGGTCGACGTAGAGACGGCCTGGCACATAGTCAGGACGGTCTCGGTGTATACGTTTGGCTACGTCATCGAAGAGCAGGCTGGGCCGACGCGCGAGGAGCGGACAAATACCGATTTGATGGCGGTCGTCGCGCAGTATCCATACGTTGCCGCGGCGATGCAGGCAGCCGACGAAAGCGGCGCCGACACTGAGGAAGATTTCCTTGTCGGTCTCGAGTACATCATGAGGGGAAGCACTCCGTCATAGTGCGGGAGCATCCGCCGCCGCCCGCGGTACTCGTGGTGGCGAGCTCACTTTCAGTATCCTCGAAAGCTCGGGAGTTGGCAGCCGATCGTCGGATGCTCGGGTGCATCTCAGCTCTTGCGGTGGGCTGAGCACCATTGCCCGATGGTGACGATTCTCGATGCGGTAACCCACATGGTGCCTGTCCGCACTCTGATCTTTGTTGCCAGGCTGGTGGGCCGGCGCGCCGAAGGCCGTGAAGACTGAGCTGACGGTCTCACGCGATCTCCCTAAACAGCCGAAGAAGAAAGGGTGAGGACTCCTCCCAAAACCACCTAGCGATGCAAGCCGACAAGAGCACGGACGTGACCGAATGGTCGAGGGTCAGCCTTGAGCGTTGTCCGATCTGCGGCAATCTCGTCCCGGTCGGCAAGCCATGCAGGCGATGTGAAGGCGGGAACCAAGCGGAAAGTCCGGTTTCTGGGTCGTCGGGTTGGGCGCAGCGGAAGTGGTTTCCCCTTGTGGCAATAGCGGCCGCGCTCGTCCTCATTGTCGGAGTTGGTATCACGGTGCGGGCGCTTCACCAAAGCCATCCCCAGCAGCAGTCGACATCGGCCTCAAATGAGACCTCTCTCTCTTTGGGAGAGCTATCCTCAGCCCTGCCAGAAAGCGAGGAATCCTCGCTGCTCCTTGCTCTTGTCACTCGGCAACCCGGCAAGACGCTCTACAAGATCGACTACCAGGTGACCGGGCAGACGATCTCCCTCGCATACTCTCTCGCGGCGGACACCCTCACTCGCGAACAACGAGGCTCTGATGGGCACGGGCAACGCACGGTGTGGCAAGGAGAGATCATGCAGAGGCTGCAAGACTCGGCGGATGGGGCCACACTCACCGATCCGGCGGGAAACCTAAGCCAGCCTGAGACCGAGTCGCTCTAGACCACCTTTGTGAATGTGTGTTGGTTCAAATTGCGGTACCCGTACTGCCTAAACTCCAACTATCGATCGACGAGTGAGTCCGCGGACCCCTGTACACTGGTCAGCGAAGAAGGACATCTGCTTTGTCGTCTCAACCGCCACATCGGCGTCACCGGCGGCCACGTGGCTGACTTTTCACTCAAAGGCTTCGCACCCCGGGGTCAACGTGCAAGAATCTGCTCTCGCACTACCAGGGGAAGTGGACCAAAGAGTGGGGTCAGGTCAAGTCTGCATGAAGAGTCGCGTCGAGCCTCGTGATCTGTCGGCTTGCTGCTTGCAAGCGCCGACTGGGAGATAGAGCCATGCCCCTTAGCTATACCGCGCCCCTCAACGGCCGGCCGGTAACCATCTCCGGACTTGGCTGCTATCTGCCGCCAAGGGTCGTCACCAACGACGAGCTAGCAAAGACCCTGGATACCTCGGATCAATGGATCCGCAAGCGAACCGGCATTGAGACCCGGCGGGTTCTGGACCCCGGCGAGGGGAGCTTGGAGCTTGCCCTGCGCGCGGCGCGCGCGGCTTTGACCGACTCGGGGGTGCCCGCTAGCGAAATCGGGATGGTCATAGTCGGCTCCATAGTCCAGGATAGGCCGATGCCGGCCACCTCTGCTCTGGTCGCGGATCAGCTTGGCTGCACGTCGGCCGGCGCCTTTGACATCGGCAACGCGTGCAGCAGCTTTCTTTATGGGCTGCTCTGCGCGGCCGGAGCAATCGCCACCGGGTACTACGAGCACGCCCTCGTCATCGGCAGCGAAGCGGCATCACGGCTACTCGACTGGCAGGATCGTTCTACCGCCATCCTCTTCGGGGACGGTGCGGGGGCGGCAGTGGTCTCGGCCGCGAAAGGCCGGGGGCGGATCATCGGCTTCGACATGGGCGCGGACGGGTCGGGCGGCGAGTTTCTGCACATACCCGCCGGCGGCACGCGGACTCCAGCGTCACGGGAGACCGTGGCTGAGGGGATGCACTTCATAAAGATGAACGGCCGAGAGGTGTACAAGTTCGCCACTCGGGTTCCGGCCGAGTCGGCCGCGCGCCTTCTGGAGAACTGTGGGCGAGGGGTAGACGAGGTAGATCTCTTCGTTCCCCATCAGGCCAACCTCCGAATAATCGAGGCGACCACGAAGAAACTGGGCATTGACCCGGCGAAGGTCTTCACCAACGTGCAGCGGTACGGCAACACCTCGGCCGCTTCTGTTCCGATCTGCCTGACCGAAGCCCGGGACCAAGGCAGACTGAAAGAAGGCGATCTTGTGCTCATGACCGCTTTCGGAGGCGGTCTGAGCTGGGGCTCGTGTCTGATGGAATGGGGACGATGAGTGCCTGCGTAGCGAGCGGGGGGAGTCGATCTGCGACCTCCACGCATCGAGGGAGCCATCGGGCGGGCGAACCTCTCATGCCTGACCCTCCTCGGCTCCTGGAGCTAAACCACCTATACGAAAGGCTCTCACCCGAGAAGCGCGACGAACTGCTCCAAGGCCTCCTCACGGCCGCGCCCGAAGGGTACGAAGACTCTCGATTCGCCCACCGGCGGCCCTATCCGCTACGACCAGCACTTCCCAACCTACCTCGAGGACTGCCGATTCCGCTGTCGCTTCTCCACTTCGCTGTTGGCCGCCTGCTACGTTCGCTGACCGCGGGCGGTGACCGTGACGATGCTGCTCGCGAGATCGAGAGTTTGGTCTTGCGACATCAGCTTCGCGTGCTCTCAAGAGGTCGCCGGCTGCGGCTTGGGCGTCGGGATCGGATCCTATCTAGAGGCCATGTGTAGTGCCGGTTCATTCCTTTGACACCCAGTTTAACTGGCGCTTATGTTCTAATATGGAAAAACCCGGGATGAAGAGGCGGGACTCGGACAAGGGAGTCTCCACTGAGGCCGGGGCGGATCATGGTCGGTGGTTGTGAGATTGATGGGGTGATGATGTGTCTGACCAGAGAAAGCTCGTAAGAAAGTCCCAGATGACGACCGGCGGGCCGTGCTGGGTCTATGTGGACGAGGAGGAGAACAAGATCGTGCGGGTGAC